>Ga0209706_10001353_pt1 | contig 13869 bp, 10 predicted proteins | sample PPLLaktember2015_6_FD_187263 | JGI IMG/M metagenome (GOLD analysis project Ga0209706, IMG submission 187263) | Freshwater sediment microbial communities from Prairie Pothole Lake near Jamestown, North Dakota, USA - PPLs Lake P8 Core (1) Depth... | ecosystem: Environmental > Aquatic > Freshwater...
GCGGCCCCGCAGCGGCCCGATCCGCTGCTGGCGCAGCTCGGCCTCGCCGCCGACGGCCCGCAGGACGAGGACTGCCTGAGCCTCAACGTCTGGACGCCGGGCCTCGCCGGGCGCCGGCCGGTCCTGGTCTGGCTGCACGGCGGCGCCTTCGCCGCCGGGAGCGCCGGCGTCCCGCTCTACGACGGCGAGCGGCTCGCGCGCGAGGGCGACGTCGTGGTGGTCACCCTGAACTACCGGGTGGGCGCCCTCGGCTTCCTGTACCTCGGGCCGGGTCGCGCGAACTTCGGCCTCCAGGACCAGCTCGCCGCGCTGCGCTTCGTGTCCCGGGAGATCGACCGCTTCGGCGGCGATCCCACCCGGGTGACGGTGTTCGGCGAGTCGGCCGGCGCGGGAAGCCTGCTCGCGCTGCTCGCGATGCCCGCCGCGCGGGGGCTCTTCGGCCGCGCCATCGTGCAGAGCGCCGCACCGGCCGGCGTGCTGACGGCCGCCGAGGGCGCGGAGCGGGCCGCGAAGCTGCTCGGGAAGCTCGGCCTCGCGGCCGGGGACCTGGCGCGGCTGCGCGAGGTTCCCGTCGCCGAGCTGCTGGACGCGCAGGAGCGCACGAACGCCGAGGGTCCCCACGCCAAGGGAATGCTGTTCATGCCGGTCGTCGACGGCACGCTGCTGCCGTGCGCGCCCCTCGAGGCCGCCCGCCGCGGCGCCACCCGCGGCGCCCCGCTGCTGATCGGCACCACCCGGGAGGAGATGCGCCTCTACGTGCTGACGGGCCTCGGCGAGCGCGCGAGCGACGCGCTGCTGCCGCGCATCCTCGCCGCGCAGCTCGCGGGCGACGTCGCCGATCCGGGCGCCGCCGCGGCGCAGCTCGTCGAGGGCTACCGGCGCCTGCGAGCGGGGCGGGGCGAGGCGACGTCGGCGGCCGAGCTCTTCTACGCGCTGCAGACCGACCTCGGGCTGCGCTGGCCTTCGCTGCTCTTCGCGGAGCGCCACGCCGCGCACCAGCCGCGCAGCTTCGTCTACCTCTTCAGCTGGCCGTCGCCGCTGCGCGGCGGCGCCCTGCGCGCCTGCCATGCCCTCGATCTCCCCTTCACCTTCGGCACCCTCGGCGCGCCCGGCATGGCCGAGCTCGCGGGCGCGGGGGCGGCGGCGGAGGGCCTCTCGGCGGACCTGCGCGCCGCCTGGGTGGCCTTCGCCCGCAGCGGCGACCCCAGCCATCCGGGAATCGGAGTCTGGCCCGCCTACGCGCCTCCGCGCCGCGCGACCTTCGAGCTCGGGGCGGAGCGCCGCGTCCTCGAGGATCCGTTCGCGCGCGAGCGCGAGCTCTGGAGCCGCTGCTAGGGCGCGCCCCGCTTGCGCAGCAGCACGCTGCCGATCGAGTAGCCGGCGCCGAAGGAACAGAGCACGCCGAGGTCGCCGGGGGCGAGGTCGGCGTGGTGGCGGTGGAAGGCGATCACCGATCCCGCCGAGCTGGTGTTGGCGAACTCGTCGAGGATGACCGGCGCCTCGCCGGGCTTCGGGTCGCGGCCGAGCACGCTGCGCGCGATCAGCTCGTTCATGCCGAGGTTCGCCTGGTGGAGCCACAGGCGGCGCACCTCTGTGGGCGAGAGCTTCTGCTCGGCCAGGTGCCCGAGGATCAGCTCGGAGACGAGCGGGCAGACCTCGCGGAAGACCTGCCGGCCGTTCTGGCGGAACAGCAGCTCCTCCGGCGCGCGGGTGCCGTCCTCGGCGCGGTTCAGGAAGCCGAAGTCGTTGCGGATGTTGTTGGAGAAGCGCGTCGCGAGCCGAGTCGAGAGCACCTCGAAGGAGTCGGGCCCGGCCTCGTCGGCGCGCTCCAGCAGCACCGCGGTACAGGCGTCGCCGAAGATGAAGTGGAACTCGCGCAGCGCGAAGTTGTTGTGACCGGAGGTGATCTCGGGCGAGACCACCAGCGCGCGGCGCGCGCGGCCGCAGGCGATCGCATCCGCCGCGGCCTGGATGCCGAAGGTGGCGGACGAGCAGGCGACGTTGAGGTCGTAGGCGAATCCGCCGGCCGCGAGGGCGTGCTGGACCTCGATGGCGACGGCGGGGTAGGGGCGCTGGAGGTTGGAGCAGGCCACCAGCAGCGCGTCCACGTCGCGTCCCTCGCGCCCGGCGCGCGCGAGGGCCTCGCGCGCCGCGCTCACCGCGATCTCCGCCTGCACGGAGAGCTCCTGCTCGCCGCGCAGCGGCAGGTGGGGTCGCAGCCGCGCTGGATCGAGCACCCCCGACTTCTCGATCACGTAGCGGCGGCGGATGCCCGAGGCGCGCACGATCCAGGCGTCCGTCGAGTCGTCGCGGGCCTCGGCGCGCCCGGCGGCGATCTCCGCGGCGTGCTCCGCGTTCCAGGCGGTCACCGCCAGTCGGTGGGAGGCGACGAGCTCCTCGTTGTCGATCGACTCGCCGGGAACCCAGAGCCCGGTTCCGGTGATCGCGCTCTTCACGGGCTCTCCCACCTCAGCTCACGCGCCGCTCGCGGCCCCGCCAGTAGCGCTCGCGGAGCACGAACTTCTGGAGCTTGCCGGTTGCCGTGCGCGGCAGCGCCTCGACGAGCTCGACGGAGGTGGGGCACTTGAAGTGGGCGAGCCGCCCGCGGCAGAACTCGATCAGCTCCTGGTCGGTGACGCTTTGGCCGGGGCGCAGCACCACGAGCGCGCGGGGCGTCTCCCCCCACTTGTCGTGGGGCACGCCGATCACCGCGCACTCGAGGACGGCCGGGTGCTGGTACAGGGCGTCCTCGATCTCGGGGGAGCTGATGTTCTCGCCGCCCGAGATGATCACGTCCTTCTTGCGGTCGACGATGTGGATGATGCCGGTCTCGTCCCAGACCGCGAGGTCGCCGGTGTGGAACCAGCCGTCGGGCATCGCCCTCGCGGTCTCCTCGGGCTGCTCGTAGTAGCCCTTGAAGACGACGTTGGAGCGCGCGCAGACCTCGCCCACGCTCCGGCCGTCGCGCGGCACGGGCTCGCCGCGGTCGTCGACCACGCGGATCTCGACGCCGATGCCCGGCACCCCGGCGCGCGCGCGGCGCGACCAGTCGTCGGCGGGCGTCGCGTGGTCGGGGCGCGAGATGGTGAGGAGCGGCGCGGTCTCCGTGAGCCCGTAGATCTGCATGAACTCGAAGCCGAGCTCGCGCTCGAGGCGCTCGATGAACGCGGCCGGCGGCGGCGCTCCCGCCACCGTGAAGCGCGGCCGCGTCGTCAGCCGGTGCCGATCCCGGTGGGGGTAGTCGAGGATCGTGCGCAGCACCGCGGGCGCCATGCAGGCGAAGGTGACGGCCTCCCGCTCGATCAGGCCGTAGATCTCGGCCGCGTCGATCGCGCGCAGCACCACGTGGGTGCCGCCCATGCCGGTGAGCGCGTAGACCCCGCCCCAGCCGTTGCAGTGGAACATCGGGAGCGTCCAGAGCTCGACGTCGTCGTGCCGGATCCCGAGGTGCGCGATCAGGTTGTAGGCGTTCAGGTAGCAGTTGCGGTGCGTCAGCATGACGCCCTTGGGCCGCGCGGTGGTTCCCGAGGTGTAGTTCAGCGAGACGACGTCGCCTTCGGCGCGCGCCACCGGGGGCGGGGCGTCGGTCGACTCGGCGCCCGCCCAGGCGTCGAAGTCGGTCCAGCCGGGCGGGATTGCGGCGTCGGGGGCCGGGGCGGCGATCCAGTGGCGCACGCCGGGGAGGCGCGGCCGGATCTCGTCCACGAGCGGAGCGTACGCCGCATCCACCAGGGCCACGCTCACGCCGGCGTGGTTCAGGATGTACTCGTGGTCCGCCGCCACCAGCCGGTAGTTGAGCGGCACCAGCACGGCGCCGATCTGGCTGGTCGCGTAGAAGCTCTCGAGGAAGTAATGGCTGTTGGGCGACAGGATGCAGACGCGGTCGCCCGGCCGCACGCCGAGGCCCAGCAGGGCGCGTGAGAGCTGGTTCGCCCGCTCGCGCCACTCGCCGTAGCGGAAGCGCTTCGCGCCGTCCACGATGGCGGTCTTGTCGGGGTACAGATCGGCGGCTCGGCGCAGGAAGTCGTCGACGAGGAGCGGGACGTCCATCGGAAGCGGAGGATAGGAAGCGGCGATTCCCCGCGCACCTGGGAGCGCCGCTGTATGCTCCCGCGCCATGACCCGGCTGTCGGCGGCGTGGGACGGCCTCTGGCGCGCGATCCCGCGGCGGGCGCCGTGGGTGCTGCTCGCGCTGGTGCTCCCGACCGCGCTCTCCCTCGCCGCGCTGGTCGACCCGGTCAGCCGCTCGCTGCGCCTCCAGGTCGACGCCTCGGCCGACCGGCTGCTGCCGGAGGACGCGCCGGCGCGCGCCTTCTACGACCGCACGCTGCGCCGCTTCGGGAGCGACAAGGCGCTGGTGCTGGTGATCGGCCTGCCGGACGTCTTCGAGGCCGGCGCCCTTGCGCGCCTGCGCGCGTTGAGCGAGAGCCTCGCGGCGCTGCCCGAGGTCTCGCAGGTGCTCTCCCTCGCGAACGCGCCGGACCTGCGCGCCGAGGAGGGCGACGTGGTCGTCGAGCCCTTCCTGGCCGAGCTCCCGGCGAACGCCGCCGAGCGCGAGGCGCTGCGGCGGAGCGTGCTCGCGAACCCCCTCTACGGCGGAAGCCTCGTGGCCCGGGACGCGCGCGCGACGGCGCTGCTGGTGCGCGTCCCGGACGTGAGCGACGACGAGATCATGCGCGGCGGTCTCGACCGCCGCATCGAGGCCGAGGCGCGCGCCGCGTTCGCGGAGCAGGCCGGCGCGGAGGTCTGGATCAGCGGCGGCCCGCACATCCAGGCCGAAGGGGCGCGGGTGCTGCTGGCCGAGAGCCTGACCCTGCCGCTCGCCTCGCTCGCGCTGCTCGCCGTGGTGCTGCTGCTCGCCTTCCGCACGGTGCGCGGCGTGGCCGTTCCGCTCGCGACCATCTCGCTGGCCGTGCTCTGGACGCTGGGTCTCGCGGCCGGCTCGGGCCACGCGCTGAACGCGGTCACGGTGCTCGTGCCCCCGCTGCTGATCACCCTGGGCCTGTCCTACGTGGTGCACGTGGTCTCGGAGTACTACGAGGCGGTGCGCGCCCACCCGTCCGCCCCTCCGCGCGAGCGGATGGGCGAGGCGCTGCGGCACACCGCGCTGCCTCTCTTCACCTGCGGGCTCACCACGGCGATCGGCTTCGCCTCGCTGTGCCTCTCGCCCCTCGGCGCGGTGCGCGAGTTCGGCTGGCTCTCGGTGGCGGGCACCGTCTTCAGCCTGCTCGCCTCGCTGACCTTCGCGCCCGCGGTGCTCTCCTTGCTGCCGCCGCCGCGGCGCCTCCCGCCCGGCTCCGCGGGGAGCCTCTCGGGCGTCTTCGAGGGGGCCTTCGCGCGGCTCGCGCGCTTCGACGTCGACCGGCGCCGCCTGGTGTTCGCCGTGGCGCTCGCCGTCTTCGCGGTCTCGCTGTACGGCGCCACGCGCATGCGCGTGGGGAGCCAGCAGATCGAGAAGTTCTCCCCCGACGCGCCGGTCCGGCGCCACTTCGAGGCGGTGAACGAGCGCCTCGGCGGCGTGAACCCGTTCACGGTCGTGCTCGAGACCGACCGCACCGAAGGCTTCAAGGATCCGGCTACGCTGCGCGAGCTGAAGGGTCTCCAGGACTGGCTCGAGGCGCAGCCCGAGATCGGCGGCGCCACCTCGCTGGTCGACTACCTCGAGGTCGCCCACCGCGCCTTCGCCGGCGGGGACGAGACCGCGCTGGCGATTCCGGCGAGCCGCGGTCTGGTGAGCCAGATCCTCTTCGCCGCGGGGGGAGACGAGCTGGCGAGCTTCGTCGACGGGAGCTTCGAGGCCGCAGCGATTCACGTGCGGGCGCGCGTGGTCGACTCGTCGGAAGTGATGGCGCTGACCGCGCGCATCGAAACGCGCCTGCGCGAGCTGCCGGCGCCGCTGCGCGGGGCGGTCACCGGCAGCTCGGTGGTGTTCAACCAGGCCCTCGACGAGATCATCCGCGGACAGGCCTGGAGCCTCGTGTCGGGCCTCGGCGTGATCTACGCGATTCTCGCCGTGATGTTCCTATCGCTGCGCATCGGCGCGGTCGCGCTGATCCCGAACGCGCTGCCCATCGCCTTCTACTTCGGGCTGCTGGGGCTGGCGGGCGTCACGCTCTCGCCGGGCACGAGCCTGGTCGCGCCGATCGTGCTGGGCATCGCCGTCGACGACACCATCCACTACTTCGCGCGCTTCATCGACGATGCGAAGCGCCTGGGCAGCGAGCGGCGCGCGACCGAGTCGGCGCTGAAGGCCGTCGGGCGGCCGGTCACCACCACGGCGCTGGCGCTCTGCGCGGGCTTCCTGGTGCTGAACCTGAGCCAGTTCGAGACCCAGGCGCAGCTCGGCAACCTCGCCGCCGCGACCCTGGCCTTCGGCTGGCTCTGCGACCTGACGCTCACCCCCGCGCTCTGCGCCGGGCTGCGCATCGTCACCCTCTGGGAGCTGCTGAGCCTCGATCTCGGCAGCGAGCCCCAGCGCAGCATCGGGCTGTTCCGCGGGCTCTCCGCCGCCCAGGCCCGCATCGTCGCGCTGATGGGCAGCCTCGTGCCGGTGCGCGCCGGCGAACGGCTCTGGTCCGCGGGCGACGCCGCCGACGCCCTCTACGTGGTGATCGACGGCCGGCTGCGCGCCTCGGTGGCGCGCGACGGCGGACGCCGCGAGCTGGCCCAGCACGCTCGCGGCGACGTGCTGGGCGAGGTCGGACTGATCCAGCAGGCGCGCAGCGCGGACGTCGACATCCTCGAGGACGGCCGCCTGCTCCGCCTCGGCCACGAGCACTTCGAGCAGCTGTCGCGCCGCTACCCCCGCATCGCGAGCGCCGTGCTCCGCAACCTGAGCGAGGTCCTGGCAGGCCGCCTGGTCCGCCTGACGAACCGATTCGGCGCGGAAGTTTAGAAAGGGGATTCCCCTTTCTAAATCTTCTCGGGGGTGCCGAAGGTGCCGCGCATGTGGGGGACCCAGGTGACGACGACGGGGGGCTTGGGGAGGCCCAGGCTGCGCAGGGCGTCGGCGATCGGGTGGTCGCCGAGGTCGAGGGTGGCAGGGGGGCCTGCGGGGTTCAGCACCGCGCCGCCGCCGGTGGTGAGCGGCGTGCGGTGGGGGATGCCCTGCAGGTGCGTGTAGGTGTAGCCCCCGCTGCTCGCGTCGGCCGTGGCCTCGCCGCCGCGGGGCAGGGTGAGGGTGAAGACGCGCCGGCCGTCCATCCAGAGCGTGCCGGTGACGCGGTCGGGCGCGTAGTCGTAGTCGATGCGCTCGACGCTCTTCGGGAAGCCCCAGATCGTGCAGCCCGCCTCGCAGGTGAAGGATTGGTCCACGGGCAGGCGCCAGATGTAGCTGCCGGCCTGCTCGGGGCCGCTGCCGCGCGGGTGCACGAAGAAGATCACCGCTACTTCGCGGTAGTCGCCGAGGTCGTTGTCTTGGTAGTCGATCAGGCCGAGGATGAGCTGCGTCTGGCCGCCGCCCACGTCGAGGGGCTGGAAGGCGTCGTCCGGCAGCAGGGCTGCAACGCCGGCGGCGGGCACCATCCAGATCGCGCTGGCGTTGGTGGCGCGACGCACCTCGACGGGGAGATCGACCGTGCGGCCCTGGATCGTGTAGCGAGAGGGGGCGGCCATCGCGCTCAGCTCCTCCCCTGGGCCGCGTCGACGCTCCAGATGCCGGGGCCCTTGGCGGCGAACATCAGGAACACCCAGCAGTAGAGGACCGCCTTCTCGCCCTCGTTGAAGAGCGGCAGCAGCCCCGCCGGCATCGTGGCGAAGGAGTTGTGGGCCATGAAGTAGGCCACCGCCATGGTGCCGCTGGAGAGGAAGGCCGCGATGCTCGTGAACCAGCCGACCATCACCAGCAGGCCGCCGCCGGTCTCGATCAGCGCCGCCGTCCAGAGCAGCGGCGCCGGCATCGGCACCTCCGCACCGGTGGCGATCATGTAGAGCTTCTGGAGTCCGTGGCAGAGGAACAGGAAGCCGACGACGATGCGCGTCGCCGCGTAGATCGGCTCGCTCCAGCCCTTCAGGAAATCCATCGGGACACCTCCGCTGCAGGGTGCGCCGATTATAGGCGCAGCCCGCGCGCCCGGGCGACCGGATGCGGGGCGCGTGGGAAGCGCCCTCAGGGCGCCTGGCAGCCGAGGCCCGGCACGAAGCCGGCGGCCGGGGCGCCCGCCGCGATCCACGCCTCGACCAGCGCGATCTCGCGCGCCGGGAGGCGGGGCAGGGCCCTCGGCATGCGCTCGCCCTCGTTCACTGCGAGGGTCCCGCGCAGCTTGTCGAGCAGGAAGCTGTTGTCCGGGTTGCCGGGATCGACGCGCAGCTTGCCGGCCATGCGGGCGGGCAGGTTGTCGGGCTGCACGCCGACCAGGAAGGCGTAGGCCTCGCCGGGCAGCAGGCTGAGCGAGTGCTGGGACTGGGGCCCGCTGTGGCAGGTGTCGCGCGAGCAGGTCGGCGCGAACACGTGGCGCTCGAGGTGGTCGAGCGTCGAGGTCACGCCGGCGCAGGGGTCCGAGCCGGGCGCCGGCACGCACTGGAGCGGCAGCTTGTCGTCGTCCTGCTCGCCCTCGAGGCCCCGCACCGTGCCGTGCAGCTTCTGCTTGCTCGGCGCGTAGCGCGCGCCGCCCTTCTTGATGCGCACCTCGAGCGGCAGGAGCATCGCGACGGGCCCCAGGCACTCGTCGCTCTCCGCCGCCCCGAGCGGCAGGCCGACCGAGTTCACCAGATCCTGGAGCGCCTGGAACTCGAAGATGTGACGCGGATCGGTGTCGGGCTGGACGTTGTCGACGAGGTAGCTCTCGAGGTCGCGGCCCGCGCAGCGCCCGCTGGGATCGGTCCGGTTCAGGCAGACGCCGACGTCGATGCGGCAGGCGCCGGGCAGCGGCTCGTCGTCGCAGGCGGGGTCGCCGTCCACGCAGCGGATGCGCTGTTTTCCCTGGAGCGGGACGGCGTCGCCGGCAAAGGCGTGCAGGCAGTCGTCCTCGGCGCCGGCCGCCCGGACGGCCCCGGGGGAGGCGACGGCCAGCGCGAGCGCGGCTAGCAGGGCTCTCGGCGCAGCTCGCATCGGGTCGGAGATCGGCCGGGTCACGGGTCGAATTGAGGATCTCCCCGGGGGTCGATCCCGCCCGTGACGGCCGTCACCCCGGCGTCAGCTCTTCACCAGGTACTCGCTCATCGCAAAGGAGCGGATGCGCTCGAGGTCGAGGAAGCCGCGCACGCTCTCGAGCATGCGCTGGACGTGCGCGCGCATGCGCTCCTGCGAGCCCTCCCCCAGGTAGAAGAGCATCGGATCGGTGAGATGGCGGGCCGAGGGCCAGCACTCCTCGACGATCCCTTCGAAGGGCGGCGCGTCCGGGGTCAGCGGGCGCACGACCTCGTTGCGCACGTAGCGCATGCGCGGCTGGATCTCCTCCGAGACGGGCGACTGGACGCCGTGCCAGTGGGCCAGCCACGCCTCGCGAGAGAGGCGCGCGGGCCGCTCGAGGAGCGTCAACATCAACACCCCCGGCGAGCGCCGGCCGTCGGGCCAGTCGCGCGGCTTCGAGAAGCGATTGCCTCCGTAGTCGCGGTAGAGCGCCTCGCTCACCAGGTAGCCCGCCTTGCGCGCGCAGACCTCGTCGAGGAGCGCCTCGGTGGGGCCGCGCCGATCGTGGCAGTCGAGGAAGACCGAGACCTCCGCAGCGATCGGCGGCTCGCCCGCTGGCAGCGGCACCGGGACCGGCACCCGGGCCTCGGAGTCCGCCACGTTGACCGTGAGCCGATGGGCGCCGAGGTCGAGCAGGCGCGGGGCGACGTTCCCGAGCAGCCGGTCGCGCAGCGCGTCGCCGGCGAGGTCGGGCCGCGCCTCGAGCAGGTAGACGAGCTTCTCCACTAGCGGCCGCTGAAGCGCGGCGCGCGCTTGGCGAGGAACGCGGCGATGCCCTCCGCGCCGTCGGCGCTGCGCGCCGCATCCGCGATCGCGCGCGCCTCCCACTCCATCTGCGCCTCGAGGCCCTGGCTCGCCGAGAGCAGCAGCAGCCGCTTCACGGCGCCGAAGGCGCCCGTGGCGCCCGTGGCCAGCTCCCCGGCCAACGCCTCGGCCTCGGCGAGCAGCGACGTCGCCGGCGCCACGCGGTTCACGAGGCCCCAGGAGAGGGCCTCGTCGGCGCTGAGGGTGCGGTTGGTGAGCATCAGCTCGAGGGTCCGGCGCGCGCCGATGAGCCGCGGCAGGAACCAGGTCGAGCTGCCGTCGGGGGCGAGGCCCAGCCGCGTGTAGGCGAGGGTGAACTTCGCGGCCTCGCTGGCCAAGGCGATGTCGGCGGCGCACACCAGCGCGAGGCCCGCCCCGGCAGCGGCTCCGTTCACCGCGGCGACGACGGGCGCGCGCATGTGCGCGAAGCGCGCGACCGCGACGTGGAACTGGGCGGTGATCTGCTTCAGCAGCGCGGGCACGGCGTCGCCGGCGCCCGCGAAGGCGCCGACGTCGCCGCCGCCGCAGAAGAGCTTCCCCTCGCCGGTCAGCAGCACCGCGCGCACCGCGGGGTCCTCGTCGCAGCGCAGCGCCGCGTCCGCGAGCTCGCGGGCCAGGGCGAGGTCGATGGCGTTGGCGGCGTCGGGCCGCGCGAGGGTGATGCGCGCCACGCCATTCGAGGTCTCGAAGCGAAGGTTCTCGTAGCCCAAAGGTTCCTCCTGGCTCAGCTCCCGGCGGCGGCCGTCGCGAAGGCGTCGATCAGCAGATCGAGCGCTTCGGCGGCGTCGGCGGGGGCGGTTCCCGTGAACGTGACGCCGTCGCCCGCGGCCCGCGAGAGGGCGCGCTCGGCGTCCTTCACGAGCTTCGCCGAGGCCTTCGAGCGCCCGGTGGCGCGGCGGATCGCGTCGCCGTGCTTCGCGAAGCGGGCCTCGGCCGCGAAGCCGGCCGCGCACGCGCTGGCCGCGTGGCGGAGCAGGGCCCGGCGCAGCTTCGCGTCGGCAGGGCTCGCGAGGTCGGCGCCTTCGAGGAGGCCCGCTTCCAGCGTGGCGAGCGGGCTCGTGACGAGGGGCCGGGCCTCCGCGGCGGCGGGCTGCCAGAGGCAGCCGCCGCGGGCCCCCGCCTGCGCCAGGCGCGCATCGAAGCGCTCCGCTGCGCGCGCCTGGCAGGCGTCGGGGTCCTTCGCGGGCTTTCCGGCCCGCGTGGCCTCGCAGCGGGCGTGGGCGCGGCAGAGGGCGCCGGCCGCACGGAGCTGGCTGCGCCGGCACACGACGTCCGGCGGCAGCGGGTCCGGGTCCGGCGGCGGCGGCGGGCCGCTGGGGCCGTAGAGGAAGCGCACCCCCGCGACGTCGTCGCTCTGCAGAGAGTCGAGATCGCTCACGAAGGGCTGCATGATCGACGCCGCGCCCGACTCGTGCCCGAGGCCCAGCCAGTGACCGAGCTCGTGGAGCGCGACGCGCCGGAACTCCGGCTCGTTCGGGTCCCAGGGCCCGTCGTAGAGGCCCCAGTCGACGTCTTCGTTGAAGATCATTCCGACGGCGGCGAAGTGGCCCCCCGCGCTCTCGCTCATCGTGACGGCCAGGGTGTCGAAGCCGAGCTCGAAGCCGTCGCAGTCCAGCCAGTCGAGCTCGGCGCCGTTCTTCAGCGGCCCGACGCCGAAGGGGTTGCGGTCGCACGCGCCCTCGTCGTCGAAGATCACGGCAAAGTCGAAGTCGCTCACGTCCTCCCAGTCGCGAGTGGCATCGACGAGGGCCGCGCGGAGGTCGCCGTCCTCGATCGCTCCGACGTGGAGCGGCGCATCGCTCCCCGACCAGTCGGGGCCGAGCAGCACGAAGGAGGCCGCGGCGGTGGGCGCCAGCAGCGCCGCCGCCAGGCTCGCGACGGGCCGGAGCCTCATCGCGGGCCCTCCGCCAGGATCTCGCGGAGCCGGGCCTTGAAGGCGTCCGGGGCGAGGCCGCGCCCCCCCGGCGCGCCGAGCCGCGCGCCGCGCGCGACGCCGCGGCTGGGGCCGCGGGCGGGGCCTTCCTGCGCGGGCTCGAGGGCGATCACGGGCTCGCCGGAGGCGCTGGTGACGAACGGCGCCGCAGCCTCGCGCACCAGGAAGCGACCCTGGTCCCAGCCGAGCAGGGGATGGACGCGGCCGCGCTCGGAGCGGGCGACGAAGTAGACGCCGCGCTCGCCGGGCCGCGGGTGGCGCATGCCTTCGACGCGCACGCTGCGCCCGCCGCGCGTCCCCCCGGCGAAGCAGAGCTCGAGGGGGCTCGCGACGGGCGGGCCCTTCAGCACGTCCAGCACCTCGAAGCGCAGGCAGGTGCGCAGCCCGCCGCGCGGGCCCTCGCGCACCTCGCCCGCCAGCACGCGCCCCTCGAAGACGAGCCCGGCCTGGGCGGCCAGCTCGCGGACGCCGAGCGAGCGCACGCTCGTCGCTCCCGCCGGCAGCGCCAGCAGGGCGGCGAGCAGCAATCCCAGCGGGAGCGCGCGGCGGGTCATGGGAGCCCCGGACGATACCGGACCGGCAGCTGGCGCCGCCCGGACGCCCGGCGTCTCGTCAGGGCAGCTCGTAGGCCCGCACGCCGCTCGGCTCCGGGGCGACCAGGCCGAGCCCGAAGCCGATGAAGAGCTCGCGGTCGACGATCGACGGCCCCGAGGAGGTCTGGCTCGGCAGCGGGAAGGTCCCGAGGTGGGCGCCGTCGGAGGCGTCGAAGGCGTAGAACTCCGGCGACGCGCCGAACAGGTTGGCCGAGCCGACGAACACCACGCCGCCGCCCACCGACACCACGCCCCAGGTCGGCCCGATGTCGAGCGACGCGACCCAGTCGTTGTCGCCGGAGACGAGGTCGAAGGCCTGGGTGTGCACGATCGGGTCGGGGCTGCCGTCGGAGAACTGGTTCAGCGAGGTGAAGAGGCGCCCGTCCGCCAGCGCGGGGTGCCCGTTGAACAGGCCGAAGGCCGCGAAGCCGTCGGACACCTGGGTGACGTCGCCGACCGTCTCGGTCCACACCTCGGCGCCCGTGAGCGCGTCGCGCGCGTACAGCTTGCCGTCCTTGCTGCCCGCCACCAGGACGGGCGTCGGCCCGTTCACCACGATCGGCCCGTTCAGGAAGCCGTAGTCGTTGTAGGGATCCGGGCTCCCGAAGTCCTCGGGCCCGAAGTCGGGCAGCGCCCACTCGATCGTGCCGTCGGAGGCGCGGATGCGGAACATGCGGTCGGCGTTGCCGATGCGCGGCCCCGTGAAGCAGCCCACCGAGGCCATGAACACGGTTTCGCCCGTCGGATCCGTCGACGGCGTGGCCGTGACGCCTCCGCCGATCGCATCCTGGCAGGGGCCGGAGGCGCCGCACTCGACGTCGTCCACGCAGGCGAGCGAACGGTCCGCCGCGCACATGCCCACGCAGCGGCCGCTCGGGCAGTCGGCGTCGAGGGTGCAGCCGACGGTCGTGTCGTCCTCGCAGATCCGGTCGGACGCGGTGCGCGCCGTCCAGAGCGGATCGCCGGTGTCGAGGTCGAGGGCCTCGAGCCGGCCCTTGGTGCACGGGTTGTCGCCGTCCGAGGCGATCGGCACGAGCACGCGGTTGTTCACCACCGTGGGCGAGCCCCAGATGTGGTCCTGCGGCAGCATCTCGACGTTGCGCTCCCAGAGCAGCGTGCCCTTCTTCGCGTCGAGGCAGAAGACGTTGGCCTGGGAGTCGCCGAACAGCACGCGGCCGTCGGGGGTCAGCGTGGCGCTCGACTGAATGCTGCTGCCCTCGGTGTCGAAGCTCCACTTGAGCTTGCCGCTCTTGCGATCCACCGCGGAGAGCAGGCCGTCCCACGAGGTCACATAGACGAGCTTGTCCGAGACGGTCGGAGTGGAGCTCACGCCGCCGCCCGTCGTGAAGGTCCACTTCTCGACCAGCCCGGCGGCGTTCGCAGGCGTGATCGCCGTGCGCTCGGTGGCG
>Ga0209706_10001357_pt1 | contig 13836 bp, 11 predicted proteins | sample PPLLaktember2015_6_FD_187263 | JGI IMG/M metagenome (GOLD analysis project Ga0209706, IMG submission 187263) | Freshwater sediment microbial communities from Prairie Pothole Lake near Jamestown, North Dakota, USA - PPLs Lake P8 Core (1) Depth... | ecosystem: Environmental > Aquatic > Freshwater...
CTGTAATTCAAAAAACGCAAAAACTGGGCATTCCAATACATATCTCAACCCAGGCGAGTATCTCGAACCGTGAGGCGCTGCGTTTTTATGAGCAACTGGGAGCAAAGCGAATAGTCCTTGCGCGGGAACTTTCATTGGAACAAATCAAAGAAATCAAAAAGAATACCCGCCTGCAAATCGAAACATTCGTTCACGGAGCGTTATGCGTCGCGGTTTCCGGCCGATGCTTTATGTCACAGTTCTTGTCGTGTCATTCAGCTAATCGCGGCGATTGTCTTCAGCCGTGCCGTCGAGAATACCGTATCATCGACACTGAAACCGGCGATGAACTGGAAATATGCAATGGTTTCGTCATGAGTCCTAAAGACCTGTGCACCCTGCCGATTATCGATCAGCTCATTGAGGGCGGTATCGACGCGTTCAAAATCGAAGGGCGCAGCCGGGCACCGGAATATGTCAAAACCGTAGTGAACGCCTACCGCCGGGCGATTGATGCGGTAATTGACGGCAGTTACAGCGAAAAACTGGTGAACGAACTGATGGAGGAAATAGCGAAAGTTTATAACCGTGGGTTTTCTAAAGGTTTTCTGCTCGGCAGGCCCGGGCCTCAAGACTGGTCCGCCAGCTATGGCAGCCAGGCAACACATAAGAAATTGTATGTTGGAAAAATACTGAACTATTACAAAAAAACCAAAATAGCATACGGGCAAATTACTTCACAGCCCCTGACTGTAGGGGATACGGTTCAGGTACACGGGCCGACAACCGGAGTGGTTGAATTTGCAATAACCCAACTAAAAACCGATAAACAAGACTTCGTAAATAATATCGACAAAGGCGAAGTAACGTTTCCTTCTGCAACCTTACTACGCAGAAACGACCAAATTTTCAAAATAATCCCTATCAATATACCAGCGTCAAAAGGATCGTGAAACGTCAATTCCGGTATCAAATCAGCATTTTTAGTCGCGAATATCAATCCGATGCCGCCCTTTATGCCTGGCCCTGATCCTTTTATACCAATCCCTGGTCCAGCATGGCATCAGCCACCTTGATAAAACCGGCTATATTGGCGCCGACCACATAGTTGCCCGGCGAGCCATACTCCTGGGCAGCTTTGAACGCCTGTGTATGTATTGCCTTCATGATATTCTGAAGGCGATGATCGACCTCTTCGCGGGTCCAGTTTATGTGCTGAGCGTTTTGAGCCATTTCCAGACTGGAAACCGCTACACCACCGGCATTAGCCGCCTTACCGGGACCGAAGAGAACTCCGTTTTCGATAAACACATCAACGCCTGCCGGCTCGGTGGGCATGTTTGCCCCTTCGGAAACGAGAATACAACCGTTGTTCACCAGGGCTTGAGCATCCGCCTGTGAAATTTCGTTTTGCGTAGCACTCGGAAACGCACAATCACACTTGATAGCCCATGGTCGTTTGCCTTCCAGGTATTCGACCCCCGGGAATTTCTCAGCATATTCCCTGATGCGCCCCCTACGAACATTCTTCAGTTTCATAACAAACGCAAGTTTTTCCGCGTCGATACCGGCTGGATCGTAAATGCTGCCGTTAGAATCCGACAGGGTCACGCATTTACCACCCAGATGATTGACCTTTTCAACGGTGTATTGGGCAACATTACCGGAACCGGAAACCGTACAGACCTTGCCTTCGATAGTATCACTGCGTGTATTGAGCATTTCCTGGGCAAAATAGGTCGCCCCATATCCGGTGGCTTCCGGGCGGATCAGCGAACCGCCCCAATTCAGACCCTTGCCGGTCAGAACGCCGGTGAACTCATTGCGAATACGCTTGTACTGCCCGAACAGAAAACCAATTTCGCGACCACCCACCCCGATGTCTCCGGCGGGAACGTCGGTATTGGGACCGATGTACTTGCACAGTTCTGTCATAAATGACTGACAAAAACGCATGACTTCATTGTCGGATTTTCCTTTCGGATCGAAATCCGAACCGCCCTTGCCGCCGCCTATGGGAAGGGTAGTCAATGAGTTCTTGAAAACCTGCTCAAATGCCAGGAACTTCAAAATGCCCAGGTTAACCGTGGGATGGAACCGCAGCCCACCCTTGTAAGGACCGATGGCGCTGTTCATCTCGATGCGAAATCCACGGTTGACCTGGACCCGCCCATTGTCGTCAACCCATGGCACACGGAATATAAATACACGCTCAGGCTCGACAATTCTCTCCAGGATCCGATGCTCATAATACTCCGGATGGTGTTCGATCACCGGTCCGAGCGAGTCGAGAACCTCCTCGACTGCCTGGTGAAACTCTCTTTCGCCCTGATTACGTAACAAAGTCAGTTCCATAACATCCGATATATAAGACATAATTCAACTCTCCATTTGAGTTACGCCGCATTACAGACTGTGTCACAATAGAAAAGCAACCTTGTTATCAGTACTGTTAATGCCTATTTTTATAGCCAAAAAGCTAATTGTGACACAGTCTGTTAGCGGCCAGGTATTGGGTATATACACTATTAATGTTGGCGTCAAAAGTCGATATTCACGCCTAATAACACCGTTCAAGCACCAGAATCAATGATTCACAATCCTTGTTGACGCTAGTGCAACTATTGGCAGATCTCGGCGTGCATAGGGTTGATAGCCGAGCAACTATCGGCAATACATTGCCGATAGTGTATGATATTATATAACGACAATCAATGCAAGAGAAAAATGTAAAGCTTCCTCAAAAAAATATAAAGCTAACGCTAGCGTCAAGAAGGATTGTGAATCATTGATTCTGGTGCCTGAACGGTGTTATTAGGCGTGAATATCGACTTTTGACGCCAACATCAAAACCGCCTCAAAAAGATGTAAAGCTGCAAGCCCGTTGCATAATTAGTCGCAACTTTCATAAGTCCTTTATTCTCGATGAAATAGACAACGTAAATAAGGACTTACGTTAATTGGCTGGGATTGTGCAACAGCCTCCTGCCTCAAAAATATAAGATTTAACGTAAGCGTTCGCGCAAAAACGCGATTTTTAGGTTAAAAACGGTGTTTCGTTTCAAAAATTCCAAAAAACGTCGATTTTATCACCTAAAAAACTTTATTTTTGCGTCGGAAATGAGGTTTTTTTTCGCGTGAACGCTCACAAAAAATAGAGGTTCGAAAAAATAATAATTTGCCCAAAAAAGACGTGGACATCCGGCAATATTGCCGTATAATTAAGATAGTTTTGATGAATAACCGGCAATTTTCGTTAATTGGTGATGTGATTGTTGCCGGATTTGGCCAAGTTTGTTACATATTATATGTAGTTTGCATATAGTTTGCGTAAAAATTGCATAGGAAATTCAGAGGGAATTCGAGTTATGGATATTAACAAACAACGAAAGATGGCGGCGATTCTTCAGGTCATGGAAAAGTCTGGTAAGCCTGTCGGAAGTGCTGTCATCAGCCGTCAGCTTGGCAATATGGGATTTGATCTGCGTGAACGAATGGTTCGGTATTATCTTAACCTGACCGACCAGAATGGTATGACAAAGAACCTGGGCCGACGTGGGCATATTATCACTGATATGGGCCGGAAGGAATTGGATATTGCGGTGGCGATAGACAAAGTTGGTTTTGTAAACTCGCGTATCGACGAGATGGCTTATCGAATGCACTTCGACGAGGAGAGCATGATCGGCACCATAATATTGAATATTTCCACTATTAAGACCTCATATCACGAGCAGAGTATCCGTGAGGTGGCCCGCATTATGAAGGCCAAGCTCGGTATGGGTCGTTTTTGCCAGGTTGCTTATCCTGGTCAGAGTATCCAGGGGATGAAGGTGCCCATCGGTCACATAGCTGTTGGTACAATTTGTAGTGTTACGGTCAACGGCATTTTGCTTCGGCATGGCATCAGCATGACCAGTCGTTTCGGAGGGTTATTGGAGTTAAGCGACAATGTACCCGTCCGTTTCAGTCAGATCATAAACTACAACGGTTCGACGATAGACCCGCTGGAGATTTTTATCAAGAGCAAAATGACCTCGGTCAATCAGGTGGCGAGTAATGGGGCCGGGAATATCGGCGCCAGTTTTCGGGAGATTCCCGTTGCCTCTTTGCCTGTGGCGAAAGCTATCATTGACAAACTTGAAAAAGTCGGTTTGGGTGGTGTAATGATGATCGGCAAGCCTAATCAGCCGCTTTTGGACATACCGGTCGGCGTCGGTCGCGTAGGGTTGATAGTTGCCGGTGGTCTCAATCCCGTCGCCGCCCTGGAAGAGATCGGCTTGACCACCGTCAACCGCGCTTTGTGTAATCTTTGCGATTTCGCTCAACTTCGACCTATCGAATCTGTTCTTACCGATTGGATGTGAACAACAGGGATGTACTGGTTCAGCGTGAATTGGACAAACGCATTTGATTGTTTACACTTATTTTTATTGGATTGACCTTTGGCAAATCAAGGTTTTTTAAGGCATAAGGGAATCAAGAATACCTTTTGAAGGAAGTGGGTGGACACCAAGGCCCACACCAACCAGGTAACTGTCCCCAGATTTCCGAAAAAGTAGCTGCGTCCCCGTTTCCAATCCCAGTCAGTTGTTTTTTCCATTTGGTGATCTGGGTGGGATGCACCTGGAACTGCTTGGATAATTCTGCTGTTGTTTTATCTCCTTTAGCCGCGGACATGGCTACTTTGGCCTTGAACTGAGCACTGTGATTTCGACGCTTGCTCTTCATAACAGCTGTCTCCTGAATCACTTAAATTCATTATCGGTTCAGGTGACAAATACATCTTAAAATCGCTCATTTCGCGCCCAGTTTTTGGGGAGTATTATTCAGACCGTATGCAATTTTACCATAGTAATTACAAACTATCTATGTGCTCCTTAATCAAAATACCAAATTGTCAAATAACTTTACACCGCTCCCCTCCATGATTTCAATAATCCGCTAAGTCTCTTGTTGCATATTATCCCACTTTTTCCCAAAGGTTGAAGATCAATCATGTCATGATTCGTCCGGTAAATTCGGATTGTTTTTCATTTGCCATGCACTTTTTTAAAATTTCTTATCAGATTTTAAGTGCGGTTAAAGCATTGCAGTAAAACAACTTAACGTTTAATCCGACGTTCATGTAATAAAAAAAACCAAAATATAACTTGATATGACCGATGATTGTCCATATTTTATCCAGTAATGGTCCACGTGATGAAAAATCTAATTTAAAAGGAGAAATAAAATGACAGATACATTTGAAGCATGGGATTTTGAGAATGAAGAGCAGCGAAAAGAAATGATGGAGGATATTACAGGGAAAAATTGCTATAAGAAGTTGAGATTAATTCGTAACATTTCAGGAATGTCAAGGCGTGATTTAGCAAAAGTGTTAGGGGTTTCAGAGTCTACTATCAAAAGATTGGAATTAAAAAGCACCAAACCAACCCAAGAGTTTATGTTAAAACTGGCTGCTTTGTCTGTGATTGGCCAGCAGAAGTATTCTAAAATGAAAGACTCAGACAAAGAGAAGGTTTCTGAAGCAATAGGTGCTGCTGGTGGTGCAGCAGCCGGTGTTGGCGCATCGATAGCGGCTATTTCTGCAAGCGGTGCAGTTGCTGGTTTTTCAGCTGCTGGCATAACTTCCGGACTTGCTGCCATCGGCGGTGGAACAATGATTGGAGGACTAGCAGTTGTTGCAACTATCCCTCTTGCAGTAGGTGGTGCTGGCTATGGTCTTATAAAGGGTGTAAAGGCTATATGCAAAGCCAATAGATTGAACTGTAAAGAGGTCGATGGTAAATATGAAATAGCCCCTGATTCCGAAGAAGACGAAGATCAGGATGGCGAAAAAGTAGGAGATTAAAATGGCTAGACACATAAATATAGATCAAGCTGGAAAGGTTATTTTCATTACACTGCCTAAATGTTTGATGTGGCTTGGTAAGGTTCTTGTAAAGTTAATAAAAAAGTAATCAAGATCCAACTCAGTTCTATAATAAAAAACAAATTGTGCCTTGATGAAAAAAGACGGTAAAGTCAGGATTCCCGTATGTCAGCTATTCAGAGGAATTTTAGCATCAGCTTCCAGAGATTGTGGCAATAGGGCAATTTTTTACCAGCAGTCTGAGCAGGTGTTTTGCCATCGAGTCTTTTGTTGGGCATGAAGTAATTATGCCGAGCCGTATACAATGGAGGAAGCTAAGAAAGTTTTCGAGAAAGAAAAGGTTATTATGGAAAGATTTCAAGGCGTAAAGAGTCGTGCCTACTTTCGCCTATACTCGTAGAGGAAAGGAGACTTGAAATGGCTAATCGGAAAGGACCAAAGGAAGCAAATAGGCTGAATGCCGCTAAAAAAGATGAGATAGCTTCTCTTGTCGAGCAGATGGGCAATGATTTAAGACTTTCTTCTAATGTAAGTGTAAGAATTCATGTTCAAGCAAATAGTCTTGATTTTCCAATTAAGGCAGGAGGTGAGGGTGATCTGATTAACCGTTGAACAGGTACCCTTTGTCAGAGTCATGACAGGTGATGGTGAGGGGTAAGTTGAGTGCGCATATTGAAAGCTTACAGGATTCTTAAAATTATTGGTGGTGGGGTTGTCCACGGGTTTCGGCCTGTCGGCCTGCACCCGCGGCTATGCATATTCGACCGCTACGCGGTCGGAAGAGGTGGGTGTGCGAATCATGGCGCACAGGGTGGTTGCAGGAAAGAAACCCGCCAATAAAATTGGCGGGCTAAATATTGGAGAGATTGCCGCGCTGCGCTCGCAAGACATGCAAAAGTCCGCGTGGGCTAAGAGCACCACCCTACCGGAGAAAATGGTGGACACTGGGGGAGGCAGGCGGAATGTTATTTCGCCCTTACAGGGTTTGAAGAAAATATTGGGGACATTATACCCAGATTCGTATGTTTTTACGTCAAAATACTGGATTCGCTAGCGCGGCTCTTCGCTTCGCTTCGTGTCCCGCTTTCGCGGGAATGACATTTTGAGATTGCCGCAGTCGCTACGGTATAATGACACGTAAAAGTCCGCGTGGGTTAAGAGTCCACCCTACGCGCTGGAGATTTTCCCCTCCCTCACGGTCGGGGCTTGGTTATTTGTTGGGCTGCGAGGAGATACGTTATTCATTTCAATATCGGAAAGCGACTGTGTGGATTTATCGCATTGGTGTCAATCCCGGAGTATATATGCCGGTGGCTAAATATGTGGTATGCACGGCATAACCTACGTTGGAATTAACATGCCCACGCAAGTTGTTGTTTTGTACGGACTTATAGTAATGGGTGATACAGGACTCGAACCTGATATGCTTCGACAATTTTCTCCGTAGTTTCCACGAACCTTGATCCCCTTGCTTACTTGCGTTTGTCCAGTTTGCACATAACCCGGTGGATGCGCCTAACATCATCATTATCCGTCATAAACAGCGTGATCCCACGATTGAAAAACTCTATCTCAACCACATCATCAGTTAGCGTGATTTTCAGATGGTCATATTCCACAGGTTCGCCAGCGTTCTTGTCACCATAGACGCCACCAAGGTTTAAGATATTTTCCTCATTGATAGCTGTTCTAATCTCTGCGGGAATTTTTGTTCCTCGCCATACTTTCACAGGCAAATCCGATGACTTCATTCCAGACTCAATCATGCCTCGCCGATATTCGATTACTTCAATATCCTGTATCATTTTTTGATTTTTCCTTCTCTATTGGCATTATATCAGACTGAACCGGGTTTTCAACATTTGCATCTGATCGAACCGAGTTTTTCGGCTTGAGAAATGCTTGTTTTTGTATCATAATCATCCCTGGAGTTGATTGGCAAAAGGTTAGGCATGGATTTTGGGCGCCAATATTCTGCCCTTCAAGGCTCTTTTGTTAACATAATATTCTGTATAATAAGGGCTTACCGCAGCCACTTGTTTTTCGGTAGTAGAGGTTTCGCTGGTATTTGTAAGGGGGAATGGCGATGAAATTCCGCATAGACGATTCAGTGAAGGTTAAAGAAGGTATTATGTGCATATTCTCGAAACGATTGAGGAAAAAAACACATGTCAAAACCTGTCAGCTACACCAATCGCAAAGGCAAAACGTATTATCTGCACGCGGCTACCACCAAAACAGGCAAAACTCGCTACGTGATGACTAAAACAGCAGAAGACGCATTGACCAAACTTCCCATCGGATACATCATTGCCGAAAGCGTCAACGGACAGGTATCGGCAGGACGTATCCAGCCCAAATTGATCACTGATTCAGAGCAGGCAATGGTAAAATCAGAACTGGAGAGACTCGGCCTCAACAGATATTGTTGTGATGTCAAGGGCTCCTATATCACTGTTTACGAACCATTACATCGCGAAAGCGACTTTTTGCCGATTCTCAAGAGCATGGGTGCTCTTGCGTCTATGATAGAGGAATACCTATCAGAGAGAATCGACAAGGGTCCGTTCGAACCAGTGATGCGATTCCGTGTTTTTGACAGCGAGAAACGAATATTCGAGGTAGAACGTATGACATATCGTGGTCGCGGCGGCTGGATGTCATTGCACGAGTATTCTGCCTTGAAGAAACTTATCCGGAAGTATCTTAAGCATCTGGGGAAAGATAGTTTCTATGAGTTGATGTGACGAAAATAATTAAACTTAGACCGAAAGAAAAAGCCTTGTAACTCTTTTTGTTACAAGGCGTTAGTTTAATGGGCGGTACAGGACTCGAACCTGTGACCTCACGGGTGTGATCCGTGCGCTCTAGCCAACTGAGCTAAACGCCCGCCACGATCAGGCTGCATGTACGGTAGCACAAGTAATCGGTTATGTCAACAAAATTCGTGACAGATCGACTTTTTGTGGACCGGCATTGCACAATCCAATGGACAGGAGATATTACCTGTGAGCGTAATATGCGCGTTTTCAATACTGATAATGGGGTTGGCGGTTCCAGAAATGCCCTGGGGGCGGTGTAATGTTGTGTCCGTACCTATTCAGACTGATTCGCTTTATCGGTGTTTCCTGTCCGATCCAAAAATGTTTTCCGAATAATTGTTGCCCATTTTTCCCTCGGAGGTAGAATTATGGCATGAGTAATAACACACAAGATTGGAGATTTTAACAGGAGAATACCATGAACACTTCAAAACTCACCGGCATTATCATAGTGTTGGTGGCGGCTGCACTCATTGTTGTGAACGGCTGCGCGACGATGGACAGCGCTTATGAAAAGACGGTTTCGGTGACAGACCCGGACAAGACCCGCCTGAGTACGGAACTAACCTGGCTCAATCCGCAACCGCGGATTCGGCCGGTATCAAGTGACAAGATGTTTGTCTATTGCCGGGTGAAGAACAGTTCCGGATCGGACATCGAACTGAAAGACGCCATTGAGGACGAGATCGAAGAACTCGGCTATCGTCTGACCCGCAATATCGATGAGGCCCAATTTACCATCATGGCGGACTTGCGTCATTTTGGCGAAGGCAGTGAAACGAGCAGTACTCCCTTGATTGCGGGAGCAGTCCTTGGCGGGGTAGGCGGCGGTGTAATAGGCCATAACGTCGGTACGGGTAACACCGGTACGGGGGCGGTGGCCGGAGCCGTGGCAGGCGCTGTCCTCGGTGACATAGTCGCCAAGCGTAACAAGATCCGCACCATTAACCTGATCGTAGATATTACCATCGGTGAACGGATCGGCAAGAAAGTATCTACCAATCGAGGTTCCGAAGAAGAAAGTTACGTTGAACACGCCGGCGATATTAGCGCCGGCGCGGGCTTGGAAAGCGGTCACAGCAGCAGCGGGTCATCAGACTCGCAATCGGTAGCGTTGGAAGAGGATTTTCTTTATCACAGTAATCGTGTCACCAGCTCGGCGACAAGGATGAATCTGACACTGGACCAGGCCGAGGGGCCAGTAATTCGTAAACTGTCCCAGGCCGTGGCCAATTCTCTGCCGTGAGCAGTCGTAAAATGTTATGCACAGCAATACCTTGCCTGGCGGGAATGATGGTGTTAGCTTTGTGTTGTGCGTGGTTTTTCGTCGGCGCAAAAAAACCGGCCAAGGCCTCACAGTAGGTTTTAAGCTGTCCTACCGGAGGCCCGGGCCTTCGCGAGGATTCCGTTACATGAGGAATTCTCTTTCGAACCGAGCGAGCAGTCCAATTTCGAGCTCCGCAATCGTCCTGTCTCGCCTCGGTTTGGACCAGGTTCACCTGGCCGTGCGAACCGGGTCCGTTAAGGTACACTGCCAAGCCAAGTCCGATCGAGAAAAGATTCCCACAGAAAACCAGAGGCACTCCTTACATGCCCGGTAAGCGGTCAACTGGAGAATTTTCCCAAGTCGAGAGCTTAACCGAGCAGTGCCAGGACGCTCTGCGGCATTGCGTTGGCCAAAGACAAAATGGAGGTGTTGGCCTGGACCAGAATCTGTGCCCTGGTCAGAGCAGCAGTCTCTGTAGCGAAGTCCGCATCTCGGACCATCGATTCAGAGGCCGTTACATTCTCTAAGGCAACGCTGAGACTATTGATATTGGTTTCCAGGATGTTTTTCTGAAAAGCACCCAATCGACCACGTAAAGTACTGACATCTTTGATGGCATCGTCAACTATTCTTTGTGCGGTGTAAAGGTTTTCACTGCCCAGTGCGTTTGTCATACCACTCTTGAGGGTATTAAGATAACCATCGGTGATGTTACCCAACTGGCTGGGGGCGGTATTCATGATGCCGATCGCTTCCATGCCGATGGCATCGACACGCGAACCGATGGCAAAGTCCGCCCCGCCGCTGTTGATGGTAAACGAGGTAGTGTCGGTAGTCAAAGCAGCATCTATTGTGATCTTTGCGTCCAACATACCGGTACGAATGGTCAGTTCGCGACCGTTACCGATCGCGGAGATACCGTTGACGACAGCTACCGCATCAACACCATAATCGACATCACTGGCGCCGGTTCCGCCTGCGCCGCCGACCAGCAGGTTGCTGGCTGCAGCGGGATCACTGATAATCTCGACCTTCGCATAGGCGTCTGAGCCATAGTCAACGGCTGTGAGAACACCGGCAACTGCGGCAACACCGGTGATTTCACTGACCGCGTTGACAGCGGTGGCTATTGTGGCAAGGGTAGTACCAGCAGCAAAAGTTAACTCGGAGGTACCGCGGTTACTGCTGACCTGGATAGTGACCTGAGCCGCGGTAGTGGTACCAGCAGCAAAAGTCAATGTAACACTCCCCTGGTCGGATGGTGTCGTCTGATCGATTGACACAGTCATCGCGGCCCCATCAATCAGCTTGGCGCTATTGATCTGCACATCCTCCACCTCGCCGGTGGGTAGCGTACTGGTGTTGTAATCGAGATTACCGTTAAGGAGTTTTTTGCCTTCAAATTCGGTGCTGTTGGCGATACGCTCAATGCTGTTGATGGCCGAATCGACCTGCATCTGATTGGCGTCAATCTCTTCTGTTGACAAACCGCCTTTACTGGCCGTGGCGACCAGTAGCCCTTTAATGTCAATCAGCAGGGCGGAGACTTCATTCAAAGCACCTTCCGCTGTCGAGATCACGCTGGAAGCTCGAATTGAATTGGCGATACCACCTTGAAGTCCGGCCATTTCGGACCGGAGGTTTTCCGAGGCGATAAGTCCAGCGGGATCGTCTTTGCCCGCGTTGATTCTCAGGCCCGACGATAATCGCTGGAGTCTCGTAGTTAGATCGTTGTTGTTTGCGACCAGTTTACCGATCGCGTTCATCGAAGCTATGTTCGTATTGATACGTGACATGGCTTATCCTCCGTGACAAGGCAAACGAACGTAATGTACGTTTGCGTTACAGACCGTAACCTTACTGCGTCCTGGAACCGGTCTGATCGGATCCATTAGCCAGCTTGAAACTTCAAGTCAGGCTGACTCCGCCGCGACGCGAAATTACGTAATTTCGCCGTCCTGTGCCGCAGGCGGATCGGACTTGTGTCAAGGTTTGAATCGGTTCACCCTACGGGCAAACCTATTCACTCCAAAATCACTTCATTAGTAGAGGAACTTTTATCGACAGATATATGAGATGCGTGGGGGGTTCCACCTCACGACAGGCATCAGGCCGAATTTAACCCGGCCAATTGTCGTATGACAGAAACTTTCGCGGGTGAACTTGGAAAGCAACTCCGTTGCAAAATCCGTTTCACGTCCGGTGGTGTCCGTCGGCCTAAAACGCCCACGTTCCACCGATACTCATCCATGAAGTCTTTTTAAGACTCACACAACCGACAACGATTGTTTTAGCCGACAACCCGGAATTGTCCGCCAACTATTCCAATCATCGCTTGTTGCTTTGAGATTTTCGACATGGGGGCGATAAAAACTTTAGTAAGGGCGATAATAATTTTAAAATAATCTTATAGGACGTATGGGCGAAATAGGGGTTTAAGGGGCCAAAAAGGCCGATAAACACAAGTGGTCCAATAAAATCCCAGCGAAACAGCAAAAAAAACGATATTTCGGCAAACCAGGGGCTGGGGTTTTGGGATCAGGAATTGGTGGTTTGGAGGTAGAAATGGGAGATTGGGGATTAAATTCTGGAGAATGAAATTCCCTTCGACTCAAATCAGAAAGAAAGGATCAAGGTGGGTTCTTAACTGTAAACATGGGAGACCGGGGCCTCTCTGGCGCGCCGTGGCGGCGTGCCGGAGAGGAACCCGATCAGCCATAGTGTTCGTCAAGCTCTCAAAGTCCAGCACAGACCAACCGGTCATTCAATCCTTAGAGCAACTGCAGCACCGCCTGTGGAGCCGCATTGGCCTGAGCCAAAACGGCGGTGGCAGCCTGTACCAGGATCTGACCTCTGGTCAGGTTGGAAGTTTCGGCGGCGAAATCGGTGTCGCGAATCGCTGAATCCGCGGCCATGAGGTTTTCGCCGGTGATCTTGAGCGAGTTGATGGTAGTCGCTAATGTGTTCTTCTGGAATGAACCGAGCCGACCACGCAGTTTGGAAATATCCGTAATCGTCTCGGAAAGGATATTCTGAGCGGTATAAAGGTTGTCGCTGGTCAGAGCGTTGGTACCACCACTCTTGAGGGTACTGAGACGACCATCGGTATCGTTACCCAGTTGACCGGAAGCGATATTTGGTATCCCGACGGATTCAAGGCCGATGGCGTCAACCATAGCGCCCAGTGCGAAATCAGCGCCGCCACCGGTGATACTAATGGTTGTGGTATTTGCACCGGTAAACGCGGTAGCCAGGTCCACTTCAATATCCAGCATGCTGGTACGCAACTTGAGGACCTTGCCATCCCCGGTAGCCGCTATGCCGTTGATTGTAGCGACAGCGTTAACGCCGGCATCGGTTTGGTCGGTCAGATCGCCACCACTTTGATCGTCGGTAACCTCAAGTGTCACATAAGCATCCGTACCATAGTCAACGCTGTTGAGTACGCCGCCACCCTGGGTAGCGACGACACCGGTGATTTCCGAGACAGCGTTGATAGCCGTTTCCATATCAACGACCGCGGTGCCGTCAGCAAAAGTCAACTCGGTGGTACCGCGATTACTGCTAAGCTGGATGGTAATCTGGCCACCAGCGATGGCTCCGTCCAGAGTGATTTCACCTCGTTCAGCCTCGGCAGACTGGTCGATCGCCACGGTCATAGTGGCGCCGTCGATCAGTTTGGCCGCGTTGATCGTCAATTCCGCGATGTCCGCGGCGGTGTGAGTTTCGGTGTATGCCTCGTTACCGTTGAGCAGTTTGATACCCTCAAACTCGGTGCTGTTGGCAATCCGGTCGATGCTGTTGATAATGGAGTCAACCTGCATCTGGTTGGCGTCGATCTCCTCGTCGCTCATACCGCCTTTATTGGCGACCTCCCCGAGCAGGGCCTGCAT
>Ga0209706_10001359_pt1 | contig 13829 bp, 7 predicted proteins | sample PPLLaktember2015_6_FD_187263 | JGI IMG/M metagenome (GOLD analysis project Ga0209706, IMG submission 187263) | Freshwater sediment microbial communities from Prairie Pothole Lake near Jamestown, North Dakota, USA - PPLs Lake P8 Core (1) Depth... | ecosystem: Environmental > Aquatic > Freshwater...
GTCATCACGCAGACAGGCATTTATGAGAATGAGATAATAACTGCATACGACAATAAGTTAAACAAACTGTGGGACTATAACAGTTTTATGGTAACTAATGGCAGCGGCGGCCATAAGGTAGAAGTGGCTGATGTGGATGGCGACGGCAGAGATGAAATTGTTTACGGGACCACATGTCTCAATTCGGACGGTACCTTCAGATGGTCAATTTATCGTCAGCATCCCGATATTATTTCCATACATGATTATCTTCCAAACCGACCGGGACTGGAAGTATTCTATATTGTTGAATCATCAGTCAATGCAGGAGTCTATATGGTAGATGCTAACACGGGCGAAGTTATATGGAAGAACAACAGGGAAGATGATCCGCAATGGTCGCACGGCCATAGTGGGTGGACGGCTGACATCTGGGACCAGTCAGAGGGAATGGAAGCTGTTTCCAACAGGTCGGGTCATGGGGACCGTAACCTGCTGCTTTTCTCATCAGACGGGAGAAAAATCATGGAATCCTTCCCGACAGGTTACACTCCTGTTGAATGGGATGGAGATAATACCAGGGAATTGTTAGGTGATAACGGTAAGCTTCTGAGTGAGTTCAACGGCACGGAAGTGGTTCCGCTCAAAGGAGTTGTGCCAAATCCTGTTCCAAATACACAACTTATCTTCACGGCAGACCTGGCAGGTGATTTCAGATCGGAAATGGTTGTACACGGTATCGATAGTGTCGGAAGAAAGATGGTCATGGTGGTTGCTGCAACCGAGCCCATCAGCAAATCATTTGTATCGCCATCTGAAGAACGGGATTACAGATTCTGGCTTTCCCGCAATCTGGGAGGTGGCTACGGCTCTGTTTATGAATATGTTCTGAAAAACGTGGGAGAATAAATATTTTGTTGCTGAGGTTTTTTTATAAGATCAGAATAAATAATTTTCATTATGGAAACTAACAGACGAAAGTTCTTGAAAAATATGGGCATGAACTCCATGGCATTGTGTACAGGCATTGCATCAGTTAACGGTTCTGCAATCAATGGATTCCCGGAAGCCCCTCTTGCTGTTCCGGAGGAAACAGTTCCTCTTGACGGAATTTTTAAAGTATTTACCTTTGGTGCAAAAGGCGATGGCAAAACACTTGATACTGAGGCCATACAGGCAGCAATTGACCAGTGTAACAAGGTGGGAGGAGGAAAGGTTTACCTTAACAAAGGATGTTTTTTAATAAGTAATATAAACCTTAAAAGTAATGTGACATTACATATTGAAGCCGGAGCAATATTGAAGTGTGGGGCAACACCAGCCAACAGACGTATGATAGTTGCTGAAAATGAAAAAAATATATCTGTATGCGGAAGGGGAGCAATAGATGCAAATGGCGATTTTGTATTCAGTAAATCTGGACCATACAAGGGAACTCCTACCTCTGAAGTGAGACCCGGAATAATCAGTTTTAAATCGTGTGAAAATATTCATGTGCGCGATGTAACGCTGACCAATTCCGCTTCATGGGTATCGACTTATACTCAATGCAAAAATATTCTTATCGATGGGATAACCATCGACAGCAGGGAAAATAAGGATATAGAGAAAACAAGGTATGCCGATTCCCCGGGCAGAAATACCGATGGCATTGATCTGGTGGATTCCGAGAAAGTGAGGATTTCAAACTGTTTTATTTACTGCGGGGATGACGGGATTGTTCTGAAAAGCCATGATCCCAATAAAGCCTGCCGGGATATTACCATAACAAATTGTGTGATAAGCACAAATGCCTCAGGTATAAAAACCGGGACAGAAACAGCTGGAGCTTTTGAGGATATAACCATTCAGAATTGCGTCGTTTATGATACAAGAAATGAAGCAATTGCTATATTAACTGCCGATGGTGCACGTGTGGAAAGAATAATTGTCTCAAATCTTACGCTCCGTAATATCAAAGGAGCCGCAATTGCATTGCGTTTGGGTCTTCGTAACCGTCTTTATCAGGAAAATGCCAGACTGAATGAGCCCATCCTGAAAGACATTATAATTGAAAACATTCAGGGGACTCGTATTTCAGCAGATTATGGATGCAACATCACGGGAATGAAAGACTACCAGGTAGAAAATGTAATATTGAAAAATATCAACCTTGAGTTTGAAGGAGGAGGATCAGTTGATGACTCTTACAGGAAAATTGATGAAGAAGAGAAATCATATCCCAGCGGAAGAGTTTTTGGAAGAATACCTGCTTACGGCTTTTTCATACGACATGTTAAAAATATAACACTCGACAATATATGGCTCAGATTCATGAAAAGTGACCATCGTCCTGCAATATTGTGCGATGATACTGAGCATGTTGAGATAAAAGGACTCAAAGCTTCCGGAACCACTGAAACTCCTGATCTGATCCGTCTGGTCAATACCAGAGATGCAGTTATTGCCCAGAGCCGGCCTTCTTCACCTGTTAAGGTTTTCCTGTCAGTTGCAGGAGATCTGTCGGATGGGATAATTTTGCAGAACAACCTTTTGAAGAATGCCAGATTGAATTACCTTCTGGAGAAAGATTCCTTGAAAACAAAAATTGTTGATTCCGGAACAATAAAGTAGATATTTTTTCATACGTATATAATTTTGTTTTTAAAGGTCGTATGGAACCGTTATGAAACATTATACCTCTGTAACCGCGATTTTTATTCTGTTTCTGCAGGGATTATTTGCACAGAGAAACGATGTAAATTTAACTGGATCAGGTAGTACGGTGGCTGAAGCTCGTTTGAATGATAATGGTATTGATTACCGGCCATATAGATCTTCGCAGGATACATCCGTCACTCTTTATGCAAATTTTATCAGACCGTTTCATCCGGGTCCGATCCTGGTTTCCATGCATGGCTGGCACGGGGCAGTGCAACGGTACCATCCGGATGATGTAAAGCCGGCTTTGTCGGGAGAGTGGTTTTTAATTCAGCCGGAGATGAGAGGCAGAGGTAACTCAGGCGGGAAGCAGGATGCAAATGGGTGGGAACTTCAGGATGTTGTTGATGCTGTTGAATTTGCCAAAAAGCATTACCATGCTTTTATTTCAGATACCAGTTGTATTTATCTTACAGGTGGGAGTGGCGGAGGAGGAAATGTTCTTGGACTGATCGGTAAATTCCCCGATTATTTTTGTTCTGCAATTTGTGAAGTGGGTATAAGTGATTATGGATTATGGTACAGGCATGATATGAAAGGGGAGTTCCGCGACGAAATGGAGACTCAGGGATGGATTGGAGGAACACCCGACTCAAATCCTGAGGCGTACTCCAGCAGGGGTGGAATCACCACTCTGGAGAACCTGCTAACTCCGCTTGCTATGGTGTATCCGGAAAAAGACATTCGAGTTCCGGTGGAACATGCTCATAACTATCTGAAGAAAGCTGATGCTATTGGAAAAAGAGAGCTTATTGACTACCTTGAATTGAAAGGTGTTGGAGCAGTTAAGGGAGGCGGACATTGGGAAAACATAACAGTTGAACTGGAAACTCTCCGGCAGGACTTTGTCTCCAGGCATTTGAAGAAGGATTACAAACCTGTTGAAATACCACGACAAGGCAGATTCATTGTGGCAGGATATCTGAAAACGAAACATTTTGAAATAGTCCTCGATAAAATAGACAATATCGCAGAAGTAATTTACGATCTTGATAAAGGAGAATTTAAGATATCACCGGATTCGGCAGCCTTGGTAAAACTGACTATTAAGCGAACCTCCGGAAAGAAGAATCAGTAATGTTCCATACTAAAAGCCTTATATTTCTTAACGACATTTGAGTGGTTAGTTCCAAATATTTTTCAATGATCAAAGCAAGGAAACAAATTAATACGTGAGCTCTGATTGCATGAATTCTTACAACACTATCACAATTTCAAGGCAACTTCTTCTAATATGGTTAATAAACATAAAAAGTAAATATTCTAAGCAAATCTATTTATCAAATAATCCGGTATTACCTTTCTCCCATAGAGTCATTAATCTACTAACTATCCCCGGATTTGCTGATGCAATATTATTTGTTTCGTTAGGATCATTCCGATGGTCATAAAGTTCTATTATCGGCTCCTGCTTTCTGAAATATTTTGTAAGCCGGTATCTTTCAGTACGCATTGATATTCCATTTTGATAATAACCAAATGCGACATTCGGCCATTCTGCTGCAGGATTATTTAATAGTGACTTCAAACTCTTTCCATTAGTTTCAGCCGGCATTTTTAGTCCGCATAAGTCTATAATAGTAGGATATATATCAACAGAACTAACAATTTGACCTAGTTTTATTCCACCTTTTTTTCCGGGGACTTTAATTATAAAAGCACTCTTTAATGCCCGCTCAAAAATAGTATGCTTACCCCACACTAGTTGGTCACCTAAATGCCAACCATGGTCACCCCAAATAACGACTATTGTATTATTTGCCAATCCAAGTTTATCAAGTTCGTTCAGGACTTTCCCTATTTGTGCATCCGAATAACTTATACAAGAAAAATAAGCATGTCGAAGTTTTCTTGCATAGGCATCCGTCACCTGTCCATTTAAGGATGCTTCTTCGTCACCTGACAGATAACCGTTAAACTCTGAGCTATTATTCAAGCTAGCTCTATTTATGTTTGCTGGAATATATGGATTAGGAGACAATGGCAATTTATTTTCATCGTACAGATCCCAATATTTCTTTGGCGAATTAAAGGGAAGGTGGGGTTTAAAAAACCCAACTGCTAAAAAGAAGGGATTCTTCTTTTTTGACAATTCAGTTAGCTTTTTCACTGCTAATTCAGCTGTATATCCATCAGGATAACCCAGGTCATCCACATTTCCTATCTCATATGGTTTCACAATCTTATTCATGCTCTGTCTGTTGCTGCCATCAGCATAGCCAAAAAAGGCATTCCAACCAGTACCCCATTTGCCTGAATCAAATAGCATCTCATCCCAGCTATGGGGAAGTTCATACTCAGAACCGACAGGATCATTATAACCATACAGAAGACCATCTACATAATGGCTTATCTTACCAATACCAACAGTATAATACCCATTTCGTCTCAAGTGGTGAATAAATGTCTCAGGCAAATCTGATTCCTTTTTTCCCGAGATGTAAGTCCGGCATGCTTCATTACTCAGATAACCTGTTGTTTGCGGAAACATACCTGTTAGCAGACAGCACCTTGAGGCGCCACTGGTAGGAACCTGAGTAAAATGGTTTGTAAAGATGTAAGCACTTTCAGCTAATCGATCTATGTTAGGAGATTTTATGTATTTGGCTCCATAACAACCAAGCTCAGGGCGTAAATCGTCAACGCAAATGAACAGAACATTTGGTTGTTCCTTATCTTGAATTTCTTCAGTAAATGCATGTGGTTCAGGAGTGCCAAAAAAACACCTCAAAATGTAAGTAAGCAACAATTTTATCATGATGTTTTTATAATAACAAATTATTCTTCAGATGACTTCCCGGATGGTACTTTTAAATCCAGAATCTCAAAAGAAAACTTCTAGTAGCCAGTATTCTGCAGGAAATCACCAGGGTTTGAGACCCTGTCAATCTGAGTCTGGGGAATTGGCCTGAGCAAATGAAAAGTCTGAATATTTGGGGCTGCATCTAAATTATACAGTTTTACACGGTCAATAAGTGTACCAGTTCTTTTCAGATCAAACCATCGGAATCCTTCACCTGCCAATTCTTTTGCACGCTCTTCCAAAATAAAGTTCAGGTTTATATCCCCGGCAGTTACAGCCATTTCAGTTTCTTTTCCCGGGATAATTGCTCTTGCTCTAAGGTCAGTAATGTATTGTGCTGCATCATCATTTCTGGCCTGACTCATAGCTGCCTCAGCTGCAACAAGATACATCTCAGCAAGTCTGATAACAAAATAATCTCTGCTTCCATCTGCTGCATTCACATCAAGTCTCTGATTGTCGTAGAATTTTTTGAACAGACATGGCCAGAGCCTTCTGCTGTCGCCTCCGATTTCAAGTTTACTGGTTTGGGTCCTTACATCCTCACCATTATAATCAATATACCAGTATGGAGCTGTACTCTGAACAGCATCGGCAACAGGATGAATAACTATTCTTATTGATGTATCGCCCGGGTTTATTGTTTGCCCATTAATTACACCAGTTTTATTAGCAAACCATACTGTTTTAAACGAAGCGTCAAATCGTGCATCAGAAGATGGGTCCCACATATCCAAAAAGTAATTTGTAGGCATTATCCTCTGGAAAGGTCTTCCGTTTTCAATATCTCTTATCATTGCCGGATTCCTTGTATAATCCCAGTTAAAATAAAGAAAACTCGAATTACCACTACCATTATTCAGCGGATCGGTACTATACTGCACAGACCAGATTACTTCATTATTTCGTTCATTTGTTAAATCCCAAAGAATATTCAGGGGGACCAGCGAGTAGTTATAATTGTCAATTACATTTTTGGCATGAAGTTCCGCATCAGCCCAGAGACCAAGTGTGAGTTGCACTCGGGCAAGCAAAGCTTCGGCAGCACCTTTATTCACCCTTCCATATTCTACATTGGTTGTTGACGGATCTGGCAAATTAGCTAATGCATATTCAAGATCAGGTAAAATGCCATCATTGTAAATAGTTGCAGCCGATGTATGATACGCTTCCGTAACAACACCGGCACTTTCCTCGAGAGTGAAATGGACGTCACCCCATAGCTGCACTAAGATTAAATAATAATGTGCTCTTAAAAAACGAGCTTCACCTATGGCTACAGCTTTTTCTGCATCAGTCATGTCGGCAACATCAGGTGTCCTACCGATTATACTGTTACACTGGTTAATTCCCTTATAAAAAGAATCCCAGATTTCCTGCAAAAAAGCACTTGTCCCTTTAAGGTTTTGATCATAATTATTAAATGATGGGTAGTTTACATTTCCACCAAAACCATTTGTCATAATATCAGTTCCTGCCTCTGTAAGAAAGAATAAACCTTCTCTTCCGTAAAAATCACGTAATGGAGGATAACAGGCCTTGAGTCCATCTCTTATACCAATTGCTGTGGAATAATAACTATCAGCAGTTGCCAAACTTACAGGATCTTCTGTTAACAAATCAGTACATGCACTTTGAGATAGAATTAAAACAATTAATCCTGATTTTATTGTTAACCTCACAATATCTTTTATATATGTTTTCATAGTTCCCTTATTTTTAAAATTTCAGATTAATTCCAACAAAATAAGTTGCAGCAGATAATGCGCTTCCTGTTTCAGGATCAGTTAGTTTAAACGGAGACCATATAACAGGATTTGTAGCTGAAAAATAGACTCTGAAGGCTGAAACTGCATCAGTTCTAATAAGACTTTTTGCAAAATCATATCCTAAAGAAATATTCTTAATTTTCATAAATGAACCATCAAAATAATTCAATGATGATGCATATATTATCTGTTTTCCCTGAACCGGTTGAGGAAATTCGTTACTTGGATTGTTTGGTGTCCAGTAGTTGAAATTTAGTGCTGCACGTCTTCCTTCCCAATTGTTACCGCTTAAACTATAGAAGCTGGTGTTAAGCATTTGCCCTTGTCTTGCATAAAGCAACATTGAAAAATCAAATCCCTTGAAAGTAACCTTATTTGTCAGTCCGCCGGTCCATTTAGGATTTGTTGATCCGAGAACAGATCTGTCGTCGCTATTTATCAGACCATCGGGTTGTTTGGTCAGGACTCCCTCTGCATCTCTCCCATTCACGTCCCTAATCTTTATCTGACCCGGTGCCTGTCCTACAAGAGCAGCCTCTGTTGCTTCATCTGTCTGCCATATCCCATCAAACACATTATCGTAAAATGAATTAATGGGTTCCCCAATAAACCATTCATTACCAATATCATCAGTGTAGCCATTAAAAAGTTGCACAATCTCTTCCTTATTTGAAAAGAGATTCATTTCAACATCCCATTTTAAACCTGATGAAGCACTCAGAACATTCGCAGATAATGTGAGCTCAAATCCCCTGTTTCTTGTTGCGCCAATATTTTCAATTACACTTGTAAAACCTGATGTAGTTGGCAGCAACCTTTGAAGTAGCAAGTCATTAGTTTTTGTATCATAGACTTCCATGGTTCCTGAAATTCTATCCTTCCACAGTCCAAAATCAAGCCCTACATTCAAAGTTCCGGATATTTCCCATCCTAATTCCGGATTAGCTATACCATTAAGCTGATATCCAAATGCCGCATTATCCGCGAAAACGTAGTCTGATCTGGTCAGTCCTCCCTGAGTCTGATATGGGCTTATGGCTGTATTTCCGACGGATCCATAGCCGACCCTCAGTTTAAGAAAAGATAAAACTGGAACACTCTGCATGAAATTCTCTTTTGTAATTATCCATGCTATGGAGGCTGCTGGGAAAAATGCCCATTTATTTCCTTCAGCCAGGCGTGATGATCCATCAGCTCTTCCTGAAGCAGTAATAAGATATCTGTCCTTGAATTTATAGTTAATCCTACCCATATATGATAACAATCCCCATTCAGTTAACTGGCTGCTGATACCGGTTATAGTTTCTGAAGAACCTAAGTCATAAAAAGTTGACCGGGTAATTGGAATTCCTTTCGCCGAAAGAGATGAGCTTTCAGTAGAATTAAACTGGGAACTAAAGAGTCCCACCACATTAAAATTATGATCTCCAATAGTTTTATTATATGACAAAATGTTTTCAATAGTATAGTTGAATACGTTTGAATTATTAACCGATCCTGTAGGAGTATCTCCTGCATAATCACCTTCAAACCGACCCCTTCTGCTATAGAGCATATCTATACCAAAGTTTAATCGATATTTCAGGTCGGGCAGAATTTCATACTCGCCGTACATATTTGAGAACATCCGAAAACCTTTGTTTTCATCAACATACTGATTGGGTGCAAAATTAACCAGCGGTGATGAAATGAGTGCTTCATCAGGATTTGGATATGCAATTACCTCTCCCTCATCATTATAGGCTTTTGTTAAAGGAACATACCTAAGAGCATTCTCAGTAGGATCAGTCATACTGTTTCTTAAATCCTTTGATGTTGTCAGGCTTAAGCCAACTTTTAGTTTTTTTGTTAATGTGGCATCAAGATTTGCTCTAAGTGAATATCTGTTGTAATCGGTCTTCTTTATTAGACCCTTTTCATCATAATAACTTCCTGAAAGATAATAACTTAACTTATCATCACCACCACTGGCAGAAAGCTGGTATTCTTTTTGGGTACCATTTCTGTAAATTTCATCCAGATAATTTGTCTCTACTCCATTTATATAATTATCATAAAGAACACCCAATATTACCTGGTCCTGACTATTGTCTGTCTTACTAAGACTATTTGCAACTCTTTTATATTCAACAAATTGCTGGCTATTCATATGATCAAAGTCTGCAATCTGATTCTTGAGTCCATAATATGTGTCAAAACTGATCCTTGCCTTTCCCTTACCACCATGTTTTGTAGTAATAAGAATAACTCCATTCGCACCTCTTGATCCATAAATTGCAACGGCGCTGGCATCTTTCAATACTTCCATTGATTCAATGTCGCCGGGATTAAAATCATTAATCTCCTGAGAAGTAGGTATCCCGTCAACCACAAAAAGAGGGTCATTGCCTGCAGTTATAGAACGATTACCCCTTATACGGATGGTTTGACTTGAGCCAGGGGTTCCATTACTTTCAATTATATCAACACCTGCTAATTTGCCCTGAGCCTGCCCCAGCACACTGGAGGTTTGAATGGAACTCAATTCGGCAGAAGAAACAGAAGATATAGCTCCTGTTAAATCACTCTTTTTAACTGTTCCATATCCAATAACAATAACCTCTTCCAAACCTATCGCCGACTCAGTCATGGTTACGTTAATCCGGGCTGATTCACCAATTGTTACAGTTTGTGGATTCATCCCAATGAATGTGAAGGTAAGGCTTGAAGATCCCGGGGGAACACTAATAGTATATTTACCTGAAATATCTGTTGTCGTTCCAATATTTGTTCCGGTAACAACAACATTTACACCAGAAAAAGGAGATCCAGACCGGTCAGTAACAGTTCCGGTAACCTGTTTCTGCTGGAATTCATTCCCTGTTGATAAGTTAATTATTCCATTTTTAGCGGAAAGAGTTAATGCATTTGAAATACAAAGTAGTATAATCAGAAATTTAGTTAACAGTTCCTTCAATGGCAATCTAATTGTTGGTTTTAAGTAAAACCATAAAAAAACATTTTTTTTCATAGTTAGGGTGGTTAATATTAAAGAATTGGTTTTCGCTTCTCTTCGTAGTAATTCCAAAATGGAGAGTTCAGTATTTCTATGACTTAACTGTTCTGCTTTAATTTCATAGGCATACGTGTTTAAAATTATAATTAAGGGCACCTCTATTAACTTCTTTTTTTGGTGCTGTTGTTTGACACAAATATATTGAATGGATTCTAACCGGATTAATTCCTAAACTTAAAATTAAACATAAAAATTGACTTTTTCTCTTGTCATTAATCTTACGGCGTTCAGGTTTAGTTTTAAGGATGAGATTTTTCGATTTTTATCTGGATTCTTCCCTGATATTTTCACGATAGCTTTTACTTTTGACTCAAAATCTACCGTCGGGACAAACCTTTCCCATTCTTATAATTGACTATCAGGAGATATGTTTGGAATAATGAGATTTATACAGAAATGAATGGTAACGCTTTACCGGCTAAATATAACGCGGATCTCTTTCGTCGTGTATACAGTTACTAGCTGATGATAAGAGGTTTAGCTGGCTATCAAGCTCATTATATAAAAAGCATGATTTATGAAACCAGGGGAAAATTGAGAGAATCATTTAATTCAGTTATGGGAGCACTGGATTTAGATCCAGCAGAGTCTGAGGCAATGATGATGATTGCATTCATGTATGTAATGATAAGGAAACCAGAAAAAGCGAAACCATATGCAAAAAAAGCTATTATAATTGATCCGTTAAACCCGCTCATGTATTTCGGAGATTGGTGGGTTAGTTTATCGGAAGGCAAGTTTGATGTGGCACTTGATACATCTAATAAAATGAGGCAATTGACTTATTAGAAAGAGCTACAAAGGATATATTCATTAACTATCCATTCTTTTCTAAGATTGATCCCTTTCTGGAAAACATCCGTGGTGAGGAGCGGTTCAAAAAGTTAATGGAACGGGTGAAATACGAATGGGAGAACTTTGAAGTATAAAGTAGTTTTTATCTATTAACGCATTATATATCTTCTGCCAATCGCCTGATACGGTCTGCTTCTTCAACAAGTGGTGCCAATTGCTCAGCTTTTTCATTGAGACGCATAAGCGGCTCCTTTAAGCGTTGTTCTATCTCTATAAAGAGCTTTTCAAAGATTCGGGAAATCTCTGTATCCAATCGATCCCGGAACTCATCCCGTGACTTTTTCATTTGTTGCGAGAAGTTATGCAGGATGCCCGACCGTTTCCATATCAATGTAACAGCGACAAGCCCAGCCCCAACAAGTGCGAGAATACCACCAGTGATATCAAAAACTACCATTTTGGTTGAAAAGGCAATTATAGCACCAAGAGCTGTAATCCCTCCTCCGGCAAGTGAAAGATTACCGATTTCTGACCCCTGAATTCCCTTATCGCCGGCAATGTCCTCTATACGAAGGTCTTGAAGTTGCTGTTGCAGACGTGAAAGAATCTCAATCCGGTCGGTATCTTTAGCCGAAAAACTTCCGATTACATTATTCTGTCGATGTACAATTGCTTCGGTCAGCTCACTGAACATCGTAATCATTTCATCTGACAGGTCCTTCGACACTCGCAATGATTCGGTGTCAATCTCTGATTTGGCGGTGCTTTCAAAATTGGATTGGAGTTCTTTCAGCCATGTCTTAACATTCTTATCCCGGAGGAATGGAATTGCTCTTCGCAAAATAGTTCCTACACTCAATCCTTCAGTAAAATCCTGCTCCAGCTTAAGGGCAAGCCTGTCATAAGAAACGCAAAGGCTATCAACGGCCAACCGTCTGAGAGCTTTCGCTTTATTTCGCCGTGCCTGCACTCTGGCAATTAAGTTTTCGTAAAACACCCTGTCATCCGCTATGGCTGCCTGCTCATTCCGGAGACGGACTATAATACCTGTGACAACTTTTATGGCAGTGTCCCGCGTGCTCTCCAATTTAATCCTCCAGACTTCTCCAGTCTGAATAGCGTGACGTAAGTATTGGCGGAATTCTGTGAAGCCGCTTTCTTCTCCCCCCTCAGCTTCAAGTTTCGCTGATACTGTAAATACTATTGGATTCTGGACGTTCCTCTCTCTCGCATACTGCTGTACCCGTTCCCGGTTGATTGTGAGTTCGTGTTGTGTTGCCAGATCAGATTGCTGCAAAATGAACACCATTTTCCGATACCAGTCCTTCCTGATAAGCGACAGAAAATCCCAGGCGGTACCGGTATGGGGATTCTTGGCAGAAAATACAAATATAACAAGGTCGCTCCGGGGAATATAGTTTTCTGTAATCGTTTGATGATTAATAATTATTGAGTTTGTACCCGGTGTGTCAACAATGGAGATCTCATGCAGAACTTCCATAGGCAAATTGAGACGTTCCCAATTATCTCCAAGATTCTTCTTTGTTCGTACCTCTCCATAAACTAATTCCTGTATACCAGCCGTACATGGGTCGGGTGCAACTTCACAAATATCCTCGCCAAGAAGTGCATTTATAAAACTGCTTTTCCCTGACTTCACCTCACCTACGATTACTAAAAGTGCAGCTGACTGCATATGAGAAAGTCTATCCTGGACAATTCTGTATGCCCCTGAGTCTGAGCATTTTTCTGTAAATATAAGACAAGCCTGAAGCAGGTCTTGCAAAGATTCATATTGTTTCTTTTGTTCCGGGTTTAATATTTGTTGGGACATAATGTTCCTCCGCAGTTATCAATAATTTGAATGAAAGAATTGATGCACTATTGAAAACAGAAATAGTTCTTCATTTTCTAATTACTTAAGCTTAGAACTATGTAAGTAAAATTATTATTTACATACTTTATACAAATTCCGGCAGAATATCAGATTATTAATAATGTTTACAAATATACTCGAAAAGCGAGTCTCCTTGACCACATTCAGCCGGAATTAACCGACGATTACGATAGAACTTCAGTTAAATCCCTGTCATTTTGTTTTTTATATTAATTCGTTTCAGACCCGCTTTTGCACATACCACTCATTTGTTTAAATTTAAACTAAGGTCGGTGGCTGTGAACACCATTTTATTGCTCCCAACTATGATTTTTTAATCAGCGTTCACCTGTATATTCATCAAAGGGTTTTAAAGTATCAATCATGACTTGGCTATCAACCTGCTTCATTAGAATAGCCAGAATTTCATCCGAGGTTAATTCAGTATCAAATTTGCTATAACTGGTGCAATTTTATTTGACTTTCTATGAATAAAAGTAGTTTACATTTTGTATCAAATTTCACATAAATGAAACCGAATGGAAATACCTGAAAAATACTAAGACGCCATTGTTGGAGGAGGAAATATAATAGTTAAGGTCGATCAAATCATAATTCTAAAAATGAAATAAATGTTAAATTATAAATCACCAAAATCAATTTCTGATTCTGAAAGAAAACCTGATTGTAATACTGACCGCATTAAACGAATCTGATATTTCTACCCACCCTGGTATATTTTGCTGAGCTGGCATTTTTTACTATCTTTGCCGACTCTCATGCATTTAATACAATCACAGAACATATATGGTATTTGATAAATTGGATCTGATTCCGGAATTGCTGGAATCA
>Ga0209706_10001360_pt1 | contig 13829 bp, 6 predicted proteins | sample PPLLaktember2015_6_FD_187263 | JGI IMG/M metagenome (GOLD analysis project Ga0209706, IMG submission 187263) | Freshwater sediment microbial communities from Prairie Pothole Lake near Jamestown, North Dakota, USA - PPLs Lake P8 Core (1) Depth... | ecosystem: Environmental > Aquatic > Freshwater...
TGGTGACGCGCCGCACCACCGAGATCGGGATCCGCATCGCGCTCGGCGCGACGCGATCCGATATCTCGCGCATGGTGCTCCGGGGCGCCCTCGGCCTGGTGTGCGCCGGCCTGGTGATCGGAGTGCCTCTCGCCCTCCTGAGCCGCCGCGCGGCAAGCCGTGTCGTTGCCGACCTGCCCGCGGACAGCGTGTGGCCGCTCGTGCTCGCCACCGCCGCGATGCTCGCGATCGCTCTGGTGGCGGCGTCCCTGCCGGCACGCCGCGCGGCCAGAGTGGAGCCCGTCGACGCATTGAGGCAATGACCGGCCGCTACGATCGCGATCAGGCGCCAGCGGTGGAGGTGACGGGAATTGCGGCAGAGCTCGCACAATCCCTGCTGAAACTGTCGCCGTCGTGGGCGATGGCGTCGACGAAGTACCCAGGGCTCGGGGCGACGGGCTCCCTACCTTCAAGGCCCTCTGAATCAGGCGCGCTCAGGCCACACAGGTTCCAACTCGACCCAGTGGCTCACTTCGTCACTTGCACTCGCACAGCATTAGTCACAGACTCTCCGGCAGCGAAGACGCGGAGGCTGGTCCATGGAAGGCTCCGAGATCCGAAGATCCGTGATCGGCGGCGACGCGCAGGTGCGCTGGCGGCAGATCGTCGCGTCATCGGCGATTGCCGTGTGCGTCGGCCTCAGCTTCGTCCATGCGCAGAGCGGTCCCACCGTCGAGGTGAACGGCGGGACGATCCGTGGCGCATGGACCGCCAATGGCGGCGCGGTGTTCAAGGGCGTCCCTTATGCCCAGCCACCCGTCGGCGACCTCCGCTGGCGGGAGCCCTTACCCGTTCGGCAATGGACGGGCGTCCGTGACGCGACCCGGTTCGGCGCGATCTGTCCGCAGCAGCCCAGCGCGACTGTGCCCAGTGCGGCGGAGATCTCCAGCGAAGACTGCCTGTTCCTGAATGTCTGGTCCCCCGAATGGCCCATCACGGCCACTCGTCCGGTGCTGTTGTGGATTCCGGGCGGCGGGAACATCAACGGCGGCACATCCGAGGCGCGCCACGACGGCGAACACCTCGCACGACGCGGCGTGGTCGTCGTCACGATCAACTACCGGCTTGGATCATTCGGTTTCTTCTCGCACCCGGCGCTGACGCGCGAGTCTCCACACAAGGCGTCCGGCAATCAGGGCTTGCTTGATCAAGTGGCGGCACTGGAGTGGGTGCGCGCCAACATCGGACGTTTCGGTGGTGACACCAACGCCATCACGCTTGCCGGCGTATCGGCCGGCGCCATCGACATCAGTGCCTTGATGACGTCGCCGTTGACGCAGAACAAGTTCAGGCGGGCCATCATGCAGAGCGGAGCCTCTCGCAATCCGATCAGCGGTCCGTTGTCGTTGTCGGACGCCGAGCAGCGAGGCGCGTCGCATGCGGCCACCTGGGGCGTCTCTCCGGACGCTTCGCTGCCGCAGTTGCGAGCAGTTCCGGCGTCGCAGATTCTGAAAGCACAGCCGGTTCGGCCGGTTGTACATCTGAACGTGACGGTTGACGGCTATGTCGTCACCCAGGCCCCGGACGAGGTGTTCGCCCACGGGGCTCAGCACAAGGTGCCGATCATCATGGGGAGCGCTGCGCGCGATTTCACCCCTGGCGCCGCCCCTCCCACCGGTTTGGAGTCACTGATCGAACAGGCGTACGGTCCGCTGGCCTCGCGCGGACGACCGCTCTACGCGGCAAACGACCCGATGTACGGATCAGCAGAAGTGCAGTGGGCTACCGACACGTCGTTTCGCTGTCCCGCTCATATGCAACTCGGACAGCATGTTGCAGCGGGCAATGCGGCATTCGCCTATGAGTTCGCGCGACTCCCCGTTCCGGAGATCCAGCCCGGCGGAAACATTCACGGGCTCGACGGCGGATACGTGTTCGGCACTTTTGCCGAGCGGGCGCAGGGAACCAAACTCAGGCCGATGCACTTCACGCCTGCCGACGCGACGTTGTCCGACGTGATGCAGCAGTACTGGATCAACTTCGTCAAGACCGGTGACCCGAATGGCTCAGGGGTGCCAGCATGGGCCGCCTTCCGAGACCCCGCCCGTGCGTACCTGCAGTTCGTCGAGACCGGCCCGGTGGCGAAAGATGGTCTGCGGCGGGCGCAGTGCGACCTCTACATCGAGAACATGAATCGCGTGAGCAGGTCGCGTTGAACGTCGGCATGAGATTGGACCAGAAGCTGGCGAGTGAGCGCCCTCCGTCGTCACTTGGCGAGTGTCGGAGCGTTCGCTAACCAGTTGTGCACCACGACGATGCTGTGGCGCGTTGTCGCCGGGTCGTCTGCGACCTTCATCGCAAGGAAGCGCTGGCCATCCTTCGACACGTCGTACTGACGCGCCGCGCTTCCGCGGGTGAACTGGCGGGCGTCGAAGATCACCGATGGCGTGTCGAACAGGCCAATCGGAGGTCCGTGCCGAAACGTCGGCGCCAGCCGCACGGCCACTGCATACAAGGTGGTGCCGTTCGCGAAGAACAGCTCGCCGCCGCTCGGCGACCAGGCGGGGGTGCGGCCGCCGTTCGACGACACCTGGAAGACCTCGCGATTGACGTCCGGGAACGGGCGCACGTAGATCTCGGTCTGGCCCGTTTCGTTCGACTCGTAGGCCATCCATCGGCCGTCCGGCGACAAATCCGCGTTCCGCTCGTCGAATGGCGTCCTCAGCAGGACCTCGGGGCTCGAGGCGCCGTCCAGGGTGAGACGCATCAGATTCCAGGCGGTGTCGCTCGTGCTCTCCTCGAAGATGAGATGCCGGCCGTCCGCCGACACGACGAGCGGGCGCTGGTTGTTCGGGCCGCGGGTCAGGCGCTCTGCGGCCCCGGTCGAGTCGGCCGCTCGGCGGTAGATGTTCTGGGCCTCGTCTCGCTCGGAGTTATAGACGATGCGGCCGTCGGGGGACCACGTCGGATACGACTCGCTGCGAGGCTCGAATGTGAACCGTCGCAGCGTCTGATCGGCCGCACCCTGTGAGAGGTTCCACGTCCACAGATCGCTATTGCTCCGCTCCGAGTCGGGGACGAACACAACCAGACGCGCATCATCGTCCGACAGGCGCGGGATCTGATACGCGCGGGCTGGAGCCGGCACGGGCGTCTCACGGCCGTCGCGGCCGATCCAGGCCAACGTCCGTGCCGGGTCACCTGGGGTCCGCGCGTAGGCCAGCGTGCCCAGGCGCGACAGCGCGACGTTCGCACCAGTGTCTCCGAACACGACTTCGACTTCGTCGAGGATGCGGACCGGCGCTCCGGACACCTGGCGTGTCGCCGGTGAGAAGCGAGTCGCCCAGAGCGATCCTGCAGTGGCATACGCCAGGTACCCGCCTTCGACATACACGCCTAGCGACGCGTCGTGGACGAGCGGCGTCCGTTCCCCGTTTCGATCGACATGCGCGACGTGCGGCCGCCCGCCGTCGGGCACCACGGTGTAGACGATGCCGTGGCCGTCGGGCAGGACCGACGGGAACCAGAGTGCGCGTTCACCGGCAGCGACGGCCGCCAGCATGGTGGGCTCGCCGCCGGCGGCCGGCACCGACAGGAGACCGCCCGAGGTGCTGGTGGCGAATACGATCACGTCGTCGGGGCCCCAACTCGCGCCGCGCGAGGTGCCATCCACTCTGCAGATCGTCATCGGCCGGCCGCCGTCGATGGCCACCTTCCTCAGCTCGCCCCCCTGGTCGAAGAAGCCCACCCACCGTCCATCGGGCGAGAAGAACGGCGCGCGGGCACCGGTGATCCCTTCCAAGGGCACCGCCTCCAGCTGGTCGAAGGCGCGGATCATCAGTTGCGATTGCAGCCCCACGGTGTAGGCGAGGTGTGTCGCCGCCGGCGAGAGGGCGAGGTCCGGCGCGTTGAAGCTCAGCGCGAGCGGCTGCGCCGCAGGAAGCGTCATCACGAAGCGCGTCACCCGGGCCGCCGTGCGTGGCGCGGGCCTGGATATCGCCGCCCATGTCGCCAGCGAGGCACCGATCGCGGCCAGCAGGCCCGTGGCCACCATCGGCAGCAGCGCCCAACGCCACCCCGCCCCGGCGTCGATCGACTGGTCGCGCCCCGTCACACCGCTCTTCAGCGCGGCCGCCGCCTCGGCCAGCTCGAGGCGCACCACCGCCGCCGAGTCGATGCGCTGCTTCGGGTTCTTGACCAGCATCCGCTGGAGGAGCCGCCGGATCGACGGGGGCGTCTGCGGGGGCAACGCGGCCCAGTCCGGCTCCCTCGACACCACCGCGGCGATGGTCTCGGTCGTATCCTCGCCCTCGAACGTGCGCCGGCCGGTGAGCATCTCGTAGAGCACGCAGCCGCAGGCCCAGATGTCGGCACGCCGGTCCACGGGCCGGCCCCTGGCCTGTTCCGGCGCCATGTAGGCCGCCGTGCCGAGGATCACCCCGCGCATCGTCATCGCCGGCGACGTGATCGTCGGGGACTTGGCCGGATCCGCGATCCCCTGCGGGTCGGTGGGATCGAGCGCCTTGGCCAGACCGAAGTCGAGCACTTTCACGAGCCCGTCGGGCCGGATCATGACATTGGCCGGCTTCAGGTCGCGGTGGATGATGCCGCGGTCGTGCGCCGCTTCGAGGGCGTCGGCTATCTGGCCAGCGATGCCGATGGCCTCGTCGAGTGGCAAGGCGTCCTCGGCGATCCGGTCGTCCAGAGTCAGACCCTCGACCAGCTCCATGACGAGCGCGGGCGCGTCGGTCGCTTCCTCCAGGCCGATGACGTGCGCGATATTCGGATGATTCAGGGCGGCCAGCACCCGCGCCTCGCGGCTGAACCGGGCGAGACGGTCGCGGTCGCCGGCGACATCGGCGCGCAACACCTTGATGGCGACATCGCGCTCCAGCTTGCTGTCGCGAGCGCGATACACCGCGCCCATCCCGCCAGCGCCGAGCGCCGAGATGATCGTGTACGACCCGAGACGCGCGCCTGGAGAAAGCGTCATCGTCGGCCGGTCGATCGACGGCGGCGGCACACCAGCACGGCGCCGGCGCGCCACGCCTGGGGTGCAGCAGCGAGGGCCGGCACGTCGGCGGCACGTGCGCTCCCGATGGCTGTCGTGACGAGCATGCGTGGGCCTCTGGACCGCTTCACGGACGGGCGATCGCAGAGACACTAACAGAATTTGGCTGAAAGGTGGCGCCGGGCGCCACGCGCCTCCGCGTGGTCTACGGCTCCGGCTGCCAGTTCAGCACGAGCGTCATCGGCGGCGGGCCGCTGGCAGTGCGGCCCGCGCCACCTCAATGCCTGCCGGGCCGCCTCCGCGGGGCGACATAGAGGTCGTTGACGGTGCCGCTCGCCTCGTCAGGGCGGCTGGACCCGAAGTAGAGGCGCTGACCGTCGCGCGAGATGGTCGGCCTCGTCTGCGCGAAGTCGCCGGCGTTGACGTTCTCGCCCAGTCGCCGCGCCGCCGACCAGCGCTTGAACACGCTGGAGCGCGTCGCCGCGAAGATCTGTGGCAGGCCCCCGTCGCGCGTGGAGTCGAACACGATCTCCAGGCCGTCCTTGCGCACGTTCGGGCGGGAGTCCTGCAGGTCGCTGTTCAGTTCGCTCACGGGTTGGGCCGGGCCGAACACGCCAGCGTCACTGAGCACGCTCACGAAGAGGTCGTGTGTGCCCAGCCGGTTGCTCGAGAAGTAGAGGAACGTCCGGCCCTCGGCCTGGACGAGGGAGGGCGAGAACTCTTCGAACCCGCTGTTGACCTCGCAGCCGAGGTGCAGGGGGTCGAGCCAGCCGCCCGACGGCTGCAGCCGCGTGTAGTAGATGTCGGGATTGTTCCCGGGCCCGGCGCACTGGTTGCCGCGCGAGCTCACGAAGAGCAGCTGATTGCCCGGCAACGGCGTGGGGCAGAAGTCGTTGGCCGTCGAATTGACGGGCGCACCCACGTTGACCGGCGCGCCCCAGGGGCTGCGCCGGCTCGCGCGGAACGACACCCAGATGTCGTTGGTGCCGGGGCCGATCCCGCCGGCACGGTTCGACGCGAAGAAGAGCATGTGGGCGTCGGGCGTCTCGGACGGGCATCCCTCGCCGGCGGCGGTGTTGATGCCGAGGAGGCCTCCCGGGTCGACGCTTTCCGCCGGTCCCCACTGACTTCCGTGGCCATGGTCCCTGGTGGCCTGCGCCGTCGTGGGACGGACGAGCGCGCCAAGGAGCAGGACGGCGCCGGCCAGCGCCACGCCCGCGGCGCAGCGCGCACGGGAGGTCGATCGCGTGTGACCAGTCAGCTGTGTCGTGTGCAGTGTCATCGGGTTGCCCTCCTGTCGGTCGGTGCATCGGCCATCGACGGTTGCCGTCGTGCGAGCCCCCAGCTATCCTTGCTCCCGCCTCCGCTTCGGCCGACCCCGAGCGACGGCTGGGGCCGCCGACGTTCAGGCATCGTGCGCCGTGGCAACACGGGAAGTCGTGGGCGTGCCAGGGGAAAACCGGGGGAATACGGGGAACGTCATGGTGGTTCGATTCGGCCCCTTCGCGCTCGACACGCCGCGCCGGCAGCTGCGTGGCGCCGACGGCCCGCGCCACCTCACCCCGAAGGCGTTCGAGCTGCTGACGCTGCTGGTGCGCGAGGCCCCTCGCGTGCTGACCAAGCAGGAGCTGCACGAGCGGCTCTGGCCCGACACCCACGTGTCCGATGCCACGTTGGTCGGGCTCGTGAAGGAGGTGCGGCGAGCGCTCGACGACCGTGATCCCGATTCGCCGCTCATCCGCACGGTGCACCGTGTCGGCTACGCGTTCACGGCGGAAGTCGTGTCGCCGGGCCCCTCCGCGGCGCCGGCGCCACCAGGCGCCCGGCATTGGCTCGTGTTCAGCGGGCGCCGGGTGATGCTCGGCGACGGCGAGAACGTCGTCGGACGGGATCCCGCGTCGCACGTGCACATCGATCACGCGAGCGTGTCACGCCGCCACGCGCGCATCGCGGTTGCCAGCCTCGGCGTGCGGATCGAGGATCTGGGGAGCAAGAACGGCACGACGGTGGGCGGGGCGCGCGTGGCCGGTTTCGTGGATCTCCACGAGGGCGATCGCTGTGCATTCGGGTCGGTCGTCGCCATTTTCCGGTCGTCGGGGTCAGGGGCTTCGACCGAGACGCAGGGGCGCGATCGCCCACGGGGGCGGCCGACGGTCTGATCACGCGTGATTCCGTCCCCGACCCGGCTAATGGTGCCTATCGGCCAGGGAACCAGCAGTGGCCATGATCAGCGTCTGCCTTTCTCCAGCCACCCAACTGCGTCAGCGCTGATCCATCCGTCGGACACGACGCGCTCACCTCTCAACAGTGCATCACGAGCCGCACCAGCTTCGCGACAGTGCCTGGCTTCGCGTGTGCGCCCTTCGCGCAGTCGCGAAAGAACGTGACGGCGCGCAGGAACTCGTCCCGATGCGCCGCGCCGCAGAACCCGACCGACCCGTTGTGCAGCGAGACCATGTGCGACGGCGACGCGGGGCTCGCGCAGGAGGCACACGTTGCGCTTGTGGCCGTTGCGTGCGCGCCCGTGTGCTCGCCGTGGTGGTGTCCGGCGTCGTGGTGGCCGCTGCTCTTTGCCGACACCGACGAGCCTGCGCACGCGATGATCGCCGCTCGTTCGAACGCATCGCGGTCTTCGGGCGTCTGGAACCCGACCACGTGACCTTCGAAGCACGTGAGGGCCGCGGCCGAGACCCGCTTCCCGGTCCACGGACAGTTGCGGTTGATGCTGGGAACCGTGCGATGTGGGTCCGGACGACGGCCGGCCTTGTTCCGCTGCGGGCGCCCCTGGACCGCGGTCTCCGCCGCGTCATGGTGATGACCGGGCTCGTGCTCATGACCCGGGCCGTGCTGATGTTCCGGCGCCTGCTCGGGCCCGTGCGGGCCGTGTCCAGGTCCAGCCTGCGGGATGGGATGACTCGGCGTCACGTTGGCAGTCTCGAGACCGCGGACGACCTCGCGGAAGTACTTCACCGCGAGCAGGAACCGATCGCGATGCGCCCGAGAGCAAAACCCGACGGAACCAGACGGCAGGTCGACAAGGGCGTCGCGCACGACGGGACGGCTGCAGAAGGGACAGACGGCGTTCGGTGCCCCGGTTGCCGGGGTCGACGTCTTCACGACGCACGCCAGCGCGCGCGCAAACGTGTCCCTGTGCGCCAGACCACAGAAGCCGATCTTCACACCCTCGAACTCGGCGACCGCGTCCCGCGCAACCGGTGTGCCTGAGCAATAGCACACCGCGTTCACGCAGGCATGCGCCTCCCGCTCCGTTCGGTAGCAGACCGTCACCCGCGGGCGCTCGCGCCACGCCATCAGCACCACGCGCTCGAGATCCTTGGCCCCTGCGATTCGCCGGCGACCGCCGCAGCAATCGTCGAGCGTGAAGGCTTCGAAGTCGCCGAAGCAGTCGTACTCGACGTCGCAGATCTTCCCCGTCACGCAGTCGACGCCTGGGCACGCCTCGTCCATGGTGTCGTCCTCCCCGTGATCGTGCGTGTCCGACCCATGCGCCGACGGCTCGACGCTGTCGGGATCGCCGCCGAACCCTCGCACACGCTCGCCAATCTCGTACAGATACCGCTCGAACACCGGATACCAGCGGTCCTTCTTCGGCATCGCCGTGAAGACGTAGCGGAGGATCGCCAGCTTGTCGATCTCGCCCGGCAGAATGTCGCCCTTGTCCTTGACCGGAATGGCGAGGTCGAACGCGCCGACGAAGCGGAGCGTCCGCCCCGAATACTGCTTGACCGTCAGGCGGTAGAGCTCACCGCTCTTGATCCCGAGCGGCAGCGTCACGCTGAGGAGGCCGGCGATGTTGAAGTTGCGTCCTGGAAGCGCTACATAGCGGGCGGGGCCCATCGCGAAGCGCAGCGTGTGTTCGTCGACGCGCTCGAGAACGGATGGGCCGTGCCGCAGCGTGGAGAGCGCGAGCACCTCGTCGATCGACACGTCAGGCAAGTAGAGCTCGACGATCGTGCCCACCGGCAGAGTGTTCCGCGAGAACACCAGGGTGTCGGCCCGGAATCGCTGGGAGGGGACGCTCGATCCCGGCCCGATGGCCGGCTGCAGCAGCGTCTGCGTCGGCGTGTCCGATGGCTTGATGTCAACGCTGGTTTGCGCCGTGCGCGTGATGTCTTCCAGGCCCGGGTTCGCGACCGAGACCGTGGCGAGGTTGCGCTGCGCAAGGTTGTCGGTCGTGAACGGTGTCTGCCCCGGCTGGATGGGGTCGTCCTGGTAGTTGATCTCGGCAACCAGGCACTGGTGGTAGCCGGCGATCAACTGCACCATCTCCTGCGGCGGGCCCTCGACCAAGTCGGGAAAGAGATCCTCGCCGTAGGGGCCGTCATCCTTCGGAAAGCGCGGGAAGTGTTCCTCGAAGGTGTTCACGTCGAGCCACACGCCGAAGTAGCGGTACTCGAGCTCAGGTCCCTTGCCGAACAGCGTCTTGCGATTGACGATGTTGTCGTGCTGTTCGGTCATGGCCTGGTCGGGTGTGACGCGCGGCGCGGCGAAAAAGGGAATCGACGTAATCGGCCAGACCTGAATGCCCAGGCCCGGGATCGTGCCGGCAACCCCGTCCAGCATGCGATAGGTGGTCTGCGAGTTGTACTCGAGCGCCGTGCCGACGGTGTTGAACAGGCGGAAGAACACTTTCACGCCCTCAGCGTTCTCGTCGGGAACCGACAGATAGCGCACGCGGGCAATCGCAAAGTTGAAGATGCCGTCGTCGTCCCGTGGCACGGCCAGCACGACGGGGTTCTCGTCCTGCGAGTCGTCGAGGAGCGCGAAGGGATGGGAGTCCGCGTCGTCTGCGACCGGTGAGTTCTCGAACGCGTCCAACAGCCCCTGTATGTAGGCCTGCGGGCCGCCGACCGCGTTGACATCGCCCACGCGCGCCTTGTGTATCCGCAGATCGGTGCTGAGCCACGCTGGGTTCCCGTCCTTCATGAACGGGTTGGCCTTCTTCATCAGCGTGAGCAGGATCGACAGCGAGCGGCCATTCAGGTTGGCCCGCACTTCGACGTTGCGCGATTCATCGTCGTCGAAGGTGTCGAACGCGTCCTCGTTCTCGAAGATCACGTCGTAGACGAACCTGAATTGCTGCGCCGTATCTGGGTGGTCGACGGGATCGACCTCGTTGTCCTGCCGATTGAGCTCGATCCGCATGCCCGGCACGTTGCCGCCGCCGGCGAACTCCCACGAGAGATCCGGCACGTCTGACGGGATGTTCAATTCGAGCGGCAGGAAGCCGACGTAGAAGAGCTCGATCGCCTCCGCGAAGACGCCCTCGTCATTGTCCGTGTACGGCGGACGTAAGGCCTTCACCGCGAGGAGCGAATACGTGCTCAGCTGCAGGACCGCGTAGTGATCGAGCGGGGCCAGCCGGATGAATCTCGCCCGCTCGCACGGCGTGGTGGCCGTGCGGAGCACCCAGAGCAGGTAGTAGCCAGGCGGAGCGAGGTTCGACGAGCTCGGCGCGGTGGCGCGAAGCGTGTCGCCATCCTGCGAGAACGGCAGCGTCAGGTATCGCTGATCGCCATCGAAGGCGTGCGTGAAGCTGCCGCAGCGAATCATGACCACTCGCTGCATCTCGTCGTTGTCGCCCATCCGAATCGAGAACGACTCGCCGTAGTCGACACAGTCGGGCGCGGCCTCGATCTCCGGTCTGCCGCCTCCGTAGATGGGGCGGTAGACCGCGATCCGCGTCTCGCGTGTTGCGCTATTGGGGTTGGTCAGGTCCGCGCCCGTGTGCGTGGAGCCGGCCGTCCAGACGCTGCCATCGGGCTGCAGCAGCGCCACGGAGTGATAGCCCCGCGGAACGACCGCCTGTTCATCGTCATTGGTGAGCGTGTCCCAGGAGCCGCCGCCGCTCGTGTATTGACCCGTCGACCAGTCGATGGCCGGCGTGTAGATCTCGGGCGACTGAACTCCCGTGTTGTCCGATCGCATGCCGTTGCTGACGAAGACCTGGCCTGTTGGCAGCAGGATGCCCAGGAGATGCCTTCTGACTGGCGGCGCCTCGTTGTCCGGGAACTCCTGGCGCTCGCCCGCTTCGAGCCAATCGGGCTCGTCGGCTCTGAGGTCGATGCGCTCGGCCTGAGCGGCGCCGCAGGCCAGGATCCAGAAGCGGTTCAGATCGGTATGAAGGATGGGCAGGATGATCGATGTGGTCCGCGACGAGCAATCGGCGTCGTCATAGTCCTCGTCGAGATGCGACCCGTATCCGCTCGTCGCGAACGTGCCGGTGTAGGGGTCGTACAGGCGCGTGTCGTTGTGCGACTTGGCGATCGTGCTGAAGAAGACATGGCCCGACGGCGCCAGGTGCAGCCGATCGTATTCGTCGAGGCTGCCGTCGGGTGCGCTCAGTTCGGTTGTCAGCTCCATCCACGCGTTGAGGCCGGGCGAATAGCGTTCGGGGATGTTGTTGCTGTGTCGGCGCGACCCGGGCGTGGGATAGTCGTCGGCCAGGTCGTCATCACCGGCCCGCGGGTGGCCGCCAATGGCGAGGACGTGCCCGTTGCCGAGTGTCACAAGCGTGGGGTACCAGCGGCCCCCGCCTCGCACGTCGCTGTTCGGCTGCGTGTGCATCTCCGCGGCCTTGCGCCACGTTCGCGCGCGCGGCAGGAACAAGAAGCAGTCGCGAATGCCGGTGCCGCCATGGCCGTGACCGTGCGCCGCGACGATGCCGGCCTCGATCGCCCAGCCACCAGCGACCAGCCAGCGCCCGTCGGCCAGATTGGCATGGCCCGCGCAGAACAGGTTCTTGCCTCCGACGGGATCGGGGTCGGTGATGAGCTCCGTCACCGCGCCACTGGCGCAGTCGTAGAGGAATGAGCGGCCGGCCTCTTCCGAGTGGCCTTCCTCGTCCGTGAAGAAGCCTTCGAAGTAGACGATCTCTCCCGTAGGGGACGAGGGGGTCAGTGCCGCATGAATCGCCACAACCAGCGATTCAACGGTCGGGTCCCATGGCATCGCCGGACCTCCGTTCGTGTTATGGGGAGGGTCGAAGGCTACCACACCAGGGCGACGCCGAGATGAACGCGATCGCCTGATCGCCCGTCGCGATTCGCCCTGCTCCCGGAGCTCGACAGTGGGGTGTGGGTGTTTCTGTTCTGGAATTGTTCTCGAGTGTCGAGCCGGGTCCTCAACTGGTTCGAAGATCTGAAGCGCGCGTGCCCGACCGCGCCGTCGATGAAGCGCGATGAACTGGTCGAGCACGCGCACCAGGCACTTCTCGTCGAGTGACCCGCGCAGAGAGCCACGATGGACTCATGGTTCGGGGTCTTCTGAAGTGGCTGAGCCAGCCGGAATCAGCGGGCAATGGCGGGCAATGCCCGACGGCAACGTTGGTATTCCAGGCAATCACGGCACCGTGGTATCTGTAAGTTGCAGACTCTACCGGGGTCCTGACGGGTCCGAATCCCACCCTCTCCGCCAACACACCTCCACCGTCACGGCTCCCGCGCCTGCCTGGCTGAACGCACGCGGAGCGCAAGACCTTACAGCTGGAACCTGCAGGTGCGGTCAGGTCGCCGTCGTCGAAGGCTCGCCCTGCGAACTACTCGAAGGCGGGCAGCGCGAGCCTGAATCGGCACGCGCGGCGGCTACGGCGTCGCCAGCGCTCTCGCGATGTCGGCGATGGTAATCATCAGCGTCATCGGATCGAGCGGCGACTCCTGGAACCCGGCGCGTTGGTGGAACTCTTCGCCTCGGCCGTCATCGCGTGCAGCAACACCGCGCGGATACCAGCCCTGTCGCCACCTGCAGTGTCCGCAACAGGGCGTCACGAAGGAACCCATAGCCAAGGCCGTGTCCCTGGTGACGGGTATCGACGGCCAGCCGGCCGATGATCATGACCGGGATGGGATCTGGCATCTGCCGTCGCACCTGTGCGGCGGACGCGGCAGGAGCAGGAGCTGGACGCCGAGCTCCAGGAGTTCCTCGAGATGGCGATTGAGGACAAAGGTGCATGCGGGCATGAGCCGTGAGGCGGCCACACGCGCCGACCTGATCGTCCGCTGCGTCGATCACGCGACCGAGGAACGGCCGCACATCAAGCGCGGTGAAGACGTTACCGGCGACGTACTCGCCCTCTACCGCTTCGGGCTCGAGGCCATCTCCACTGACATTGAAGCGGCTACGGGCCACGGCCAGCAGGTCGGAGAACGACTGGTTCCGATCGCGAAAGTGCTCGTAGTGCCGCCACCAGAAGAACGGCGCGCGCGGCTCACCGGGATACACGCTCAGCAGTTCCACCAGCTGTTCCGGATGGCTCACCGGCAGGGCCCGGAGCATCAGCGTGTTGATCACGCTGAACATCGCCGTGTTGGCGCCAATGCCGAGAGCAAGCGCGGCGACGGTCACTGCGGTGAATACCGGCGAGCGGCGCAGCGTCCGCGCGGCATAGCGCACGTCCTGCCACGTGGACTCGAGGACGTGCTCCCAGCCGACGTCACGCACACGGTCTTTAACCGCGGCCGCGCTTCCCAACTCCATGTGCGGCGGCGATGGAGCCGCCGACCCAGCGCCCGAGCCGCCGGACGGACGGGACCATGATCGTCGGAGTGATGGGCCGCTTGAAGCTCGGTGTGACGATCGCGCAGGCCCTCGTTGAGATGCGGGTGCTCGACCAGTACCGGCGCGAGGATATGGCCAAGACGAGGCAATCGGCGGCCTCGGTTCGCGGTATCTCGATTGAACTGGAGCCGGCCGCGGCGGGGTTGTCAGCCCTTCGCGACCGGTTCGCTACCTCGCTCCTCGTGCTGATGGCCGTGGTCGCTCTGCTCCTGCTGATGGCCTGCACCAATGTCGCCAGCTGCTGCTGGCGCGGGGCGCGGCG
>Ga0209706_10001365_pt1 | contig 13800 bp, 15 predicted proteins | sample PPLLaktember2015_6_FD_187263 | JGI IMG/M metagenome (GOLD analysis project Ga0209706, IMG submission 187263) | Freshwater sediment microbial communities from Prairie Pothole Lake near Jamestown, North Dakota, USA - PPLs Lake P8 Core (1) Depth... | ecosystem: Environmental > Aquatic > Freshwater...
CTATCTCCTTATTTGATTTCGCAAAGCAAAAGACCGGCCGTCCATGGCTCTCGATACAGCGAGGATTCCGTCCAAGTGGTCATATTCATGCTGAAGGAGTTCCGACAGGTCATCCTCCAGATTGATCGTGTGCTCCTGGAAGCCAAGGTCTCTGAACCGGATGGTGCAGCGCCTGTGTCTCCTCACTCTGACGAGAAGATCCGGAAAGCACATACAGTCGTCCCAGACTTCCATCATCTCTTGACTTCTGTTCTCCAACGAGGGGTTGACGAAAACAACGGGTCTGTCAACAAACATGTAAATCAGGCGTTTAGCGAAACCGATCTGGCAGGCGGCGATGGCCCTCCCGGCGCCGTATTCCCTTCTGAACTCCAGAAGGGTGTCGTGCAGATCAGCAACCACAGCAGACAGATCTTTCAAATCATCCGTTTTGACGGCTTCCGATACCTCGTAGAGCTTGGAATTTCCCAGAAGAAGGATTTCTCTAATAGCCATCGGTGTACCTCATACCTCACCTGCGTTCCGCCTCGACTCTCACCTTAATCCTCAACTCCCGTCGGTTCACGGTTTCCTGCAAACAATTTCTGCCACGGCTCGACGGGGATTCTCCTGAATGCCTTCAAAGTGATGGAGGACCTTCCAGTCCTTGAACCAGTCCATCAGTTCCCCGGATTTGAGCAGGAAGTCAGGGTTGCGCGGTTTTCCAAACTGCGCCTGCTCCATGGTGTAGGTGGAGTAGACAAGGAACCCGCCCGTCTTTAGGGCCTTTCTGATGCATGGCATCAGGGGCCGATGAAGGTACCGGAAGACAAGAATAGCGCTGTACGCCTTCTCTGTGAGCGGGTTCTCCCCGGGTCTCTCCAAATCGACCTTCCAGATCGTGACCTTTCCCTGCACATCATCATCAGCCTCTTTCGCCTTGCTGAGAGCTTCGTCGGAACGATCGGCGAGAATCACAGGAAGCCCTTTGGCTGCCAGGAAAAGCCCGTTGTGGCCGTCTCCCGATGCCAGGTCCAGAACGGGGCCCTCGGGCCTCTCCGCAAGGATTAGATCTGAAAAGGTTTCCACGAGGGCGTCAGGCCTCAAGGCCACGTTTTCCTCTTCGTGATCTGTGCGGCTACCTGTCGAATGATTCCAAGCCCTTCCTTCACCTGTTCCCGTGACACATCGAGATGGGTGACCGCTCTTCCTCTGGTTTTTCCGAGAACAGAGACGCGGAGACCCTTTTCTCTTAGAAGGGCGTTAAACGCTTCGGCAGTGACCCCGAGCCCTGAGACATCGAAAAAGATGAGGTTGGTCTCGACCGGTTCAACGACAATCCCTTCGATTTCCGCCAGACCGCGGGCCAGGATCTGAGCGTTTTCGTTGTCTTCTGCAAGCCGCTCCACGTGATGGTTCAGAGCGTAGACCGCCCCGGCTGCAATGATTCCCGCTTGCCTCATGGCGCCTCCGAATTGATGCTTCCAGCGCCAGGCCTCCTGAATCACGCCCTTTGAACCCGCCAGGGCAGCGCCCACAGGAGCGCCCAAGCCCTTGCTGAAATCGATCCACACTGAATCGAAGGGCTCTGCATAGGTCCTGGCATGGATCCCAGTGGCTGCAACAGCGTTCAGGAGCCTGGCACCGTCCATGTGGCAGAGCATGCCGTGGTTGTGAGCTACAGCACAGATCGATCGAATCCCCTCCAGAGGCCAGATCGATCCACCGCCCAGATTCGAGGTTTGTTCCACGAGAACCACTCTGGAACGGGGCAAATGATTGCTGGCAGGCCGCACGGCTGCTTCAAGCTGCGCCGCAGTGAAGACACCCCGCTTGCCCGAAACAGGATACGTCATTGCCCCTGTGAGTGCCGCCGGACCGCCTGTTTCATAATGGCGAGTGTGGGCTGTTTCATCCATGATGATCTCATCGCCCGGCCGACAATAGACGCGAAAGGCGATTTGATTGCACATTGTCCCCGAAGGCAAATAGACGGCATCCTCTTTGCCCAGAAGATCGCAGACCATTTCCACCAGTTTGTTGACCGAAGGGTCCTCTTTTTGTTGCTCGTCTCCTACCTCTGCTTCAGCCATGAATTTCCTCATCCCCTGGGTGGGCTTTGTGAGGGTATCGCTAAAGAGGTCGATTCGTATGGGCACCATCATGGTTCCTCCCGGGATTCATTATGCACGATAGGAGCACCATCTTAGACTCGCTGTCTACGGTGCGCAAGAGGAATAAAAAGATCATGATCAAGGGCGATGGTTTATGGGTATCGCTGGCGAAATGGCTGGAAGGTTATTGTCGGCGATCGAAAGGGAGAGCTCAGGAAAAGCCGATCGGGCAGCCCTGAATTGACTAATAGTACGCTTTGATTTCTTTTTCAGTCGCTGTGAGCGTGAAGTTAAGCTTCTGGACCTCGTTCCCAAAGATAGAGATCTTGTCTGAATACCGCACCGTTATCGTGACGGTGTTCTTTGAATCTTTCTCGATGAAAATCCCTTCTTCCCTGACGTGGTATCCTTCTTCCTTGAGCTTACCGAGAAGGAATGCCTTTGTGCTATCCAAGGTGTTCTTTGTGCCGTAGACAGCGGCTACTTCAATCTCCTTTTGTATCCAGTACTTGTCCCAATAAGGCTTTGCGGCACTGCCTATTGCAATTACGATCGCGATGGCCACAGCTGTCAAAATAAGGTTTTTCATGGCTTTCCCTTCGATTTAGCGTTTATCTCATTCGGCCCGCCCTCTATCCCTGGTTGAGGGCAAAACGAAATCAAAAACCAAATGAAAGGAATCTCCAATTCGTTCGAACGGCACTGCGACATTGAGGTAGAAACATAGCACGAAAAACTCGGGAAATCAATATGGGTGGGGAGGAGCCAGCAGGCGTTTGAGCCCGATCCTTCTTTCCATTTTGCCCCAGGGGCGAGAGGCCTCATTCCGGGTGCCTCCTTCTTCGCCGGACATCAATTGTCTGCGGTCATGGCCGCTCCTACGGTCAACACCCTGGCGTCTTTCCGGAATATGGGCGCTGTATGAAAATTTTCTGCGATCAATTCCTGATCGCCTTCCTCCATTGTCAGGAAGGGAAAAGAAAACTAGCGGATTTGCCACGCTTCGCGTCCTTTCCATTTCTGTATGCAGATCCCACCCCCAAAGTGAGATTCGGGTGGGCACTCTGAGATAGCATTATATACATCGGAGGAGCGATGAGTCAATGGTATTTTCATGGTATTTTCAGCTATTTTCAGGTGCGTTCTGCGCAGCGACAAAGATTCCTTTCACGAAGTTTGGCTTTCGAGCTGTGCCGAGCATGGGCAGCAAACGGTGTAGCCCACGAATTCATTGAAACGGTACCGGAAAGGTGCTAGGGTTCAATTGAAACGCTTTCGAATGGCCTGGAATGTGGCAAACACAAACGCCGGGGACGAACGGCTCAGCAGGGGTCTATCAGGTGCGCAAAGGCGAATTTTCCAGCATCAGGGGCTATCTGGGTAAGACACAGAAAGAGCTGTCACAACTCCTTGGGACGTCTCTCAAGGCCATCCAGAGCTTTGAGCAGGGGTGGCGAAGAATCCCTGTCCATGTTGAGCGGCAAGTGCTCTTTCTTCTCGCCCATCACCTTCCTTTGTCCGGCGTAAGCAGACAGAACTGCTGGGCCATAAGAAACTGCCCCAAAGAGAGCAGGCAGCGCTGCCCGGCCTGGGAGTATCGTTTAGGCCATCTGTGCTGGTTCATCAATGGGACCGTGTGCCATGGCAAGATTCAGGCAACCTGGGAAAAGAAGATGACTCTGTGCAGGAAGTGCGAAATGTTCCAGTCCATCATGCCCATCGTCTGAGGAAATCCAGCACTGCGGTGTCGAAAGCGTTCTGCTGCTCGATATTCGAAAGATGTGCGGCGGACTTGAGGATCAGGAGCTCAGAGCCCTTGATCTGTTTGTGGATGGCCTGGGAGGCGGCGACCGGAGTTCCCTGATCTTCCTCTCCAACGATGATCAAGGTGGGCAGCGCGATTTCACTCAGACGTTCCGTGAGATTCAACTTCATGATAGCCCGTGAACATCCAACGTACCCCTTCAGGGGAGTCGCACGGATCATACCCCGGATTTTTTCGAGCATAGAAATCGGTTCCCCGCGGAAGGACGCTGTGAACCATCTTTCCATGGTGGGTTCCACGAGGGCGTCCATTCCTTTTTCTTGAGCAAGTCCAATTCGTTCCTCCCAGATTGGCAGGGCTTCTTCAGGGATTCGGCTGGAGGTATCGCAAAGAATAAGGCTTCGAAGCATGCCGGGATCCTTGAGCGCTAAGATCTGCCCGATCATCCCTCCCATGGAAATTCCCATGAAATGCGTCTTAGGAATGCCGAGAGCCTTTAGAAGCGCTCTTGCATCTTCAGCCAATTGCTCCAGGGTGTAGGGCCCGTTCGGCGCGTCGGTACGTCCGTGTCCCCGGGTGTCATAGCGAAGGACCCGGTACCCGGAGTTCAGGACAGCCGCTTGAAGGTCCCACATGGAAAGATCCGTAGCCAGAGAGTGGCTGAGAGTCACCACAGGCGCTGACTCAGGACCCTCCAGCTCACAATGCATCGTAATCCCGTTGACATTGACTTTCATGCTTTAGAGCCTCGCAGGGTTTTCTCATCATAGCCCCAGCCCTTGCAGGATGGGACATCGATGAGGATGAAAGCCGAATCCCGGTAAGACCGGAATTCTAGATCGTTTTCGAGATCGATCCGGGCCTGATCGTTTGCCTCCAGTTTCTTGTCATTCACCTCCAGGCTGCCGGATGTCAGGTAGATGAAGACCCGCCTGGACTCGGTGACCTTGAAATCAATTTTCTGCCTGGCCTCGAGGTCGGACCGATAAATGGTCGCGTAGGTGTGAAAGGTCACTGCTCCGTGTAGCCCCTGACCCGAGGCCACAGGGAGAAGGCGGTTCTTCCAAGCCTCGGGGGAAAAGCTTTTCTGGTCATAAGAGGGTTTGAGCCCGGCCAGGTCCGGATAGATCCAGATCTGGTAGAAGTGAACGGGCTCTTTGGCAAGATTGAATTCGGAATGAGTGAGTCCCGTTCCTGCGGACATGCGCTGGACGTCGCCTGCTTTGATCACATTCTTGTTGCCCATACTGTCTTTGTGAGTGATCTCACCGCTCAGGACGATGGTGACGATTTCCATCTCCTCATGGGGGTGGGTTGGAAACCCGGTTTTGGGTTCGACTATATCGTCGTTGAATACCCTGAGGGCTCCGAACTGAATGTTGAAAGGGTCATAGTAATTTGAAAAGGAGAAGAGCCAGTAAGTCTTCAGCCATCCGAAATCGGAAAAATGCCGTTTGTTGGCGGGAATGATCTGAATCATCGTTGACTCCCATTCTGTTTTGTCAGATTTGGGTGGCTGGTTTTTTCAGATATAAGGAAGCCACCATGCCTGCGAGTGAGATCCCACCGGCCACGAGGAAAGGAACGGTAAAGGAGCGGCTGATGTCCGCCAGGTATCCTCCGAGGGCCGGCCCCAGAGCTTGACCAATTCCAAAAAAGAGCGTGATGAAGCCCAGGCCGGCGGGCGCCAGTCGCGGCCCTACAAAATCGCCCGCCGCCGCGGCCATGATGGTCGGGATGCTCCAGGCGGTGAGGCCGAACATCACGGCCGAAAGATAGAACCCGAATTCCGACTTGATGAGTGCATAAACAATATAAGACAATCCCAGGACGAGATACGCCAGGGCAGCACCGCGGCTCCGGCCGAGCCGATCTGAAAGGTGTCCCCAGATGATCCCGCAAAAGGTGCTGAGACCGCCGACCAAAGCCCAGAGTCCGCCTGCATACGCCTGGGTGTGCCCCATTTCTTTCACAAGGTACGCGGCAAAAAAGGTCATGTAAATAATGTAGGAGAACCCGTAGAAGAAATAAACCAGACCCAGGTACCAGACGGAGGGCATCCCATAAACCGTACTCCATTGAAGGGAGGTCACCTTGGGCCCAGTGGGAGAAGGAGGCGGGGCATCTTTTCCAGAGGCCCCCACAGGCAACAGCCCCTTCTCTTCGGGCCTGCTGCGGATGAGTGAGTAGACAATGACGGCGATCACGAGGGCAATTCCCCCCAGAATGTACCAGGCGTAGCGCCACCCCTCGCCTCCGTAAGCAAGCAGAATAGGAGGAACGAGGAGCCCAGAGATAAGGGTCCCCGCTCCGATCCCTCCCGATACAATTCCAGTGGCAAACCCCCGCCTTCTCATGGCGAACCATACGGACCCAAGGGCCATGGCAGGGACATAGGCGGCGCCATTGCCCAAGCCCGTCAAGAAACGCATAGAAAGGGCATAGCCGAAGGATTGAGCCAAACCTGTCAGGATGAGTGTGATTCCGAGGAGAAGGAGTGCCAAGGTAATCACGATGCGGGTTCCGTACCGGGCGGCGAGAAAACCCCCGATGATCGCCATGGTCAGATACCCGATGAAGTTCCCGGTGCCGAGAAGACCTAGCTGAGTGTAATCGAACTTCAGACCGTCTTTCATGGCCGGAAGAATGATCGTGTAAGCCATGCGTCCAAAACCGTGCGCTGCGATTGTAGTGAGAAGCCCCATAAAGATGACGATCCAGCCGTAGTGAAGCTTGACTTCCCTCATGACAGTGTCCTTTCTTCTTGAAGGGTTTAAGGCCTGTACTCACAACCGCTCAATTTTCACGGGGATGATAGGAAAATGGGGAGGGGGTGTCAATTCAATAGTGGATGATGGGTGGCACCGACAAACTCGCCAGGCGGGCAGGCGCGCTTGGTTCGTGGTCTCCGCCCTAGGCAACCCTGCAAACCAGTCCCTTGAGATAAGCGCCTTCCGGGAAGTTGAGAGACGTAGGGTGGTCCGGGCCTTGAGTGAGAGCCCGCAGGATTTGAGCATCACGCCCCGCATCGAGGGCTGCGTCGGCCACGATCTTTTGGAAGAGGTCAGGGGTCACAAGTCCCGAACATGAAAAGGTGAAGAGAATTCCCCCTGGCGTGAGAAGCTTGAAAGCAAGGAGATTGATGTCCTTATAACCCCTCGTCCCTTTGAACATCTGGCTTCGGGAGTCCACGAATTTTGGGGGATCCAGAACAATGACGTCAAAGCACCTTCTGGAGTTTCGAAACTCGCGCAGAACCTGAAACACATCCCCTTGCAGGTGATCAACCTTTCGAGCGTCAAATCCATTGATCTCCACATGTCGTGCACAGAGCTCTAGGGCACTTGAGGAAGACTCCACATCCGTCACATGGTCTGCTCCGCCTCTCAATGCCCAGATCCCGAATCCGCCGGTGTAGGCAAAGCAGTTGAGGACCGAACGTCCATGGGCATAGTCCTGAAGAGCCTGCCGATTGTCGCACTGGTCCAGGTAGAAGCCTGTTTTGTGGCCCTTCCTGATGTCCACAAGGAAGCGACAGGACCCTTCCTGAATCTGCACGTGCTCAGGCGGCAATTCTCCCCATAGAGCGCCCGTGCGTGGCTCAAGACCTTCCTTGAGACGGATGTCGACATCCGACCTTTCATAGATGCCTGCCGGCGAAAGGATTCGTTGCAGTTGAAGGATGATCTCGTCTTTCCAGCACTCCGACCCTGCGCTCAAGAACTGGCAGACGAGGAACTGACCGTATTTGTCCACCACCAAACCCGGCAAGCCGTCTGATTCAGCATTGATCAGACGGCAAGCGCTCTCCTTGTTGCTGAGGTACTCTGCGCGGGATTGGATCGCCTTGTCCATTCGGGCATGAAAAAAGGAGGACTCCAGAGTTTGGTCCTTTCGGAACGTCCAGACCCTGACACGGATCTGTGAATGCGGGGAATAGGCTCCCAAACCAATGAAATCTCTCTCTCTGGTGAGGATTTCGACCGTCTCACCGGGACGGGGATCGCCTTCAACAGTTTCGATCGCCCCTGAGAAAATCCAGGGATGACGTCGGAGCAGAGACTTTTCGCGTCCAGGTTTAAGAACAATCACGACCATCTCTATCGACTCCTACTTGATCCGTTAAATCAGGGTGGTGAAAGGGTTCATCGATGTGATAAACTAGCACAAATGCCTGCAAGGGTCGAGGAGACTGACATGCTCATCAGAATCTGGGGGTCGAGGGGTTCTATCCCTGTGTCGGGGAAAGAGTATGTGAAATACGGGGGCGATACGACCTGCGTTGAAATCCGGACCAAGGACGATCGCATCATCATTGTGGATGCGGGGACCGGGATACGGAGATTGGGTCGCCGTTTGATAGAAGAAGGCAGGTATTCTTATGACATGATCTTCACCCACGCCCACTGGGATCACCTCATGGGGTTCCCGTTTTTCGAGCCCCTGTACACGAAGAGAACCCGGCTGCGCATCCAGGGCTGCCCCTTTGCCCAGAGATTCATCCAAACCATGCTTTCCAAAATTGTGGACCCGCCCAATTTCCCTGTAGGCTATGACAACCTCAAGGCCCGCATCCATTATGAGCCGGAGTGCATGGAACGTTTTCAAATCGGCTCTGTTACGGTGATCCCCATTCCCCTGTGCCATCCAAACGACGGCAACGGCTACAAATTCATTGAAGGGGGCAGAGCCTTTGTCTTTCTGACGGACAACGAACTGGACTATTGCCATCCCGGCGGCCGCTCTTTCGAGGAGTACGGGAGTTTTTCAGAAGGGGCCGATCTTCTGATTCACGATGGCGAATTTACGCCGGAGGAGTACAAGAAAACAAGGGGATGGGGGCATTCCACGTACACCAGAGCTCTGGACCTGGCCTTACAGGCGGGGGTGGAGAAGCTGGGTCTCTTTCATTTGAATCAGGCCAGGACAGACCGTCAAATGGATAAGCTTGTCAAAGATTGTCGGCAAAGAGTCGTTCAAGCCGGTGCCCGTCTTCAATGCTTCGGCGTGGCCGCGGGTATGACTTTCAAGCTTTGAATCGTTATCTGTTATTTGTTAACCGTTATCCGTCTAACTCTCGTCCTTTGCCTCTCCTCCCTTCACTGCTGACCGATCACTGACTTCTCTGGAGAAGCCCGCCTTCCTTCAATATTTTTCGAATCGAATCGCCTGCCTCCCTGCTCACCGGTCTGAGCGGTGGACGAGGTTCTCCGGCTGCATATCCGAGCATTTCCGCGGCGCATTTAATGCCGGGAACACCAAAGCCGCCCACGATCTTCTGATTAACCGGTAGCAGCTTCAACTGCAGTTCTCTGGCCTTCTCATAATCTCCGGCCCGAAAGAGCTTGTAAATTTCCACGGTTTCTCCGGGAGCCATGTTGGACAGGGCAAGAATGCCGCCCTTGGCTCCAAGGAGCAAGGCGGAGAACAGGAGCGATCCGTGCCCCTGGAACAGAGAGAACTCCGGAGGACAAGCCTTGAGGGTCTCACTGATGGCAGACATGTTTCCGGACGAGTCCTTGAGCCCGATCACATTCTGGTGAGCCCCCATGGCCGTAATGGCCTGCAAGGGAAGTTCGAGACCCGTGAATTTAGGCACCGTGTACAGGATGATGGGGTTCTTCGATTTATCCGCAACCTCCCGGTAGTAGGCTTCGAGAGCAGAAGCCGTCATCTGAGCCTTGTAATAAAAGGGGGTGACGATCAGGGAGTAATCCGCACCCGCCCGAGCAGCCTTGTTGGAGAAATCGATTGTGCCGGAACTAGATTCAGAACCGGTGCCCGCGATTACAATTTTACCGGGCGCGGCGGCCGCGCGCACTGTCTCTATTGCCTTGAGGCCTTCCTGCTCGTTCATCAAGATGCCCTCGCCGGTGGACCCCAGGACAACGTAGCCTGTAAAGTCAAACCGGTTCAGCTTCTTGATGTTGGATTTGAGCCCTGAAAGAGAAAGCTTCCCTTTCTGAAAGGGTGTCACAAGAGCCGGAAAAATACCGGAAAGGGTCTTTGCCATGTCTTCCTGATCTCCTCCTCAATTGTTTTTCACTGCCACGCCTAATCCAGGATCATGGGAGCTTGGTCATTTTGAATGAAAGCTTGGCGATTGGGAAGAAAAAACTTTGCCTGAATTCTTCTCGCATGGGCATCCTGGAACGCCGGTACCGACCGCCCTGCAAGCCCCATCTGGCTTTTATCTTGATTCACCTCCACATTTTTCTTTATTATATCCGATCAAAAGCACCTGCTCGATAAGTGACCCGATGAACTTATCAGCCAAACCACTAACCAACCGAAAACCAGTCCTCACCACCAATCTTCAAAGCATATGGATACGTGTCCAATTTCAGGTCAATGCCCTGGTGTAGTGCACCCCGAAACCTCTCACAACACGCGGAGCAGGAGGTATTGACCGGGTTGGGTGCGGCTGGTATGAACGAACGAGAAAAAAAGCAGGCGCGAAGGGGAGCGGGGCCGGCACAGGACCGATCCGACGGATCGGTCATCAGCAGACTGCACCTTTCCAGAAAGCAGAGTCCTACGAGCGTCGCGTGGTGCGCTTGTTCTGAGGCGCTCTCTCTCCTCCCCATGTCTGGAGGCAACCCCGCTGCAACCTGCATGTCCCTTGGCGATGGGAGGATTTTCCCGCGTTTGTCCTTGACAGGGATCAAAAGGAAAAGAATAATCCGCCCTTAAAACTTCAAGGAAGGAGAACCGCTATGTGGAAAAGAATAGGGGTTGTTTTCTGGGGGATCATGATTGGCATTTGCTTGAGTTCGGGACAGGCTGCCGTGGCGGGACCTAAAGTGAAGATCGGCACGGTGCCCATGGCCTACACCCTGCATTTTGACTTTCTTCCTACCTTCGGAAAGGAGGAGGGCCTGGATATCGAGGTGATTGATTTCAAATCCAGTTCAGACGAGAACCAGGCCATTGCCGCAGGAAGCCTTGACGGGGGCAATGTAGGTGCTCTGGGAACGAATGTCCTTTTTACGAAGGGGGTCCCTGTTAAGATCATTTCAGGGACGGTGCGGGGAGGATCGGATTTTGTGGTGAGCAGCTCTGTGCAAACGGTCAAGGATCTTGACGGGAAGAAGATCGGTGCGACCAAAGGAGCCACCTCGGAGATTCTGGCAAAGTTCCAGATGAAAAAAGCAGGGGTTACGTCCACGTGGATCAATCTTCCCCATGCCCAGTTGGCAATCGCGATGGCGCAAAAGGATGTGGATGCTATCGCTGCCGGAGAACCTTGGGCCGGGATTGCTGTGAGCAAAGGGATCGGCAAAAGGCTTCCAGGTTTCAACGTTTACGACAGCCCTGCGCGAGCAGTGAGCGGCGCCTTTGTCCTTTCTGAGAAACTGATCAGGGAAAGCCCTGATACAGTGCAAAAGCTTGTTAACGCATTCGTCAAGGCTATCGTTTTCTCCAACAAGAAACAGGATGAGTATATTAAGCATGCTGTTGAGAAGCTGAAGATTTCCGAAGAAGAGGTGAGGATAGCACTGAAGAATTCGGAAATTACCTATCAGGTATTTCCTGAAGAATGGCCAGCTTTAGCCAGCATGGCCAAGGAGCTGGGCTATATTCAGGAAGTAGCCGACTATTCCAAAGCATTTGATCTTACCTTCCTTGAAAAAGCGCTTAAATGAATCGGATTTCCACTCTTCTCTATCCCCTTGCTTCCTTTTGCGGGCTGATCCTGGTCTGGTACCTCGTAGTGAAGGTCGGGATTTTCCAGGAGCTGGTGATGCCCACACCATGGACCGTAGCCAAGGCCTTTTATCGTTTCTTTGCAGACGGTGAGTTCTTTACGCACCTTTGGGCGAGTTTCGCTCGTATCCTCATCGGCTTTCTTGTAGGCGCCACCTTTGGGATCACCTTCGGTATTCTTGTCGGTCATTTTCGGTTTGTGGAAAGGCTCATTGATCCCCTCATCCAGGCCTTGCGCCCGATCCCCATTGCCGCGTGGCTTCCTTTAGCCATTGTGTGGTTCGGGATTGGTGACAAGCCCGGCATCTTTCTGATTGTGATTGGGGTATTTTTTCCCGTTTTCATCAATACCGTTCACGGGGTCAAATACACCCCGCCGATTCTCCTCCGCGCGGCTCACATGCTCGGGGCTACGCCGCGCCGGCTTCTCATATATGTGATCCTTCCCGGAGCCCTTCCCAACATCTTCACCGGCATACGCATCGGTTTGGGTTTGGCCTGGGTCTGTGTGGTCATTTCGGAACTTCTGGGAGTCACCGCTGGATTGGGGTTTCTCATTTGGGATGCTCAAGTGTATCTCCAGACGGACAAAGTCATTGTGGGTATGATTGTGATCGGGGCTATGGGGACCATCACGGATCGGCTTCTCCTGTTCCTATCCAAAAGGATGCTAAAGGGTTAAATGGAAAACAAAATCGTTCTTCAAGCGGTGAGCAAGATTTTCAATGGGGGAACAACCGCCCTTGAAAAACTCAACCTGGAGATCAAGCCCAACGAGATCCTTTGTCTTTTGGGTCCGAGCGGATGCGGGAAGTCAACAGTCCTCAATCTGATTGCGGGATTCGATTTCCCCAGTTATGGGGTGATCTCTTTGGATGGAAAGGTTATCACCCGGCCCGGGCCGGACCGGGGGGTGATCTTTCAGGAACATGCTTTATTTCCCTGGCTTACAGTTACACAAAATATCGCCTTCGGGAAAAAGCTCCGTGGAGGGGAGGAGGACGAGCGTCGCTATCATGAATCCGTGAAGAAATATATCGACTTGATGGGACTGAGGGATTTTCAAAACCATTATCCGAGTCAGCTCTCCGGCGGCATGAAGCAGAGGGTAGCCATTGCGCGGGTTTTGGTTAATGAACCGGAAGTTATGCTCATGGATGAGCCTTTCGCTGCACTTGATGCTCAGACGCGGCTGTCCATGCAGCTGCTTCTTCTGAGCGTGTGGGAGCGACTGCGGACCACTATCCTGTTTATCACCCACGATATTGATGAGGCTGTTTTTCTCGGTGATCGAATTTATGTCATGACCGCTAGGCCTGGAAAGATAAAGGCCTTGCTCCCCGTTCCTCTAGAGCGCCCCCGTCAATATGAGATGATGATCAGCCCTTCTTTCAATGAAACCAAGGCAAAGATATTCGAAATGATCAAGGAAGAAACACTGATCTTATCGAGTTAGGCCCGTGGCGGATCTCCGTCACATCCCCTCCTCCCGCCCTTAAGGGCTGCACGCGCGAAGCGGTAACGGGGTTCATCCTCCTCCGATTGGCTCGAAAAGTACAAGACATCTTCCACCAGCCGATCAAACGATGTTCCTCAGCACCGACAGCAGGGGCGTTCCGGGAAACCGCGATAGGAGGCCATGAACTCCAGCAGGTCGGCCTTCTCAAAATGCTCCGGATCCCATGGTTCTGATGAGAGGCGATCTAAGTACTGAGCTTTGATGGCATAAGTGTTTGCGGTAAGTGAGTCCCCGTCAAGCGTCTCCGCCGGGATCTGCGTACGCTCATAGAACTCTCCTTCGAAGTCGTCGAGCCGTCTCACCGAAAGGACATCCACGTCGAGGTATAGAACCCCTTCCGTGACAGCACCCTCCAAAGGGGTGAGACCGGGATAGGCTTCCCCTATCACTTTGTACCGAGCGTAGTCTCTCAGACGGGCTTTCAGAGAAGGGAACTCGTGGTCAGTAACCGCCCTCATCACAGAAGGAAACATCAGTGATCCGTAGGTGAAGATATTCATAAGGAACAAACCTGTTCAATTTGAGGCCTTCCTGTGTCATTATATAAAAACAGAGCAGGATAAGAAAGCGCTTCGTCGGGAGAGCAATAGGAAAGGGCATGAATCATGGGTGCTCGCAGCACCAGCACAATAGAGTGGGACATTCCGACCTTTGTCCGATCGGTCATCAGCAAACTGCACCGAGCAGGGCACGAGGCCTATGTCGTCGGCGGCGCG
>Ga0209706_10001367_pt1 | contig 13794 bp, 15 predicted proteins | sample PPLLaktember2015_6_FD_187263 | JGI IMG/M metagenome (GOLD analysis project Ga0209706, IMG submission 187263) | Freshwater sediment microbial communities from Prairie Pothole Lake near Jamestown, North Dakota, USA - PPLs Lake P8 Core (1) Depth... | ecosystem: Environmental > Aquatic > Freshwater...
GAAGCTCGCCGTCGAGAGCCCGGTCGAGTTCCAGGGCTCGGTGCTGAAGACGATCATGCAGCGCCGCGGCGTGGTGGTGGGCACCACCGAGCAGGAGGGCTTCTGCCAGGTCGAGGCCGAGGTCCCCCTCTCGGAGATGTTCGGCTACGCGACGGACCTGCGCTCGGCCACCCAGGGCAAGGCGGAGTTCACCCTCGAGTTCGCCAAGTACAGCCCGGCTCCGGCGGAGTTGACCGAGACGCTGGTGGAGAAGTACAAGTCCAAGCTCAAGGACGAGGACTGAGCCGCCCATGTACCGGAAGTTCCTGAACGCGAGGAGCCCGCTGCGTCTGCTCGAGAAGGGCCTCCACGGGGGCCTCGGCAAGGGGAACCTGGGGCTGGTGCTGGCGGGCCGCGGCGTCGGCAAGACGGCTTGCCTGGTCGGGATCGCCCTCGACGACCTGCTGCGGGGCGGCCACGTGCTCCACGTGGCGCTCGACCAGACGATCGCCCACGTGCGCGCCTTCTACGACACGGTGTTCGAGGACCTCACTTCCTCGACCCACCTCGAAGACGCCGCCCGCGTCCGCACGGAGGTCGACCGGCGCCGCAGCATCCGCACCTACACCGCGGGCGGCTTCAGCGCCGCCAAGCTGCGCGAGGCCGCGAAGTTCGAGACGGAGGCGGGCGCGCGGCCGGAGCTCGTGATCGTCGACGGCTTCGACCTCGCGGGCGCCCCGCGGGACGAGCTGCTCGAGCTGCGCGCCCTGGCCGGAGAGCTCGGCGCCGAGATCTGGCTCTCGGCCTCGGTGCCCGGCGAGCGGGTCCGCGGCCTGCCGGCGGAGATCCAGCCGGTCGAGGACCTGCTGAGCGTCGTGCTGGCCCTCGAGCCGGGCGACCGCACCGTGGCGCTGCGGGCGCTGAAGGACCACGACAGCCCGGACCTGTCGGCCCTGCACGTGGCCCTGGACCCGAAGACGCTGCTGCTGAAGCGCTCCTAGCCCGGTTACCCCCGTCTTGCGGCGGGCATCCCATGCTTCGGCGGCGAGCTCCCCGGGAGCTCCGCACCGCCGGGGGTCCATCGCCGCATGACCTGTCGGGAGCTGAACGACTTCCTGCTCGAGTACCTCGAGGGGGGCCTTTCCGACGAGGTGCGCCGCGTCTTCGAGGAGCACCTCGGCGTCTGCGCGGCGTGCGTCCGGTACCTCGAGGAGTACCGCGAGGTCGTGCGACTCGGGCGGGCGTGCGGCGAGGAGCACGACGCCGCCGCGGAGGCCCCCGAGGAGCTCGTGCAGGCGATCCTGGCCGCGCGGCGCTGAGGCGGCGCCCTCGCCCGGGCGGCCTATGCTCGGCGGGGCCGGAGGCCCCGATGGAGATCGCGACCCGCACGGAGCAGCACGTTCCGCTCCCGCCGGAGGCCGTGTTCGATCGCGCGGTCGCGTGCGAGACCTTCCCGCGCATCCTGCTCCCGCTGGGGCCGATCCCGGGCGTCGCGCGGGCGGAGATGGTGGGCGGCGGGGAGCCGAAGGCGGGCGCGCAGCGCCGCATCGAGCTCACCGACGGCAGCGTGATGGGCGAGGAGCTGCTGGCCCTCGATCGACCGCGGCGGCACGCCTATCGCTGGCTCGACCCGCCGGCGATGCCGCTTGCGCTGCTGGTGCGGCGCGGGACCGGGGACTGGTCCTTCACGCCCGAGGCGGGGGGCACGCGCATCGCGTGGTCCTACCGGTTCGAGCTCACCAGCCCGCTCGCCTGGCCCCTGGCCGCCCTCGTCGCGCTGCTGTTCCGACGCTGGATGGCGCAGGGCCTCGCGGAGCTGCGCGCCCTGCTCCTCGAGCGATCCGTCTAGCCGGTCAGCCGGAACCACAGCCCGAACAGGCGCTTCACCGTCGGCGTGAGACGCGTGCGCGTGTAGGCCCCGGCGGTGGCCTTCAGGCCTTCGGCGAGGGTCGGGTAGGGGTAGATCAGGTTGGCGAAGGCGCCGAGACCGAGGCCGCTCCCGATCGCCAGCGTGAGCGGCGTGAGCAGCTCGCCGGCGTGGCTGCCCACCAGCGTCGCGCCGAGGATGCGGTCGCCGCCCCGCCGGACGTGGACCTTCACGAAGCCCTCTTCCTCCCCGTCGGTGGCGGCGCGGTTCACGCGGGCCATCGGGGTGAGGTAGGTGTCGAGCTCGATGCCCCGCTCGCGCGCCTCGCGCTCGTAGAGGCCGACGTGGGCGATCTCCGGCTCCGTGTAGGTGCACCAGGGCATCACCAGCGCCGAGAGCTTGCGGCGGCCGCCGAACAGGGCGTTCTGCACCACGATCTTGGCGGCGGCGTCCGCCGCATGGGTGAACTTCCAGCGCATGCAGACGTCGCCGGCGGCGAAGATGCGGCAGTTGCTCGTGCGCAGCCGGTCGTCGACCTCGACGCCGAGACGGCCGTCGAAGGCGACCCCGGCCGCCTCGAGGCCGAGCCCCTCGACGTTCGGTGCGCGCCCGACCGCCACCAGGATCTCGTCGACCGCGAGCGCTTCGGCGCGGCCGTCGGCGCGCTTCAGGTGCAGCACGCGCTCGGCGCCGCGCCGCTCCACCCGATCGATCGCGCAGCCGACCGCGAGGTCGACGCCGTCGCGGGCGAGGGCGCGCTGCACGATCTCCGCCGCGTCGGGGTCCTCCCGCTCGAGGACGTGGGCGCCGACCTCGAGCAGCGTCACGCGGACGCCGAGGCGCTGGAACGCCTGGGCGAGCTCGCAGCCGATCGGACCGCCGCCGATCACCGCGAGGCGGGCGGGCCGCTCGGTCAGCTCGAAGATCGTCTCGTTGGTGCGGTAGCCGGCCTCGGCGAGCCCGGGGACGGGCGGCGCCGAGGGACGCGCGCCGGTCGCGATCACGGCGCGCCGGAAGCGCAGCCGGCGGCCGCCGACCTCGAGGGCGTCGGGCCCGGCGAAGCGGCCCTCGCCGAGGAACACGTCGACGCCGAACTCCGCGGTGTAGCGCGCCGCCGAATCCTCGTGGCTGATGCGGGCGCGGATCTCGCGCATGCGCCGCATCGCCTCGGCGAAGCCTTCCGGCGTCGCCTCGCCGCGCGCGTGGGCGCGCTTTCCGGCGGCGATCACCGCTTTCGACGGCACGCAGCCGACGTTGAGGCAGTCGCCGCCCATCAGGTGGCGCTCCACCAGCGCCACCCGCGCGCCGAGGCTGCCCGCCACCGCCGCGGTGACGAGGCCCGCGGTGCCGGCGCCGACGACCACCAGGTGGTAGCGCTCGCGCGGCGCCGGGTTCTGCCAGTCGGCCGGGTGGACGTTGGCGACGAGCCGCCCGTTCCACTCGTCGCGCGGCAGCAGGCTGCCGAGCTCGGGATGGCCGGTCATCGCGCGTCCCCGGCCTCGCCGGTGGCTTCGCGCAGGGCGCGCCGGGCGAGGATCGTCACGTAGATCGTCACCGCCGCCGTGGCGGCGAGGCCCACGGCCTTCACCACGGTTCGGCCGACCTCGGCTCCCCCGGCCGAGGCGCTGGCCGCGTCGCCCGCCACGCTGCCGAGGTACACGTAGAGGAGCGTGCCGGGGATCATGCCGAAGCTCGCGAGCGCGTAGTCGGCGAAGCGCACGCGCGTCAGGCCGAGGGCGTAGTTGAGGAGCGTGAAGGGGATGGCCGGCGAGAGCCGCAGCAGGAAGACGATCTTGCGGCCCTCGCGCCCGATGGCGCGGTCGATCGCGGCGAACTGCGGGCTGCCGGCGAGGCGCCGCTCGACGGCGCCGCGCGCGAAGTAGCGCGCCACCAGGAAGGCCGCGCAGGAGCCGAGCACCGCGGCGACGAAGACCGTGACGGTGCCCTCCGCGATGCCGAAGATCGCCCCGGCGGCGAGGGTGAGCGCCGAGCCTGGCACGAAGGCCACCACGGCGGCGGCGTAGCCGAGCACGAAGACCAGGGGCCCGAGGGCGCCGAGGCCCTCCACCCAGGCCCGGAAGGGCTCGACGTAGCTGCCGAGCAGGCGGCCGAGGGCCAGCGCCAGGGCGACGGCGAGGATGCCGATGACGATCCGCAGCACCATGGACACGAGCGTACCTCCCCCTGGGTCCGCCGGCTGGGATGCAGGGACGCCGGGCCGGGTTACTCTCAGGCAGTGAGCACAGTCAGGGAAGCCGGAGGCCCGCGGCGGAGCGCCCTCGTGACGGGCGCCTCGACCGGCATCGGCCGCACCTTCGCCGAGCGGCTGGCCCGGGATCAGTACGACCTCGTGCTGGTCGCCCGGGACGCCGGGCGCCTCGAGGAGCTGGCCAAGCGTCTGGCGTCGGAGCGCGGCATCGAGGCGCGGGTGCTGGCCGCCGACCTCACCGACCCGGCGGGCCTCGGGCGGGTCGAGGCGGAGCTGGCGGAGCGCCCGCCGGACCTGCTGGTCAACAACGCGGGCTTCGGCACAGTGGGGCGCTTCGCCGAGCTCGACGTCGACGGCGAGGACCGCGAGGTGCGCCTCAACGTGCTCGCGCTGATGCGCCTCACCCATGCAGCGCTCGGGCCGATGTTGACGCGCGGCCACGGCGGCGTGATCAACGTCTCCAGCCTGGCCGGCGAGTCGGCGTCGCCCTACACCGCGACCTACGCCGCCACAAAGGCGTTCGTCACCAGCTTCAGCGAGGCGCTCTCCGAGGAGCTGCGGGGCAGCGGCGTCCGCGTCCAGGCGCTGCTGCCGGGCTTTACCCGCACGGAGTTCCAGGAGCGCGCCGGCATCGACGCACGCACGATCCCGGGCTTCGCGTGGATGGAGCCCGAGGCCGTGGTCGAGGCGTCCCTCGCGGCCCTCGAGAAGGGCCAGGTCGTCTGCATCCCCGGCCTCGGCAACCGCATCCTGGCCCCCTTCCAGCGCATCCTGCCGCGCAGCCTCGTCCGCCGCGTCGTCGGCGCCTCCTTCGAGCGCGCCCTCCGCTAGGCGAGGTAGGCGAGGGGACGGAGTCAACTAATCAACTAAGTCTCCCCGCGGGTGGACCTAGTTGATTAGTTGACTCCGTCCCCCTCTTGAGCCCCCCTCTTGAATCCCCGAGGGGGCTACTTAGATTCTGACTGAACTTCATGTCAGTCTCTGAATCGCGAATCAGGACGACCGCACCGGCCCGGAGCCGGGCCGACACGCGGCGCCGGCTGATCGAGGCGGCGACGGACCTGTTCGCGAGCGACGGCCTGCACGGCGTCACCAGCGCGCGCATCGCGGCCGAGGCCGGCGTCGCGACCGGCACCTTCTACCTCCACTTCAAGGACAAGGCAGAGCTGTTCCGCGAGATCGTGTTCTCGGCCCTCGCCGAGCTGAGCGAGCGCACCCGCGTCGCGATCGACGGGCTCGACGATCCGCGCTCCCAGGTGCGCGCCCGCACCGCCGAGCTCGTCGCGTTCGCGGAGGAGAACCGCAACCTGTTCCTCGTGCTCTTCGGCCGCGGCACCGAGTCCGCGGGGATGGGCGACGAGGTGCTCGACTCGCTGACCCCGGGCATCGCCGACGCGCTGCGCGCCCGCGCGCGCGCCGGTCAGCTCCCGCCCGAGCTCCACCCCGCGGTCGCCGCCCAGGCGATCGCGGCCATGCACTCGCGGGTGATCGCGTGGTGGGTCGAGGACCCGACCCGCGCCACCCGGGACGAGGTGATCGAGACCCTGTGCCGGATGCATCCGGTCCACCGCTGAGGACGTCATGGCCGACCCCATCGCCCCCGACCACATCACCCACGATCCGATCTACAACACCGTCGACCGCGACGACTTCATGTCGATGATCGAGGTCGACCGCTACGCGGATCGCACCGGCGCCTTCGACGAAATCATCGCGCTGACCCGCGACCACCACTGGGACCCGAACGACCCGGCCTACGTCGATTTCGACGCCGAGCCCTTCGACGTCACCGAGCGCACCATCATGCCGCGCGACTTCACCGTCGAGCTGAACTGCGCGGTGGCCGACCGCCTCGACGAGGGCCAGAAGATCCGCCTCGCCAACGAGGTCACGCGCTTCTCCTTGTCCTCGATCCTCCACGGCGAGCAAGGCGCGCTCTCGCTCTCCACCAGCCTGGTGCAGATCCTGCGCGACCCCGGGGCGCAGGAGTACGCCTCCAACCAGGCGCGCGAGGAAGCGCGCCACGTGAACGGATTCTCGCGCTACATCCAGAAGCGCTGGGGCTCCCCGCTCGGCTGCGGCCCGACGCTCGCGAACCTGATGAACGAGATCGTGCGGGCGCCCGAGGTCTACAAGAAGCTGGTCGGCATGCAGATGCTGATCGAGGGCCTGGCGATGGGGGCCTTCGCGAGCCTGCACTCGCGCACCGAGGACCCGCTCCTGCGCCGGGTGGTGCAGCTCGTGATGTCCGACGAGGCGTTCCACCACCGCTTCGGGAAGATCTGGGCCGACCGCACGGTGCCGAAGCTCAGCGAGGAGGAGCACGAGAAGGTCGAGGACTGGGCGGCGAAGTGCTTCCAGACCCTGCTCTTCAACCTGGTGAACGCCGAGCAGAAGCAGGCGATCTACCCGCAGTTCGGGCTCGACTGGCAGTGGGTGCGCGGCGCGGTGATGGAGGCCTTCACGGACAACGACCGCCGCCGCATGATGCGCGAGAGCACCAACATCTTCCGGGTGTTGATCAAGACGCTGTTCAAGGCGGGCATCATCACCGAGCGCACCCGGCCGGTCTACGCGGCCTGGGTCGACATGGAGGAGCTGCGCGCCGAGCCCGACGAGGTCGCCGGCATGGACGTGGCGGACCGCACCGTCGACGAGCTGCGCGAGATCAACGCGACCCACGGCAAGGTGATCAGCAAGGCGCTGAAGCGCGCGCCGCGCGCGGTGAACGCGTGAGCGCGGCGGCCGGGCAGGGCCCCGGGTACCTCACCGACGGCACGGAGCTGATGGAGCCGCACCGCTACGCGCGGGACGGCTACCCCCACGAGCTCTGGAAGCGGTTGCGGCGCGAGTCGCCGGTGCACTGGTGCGAGGGGCCCGAGCTGGTTCCCTTCTGGGCGGTCACCCGGCACGCCCACATCTGCGAGGTCTCCAAGCAGCCCGACAAGTTCCTGTCGGGGCCGGGCATCGTTCCGGCCACGAAGGAGATCGCCGAGCGCATCGCGCGCGGCGAGAAGGGCCCCTTCGACGCCATGCAGACCATCATCACGATGGATCCGCCGAAGCACCGCGCCTACCGCAAGGTCGCGAGCCCCTGGTTCACGCCCCAGGCGCTCGGCCGCGTCGACGAGGTGGTGCGCGCCAGCGCGCGGCGCCTGGTCGACCGCCTCTACGACGCCCAGCAGGGCGGCGAGGGCACCTGCGACTTCGTCACCGACGTCGCGATCCCGCACCCGCTGCGCATCCTGTGCACGATCCTCGGCGTGCCCGAGCAGGACGAGGCCCGCGTCCTCCGGCTCACCCAGGAGCTGTTCGCGCCCGAAGACCCCGAGTTCAAGCGCTCGGAGGAGGACCGCGAGACCGCCTTCCGCAACCTCGGGATCGAGTTCCTCCAGTACTTCGGCAAGATCATCGCCGAGCGCCGCGCGAACCCGGGCGAGGACCTCGCCAGCGTGCTCGCCAACGCCCAGGTCGGCGCCGGCCGGATGGGCGACATCGAGACCCTCGGCTACTACCTCATCACCTTCACCGCGGGCCACGACACCACGCGCAACGCGATCGCCGGCGGCATGCTCGCGTTGCTCGAGAACCCCGGCGAGCTGGCGAAGCTGCGCCGCGACCCGGCGGGCCGCGTCGCCGACGCGGTCGAGGAGATCGTGCGCTGGACCACGCCGGTCAACTTCATGATGCGCACGGCCGCCTGCGACTACGCGCTCGGCGGGTCGAAGCTGCGCAAGGGGGACCGGCTGGTCCTCTACTACGCCTCGGCCAACCGCGACGAGGACGTATTCGACGACCCCTACCAGTTCCGCGTCGATCGCCGCCCGAACCCCCACCTGGGCTTCGGCATCGGTGAGCACTTCTGCCTGGGGTCGCACCTGGCGCGCCGCAGCCAGCGCGCGCTGTTCGCCGAGCTGGCGACGCGCCTCGAGCAGGCGGAGCTCGCGGGCGCGCCCGAGCGGCTGGCCGCGAGCTTCGTGGCGGGCGTGAAGCACCTCCCGATGCGCTACCGGCTGGCGCCCGCGGCCTGACCCGCCGCCCGGCGGCCGGCGGATTCCTTCCATCTGGCGGGGTGATCCGCCAGTCAATCGTGGTATCGTCCGACCCCGCGCGGGCCCCCACGGACCGGGGGCCGCCGCGTGAACCCCCACGGCCCGACCCGGGAGTCCGGCGGGCCCGACAAGGAGACTCCGAGATGTCCGACATCCGATTCGACGGCCGCGTGGCCGTGATCACCGGCGCCGGCGGCGGCCTGGGGCGCACCTACGCCCTCGAGATCGCCCGGCGCGGCGGCAAGGTGGTCGTCAACGACCTCGGCGGCAAGGCCGACGGCACCGGCGCGAGCCACAGCATGGCCGACACCGTGGTGAAGGAGATCACCGAGGCCGGCGGCGAGGCGATCGCCAACTACGACTCGGTCTCCACGCCCGAAGGCGGCGAGGCGATGATCAAGGCGGCGGTCGACCGCTTCGGCAAGGTCGACATCGTCATCAACAACGCCGGCATCCTGCGCGACAAGACCTTCGCGAAGCTGGCGCCCGAGGACCTCGAGATCGTGCTCGACGTCCACCTGAAGGGCGCCTTCTACGTGACCCAGCCCGCCTTCCGCGTGATGAAGGAGAACGGCTACGGCCGCATCCTGTTCACCGCCTCCGGCGCCGGCATCTTCGGCAACTTCGGCCAGACCAACTACGGCGCGGCCAAGATGGGCCTGGTCGGCCTCTCCAACGTGCTCGCCCAGGAAGGCGCCAAGAGCAACATCAAGTGCAACGTGATCGCGCCGATCGCCAAGACGCGGCTCACCGAGCAGCTGCTCGGCCCGATGGCGGACAAGATCGCCCCGGACTGCGTGACGCCCCTCTCGGTGTACCTGGTGTCCGAGCACTGCCAGGTGACCCACGAGATCTTCGACGTGGGCGGCGGCCGCTACGCGCGCATCTTCATCGGCATGACCCCGGGCTGGGTGAAGGGCGCGGGACAGGCCGCCAGCGTCGAGGAGATCGCCGCGAACTTCGACAAGATCCGCAACCCCGAGGGCTACGTGATCCCCGACTCGATCGCGGGCGAGATGCAGGCCGTGATGAAGGCCCTCCAGGGCCAGGGCTGAGGGGGAAGCGATGCCGATCGAACCCGACAAGGCCGTAGGCCACACGTTCCCGACGGCGAAGAGCTCCTACCGCCAGGACGACGTGATCCTCTACCACCTGGGCATCGGCGCCGGCGTGCCGGCCACCGACCCGGGCGAGCTCGAGTACACCTACGAGAAGAACCTCAAGGTGCTGCCGAGCTATGCCGTGATCCCGATCTTCGGCGCGATGGGCGGCATCATGAGCGTGCCCGGGCTGAAGTTCAACCCGGCGCTGCTGCTGCACGGCGAGCAGGACTGCGAGATCCACCGGCCGCTGCCGGTGGCCGCTTCCCTCGAGAGCCAGGCGAAGATCGCCGGGGTCTACGACAAGGGGAAGGCGGCGCTCGCGGTGGTCGAGGTGGCGACGAAGGAGGAGGGCGGCGCGCCGCTCTTCACCAACCGCTTCTCGATGTTCCTGCGCGGCGAGGGCGGCTTCGGCGGCGAGCGCGGCCCCGACATCGGCAACGAGCCGCCGGATCGCAAGCCGGACCTCGTGGTCGAGTCGCCGACCCTGCCCCAGCAGGCGCTGCTGTATCGGCTGTGCGGGGACAAGAACCCGCTCCACGCCGACCCTGACTTCGCCAAGATCGGCGGCTTCGACAAGCCGATCCTGCACGGGCTCTGCTCGTTCGGGATCGTCTGCAAGGCCGCCGTCGACCAGGCGCTGGGCGGCGACGTCACGAAGGTCGCCCGCTACCAGGCGCGCTTCAAGGGCGTGTTCTTCCCCGGCGAGACCATGGTGACGTCGATCTGGCGCGAGGGCAGCCGGCTGCTGCTCGCTTCGGCGAGCAAGGAGCGCGGCACCCCGGTGATCAGCAACGCCTGCATCACCGTGCGCGGCTAGCTTCCGGAGAGGGGACGGCCCTCGGCTCGCGAGGGCCGTCCCCGCCTCCAGCCGGGCGCCCGGCTAGAGCTTCTCCTCGAGGAGGGGCCAGTCGACGGCGGTCTGGGCGGCGAAGGCGCGCAGCAGCAGCTCGCGCTCGAAGCGGTCGCCCGGGTCTCCGTCGGGCTTCGCCGCGCCGCGGAAGCTCTCGAGCGCTGCCGCGAGCTTCGCCGGCTCGGGGCAGGGCGGCTCGTCCGCCTTCAGGGAGCCCTCTTCGTGCTCGAGCCCCACGGCGTCGAGCCACTCGACGAGCAGCTCCTTGCGGCAGTCGAGGAAGTAGACCGCCAGCAGCTCCTCGGCCACGTCGCTCGCCGCCACGCGGGCGAGCGCGCGCCGCACCGCCTGGGCGCGCTTCTCGTGGGGCTGGCGCATCAGGTACGAGGCGCGAGCGCGCATCGCCGCGGCCGCGGCGCCGAGGGCCTGGACGTGGAAGGCCGGCGCCTTCTCCGCCAGCACTCCGAGGAAGCGGCTGGCCTCCTCGTCGGTCATCCGGCCGAAGACCTGGTAGGCGCGCATCGGAGTTTCTAAAGGTCAAGGCCAGACCCCTTTCTGAAGGCCGCGCGGAGGGCGGCGGTGAGGGTGAGGACGAGCAGGGCGGCGAGGGCGGAGTGGAGCGCGGTTAGCTCGACGGGGATGGCGAGCAGCACGTTCGCGACGCCCGCCGCGGTCTGGGCGACGCCCAGCGCGAGGGCGAGCGCGGCCAGCGTGCGCAGCGCGGGGCTGGAGCGCGCGGCGAAGGCCGCCGCGGCGAGGCCGGCGAGCAGCAGGTAGGCGTTCCAGCGGTGGGCGAGGTGCAGGCCGACGTTCCCGCGCAGGGACGGGAACCAGAGCCCGCCGTTGCAGCGCGGCCATTCGGGGCAGGCCATCCCGGCGAAGCTCGAAGACACCAGCCCGCCGAGGGCGAGCTGCAGCGCGAGCACGGCCGCGGCGACGGCGATCGCCGCGCGCGCCCCGGGCGCGACGAAGGACGTTCGCTGCGGGCCGCCGGCGGCGTCGCGCAGCGCGAGGGCGAGCAGCAGCAGGCAGGCGTTGAAGGAGTTGCCGACGAGCAGGTGGCTGGTGACCGTCCACGAGGCGAGCAGGTGCCAGACCGTCAGCGCCCCGAGCAGGACCTGCAGCGCCAGCAGGGCCGCGCCCGCAGCCAGGAGCCGCGCCACGCGCGGGCGCAGCTCGGCGTCGCGCAGGGCCGCGGCGCCGAGGCCCACGAAGAGCAGCGAGACCGTGCCGGCCACCAGCCGGTGCGTCCACTCGAAGGCGACCTCGAGGTTCATGCGCGGCACCAGCTCGCCGAAGCAGAGCGGCCAGTCCGGGCAGGCGAGCCCCGCGCCGTGGGCGCGCACCAGGGCGCCGAGCACGATCAGGCCCGTCGTGAGCGCGCAGAGTGCCGCGAAGCCGCGCGCCAGCGGGCGCGCCAGCGCGGCCCCGGGAGCCGCGCGGAGCCCGAGGAGCGGGGGGGCTGCGTCCGCCATCGCAGGTGCTTTAGCATCCTGCGCCCGGATGCCAAGCGGCGCTGAACGCGCGGTGAAGGCCGCCCGGCGCTGCGACTTGCCGCCCCGTGTGAGGTGCCTCACCGTCGACGGTACCGGGGCCGGCCGCGCCGGCGGCTTCAAGAACGCCGCGCGACCGGTCGATGATGCGGGGATGATCGGCCAGGTGGTGCAGACTTCCGAGGCAGCGAAGCGCGATCCGCGGCGCCTGCGCGCGCTGATGGACCGCGCGTTCCTGCTGATGCGCGAGCACAAGCTCGGCTCGGTGTTCATCGGCATCGCGGGGCCCGAGGGCGACCTGCTGATCCCCGAGTTCATCGCCTTCCTCGAGAGCCAGCTGCGCGTCGAGGACGGCATCTTCGTGCTGACCCGCGAGCGCGCCGTGCTGCTGCTGACCGACGTCGACCTCGAGCAGGCGAAGCAGGTGGTCGATCGCATCCGCGACGACTTCGGCAACCGCTTCCCCACCGCGGGCGACCTGCCCGTCTCGATCCGCTTCCACGCGGTGCGCGCGGGCGGCAAGCAGCCGACCGCGAAGGCGATCCTGCCGAAGCTGTTCAGCGCCGCGTTGCACTAGCCGAGCGGCGCGAGCCGCGGGCGTCAGCTCGCCAGCTCGGCTGCGAGCGCCGCGCCCAGCTCCCCCCGGGCGAAGGCGTAACCCGCCTCGCGGGCGCGCGCGGGCACCACGCGGCGGCTGCCGAGCAGCTCGCCCGCGAGATCGCCGAGGGCGAGCCGCAGCGGCAGCGCGGGTACCGGCAGGAAGGCGGGGCGGCCCACGGTGCGTGCGAGCGTGCGGGTGAAGTCGGCGTTGCGCACCGCCTCGGGAGCCACCGCGTTCAGCGGGCCCTTCAGCGAGGCGTCCTCGAGGGCGCGCAGCGCCAGCCCCGCCGCGTCGTCGAGGTGGATCCACGGCATCCACTGCCGGCCGGAGCCGATGCGCCCGCCGAGGCCGAGCCGGAAGATCGGCGCCATCTGGGCGAGCGCGCCGCCGCGCGCAGAGAGGACGATGCCGAAGCGCAGCGAGGCGCGGCGCACGCCGAGCGCCTCCACCTCCGCCGCGGCGGCCTCCCAGTCGACGCAGAGCGCGGCGAGGAATCCGTGACCCGGCGCGGCGGCCTCGTCGAGCGTCTCCTCGCCGCGATCGCCGTAGAAGCCGACCGCGGAGGCGCACACCAGGACGCTCGGGCGCTCCGCCGCCGGCAGGGACGCGATCGCGCGCGCGAGGCGATGCGTCGACTCGATGCGGCTCGCGCGTATCCGCTCGCGCCGCGCCGCGCTCGGCAGCCCGCCGAAGATCGACTCGCCAGACAGATGGACGACGCCGCGCGCGCCGCGCAGGGCCGCCTCCGGCACGTCCACTCCGTTCCAGACGCAGGTCTCGATGCCGGCGTCGGGTCGGATGCGCGTCGCATCGCGGGTCAGCACGCGCACCGGCTCGCCGGCGGCGCGCAGCCGGCGCACGATCTCGCCGCCGACGAGGCCGCTGGCGCCCGAGACGAGCACCGGCCCCGCCACGGGCTAGCTCCCCGCCCGGCGCGCCGGGGCGAAGGCCTCGAAGACGCGCTCGACGCCGGCGCGGTCGAGGGCGAGGGGGGCGATCACCGGCGTGGTGACGCCCGCCGCGACGAACTCGGCGACCTGCGCGCGGCAGGCCTCGGCGCTGCCGAGGATCGCGATGCGGTCGACGAAGTCGTCGGTCATCGCCGCGGCGACGCCGGCTCGGTCGCCGCGCGCGAAGGCGTCGGCCACCGCCTCGGCCACGTCCTCGAAGCCGCACCAGGCGAAGAACTTGTTGTAGACCGGCGTGGCCACGTAGCCGCCGAAGCCCGCGCGCACGATCTGGCGCGCGCGCGCCACGTCGTCGGTCACGCAGACCTGGAAGCGGCACACGACCTCCTGGCCGTCGACGTCGCGCCCGGCCTCGGCCGCGCCCGCGCGCCAGGCGGCCAGGATGCGCGGCAGGGCGGTCACCGGGAACAGGTTCACGATCAGGCCGTCGCCGAGGGCGCCGGCGAGGCGCAGCATCTTCTCGCGCAGGGCCGCGACGTAGATCGGCGCCGGCTGGCGCGTGCGCGCGCCGACGCGCAGGCCCTTCGAGCGGAACACCTCGCCCCGGAAGTCGGTGCGCCCGTCCACCAGCGCCTGGCGCACGATCTGCACGGCCTCGCGCACGTGGGCGAGGGGTCGCTCGAAGGGGACGCCGTTCCAGCCTTCGATGATCGCGTGGCTCGACGAGCCGAG
>Ga0209706_10001370_pt1 | contig 13777 bp, 15 predicted proteins | sample PPLLaktember2015_6_FD_187263 | JGI IMG/M metagenome (GOLD analysis project Ga0209706, IMG submission 187263) | Freshwater sediment microbial communities from Prairie Pothole Lake near Jamestown, North Dakota, USA - PPLs Lake P8 Core (1) Depth... | ecosystem: Environmental > Aquatic > Freshwater...
TCCAGCTCCCGGAAGAAGGCGACGAGGTCCTTCAGTGCAGACCCAGCGCGGCCTCGATGTTGCGCACCATCGCCACCAGCCGCGGCCCGAGGTCCTCCTCGAGCTGCCCCTTCTTCGCCATGAACGCGGGCACGGTGGCGTTGAAGGAGACGATCTCGCCGTCGACGGTGCGGCGCATCGGCACGCCCACCGCGTGCACCTCGCGGCGCAGCTCCCCGGTGCTGGCGCAGAAGCCGCGCAGGCGGATGTCCTCCAGCGACTTGTCGATCGAGGCGCGGTACTTGCGGTGCGCCTCGGGGTCCTTCACCTTCATCTGGTTCAGCACCGCCTCGCGCTCCTGCGGCGTGCATGCCGAGAGGAAGGCGCGGCCGATCACCGACTGCGAGATCGGCACCGAGGTGCCGATGTCGGGCAGCGTGGTGACGCCGTTGCCGCTGCGGCAGGACTCGACGTAGACCATGTTGAGGCGATCGCGCACGCCCATCGACACCGAGCCGTTGCAGTAGTCGGCGATCTCCTTCATCAGCGGCCGGGCCACCTGGCGCACGTTCATCGAGGCGAGCAGCGGGTAGCCGATGGAGAGCACCGCGGAGCCGAGCTGGTACTTGCCCAGGCGCATGTTGTGGCGCAGGTAGCCCAGCTTGGTGAGCGTATAGGTGAGGCGCGAGACGGTCGGCTTGGGCAGGCCGGTGCGCACCGAGATCTCCTTGTTGCCGAGCAGCGGCTCGAGCGGCGTGAAGCAGCGCAGCACCTCGAGGCCGCGCGCCAGCGTGGTGGCAAACTGGCGGTCGCCCTCGTGCTCGTAGCTGAATGCGGCGGCCGGGGGGGAAAGCGGTGCCGCGGGTTCAGATGCGCCCATGGGGAGGTCTCCTCGAGTTATTTGAACGGTTGCGGCGGAGTGTTTCGCGTTTCGCTATTCTGTCGGCGCAGCGTTCCATGTCAACTTAGTCGTATTGGATTTCACATAGTGAAATGACGAATCCCATATTCGATCTCGGCGGGAAGGTGGCGCTCGTCACCGGCTCGACGCGCGGCATTGGCAAGTCCATGGCGGAAGAGCTCGCGCGCGCTGGCGCCAAGGTGGCGGTCAGCAGCCGCAAGGCCGAAGCGGTGGAAGCGACCCGGCGCGAGCTTGAAGGGCAAGGGTTTTCCGTATTCGGAATGCCTTGCAACGTGTCGCGCAAGGAGGAGCTCCAGGCCCTGGTCGACGCCACGAAGGCGAAATGGGGCCGCATCGACATCGTGGTGGCGAACGCCGCCTCCAACCCCTACTACGGGCCCCTGACCGAGGTCCCGGACGACGCCTTCGACAAGATCTTCGCCAACAACGTGAAAAGCGTGCTCTGGCTGGCGGCGATGACGCTGCCCGGGATGGCCGGGGGCGGAAGCTTCATCGTCGTGGGCTCCATCGGCGGGCTGATCGCCAACACGGTGATCGGCGCCTACGGCATCTCCAAGGCGGCCGACCACCACCTGGTGCGCAACCTCGCCGCCGAATGGGGCCCGAAGAACGTGCGGGTGAACGCCATCGCCCCCGGGCTGGTGAAGACCGAGTTCGCCCGGGCGCTCTGGGAGGACGAGAAGCGCAGGAACGAGCGCATCCAGGCGACCCCCCTGCGCCGCCTGGGCGAGCCGCGCGACATCGGCGGCATCGCCGTCTTCCTGGCGTCCGACGCCGCGGCTTTCATCACCGGACAGTGCATCGTTGCCGACGGCGGCGTTACCATTCTCTAATGGATCTGAACTATTCCCCTGAAGAGCTCGCATTCCGGGACGAAGTGCGCGCCTGGCTCACCAAGAACCTGCCCGCGGAGCTGAAGGACAAGGGCCACTACTCCAAGGAAGAGCTGCTGCGCTGGCACCGCATCCTCGCCAAGAAGGGCTGGGTCGCGCCCGCGTGGCCCAAGGAATGGGGCGGCACCGGCTGGAACGTCGTGCAGCGCTACATCTTCGAGGAGGAGCTCGGCTACGCCGGCGGGCCGATGCTCATTCCGTTCGGCCTGACCATGTGCGCGCCGGTGCTGCTTCGCTTCGGCACCGAGGCGCAGAAGAAGCGCTTCCTGCCGCGCATCTACAACGGCGACGACTTCTGGTGCCAGGGCTACTCCGAGCCCGGCTCGGGCAGCGATTTGGCTTCGTTGAAGACAAAGGCCGTCCGCAACGGCGAGCGTTATGTGGTGAATGGACAAAAGATCTGGACCACGCTCGCCCACTACGCCGACTGGATCTTCTGCCTGGTGCGCACCGACCCGACGGTCGAGAAGCGCCAGGAAGGCATCTCGTTCCTGCTCATCGACATGAAGGCCCCGGGCATCACCGTGCGCCCGCTCATCCTCATGGACGGCGCGCACGAGGTGAACGAGGTGTTCTTCGACGACGTGGAGGTGCCGGCGGAGAACCTCGTGCACGACGAAGGCAAGGGCTGGACGGTGGCGAAGTACCTGCTCGGCTACGAGCGGATGAACACCGGCCGCATCGGCGAATCGAAGCGCCAGCTCGCCAGGCTGAAAGAATTTGCCTCTCATCAAATTCGTACCAATTCGAGATTCAGAGACCGCTTATCCCGCCTGGAGATCGAGCTGATCGCCCTCGAGATCACCAACCTGCGCTTCCTCGACCGCATGCGTCGCACCGGCCAGCCGCCGGGCGCCGACGTGTCGATGCTGAAGATCAAGGGCACCGAGATCCAGCAGGGACTGACCGAGCTGGCGATGGAGTGCATCGACCCGCTGGCGGGCGACGAGAAGAGCCTGGCGCTGCAGAAGAAGTACCTCACCACGCGCAAGACCACCATCTACGCCGGGTCCAACGAGATCCAGCGCAACATCATCGCCAAGATGACCCTCGGGTTGTAAGGCACAGAGGCAGGGTTATGAATTTCGACTACAGCGAAGAGCAACAGTTACTTGCGGATTCCGTCCGGCGATTCCTGCAGAACAAGTACCAGTTCGAAGACCGGAAGAAGATCATTTCCGGCGCCGGCTGGAGCGAGGAGGTCTGGGCGCAATTCGCCGAGATGGGCCTCACCGCGCTGCCGGTCTCGCCCGACTACGGCGGCTTCGGCGGCGGCGCGGTCGACCTGATGAGCGTGATGGAGGCGTTCGGCGAGGCGCTGGTGGTCGAGCCGCTGCTGCCGACGCTCGTGGCGGCGCGGCTCGTCGGCAGGGCCGGCACCAGCACGCAGAAGAAAGCGCTGCTGCCCGCGGTCGCCGACGGCCGCCTGCGCATGGCGTTTGCAGAGTCGCCCAAGGCGAACGTGGTTGGCGCCCCCGCCGCTCACAAGTTGATCGTGCTTGCAGAGGAAAATCTGTTCATCGTCGACGCGGCGGAGGTGCCGATGCAGCCCTACCGCACCATCGACAACATGCTCGCCGCGCGGATCGATTTCTCGCCCTCGAAGGCGGACCTGCTGGCGAAAGGCGCGGGGGCGGCCGTCGAGGAAGCGCTCGACTTCGCCACGGCGCTGGTGTGCGCCGAAGCGGTGGGCGCGATGAAGTTCGCGTGCGACACCACGCTCGAGTACCTGAAGACGCGCAAGCAGTTCGGCGTGCCGATCGGCACCTTCCAGGCGCTGCAGCACCGCATCGTCGACATGTTCATCTCCCACGAGCAGGCGAAGTCCATGGCCTGCCTGGCCTGCTCCCGGGTGGATTCTTCCGCGAATCCCGACGAGCGCGCCCGCGCCGTGTCGGCGGCGAAGATCCGCATCGCCGACGCCGCCCGCCACGTCAGCCAGGAAGCGGTGCAGCTGCACGGCGGCATGGGCATGAGCGAGGAGCTCAAGGTGAGCCACAGCTTCCGCCGCCTGACGGTGCTCGCGCGCCAGTTCGGCGACGCGGACCATCACCTGCAGCGGTTTGCCTCCCTATAGAGTCCTGCTCGTCCTCGCGCTCGCTGCCTGCGCCGGCTCGCCGCCGGAGCAGCCGGCGAGCGTACCGGCGCCCGCCGAGCGCGCGGCGCTGTCGCGGCTGCCCGCGACCTACCGCAACACGCCGAGCTGCCCCGGCTGCCTCGCGCTGACGCTCACGCTGCGCGCCGACGGCGCCTACGTGGCGCGCGAGCGGCTCGGCTCCTCCGAGTTCTATGACTTCGGCGGCTGGCGCGAGTCGCGCGAGGACGCGGTCTTGCACCTCGACGGCGGCCGCGATGCGCCGCGCCGCTACGCGATCCGGCCCGGCGACCTGCTGGAGGCGCAGCCCGGCACGCAGGGCGGCGACCTGAAGCGCGCGAGCGAAGTGGAGACGCTGCGCGGCCCTTTCCGCATGGTCGGGCTCTTCGACGGCAAGGTGTTCAAGGAATGCCGGACCGGCCTCGCCTGGGCCCTGGACGATTCGCGTGCGGCGCAAGCCCTTAAGGAACAGTATTCGACTCGAAGGCAACCCGTGCTGGTCTCCCTCGACGGCCGCTTCGAGACCAAGGGACGCGACGAGGCGCTGCGCGTCGTGCGCACCGCGGCAATCCACAACGAGCGAGGTTGTCCCGGTTAAACTGGGGAAACCATGGAAAACAAACGCATTGTGCTCGCCAGCCGGCCCAAGGGCTGGGTGACCGAGGAGAACTTCCGGCTGGAGAGCGCGCCGCTGCCGAAGCCCGCCGAGGGCGAGGTGCTGGTGAAGAACCTCTGGCTCTCGCTCGATCCGTACATGCGCGGGCGCATGGACGACGTGAAGAGCTACGTGAAGGGCGTCGACATCGGCGAGGTGATGGTGGGGCAGACGGTCGGGCAGGTTCTGGAATCAAAGAACCAAAAAATAAAAAAAGGCGACCATGTGCTCACGCAGCTCGGCTGGCAATTGTTTGGTTCTACAAAAGAAGCCTCTCGTGTGGATGGCACGAACGTCCCCTTGAGCTATTACCTGGGCTGCCTCGGCATGCCCGGGATGACGGCGTACTTCGGCCTGAAGGAGATCGGCCAGCCGAAGGCGGGCGAGACGGTGGTCGTCTCTGCCGCCTCGGGCGCGGTAGGGAGCGTCGTCGGGCAGCTCGCGAGAAGCTGGGGCGCGCGCGCGGTCGGCATCGCCGGCGGCGCCGAGAAGTGCGGCTACGTCACGCGCGAGCTCGGCTTCGACGCCTGCGTCGACTACAAGGCGGGCAACCTGCACCGCGACCTGAAGGAAGCCTGCCCGAAGGGCGCCGACGTCTATTTCGACAATGTCGGCGGCGTGACGCTCGACACGATGCTGCGCCTCATGAACGTGCACTCGCGCATCATCGTGTGCGGGCTCATCTCCGAATACAACGCCACCGAGCCCTACGGCTACCGCAACCTGCGCTCGGTGCTGGTGAACCGCATCCGGATGCAGGGCATGATCGTCTTCGACTGGCGCGAGCGCTATGGCGAGGCGCTAAGGGATCTTTTGAAGATGTATCAACAAGGAAACCTGAGGTACCGCGAGTCGATCGTCGAGGGCCTCGAGAACGCGCCGCGCGGGCTGATCTCTCTCTTGAAGGGCGGCAACTTCGGCAAGCAGCTGGTCAAGCTTGTCTGACTATGTCGGCTTCGGCAGGCGCCTGGCGGCCATGGCGATCGACGCGCTGCTGGTCTTTGTCGTGATCGGCCCGCTCGCCCTCTTCGGCATCGGCGGCTTCTTCGTCGAGGCGCTGATCCCGGCGATCACGGTGCTCCTCTTCTGGCGCCGCTACGGCGCCACCCCCGGCAAGATGGCGGTGGCGGCGAAGATCGTCGACGCGCGCACCGGCGGGGCTCCCAGCAACTGGAGCCTCGTCAAGCGCTACGCCGGCTACCTGGTTTCGATGCTGCCTTTTTTTCTCGGCTTCGCCTGGATCGCGATCGACCGGCGCAAGCAGGGCTGGCACGACAAGATCGCTGGAACCCTGGTGATAAACGACGATGATTGAGCTCTATACCTGGCCGACCCCGAACGGCCACAAGATCCACATCATGCTGGAAGAGACCGGCCTGCCCTACCGCGTGCACCCGATCGACATCGGCAAGGGCGAGCAGTTCGAGCCCGAATTCCTGAAGATCTCGCCGAACAACAAGATGCCGGCGATGGTCGACACCGAAGGCCCCGACGGCAAGCCCTTCGCGCTCGCGGAGTCCGGGGCAATGCTCTTCTACCTGGCGTCGAAGACCGGGAGATTCCTCCCGAAGGACATCGCCAAGCGCTGGAAGGTGCTGCAATGGACCATGTTCCAGATGGGCCACATCGGCCCGATGCTCGGCCAGGCGCACCACTTCCTCGGCTATGCGCCGGAGAAGATCGAGTACGCGATGAACCGCTATCGCAACGAAGCCAAGCGGCTCTATGGGGTCCTGGATAAGCAACTGGCAGCGAGTGAGTTCCTGGCGTGCGATGAATACACCATCGCCGACATGGCGACCATGCCGTGGCTGCGCTTCCCCGAGCGCCAGGGCGTCGAGATCGAGGAATATCCGCACGTGAAGCGCTGGCGCGACAAGATCGCAGCGCGCCCCGCGGTGAAGCGCGCCCTGGAGGTGCTGAAGGATGCGCGGCGCGCCGGCGAGATGACCAAGGAGCAGAAGGAAGTCCTGTTTGGCGCCACGCAGTACGCCAAGAGGTAACCCCTGGAAAGGGTCGTAACCGTAAACAACACCTCCTACCGGTGGCCGCGGCGGCCGCTGGCGGTGGTGTGCATCGACGGCGGCGACCCCGCCTACCTGCAGCGCTACCTCGCCGAGGGCGCGATCCCGAACATCGCGCGCTTCATGAGGGAGGGCTTCGCCACCGTCGCCGACGGCACGGTGCCGAGCTTCACCTGCCCGAACAACATGTCGATCATCACCGGCACGCCGGCCTCGCGGCACGGCATCTCCGGGAATTTTTACCTGGATGTAAGAACCGGGAATGCCGTCGTGATGACCGGGCCGGAGCTCCTGCGCGGCGACACCATCCTCTCGCGCTTCGCCGCCGCCGGCGCGAAGGTCGCCTCCATCACCGCCAAGGACAAGCTGCGCCGCCAGCTCGCCAAGGACCTCGACGTCTCGCGCGGCAACGTCTCCTTCTCCTCCGAGTTCGCCAGCCGCTGCACGCTCGCCGAGAACGGCATCGAGAACGTGCTCGAGCGGGTCGGGATGCCGCAGCCGGACATGTACTCGATGGAGCTCTCGCTCTTCGTGCTCGAGGCCGGCATCCGGCTGCTCGAAGGCAAGAGCCGCCCGGACCTCCTCTACCTCTCGCTTACCGACTGGGTGCAGCACAAGTACGCGCCGCACGAGCCGGAGGCGAAGCGCTTCTACCAGGCGCTCGACCGCTGCTTCGGCCGGCTCGCCGGGCTCGGCGCCGACGTCGCGCTCACCGCCGACCACGGCATGAACGACAAGTCCGACGCCGCCGGGAGGCCGAACGTGGTCTGGCTGCAGGACATCCTCGATGCGCAGTTCGGCAAGGGCGACACGCGCGTCATCTGCCCGATCACCGATGCCTTCGTCGCCCACCACGGCGCTCTCGGCGGCTTCGTGCGCGTCTGGTGCCAAGGTAAAGCGAGTTCTAAGGAAGTCATTTCCGTTGTCCGCAGTCTGGATGGCATCGAAGCTGTGCTCGATAAAGCCACAGCCTGCAGGGTGCACGAGCTGCCGGCGGATCGCGAAGCCGACGTGGTGGTGATCTCTACCGCGGACACGTGCATCGGCGGCGCGCAGGCCGAGCATGACCTGAAGGGCCTGGAGGGGCACCGGCTGCGCACGCACGGCGGCGTGTCGGAGGCGAAAGTGCCCTTCATCCTGAGCGCGCCGCTCAACGACGCCTACCGGCTCAAGGCGGGCGCCGCGACGCCGAAGAGCTACCAGATCTTCGATTTCGCCCTCAACGGGGCAGGGGAGTCCTGATGAGCCTGCAAGGCAAGGTAGCGTGGATTACCGGCGGCGGCTCGGGCATCGGCCTCGCCGGCGCGATCGAGCTGGCGAAAGCCGGCGCGAAAGTGGTGATCTCCGGGCGCAGCGCCGCGACGCTCAAGGAGGCGGCGAAGAAGTGCGACGCCGAGACGATCGCGCTCGACGTCTCGAGCAAGGAGGAGGTGCAGAAGGCGGCGCGCGAGCTCGTGAAGCGCCACGGCGCGATCGACATCCTGGTGGCGAGCGCCGGCATCAACATGCCGCAGCGCAATTTCCGCAACATCTCGCTCGACGGCTGGGACCAGATCGTCGCGGTCAACCTCTCGGGCATGTTCTACTGCGTGCACTCGGTGCTGCCGGCGATGCGCGAGAAGAAGGACGGCCTCATCATCAACGTCTCCTCCTGGGCGGGGCGCCATCCCAGCACCCTCACCGGCCCCGGCTACAACGCCACCAAGCACGCCGTGATCGCGCTCACCGAGTCGATCAACATGGAGGAGTGCGCCAACGGCATCCGCGCCACGGCGCTGCTGCCCGGGGAGGCGGCGACGCCGATCCTCGAGAAGCGGCCGGTGCCGCCGACGCCGGAAGTGCGCGCGAAGATGCTGCAGCCCGAGGACCTCGGCCGCGCCATCGGCTTCATCGCCTCGCTGCCCGCGCGCGCCTGCGTCAACGAGCTGACGCTCACGCCCACCTGGAACCGCTTCTACCTGGGCGGATTCGAAGTCCCGAAGACGTGAATAGGTGAAAAGGGGTCAGACCTGACCCCTTTCCTTTCTCTCCGCGTAGCAGCCCCGTTCATCGCGGGCTATTACGTGTCGTACGTGTACCGCATGGTGAATGCGGTGCTCGCGCCGACGCTCGCCCAGGAATTCGGCCTTTCCGCCGGCGGCCTCGGGCTGCTCTCGAGCGTGTACTTCTTCTCCTTCGCGGTCGTGCAGCTGCCCTTCGGCCTGCTCCTCGACCGCTTCGGGCCGCGCAAGGTGAACGCGATCCTGCTCCTCGTCGCCGCCGCCGGCGGCGCCTGGTTCGCGCACGCCGAGTCCGCCGGCGCGGCGATCGCCGCGCGCGCCCTGATCGGCGTCGGCGTCTCGGTCTGCCTGATGGCCTCCTTCACGGCCTTCGTGCTGTGGTACCCGCCCGAGCGCATCGCCACCATGAACGGGATCGCGTTCTCCGCGGGCGCCGTGGGCGCCATGACCGCGACCGTGCCTCTGGAGATGCTCCTGCGCGTCTGGCCCTGGCGCGACGCCTTCATGCTGATCGTGGCGGCGACGCTCGCGGTCAGCCTCGTGCTCTGGCTCTGGGTCCCGGACAGGGTGGCGGGGAGCAAAGGCAGCGCGCCGCGCCGCGGCGACTGGCGCGAGCAGATGCGCGGCCTGCGTGGGCTGCTCGCCGACCCGGCGTTCCTGCGCATCGCCATCTGCCTGGGCCTCTCGCAGTTCGCCGCCGTGGCGCTGCAGACGCTGTGGATCGCCACCTGGCTGCGCGACGTCGCCGGCTATTCGCAGGCCGGTGTCGCCAGGGGCCTGCTCGCGGTGAACGTGGCGATGATCGTGGGCTACATGGCGTTCGGCCGCGCAGCCGACGTGGTGCAGCGGCGCGGCAGGAGCCCCTTGCCGCTGCTGGTCGCAGGTGTTTCCTTGTCTTCTTTCAGTTTGTTCTTGTTGATTGTCGGCATACACCACCTGTTACTGTGGTGCGTCTTCGTCGCGGCGGGCACGGCGGTCGTGCTCGGCTACGCCATCCTCTCGCGCCGCTATCCGAAGGAGATGTCCGGCCGCGCCAACACCGGCATCAACGTGTTCGGCTTCGTCGGCATGTTCAGCGGCCAGTGGGGCATCGGCCTGGTGCTCGACCTCTGGCCGCCGAGCGCGACCGGCTACGCCGCCGAGGCCTACCCCTGGGCGCTCGGCATGGTCTGGGCGGCGCAGCTCGCCGGCCTCGCCTGGCTATGGCAAGGCCGGCGCTTGTTCAAGAGCTGAAGTAGATATCCCGGTAGGCGGTGTAGACGCTCGCGATCGTCATCGGCCCGAGCACCAGCCAGCCGAGGGCGAGCGGGATCGAAGCGACGATGGCGAGCACGAACATGATCACGCCGTAGACGAGGAAGGGCAGGATGTTCTTCAGGCAGCCCATGAAGCTCGCTTTCATCGCCTCGAAGGCGCCCTGGTCGTGGAAGACGACGAGCGGCGCCGCGAGCCACACCGCCATCAGCACCGGCACGGAGAGCGCGAGGTAGATCAGCATCGCCAGGCCCATGGTCGCGAAGAGCGCGCCGGCGTCGGCGGGCTGCCCCTGCGCCCCGCCGGCGAACATCGCGAACATGCCCGCGCCGGTGATCACGGTGACGACCAGCATGATGACCACGGTGGCGGCAAGGTAGAGCGCGCCCACCGCCACCAGCGTGCCGAAGTTCTGGCGGAAGCCGGCGAAGAGATGCGCGAACTCGAGCTCCTGGTTCTCTTCCAGCGCCCGGCAGCCGAGCATCAGGCCGCCCATGAACACCGGGAAGAACAGCATCGTCGCGAGCATGCCGAGGAACGGGATGAAGGCGGCGACGAGGAAGATCACGAACAGCACGATGACCATGCCGATCCACAGGCCCGGCGACTGCTTGAACACGTTCCAGGCATCGCCGATCCAGCTCATGCCGCGCCCCGCGGCGACGCCGCGGCCCTCGGGCAGGAAGTTGCCCCTGACGGGCGTGGTGGCGTCGGCGACCGGCGCTTTCGGTGCTGCGTACGGATTGGAGCTCATCGGTCCCCCTTTTTTGATGTGGTTACTTCTCCTTCAGCCTGACCCGGACGGTCGCCATCGCCTTCGCGACGAGCGAGCCGTCCGCATTGCGCGCTTCGCCCTCGACGAAGCTCATGGTGCGAGCGTCCTTCAGCACGCGCGCCTCGGCGATGAGACGCTCGCCGCTGCCGCCGCCGATGAACGAGGTCGAGAGGTCGATGGTGATGACGCCGATCGAGTCCGGGTGCAGCGTGCGCGCCGCCGTGCACAGCGCCACGTCGAGCAGCGACATGATCACCCCGCCGTGCACCGTGCCCAGGCTGTTGGTGAACTCGGGCTCCACTGGCAGCGACAGGCGGGCGGTGCCCTGGCCGAGCTCCTCGGTGAGGATCTTGAGGTGCTGGACGAACGGGATCTTCTTCTGATATTCGCGGGTGAAGGCGAGGCGGTCGTTCATACGCACGTCGTTCATACAATAATCGCGCCGCCATCGACGGCGATCGCCTGGCCGGTGATGTGGCGCGAGGCTTCCGAGGCGAGGAGCACGGCGAGGCCCTTCAGGTCCTCGTCGTTGCCGAGGCGCCGGTTGGGCGTCAGGTCGCGCACCTTTTCGCCGACGGTGGCGAGCGTGTGCTTGGTCATCTTCGAGGGAAAGAAGCCCGGGCAGATGGCGTTCACGGTGATGCCGTGCACGCCCCATTCCGCGGCGAGCTGGCGCGTGAGGCCGACGACGCCGTGCTTGGTGGCGGTGTAGGCGGCGGTCGGCGCGAAGCGCGGATCCTGGCCCATCAGCCCGGCCACCGAGGCGACGTTGACGATGCGGCCCCAGCGCGCCGGGATCATCGACTTCTTCGCGATCGCCTGCGAGAGCAGGAAAGCGCCGGTCATGTTCACGTTCACCAGCTTGTCCCAGGCTTCAAGCGGATGATCCTCCGCCGGCGCGCCCCAGGTGGCGCCGGCGTTGTTCACCAGGATGTCCACTTTGCCGAACTTCACCAGCACCGCGTCGACGAGGCCCGGGATGGCCTCGCGCTTGCCGATGTCGCACACGAACGAAGCGACCTCGATGCCGCTTTTCTGCAGCTGCAAAACGGCGGCGTCGAGCTCGTCCTTCTTGCGGGCGGTGATGGCGACCCGGGCGCCCATCTCGCCCAGCGCCTCGGCGATCTGCAGCCCGAGCCCCCGGGAACCCCCGGTCACCAGGGCGGTCCGCCCCCCCAATTCGAGCAGTTTCCTGACGTTCACGGCGCTATCGTAACCCCGGCTTGCGCAACCCCGGGGGGGCGGCTCACAATCCGGGGCTATCAATGGGGGAGGGGTCCCAATGAGGTCGGCGCGGAAAGATGGGCGCGTACTCATCTACAGCCATGACACCTTCGGCCTCGGCCACCTGCGCCGCTGCCGGGCGATCGCCCATTCGCTCGTCGAAAGCTTCAAGCAGCTCTCGGTCCTGATCCTCTCGGGCTCGCCGATCATCGGCAGCTTCGACTTCCGGGCCCGCGTCGACTTCGTGCGCGTGCCCGGCGTCATCAAGCTGAGGAGCGGCGAGTACACGCCGCTCAACCTGCACCTCGACATCGACCAGACGCTGTCGATGCGCGCCTCGATCATCCAGCACACCGCGGAGCTCTTCGACCCCGACATCTTCATCGTCGACAAGGAGCCCGTCGGCCTGCGCGGCGAGGTGCTGCAGACGCTGAAGTCGCTCAAGCGCCGCGGCACGCGCCTGGTGCTCGGCCTGCGCGACGTGATGGACGAGCCGCGCCTGCTCGAGCCCGAATGGCAGCGCAAGAAGGCGCTGCCGGCGCTGCGCGAGCTCTACGACGAGATCTGGGTCTACGGCCTGCCGCAGATCTGCGACCCGCTGGAAGGCATCGCGCTGCCGCAGCGCGTGCGCCAGAAGATGGTCTACACCGGGTACCTGCACCGCGAGGTGCCCACGCACGGCGCGCCGCCGCGCATGCCCGAGATCACCAAGAAGCCCTACCTCCTCGTCACCACCGGCGGCGGCGGCGACGGCGAGGGGCTGATCGACTGGGTGCTGCGCGCCTACGAGCACGACCCGCTGCTGCCCTACCCGGCGCTGCTGGTGCTCGGGCCGTTCATGCAGCCGGAGCGCCAGGCCGAGTTCATGGACCGCGCCGCGAAGCTGAAGCGCGTCGACGCCATCACCTTCCACGGCCAGCTCGAGACGCTGGTGTCGCGCGCCGCGGGCGTGGTGGCGATGGGCGGCTACAACACCTTCTGCGAGGTGTTGTCCCTGGACAAGCGCGCGCTCATCGTGCCGCGCACCGCGCCGCGCCTGGAGCAGTTCATCCGCGCCGAGCGCGCCGCCAGGCTCGGGCTGGTCAGCATGCTCTCCGACGACGGCACCTACGACCCGGCGGTGATGGCGGCGGCGCTGCGCGCGCTGCCGCGCCAGAACCGTCCCTCCGACGTGGTGGTGCCGGGGCTGCTCGAGGGCCTGAGGAACGTCTCGCGCCTGGTCGCGCCGTGGATCGATTCCGAGGGGGAAGAGGCGCATCAGGCGAGCGTGTCTCGTATCGGCTGATTTGCGGGTCGCTTTTGTCCTGAAGGGGTATCCCCGGCTCTCCGAGGCGTTCATCGCCCAGGAGATCGCCGCCCTCGAGCGCCGCGGCCTCGACATCCTGATCGTCTCGCTGCGCCGCCCGACCGACGCGCGCGTGCACCCGGTGCATCGCGAGATCAAGGCCGAGCTGCTCTACCTTCCCGAGTACCTGCTGCTGGAGCCTTTGCGGGTTCTTCGCTCGTGGTTAATCCAAAAAAAGAATCCCAACTATGGAAAAACCAGAGCCTTATGGCTCCGCGACCTGCGACGCGATCCGACGCCAAACCGCATCCGCCGCTTCGGCCAGGCGCTGGTGCTCGCCGCCGAGCTGCCCGGCGACGTCGGGCGGCTGCACGCGCATTTCCTGCATACGCCGGCCTCGGTGACGCGCTACGCGGCGGCGCTGCTCGGGCTGCCCTGGAGCGGCTCGGCGCACGCGAAGGACATCTGGACCACGCCCGCCTGGGAGAAGCGCGAGAAGCTCGCCGACTGCGAGTGGCTCGTCACCTGCACCGGCACGAACCGCGAGCACCTCGCCGCGCTCGCGCCCGCCGGGCGGGTCGAGCTCGTCTACCACGGCATCGACCTCGCGCGCTTCCCGCCGGCGCGCGCCGAAGGCTCGGCGCGCGCCGAAGGCTCGACGCGCAACGGCA
>Ga0209706_10001371_pt1 | contig 13762 bp, 8 predicted proteins | sample PPLLaktember2015_6_FD_187263 | JGI IMG/M metagenome (GOLD analysis project Ga0209706, IMG submission 187263) | Freshwater sediment microbial communities from Prairie Pothole Lake near Jamestown, North Dakota, USA - PPLs Lake P8 Core (1) Depth... | ecosystem: Environmental > Aquatic > Freshwater...
GGCCGATGACCTTGTCCCCGAGCCAGCCGCCGAGGAGCGGCATGAAGTAGCACAGGGCCAGGAAGAGCCCGTAGTAATCGCCTTTGCGGGCGTCGGGCCAGCCCAGGACCTTGTCCATGTAGAGGACGAGGATGGCCATGAGCGTGTAGAAGCCGACGCGCTCCCACATCTCGGTGAAGAAGATGAAGGCCAGGGCGCGGGGGTGCTTCTTCAGCATGAGGCCGCCTTTCGCGGCTATGCTAATTAAAAAGACAGAAGGGGTCAAACCTATACCTTTTTAATTTTCGCGCCGGGACCCGGTTTGGCCGATCCGAATTGACTTCACACGGGGCCGGGGATAGACTCCGGGGCTCATGGAGGCGTCATGAGTCCCAACCCGTTCTTCGGGGTGCTGCTCCACGCCCTCGGCGGGTTCGCCGCCGGGAGCTTCTATATCCCCTATAAGAACGTCCGCGGCTGGGCCTGGGAGGTCTACTGGCTCGTCGGCGGGTTCTTCAGCTGGATCATCGTGCCGTGGATCGTGGGGCTGCTGACGTGCCCGGACCTCATCGGAGTTTTGCGGGCCGGATCGGGCCAGACCATCCTCTGGACCTATCTTTTCGGCGTGCTGTGGGGCATCGGGGGGCTGACCTTCGGCCTGAGCATGCGCTACCTCGGGCTGTCGCTGGGCATGGCCCTGTCGCTCGGCTTCTGCGCCGTGTTCGGGACGCTGGTCCCGCCCGTTTTCGAAGGGAAGATCGCCGGGCTCGTCGCGACGACGTCCGGCCGGATCGTCATCCTCGGGATCGTCGTCTGCCTCACGGGCATCGCCATGTGCGGCTGGGCCGGGATGAGGAAGGAGAAGGAGCTGTCGGAGGCCGAGAAAAAGGCCTCGATCGCCGAGTTCAGCTTCGTCAAGGGCGCCTGGGTGGCCGTCTTCGCCGGGATCATGAGCTCGTGCATGGCCTTCGCCTTCGCCGCCGGAAAGCCCATCGCCGAGGCGGCCGTCCAGAGCGGGGCGCGGCCGATCTTCCAGAACTTCCCGGTCATGATCGTGGCGCTGTTCGGCGGATTCACGACCAATTTCGTCTGGTGCGCGGCCTTGAGCTTCAAGAACAGGAGCGGACGGGATTACCTGCGGGTCAAAACGATCCTGCCCTCCAAAGATGACATCGCCGGTTCGCTCAGACCCGCTCCGTCGCTTCTCTCCAACTACGTCTGGTCGGCCCTGGCCGGGACGACGTGGTATTTCCAGTTCTTCTTCTATGGCATGGGCACGACCCAGATGGGCCGGTACGACTTCTCGAGCTGGACGATCCACATGGCCTTCATCATCACCTTCAGCAGCCTGTGGGGGATCTACTTCCGCGAGTGGAAGGCGACGGGGAAGCCGACCCGGAGGCTGGTCGTGGCCGGGATCGTCGTTCTCATCCTGTCGACGGTCGTGGTCGGCGTCGGCAACTATATCGCGACGCTCCAATCTCCAGCCGTCCGGCCGGCCGAGATCGCGGGTGAACGTGCTGCGGCCGTCGTCCTCCGCGAGGACATCTTTGCGACCGCGCCCTTCGCCCAGTGCCATGCGTCCACGGTCGTCGAAGCCGGAGCGGGGCTGGCCGCCGCCTGGTTCGGCGGGAGCGCCGAGGGGAATCCCGACGTCGTCATCTGGCTGGCGCGACGGGAGGGCGATCGCTGGTCGGAACCGGTCGAGGTCGCCAGGGGAGTGTCGGCGAACGGCGCGGCCGAGCCCTGCTGGAACCCCGTGCTCTTTCGTCCGTCCGGAGGCCCCCTGCTCCTCTTTTACAAAGCCGGCCCCTCTCCCGCCAAATGGCGCGGGATGCTCATGCGCTCCGCGGACGACGGCAGGACGTGGGGCGAGCCGAGGCCGCTGCCCGATGGCATCCTCGGCCCGGTCAAGAATCACCCGATCGAGCTCGCCGGCGGGACGATCCTCTGCGGCAGCTCCACGGAGCACGACGGCTGGGGCGTCCATTTCGAGATGACAAAAGACACGGGTCTGACCTGGAAAAAGACCGGACCGATCGGCGACGGGAAGACCCCGGGGCTCATCCAGCCGGCCTTGCTCAGGGCCGGTGAGAGCGCCGTCACCGCCTTGATGAGGAGCGACGCCGGACGCATCTATGCGGCCCGGAGTGACGATAGGGGAGGATCCTGGAGCGTGCCGGAGCCGACGGTCTTTCCCAATCCCAATTCCGGCATCGACGCCGTGACGCTCCGGGACGGCCGGCACATCCTCGTCTACAACCCCGTCACCGAAGGGCGGGGCCTTTTGGCCGTCGCGGTCTCCGAGGACGGCCGCTTCTGGAGGCGGGTTCTGACGCTCGAAGAAGAGAAGGGCGCGGAGTTCTCTTATCCCGCGGTCATCCAGACCGGGGACGGCCTCGTCCACGTGACCTACACCTGGAAGCGGCGGCGGATCCGCCACGCCGTCCTCGATCCGGCCGCGCTCGCCGCCCGGGGCCCAGACGCCGGGGCCTCGAAGCCGGGCCGGGACGTTGTCCGCCTGGAGACATCGCTCGGGGTCATGGAGTTCGAGCTTTTCGACGACGAGGCGCCCAAGACCGTGGCGCAGTTCAAGGATCTCGTCCGGAAGGGCTTCTACGACGGCAAGGATTTCTATCGGGTCGTGCGCGGGCATGTCATCCAGGCCGGGGGCGGGGGCGCGCCGTCGATCCCGCCGGAGTTCAACACCCGGCCTCACCTCTTCGGCACGCTGGGACTGGGCCGCGTCGGAGACGAATGGAGCGGCGATTCCGAGATCTATATCTGCGTCGCGCCCCGGCCCCATCTCGACGGCCGCTATCAGGTCTTCGGCCAGCTCGCCCAAGGCGCGGACGTCCTCGAGCGCGTCGCCGCCGTCCCGGTCGAGGAGCGTTGGGAAGGGCCGGAGGGCAAGATGGCCATGCACAAGCCGCTCGAGCCCGTCGTCATCCGCCGCGCCCTGATCAAATAGGGCATTTAGCGGGCGGCTTTGAGGCGGTCCCAGACCCTGACGTAGAGGGCGTTGGCGGCGCCGATGTCGGCGATCATCTCGCTTTTGGCCCTGATCTCGGGGGCCAGGAAGATCCCCGGGTTGTCCCGGATCTCCGCCGGGAGCAGCGCGTAGGAATCCTTGTTCGGGCAGAGATAATAGATGAACCGCGTGTTCTCGGCCGCGACAGCCGGATCGTGGAGGAAGTCGATGAAGGCGTGGGCCAGGGCGATCTCCCGGGCGTCGGCCGGGATGACCAGGTCGTCGCAGGAGATGACCGTGCCTTCCTCGGGGACGAAGAAGCGGACGTCGGGGTTTTCGCGGCCCACCTGGAAGATGTCGCCGTTCCAGGCGTGAACGAGCAGGAACTCGCCCGACGCGAGGCCGATCTTATACTGCTCGTTGTCGAACTTGGCCAGGTTCTTCTTCCACTCGAGGAGGAGCGTCTCGGCTTCGGCGAGTTCCGTCTCGCTCGTCGAGTTGATGGAATAGCCGAGGACCTTGAGGGCCGCCCCGATCGTCTCGCGCATGTCGTTGAACATGGTCATCCGGCCGCGGAGGTCCGTGCGGCCGAACATCCGCCACGACGGGACGATGTTCTCGACCCGGCTGGCGAGGTAGGCGATCCCGGTGTTGGTGATCATATAAGGGACCGAGTGGTCCATGGTCTTGTCGATGGCCATCTCGAGATAGTCGGGGTCGACGTGAACGAGGTTGGGGAGGAGCGCGCGATCGAGGGGCCGGACGAGGCCTTGGGCATGCATGAGGCTGACCATGTAGCTCGAGGGCGTCAGGAGGTCGTAGCCCGTGGCCCCGGCCCGGAGCTTGGCGTACATGGCCTCATTGGACTCGAACGTGTCCAGGACGACCCGGCAGCCCTGCTCGCGCTCGAAGCGGCGGACGAGCTCGGGCTTGATGAAATCGGACCAGGTGTAGACGCTGAGGACGGGGCGGGCCTGGCCGCAGGAGGCCAGCGTGACGAGCGCGGCGAGTACGACGAACCCGGCTGATCTCCTCATGGGCCTTCCTCGAAGGCCCGTTATATTCCAGTTCGGGCGTCATTTCAATTGGTGACACACAACTCAACGCACAACATTCCCCATGGGGTCGCTTGGCTCCGGTCACGGCGCAAGGGGAATAATTAAGTGTATTTAGTTGTGTGTCACCGAATTGGCGCGGCGGTTGGCCAGGCGCTGGCTCAGGAGGACGGCCGTCAGCGTCACCGCGAGCAGGAGGGTCGAGAGGGCGTTGATCATCGGCGGGGCGCCGAACTTGATCATGCTGTAGATGCGCAGGGGCAGGGTCGTCGAGCCGGGGCCGGCGACGAAGAAGGTGATGACGAAATCGTCGACCGACAGCGTGAAGGCGAGCAGGGCGCCGGCCACGATCCCCGGCCTGAGCATGGGGATGAGGACCTTCCGCAGGCTTTGCCAGGGACTGGCCCCGAGGTCGCGGGCCGCCTCGACGACCGAGAAATCGAAATCCTGGAGCCGGCCGAGCACGGTCATGGCCACGTAGCTCGTGCAGAAAGTGACGTGGGCCAGGAAGATCGTGAACAGGCCGAGCGGAGCGCCCACCGCGACGAAGGCCATGAGCAGGCTGATGCCCATGAGGATCTCGGGGACGACGAGCGGCTGATAGATCAGCGTGTAGTGGAGCCGCTGGAGGCGGCTCGAGCCCCAACGATGAAGGGCGTAGGCCGCCGTTGTGCCCAGGACGACTGAGACCGCCGTGACAGAGACGGCGATGACGAGCGTGTTCTTCACGGCCTGCCAGATCTCGGGCGACTCGAAGAGCTTGGCGTACCAGGTGAGCGAGAACCCTTCCCAGCGGCTGGAGTAGCGGGCCGGGTTGAAGGAATTGACGACCAGGATGATGATCGGCAGGTAGAGGAAGGCCAGGACCAGGCCCGTGACGGCGATTGGGAAGCGGCTCCTCCTCACGGCGCCTCTCCCATGACGATGTCGGACCTCTTGCCCTTGCGCTGGAGGACGAGCACGGCGATGAGCGGGGCCAGCACGGCCAGGACGAGAACGGCCGAGAGGGCGCTCGCGTGCGGCAGGTCGCGGTCGGTGAACACCCGCTGGGCGATCTTGTTGCCGAGCATCTCCCCGGCCGGGCCGCCGACGAGGTCGGGGATGATGTAGGACCCGAGCGCGGGGATGAAGACGACCAGGACGGCCGTGATGACGCCGCGCCGGATGCCGGGCAGGAAGACCTTGCGGAAGGACTGGAACGGCCGGGCGCCGAGGTCCCGGGCGGCCTCGACGAGCCGGAAATCGAACTTTTCGGCGGCCGCGTAGATGGGGAGGATGGTGAAGGGCAGGAAGGTGTAGACCATGACCAGGACGACCGCGGCCGGGTTGTAGAGCAGGGTGGCGTCGGGCCCCACGAGGCCGAGCGCGTCGAGGGCCTTCTTGACCGGGCCTTCCGGGTGGAGGAGCGACCGCCAGGCGAAGACGCGGACGAGGAAGCTCGTCCAGAAGGGGACGATGACCAGGAGCAGCAGGCGGTTCCGCCAGCGGACCGGGGCCCGGGCGATGGTATAGCCGGCGGGGAGGGCCAGCAGGAGGCAGATCGCGGTCGTCAGCAGGCTCATCCAGAGCGTCCGCCAGGCGATCACGAGGTAGCTCGGCGTCGCCAGGGCCCGGATCGTGTCGAGGGTCCAGCCCGCGCCGATGCCGCCGTAGGGGTTCGACGGCCGGAACGCGATCACGAAGACGAGCAGCGTCGGGACGACGACGAAGAGGCTCAGCCAGGCGAGCGTCGGCAGGCTCGCCAGCCATTCCGTCCGGCGGCGCCTCATCCTATTTCCCGTTGAGGGGCTCCCCGACGCTCTGCGGCGGCACGGCGAGCAGCGCCTCGTCATCCTTGCGGAAGTGGTCGAGCATGAAGCCGTCGTCGGCGTGCCACCAGACCCAGCACGCGTCCTTCCAGCGCAGGGGCTTCTCGTCGAGGAAGTACCGGTCGTGCTGCCGGAGGACCTGGATCCGGTAGCCGCCCGCGCGGACCCAGTACTTCGTGTTCGAGCCGAGGTAGATGACGTCCTCGACGACGGCCGGGAGCAGATTGCGCCGCGCGCTCTCCTCGGGCCGGTCGTGCGAGATGTGGATCTTCTCCGGCCGGATGCTGAGGAAGATCGGCTTGCCGGCCTCCAGGACCTTGTCGTTGAAGCAGACGATCTCCGGCAGGCCGGCGATGGCGATGCGGCAGTAGTCGCGGTCGAGGCAGTCGCGGACCCGGCCCTCGAGGAAGTTGGTGTCGCCGATGAAGGCGGCGACGAAGCTTGTCCGGGGCGACTCGTAGATCTCGGCGGGCGCGCCGACCTGTTCGATGCGGCCGCCGTTCATGACCGCGATCCGGTCGCTCAGGCTCATGGCCTCGGCCTGGTCGTGCGTGACATAGAGGAAGGTGATGCCGACCTGGTCGTGGATGAGATCGAGCTCGATGAGCATCTTCTGCCGCAGCTTGAGGTCGAGCGCGGCCAGGGGCTCGTCGAGGAGCAGGACGTCGGGCCTGTTGACGAGCGCGCGGGCCACGGCGACGCGCTGCTTCTGGCCGCCGGAGAGCTGGTCCGGCTTCTTGCCGGCCTCGCCGGCCATGCGGATGAGCTCGAGCATGCGGTCGACCTCGGACCGGATCTCCGCCTTGGGGCGCTTGGCGATCGCCAGGCCGAAGCCGATGTTGTCGCGGACGGTCATGTGGGGGAAGAGGGCGTAGCTCTGGAAGATCGTGTTGACCTTGCGCCTGTTCGGCGGCAGGTCCGTGATGTCCCGGCCGTCGAGGAGCACGCGGCCGACGTCCGGCTCCTCGAAACCGGCGGCGACGCGCAGCATGGTCGTCTTGCCGCAGCCGCTCGGGCCGAGGAGCGAGAAGAACTCGCCCCTCTTGATGCCGAGGGAGACGTCGGCGACGGCCCGGATCGGGCCGAAGCTCTTGGAGACGCCGCGGAATTCGAGGAATTCGCTGTTCAAAGCCGCTTCATTATAGCGCTTCTCAGCGGGGGATGACCAGCGTCGTGACCGCATGGCCGAGGGTGCCGGTCGTCCGGTCCTCGGCGTAGAGGTGGAGGTAATACGTGCCCGGGCCCGCTCCGATCGCGGGGAACTCGACGGTCAGGATCTCGAACGGTCCGCTCCGGACCTGTCCGGAGACGGCGGCGAAGAGAGGCTCCTGGGCGCCCGACGCGGCGTTGACGAGCGACGCGGACACGGCCAGCTCGGGCGCGACGCTGCCGGGGGCCGCGCACGGCAGGACGACCGAGAGGCTCGTGACGCCCTGCGGCAGCTCCGTGAGGACCGGCGAGAAGACCGTGCTGTCATAGGGGTAGATGTCGGCCCAGGGGAACGACTCGCGGACATTCCGGCCGGCCGCCTTGATGAGGGTGCCGCCGGTCCGCGCCTCGAGAAGAAGCGGCGTTCCGAGCTGGAGTCCGGTCATCAGCGGCTTGACGACCGTCGCCCTGGAAGAGGCGACCGCGCTCAGGCCGGAATCGAGGTTCCGGATGACGAGCCGGCAGGCGTATTCGCCGGGCTTGACGGTCGCGCCGGCCGCGAAGTCCATGTCCCGGCCGCGGAACGAGGCCGCTCCGGCCTGCTCCCTGACGATGTGGCTGACCTCGCCGTCCGCGTCGAAAAAGAGGGCCACGAGCTCCACGCGCGGACCGGCGAGCTTGGCCGTGACCTCCGCGGGGATCCGGGCCAGGACGGCCAGGCGCGAGATCCCCTCGGCGCCGGTCGCGAGCGCGGTCATGGGCACGTTGATCGGGAGGCGCGAGAAGGCCCTCTCGTTGAGAGCCAGGTCGTAGAGGTGAAGCTGCTTTTCGACGTCGCTGAATTCGGCGAACGGCTTGGGATTGTAATAGCCAGCCTGAGCCCGGACCTGGCAGCCCTCGCGCTTGACCTCGACCTTGACGTCGTGGAAATCGCCGTCCCACTTCTCGGTGATGGAATAGCCGAGGACGTAATAGGTCCCGGTCAGCGCCTGGACCTGGGCCAGGTTCTTCTCGTACATGTTGATGTTCGAGTAGTAGCGCCCGCCGGTGATGTCGGTGATGCGCTTGAGCGAGTTGAGGCCCGACTGCCGATCGTCCTTGAAGATGCTCGTCGGGTCGATGGCCACGGTCATGGCCCGGCTGCCCATGGCCAGGGTCTGCTCGTCATAGGTGAACAGCGAAGTCTCCTTGGCATATTCGCGCGTGTCGAACGCGTAGAAGGTGCAGCCGGAGGCGCCGAACTCCTGGTACATCGCCTCGTTCTGGCGCCGGAGAACATGATCGCCCGCGGCGCCCCCCACGTCGGCCCGATACCGGGAGTTGTCGGGCGTGTAGCCGTAGATCAGCGAATTCGGGACCCCGGTCGAGAAGAGGATGAAATCCTTCTGTCCGTCGACCAGCCGCAGGGCCCTGGCGAGCCCCGTCAGAGTGAGCATGTACTTCTGGGCCATGCTCTTCGATTCCTGGCGGTTGCTCTCGGCCTCGGCGCGGAAGCCGAGCGCGAAGGGACCTCCCGTCGACTGGACCAGGCGCCAGTACTGGTCCTCGATCTGAGTCGCCCGCCCCTTGACGTCGCCGTGACCGATCCTTTCGATGACCTGCCGGGCCTTGGCGTGATCGGTCGTCAGGTATTCATGGAAGGCCAGTCCCCCGACGCCGGAATAGGTCATCACGGCCACCCGGTCCTCGGGCCGGACGAACGTGTCGAGGAGGTGCAGGGCGGCCGTCCGGGACTTGATGATGCCGCGGACGTTGTTGTAGGCGAAATCGAAGAACAGGAATATCTTGCGGCCGGAGGGCCGGGCCTCCGGGGCGGCGGGTCCGGGGGCCGGGGCTTCCGGGGCCGCGGCTTCCTCGGCGGGCAGACGAAGGGCGTGCGTCTCGAATTCCGTGACGGTCATCCTCTGGCCGTTGTCCGTGACGGTGAAATCGTCTTTTTTCAGGTCGCGGACGGGATGGCCCCTCTTATCGGTGACGTGGACCTGGATGAGCTTAAGGACGACGGAATATTCGTACTGCAAGCCTTTGGCCGGATCCTGACCCTGCGGGGAGGAGGCGGGGGCGGGGAGACCCGCGGCGAGGAGCGAGAGAGCCAGGGCCCCTATGAACACCCCAGCGCTCTTTTTCACGACACTCTCCGCCTTCAGCATGAGCGCGGATGCCCCGGTTGTCAAGACGGGGTCGATATGCTAGCCTGACCGCTCCGGCGCTGAACGCCATTGACAGAGGAGAATGCCATGAAGAATCCCTCCCGCCTGAACATCGCTCTCCTGATCGCCCTGGCCGTCCTCGGCCTCGGGCGGACGTTGTCCGCCTCGCCGCAAGACCTGGCCGGCCATTGGGAAGGCGCCGTCGCCCTTCCCGGCGCCAAGCTCGCGGTCGACCTCGACTTCGTCAAGCAGGCCGACGGGACCTGGAAAGGCGACATCTCCATTCCACTCCAGGGCGCCAAGGACTTGGCCCTCGTGGGCATCAAGGCCGAGGGCGTTGAGGTCGGGTTCGCCATCTCCGGCATCCCGGGCGATCCGGCGTTCAAGGGGACGTTCAGCGCCGACGGCGCCAAGATCACCGGCACGTTCGCCCAGGGCGGGGCCACCTTTCCGTTCGAGCTCGCCCGGGCCGTCGATCCCGCGGCCAAAGCGAAAAAGGCCCTCGAGGGATTCGACCAGGTGGTCGCCAAGGGCCTGGCCCAGCTCGAGGTGCCGGGCGCCGCGATCGCCATTATCAAGGATAAAGAAGTCATCCTGGCCCGGGGCTTCGGCTTCCGCGACGCGGAGGGGAAGCTGCCCATGACCGCCGACACGATCCTGGCCATCGGCTCGTCGACCAAGGCCTTCACCGCCTTCGCGCTCGGCACGCTCGTCGATCGGGGCCAGGTCGAGTGGGACAAGCCCGTGCGCAGCTACATCCCGTGGTTCCGCCTTTACGACGCCCAGGCCGGGGAGCGGCTGACGCCGCGGGACCTGGTCACGCATCGGTCGGGCCTGCCGCGCCACGACCTCGTCTGGTACAACAACCACACCTCCAGCCGCGAGGACCTCGTCCGGAGCCTGGCCCACCTGCCGCCCACGGCCGACCTGCGCGTGAAGTGGCAATACAACAACCTGATGTTCCTCACGGCCGGCTACCTCGTCGAGACCATGACCGGCAAAAGCTGGGAGGACGCCGTGCGAATGCTCGTCTTCGAGCCGCTCGGCCTGAGGCGGAGCAACTTCTCCGTCGCCGAATCCCGGAAGGACGCCGATTTCGCCCAGCCCTACGACAAGCGCGACGGGAAGATCGTCAAGATCCCCTTCCGCGACATCGCGACGGTCGGGCCCGCCGGGTCCATCAACTCGACGGTGAACGAGATGAGCCGCTGGGTCACGGTCCACATCAACGACGGCAAGTTCGGCGACACGCAGGTCATCGGCGCCGAGACGCTGGCCGACCTGCACAAGCCCTATATGACGACCGGCGGCGCCTCGACGAGGCCCGACATCACGGTCGCCGACTACGCCCTGGGGTGGTTCGTCGACAGCTATCGGGGCCACCAGCGGGTCCACCACGGCGGCAACATCGACGGCTTCTCGGCCATGGTCAGCTTCCTGCCCAAAGACGGGCTCGGCTTCGTCGTCCTGACGAACAGGAACGGCACCCCCCTGCCCGAGCTGCTCATCCGCACGGCCGCCGACCGGATCCTCGGGCTCGAGGCCGTCGACTGGATCGGCGAGGCCGCGAAGGAGCGGGCCGAAGGCGAGGAGATCGGCAAGAAGGCCGAGGAGAAGAAGGCGACGCGGCGGCGGCCGGGGACGGTCCCCGCGCACAAGCTCGAGGAGTACGCGGGCGAGTACCGCCACGCGGGCTACGGCGACCTCAAGGTCACGCTCGAGGGCGGCAAGCTCGGCTTCGTCTACAACGGCATCGCGACGCCGCTCGCCCATTGGCACTTCGAGACCTTCAGCGGCGGAAAGGCCAAGGAGGACCCGGCTTTCGAGGACATGAAGCTGACCTTCCGGACCGACGCGAACGGGAACGTCGTCGGGGTGGCCATCCCCTTCGAGGCCTCCGTCGACGACATCTACTTCGCCAAGAATCCCGACGCGCGCCTCTCCGACCCGGTCTATCTCGAGAAGTTCCTGGGGTCCTATGCGCTGGCGTCGCAGGCCGTGACGGTCGGGCTCAAGGGCGACGTCCTGACGCTGTCGATCCCCGGCCAACCCCTCTACGATCTGGTCCCCGAGGTCGGCGGCGAATTCTCGCTGAAGGCCGCCAAGGTCGTCCGGATCAGGTTCCTCGAGGACGCGAAGGGGCAGGTCACGGCTCTCGAGGTCAGCCAGCCGGGGGGCGTCTTCGAATACAAGAGAACGAAATAAGCGGGGAAAGTCCCCCGAGTTGACGGAACGGGGGAGGGTGGCCTAGAATAGCCTCGAAGGCGAGAAGATGATCACCCGGTTCGCTGTTCCTTTCCTGATCCTGGCGGTCCTCCTCCTGCCCTTGCCCTTCACCCTCAGCGGCCTCGTTTTCGGCATCCTCCTCGCGGTCCGGCCGCGCGGCGAGCCGTGTCTTGCGCCGGCTGTCGTCCCCCGCGCCGGCGGCCCGAGCCTCTTTCGCGGTCCGCCCCGCTGACCTCCTCTTTTTCTCCGCGTCGCGCCGAGAAACCCTTATTGCGGACCGAGGAGGACCCTGATGGATCTCAAAACAGCTTTCAACCGTTTCCGCGGCCACCCTGTCGAGACGGACCTCGCGAGATACGCGCGGACCGTCGACGCGATCCGTGCCCATCACGAGAAAGAGGGACTGGCCGGGATCCCCGATGAGGAGATCGCCCGCCGGGCCGCGTCCCTTCGCCGGCGCCCCGCCGGCGCGGGTCCGGGAAGCAGGCAGTCTGTCGCCCTCGCCCTCGAGGCGGCTCGCCGGGCCACCGGTCTGGCCGCCCATGACGTCCAGCTCGTCGCCGCCCTGGCCATGGCCGACGGCAAGATCGCCGAACTCCCCACCGGAGAGGGCAAGACGCTCGCGGCCGTCTTCACCGCCTCGCATCTGGCGCTCTCGGGACGGCCCGTTCACGTCCTGACCTTCAACGACTACCTGGCCCGCCGCGACGCGGCCTGGATGGGCCCGGCCTACCGGCTTCTCGGCCTTTCGGTCGGCGCCGTCCAGGAGGGCCTGGACAGGCCGGCGAAAAGGGCGGCCTACGCCTCCGACGTCGTCTACGCCACGGCCAAGGAAGCCGGATTCGACTATCTGCGCGACCGCCTCGCCTTCGAGCCCGAAGAGCTCGTCCACCGTCCCTTCGGCGTCGCCCTCGTCGATGAAGCCGACTCGATCCTCATCGACGAAGCGCGCATCCCGCTCGTCATATCCGGCGCCGCCGGGCCTGCCGGAGTCGATGTCACCCGGCTGGCCGCGCTCGTCCGCGGGCTCGAGCGTGTCCGCGACTACGAGACCGACGCCGAGAACGCCAACGTCTTCCCGACGGACGCGGGGATCCGCCGGATCGAATCCCTCCTCGGCTGCGGCAACCTGTTCGCCCCGGAGAACGAGACGCTGCTCGCCGCGATCCACTGCGCCCTTCACGCGGAGCTTCTGCTCGGCCGGGACATCGACTACATCGTCCGCGAGGGCCGCATCGAGATCGTCGACGAGTTCACCGGCCGGGTCATGGCCAAGCGCCACTGGCCCGACGGGCTCCAGGCCGCCGTCGAAGCCAAGGAAGGGGTGCGCCGGGGGTCCGAGGGGCGCATCCTCGGGTCGATCACCCTCCAGCACTTTTTCAGGCTCTATCCGGCGCTCTGCGGCATGACGGCCACGGCCGCGCCCTCGGCGCGCGAGCTCAAGGAATTCTACGGCGCGGGCGTCGTGGTCATCCCGCCTCACCGGCCCTGTGTGAGGCAGGATCTCCCGGATGTCGTCTTCACGCACAAAGAGGCCAAGTCCGCCGCGCTGGTCGGTGAGATCGCGGCCGTCCATGCCTCCGGCCGGCCCGTCCTCGTCGGCACGGCGAGCGTCCGGGAGTCGGAGGCCCTCGCCGCGGCCCTCGCCGCGTCCGCGGTCCCCTGCGGGGTCCTCAACGCCAAGAACGACGAGCTCGAGGCGGCGGTCGTCGCCCGCGCCGGCGCCCCCGGAGCCGTGACCATCTCGACCAATATGGCCGGCCGGGGCACCGACATCAGGCTCGGCGGACCGGCCGAGGAGGAGCGCGACCGCGTGGCCGCCCTCGGCGGGCTCTACGTCATCGGCACGAACCGGCACGAGAGCCGGCGCATCGACGATCAGCTCCGCGGGCGGGCCGGCCGCCAGGGCGATCCCGGCTCGTCCCGGTTCTTTATCAGCCTCGAGGACGACATCTTCGAGCGCTACGGACTGGCGCGCCGGCTCTTCTCCCGGTACCGGCTCGAGAAGCGGCCCGGGCCGGTCGCGAGAGACCTCCTGCGCAAGGATATCGTCCACGGGCAGCGCGTGATCGAAGGCCGGAACCTGGACATCCGTAGGACGCTCTGGGATTACGCGACGCTCGTCGAGACGCAGAGGCTGATCGTCGCCGGCTGGCGGGACGCCGTGTTCGGGGAGGCGGCCGGGGACGAGGCCCGGTTCGTGGCCGCGCCGAAGGTCCTCGACGCCGGGATCGCGCGGTTCGGGACTGAGGCCTTCTTGCGGCTGGCCCGCCGGGTCTCTCTCTTCCACATCGATAACGCCTGGTCCGACCACCTCGCCTGGCTGGCCGACCTCCGCGAAGGCATCCATCTCGTCACGCTCGGGCGGAAAGAGCCTCTCCAGGAGTTCCAGAAGGCCGCGACCGAGGCCTTCCTGGCGCTCGA
>Ga0209706_10001372_pt1 | contig 13757 bp, 9 predicted proteins | sample PPLLaktember2015_6_FD_187263 | JGI IMG/M metagenome (GOLD analysis project Ga0209706, IMG submission 187263) | Freshwater sediment microbial communities from Prairie Pothole Lake near Jamestown, North Dakota, USA - PPLs Lake P8 Core (1) Depth... | ecosystem: Environmental > Aquatic > Freshwater...
GGCGCTGGCCGGCTTCTGCACCGAGATCAACGTCTTCGTCCACGTCGACAACTCCATCACCGTCATCGACAACGGCCGCGGCATCCCCGTCGGCCTGCACAAGAAGGAGAACAAGTCGGCGGCCGAAGTCGTCATGACCATTCTCCACGCCGGCGGCAAGTTCGACCAGAAGAGCTACAAGGTCTCCGGCGGCCTCCACGGCGTCGGGGTCTCGGTCGTCAACGCGCTCTCGAAAAGGCTCGACCTCGAGATCAAGCGCGAGGGCGGCATCTACACGCAGAGCTACGAACGCGGCAATCCCGTCACCAAGCTCAAGCAGATCGGCAAGACCAAGAAGACGGGGACCAAGATCACCTTCTGGCCCGACGAGGAGATCTTCGACGAGGTCACGGAATACAGCTTCGACATCCTGGCCCAGCGCCTGCGCGAGCTCTCGTTCCTGAACAAAGGGCTCAAGATCACCATCACCGACGAGCGGACCAGCAAGTCCCACGATTTCCAGTACAAGGGCGGCATCCGCGAGTTCGTCGAATACCTCAACCAGAACAAGCAGCCCATCAATCCCAAACCGGTCATGTTCGAAGGCGAGCGCGAGGGGGTCGGCGTCGACCTGGCCATCCAGTACAACATGTCCTACACCGAGACGATCCTCTCCTTCGTCAACAACATCAACACGACCGAGGGCGGCACCCACCTCATCGGCTTCAAGGCCGCCCTGACCCGTTCCCTCAACACCTACGCGAGCGGCCACAATCTCCTCAAGGACCTCAGCGAGAACATCACCGGCGACGACTGCCGCGAGGGCCTGACCGCCGTCCTCTCGATCAAGCTCCACGACCCGCAGTTCGAGGGCCAGACCAAGACCAAGCTCGGCAACTCCGAGGTCAAAGGCATCGTCGAATCGATCGTCAACGAGCAGCTCTCGGCCTACCTCGAGGAGAACCCGACGATCGCCAAGAAAGTGGTCATGAAGATCATCGACGCGGCCCGGGCCCGCGAGGCCGCCCGCAAGGCCAGGGAGCTGGCCCGCCGCAAGGGCGTCCTCGAATCGACGTCCCTCCCGGGCAAGCTCGCCGACTGTCAGGACCGCGATCCGGCCACCTCCGAGATCTTCATCGTCGAGGGCGATTCGGCCGGCGGCTCGGCCAAGCAGGGCCGCGACCGCCGCTTCCAGGCCATCCTGCCGCTGCGGGGCAAGATATTGAACGTCGAGAAGGCCCGCTTCGACAAGATCATCAAGAACGAGGAGATCGGGGTCATGTTCGCCGCCCTGGGCATCGGCATCGAGGAGAGCGAGGAGCGGCTGGCCAAGCTCCGGTACCACAAGGTCATCATGATGACCGACGCCGACGTCGACGGCTCGCACATCCGCACCCTCCTCATGACCTTCTTCTACCGCCAGATGGCCCAGCTCATCGAACGGGGCCACCTCTACATCGCCCAGGCGCCCCTCTACAAGGTCACCCGGGGCCGGGACATCCAATACATCAAGGACGAGCGCGAGTTCGAGAAGTTCATGGTCCGCAAGATCTCCGAGGAGTTCAAGGTCCGGGCCGGCAACCGCAAGGAGGTCCTCGAGGGCGACAAGTTCCGCAAGTTCTTCCGCAACCTCATGGCCAAGAAGAGCTACGCCCAGTTCTTCGAGCGCAAGAACTACCCGCTCTTCCTCATCGACCTCCTCATCCGCAGCGGGGTCGACGGCCAGGAGTTCCTGAGCGTCAAGAAGAACGTCGAGAAGGTCATGAAGCTCGTCGCCGAGAAGGGCTTCACGACCAAGCTTGGCCGCGACGACGAGTACGGCGTTTTCGAGATCGAGTTCGGCTATCAGCTCAGCGGCATATCGGCCCGCGGCAAGATCGGCATGGACCTCGTGACCTCGGCCGAGTACAAGAACCTCTATCGCATCACCCAGGAGCTCGAGGACCTGAAGGGCCCCTACGCCGTCCTGACCAACGGCGACGGCGCCGAGAAAGACACCCTGGAGAACGAGAACAAGCTCCTCGATTACCTCTTCGAGCGGGGCAAGAAGGGCATCGCCATCCAGCGCTACAAAGGCTTGGGCGAGATGACGCCGACCCAGCTCTGGGAGACGACCATGGACCCTGAGCGCCGCACCCTCCTCAAGGTCTCCGTCGTCGACGCCGCCGAAGCCGACCGCATCTTCGGCATCCTCATGGGCGACGAGGTCGACGAGCGCAAGAAGTTCATCGAGACGAACGCCCTGGAGGCCTTGAACCTCGATGTCTGACGACGCCGCCAAGAAGCAGCCCCGCGCAGGAGTTCCCATGGACAGCGAACAGCCGAAAGAGCACTTTCCGGTCGTAAGCCTCGAGGAGGAGATGCGGCGGTCGTACCTCGACTACGCCATGAGCGTCATCATCGGCCGGGCCATCCCCGACATCAAGGACGGCCTCAAGCCGGTCCACCGCCGCGTCCTCTACGCCATGTACGAGAGCGGCACCTACCACAACAAGCCCTACAAGAAATCGGCCCGCATCGTCGGCGATGTCATCGGCAAGTACCATCCCCACGGCGACCAGGCCGCCTACGACACGCTCGTCCGCATGGCCCAGGACTTCAGCCTGCGCTACCTCCTCGTCGACGGCCAGGGGAACTTCGGCTCGATCGACGGCGATCCGCCCGCGGCCATGCGCTATACCGAGGTCCGGCTCAAGAAGCTGGCCCACGAGCTCATGGCCGACATCGACAAGGAGACGGTCAACTTCGTTCCGAACTACGACGAGAGCCTGACCATGCCCGAGGTCCTGCCCTCGAAGTTCCCCAACCTCCTCGTCAACGGCGGCAACGGCATCGCCGTCGGCATGGCCACGAACATCCCGCCCCACAATCTCACCGAGGTCTGCAGCGGCGTCATCCACCTCATCGAGCACCCGGACGCCACGCTCAAGGACGTCCTGAAGTACGTCCAGGGCCCCGATTTCCCGACGGGGGGCATCATCTACGGCCGTCAGGGCTTCCTCGACGCCTACAAGGACGGCAAGGGCATCCTTCACCTCCGGGCCAAGACCGTCATCGAGCGGGGGGCCAAGGGCGAGAAGGACAAGATCGTCATCTTCGAGATCCCCTACCAGGTCAACAAGTCGCGCCTCCTCGAGTCGATCGCCGATCTCGTCAACGAGAAGCGGGTCGAGGGCGTCGCCGACATCCGCGACGAGTCCGACCGCGAGGGCATGCGCATCGTCGTCGAGGTCAAGCGCGGCGAGCTGCCGGAGATCATCCTCAACAACCTCTACAAGCACACCCAGCTCCAGATCTCCTTCGGCATCATCATGCTGGCCATCGTAGACAAGCAGCCGAAGACGCTCGGCCTCATCGACATGATGAAATACTTCATCGCCCACCGCAAGGAGGTCATCCTGCGGCGGACGCGCTTCGAGCTGCGGAAGGCCGAAGAACGGGCCCATATCCTGGAAGGCCTGGTCATCTGCCTCGACAACCTCGACGCCGTCATCAAGCTCATCCGGGCCTCCAAGACGGTCGACGAGGCCCGCAAGGGGCTCATGGAGAAGTTCGGGCTGACCCAGATCCAGGCCCAGGCCGTCCTCGAGCTCCAGCTCCAGCGGCTGAGCCAGCTCGAGCGGCTCAAGATCCAGGAGGAGTACGCGGCCCTGAAGAAGAAGATCGCGGAGCTGCGGCGCATCCTCAAGGACGAGCGGCTCGTCTTCGCGATCATCGTCAAGGAGCTCCAGGACATCAAGGAAGAGTACGGCGACGAACGGCGGACCGAGATCCGCGACGAGGCCGTCTCCGAATTGCGGCCCGAGGACCTGGTCAAGGAGGAGGACGTCGCCATCGTCTACACCTCGGGCGGCTACATCAAGCGGACCTCCCTCACCTCGTACAAGTTCCAGGCCCGGGGCGGCAAGGGCCGCCGGGGCATCGAGATGAAGGCCGAGGACATCGTCGAGGACCTCTATATCTGCTCGACCCACAGCTATCTCCTCGTCTTCACCAACCAGGGCCGGCTCTACTGGCTCAGGGCCCTGGACGTGCCCGACGTCGGCATTTCGGGGCGGGGGAAATCCATCGCCAACCTCGTCGAGTTCCAGCCCGGCGAGAAGCCGGCCAGCGTCGTAGCGGTCAAGGAGTTCAGCGAGGACCGGTTCGTCGTCATGCTCACGACCGACGGCATCATCAAGAAGACGCGGCTGTCGGACTTCCGGAATGTCAGGAAGGGCGGCATCCTGGCCATGAACATCCGGCCGAAGTCGGAGCTCTTCTCGGCCCAGCTCTCGACCGGCAAGAACAACATCGTCGTCGGGACGAGGCTCGGCCGGGCCCTGAGCTTCAAGGAATCCGACGTCCGGCCGATGGGCCGCACGGCCTCCGGGGTCCGGGGCATCCGCCTCAAGCCGAAGGACCGGGTCATCGGCATGATCATCGTCGGCCCCGACGAGAAGTTCATCTTCACGGCGACCGACCGCGGCTACGGCAAGAAGACGGCTTCCGACATGTACCCCATCAAGCACCGCGGCGGGCAGGGCGTCCTCAATCTCCGCATCACGCCCAAGATCGGCCACGCCCTGGGCATGGTCGGCATCAACGAGGAGGACCTGCTCGTCATTACCGTCGAGGGAAAGGTCATCGGCATCCCGACGACCCAGGTTCGCTCCTCGGGCCGGGCCACCCAAGGGGTGCGTATTATCAAGCTCGACGACAAGGACCGGGCCTGCTCGATCGCCAAGGTCCGGGAGAGCTGAGCGGCCTCGGCCGCCGATCGTCCCAACTCAGCGTCCCCAGACTTGGGCTCACAGCCAGGCTGTCTTTGCCTTGCCGGGGGATGGTCAAGCGTTGTTCTGATCGGGTCTTGACAAATCACCCCAGAGTAATTACAGTAATAACAATCAAAGGGAGCCAGATAAGTCACGAGGGAGAACCGGACGTGAAGACGAAGGAACTCAAAGTCGCCAGAATTGGGAACTCCCGGGGAGTCCGCTTGCCCGCCTCCTCATTGAGGAACTATGCCGTCGGATCCACCTTGATCATGGAGGAACGGTCCGAGGGGATCCTTCTCCGACCGACCGCGGGGGACGCGGCCAAGCTCTCTTGGGCGGACACGGCCAGCGACATGGCGGCGGCCTGCGAAGATTGGAAGGAATGGGACGTCCTCGATGCCGACGGCTTGGACACGGTCCCATGGGTGTCTTCAAAAAGAGGGAAGGTCGCTGATAAAAAGACCGCCTATGGGCGCAAGCGCGCTCCGCACGCCAGGAACGTCAAGCGGTATGATATCCGTTGGGCGGATCTCGAGCCTGCCCTTGGGGCCGAGATGTCCAAGGCCAGGCCCGTCATCGTCGTCAGCCTGGACGAACTCAACGAACGGCTTGAAACGGTCACGATCTGCCCCATCACCAGCCGGCTTCATCCGACATGGCGATGCCGGATGGCCGTCAGCTGCTCCGGCCGTCCGGCCGAGATCGCCGTCGATCAGATCAGGACGGTCAGCAAGGCTCGCCTCGGCGCAAGCCTGGGCTCCCTCTCCGAATCCGACGCCGCCGCCCTCCGGAGGCTCTACGCCGAGATGTACGGGGAATAAAGCTGAAAACCGTCCCGGCTTTTCCGGAGCTGCCTGGCCGGCCTGAGACGAGAGTCTTAGATCAGATGCACGACGAGGTGGCACTGCTTCCCGCCTCGCCGGAAGGACTCGATCATCTCGACTTTGTAGGACCGTCCCAGAGCCTCCTTGAAGATCAACTCGTGTTTGGTCGGTCGCGCAATATCCGGGATTCAAATGTCTGGCTCCCGGTGAATGCGCGTCCGCATCATCAAGCTCGACGACAAGGACCGGGCCTGCTCGATCGCCAAGGTCAGGGAGAGCCGAGAGCCAGCGGCTGTAAGCATTCTGGTTTTTCGATTTAAAATCGCCGACAAATACGCCGCATCAAGCCAGATTGAGCGAGGTTCTGCGGAACTTGTGACATATTATGACGCGGCAGGGAAGTCTGCCAGCGAAGCATCTCGTCTGATCCCGGTGGGAATCCGATGACTTGAGATCCACGCCTTAAATTATATATATTGGGTCGAGGGCAGGCCAGGAACAAGGATGCATAGGGAGCGACACTCGGGATCTAACGGGTCTGCGCTGCCAACCGCCATGGACCGCCGCACGGAACCTGCCCCAACGGATTTGGCGTCACCGCGGCCCAGGGTCTCTCAGACCCGCCCGCGGCGCGGCTCTGGTCAGCTTTGGGACGTGGCTGTTGTGGGGGCCTTCCTGCTGTTGGCGCTGGCGACCTGTTGGAGCACGATCGGATTCGGTTTTCAGCTGGGCGGGGATGAGCATCATGAGGTCACCAAAGCGTTCTTGTGGTCCGAGGGATTCAGGCTCTACCATGAGATATGGAACGACCAGCCTCCGCTGTTGACGGTCCTTCAGGGCTCGCTCTTCAAGTGGTTTGGAGTTTATCCCGGTCTCGCGCGGGGCCTGGCCCTGGCTTTCGGAGCGTTGCTGGCGGCCGGTTTATTTCGCTTGGTGCGTAAGAGCCTCGGCGCGCCGGCGGCGTTCGGGGCGCTATTCAGCCTGTTGGCCGCGCCCCATGTGTTCGAACTCAGCCTTTCGCCCATGAGCGAGGTCCCCGCCTTCGCCGTCGGCCTTGGGGCTCTGGGAGCGATCCGGCGCTGGGATAAGGATGGCCGCAGCGTCTGGCTGGCGATCTCGGGATTGATCCTGGCGTTCGCGCTCGAGATCAAGTTGACGGCGGTCCTTCTCGCTCCCGCGCTGGGCCTCGAGCTGGCGATCCTCACGCTGGCCAGAACAAAGACCGGGAGGATGGCTAAACTGGCCCGCAACGGGGCGATCTGGGGCGGGAGCGTTCTGTGCGGATTGGTCCTTCTGGACCTGGCGCTGGGAACCGGCTATCTCCAGGCCTATGCCTCGCACTTTTCGACCTTGAGCCAGGCGGCGGCGGCCGAGGTCCGCCAGCTGGCGTTCACGCTCGGCGATTTCCTGAGGTATCGGCAGGCCCTTGTGGCGTTGGCGGCCGCGCTGGGCCTCGCGGCTTGGCGGCGGCACTGGAGGCCGCTCGCGTTTCCCCTGGCGCTCTTCGCCACGGCCCTGGCCGTTCATCTCGTTCATCGCCCGTTCTGGCCCTATTACTATCTCCATTTCGCAGTGCCCATCGCGTGGCTGGCGGGCTACGCCGTGGGAGAGTCGTGGAAGGCGGCGCTCGACAGGGTTCGGCGCACCCCCCGGCTCTCTCTTTGGGGCGCCGGCCTGGCCCTGGCCGCGTCCGTCTTGAGCGCCGGAGTGGTCGTTTACGCCGGGGTCACTCTCGCGTCGGAGACAAAGAAGATCCGTGGCGTGCGCCGGGTCGATGCCGATCCCATCGTCGCGGCGATGAAAGCCGCCGCGCCCGGCACGCAATGGGTCTACACGCGGGCCACGATGTACGCCTTCCATGCCAAGCTGCGGGTGATCCCGGAGCTGGCGTTGATGCCACGGAAGCGTTTTTGGTCCGGCCAGATCACTCGAGCCGAGATATTGGCCCTGGTGAAGCGCTACGGGCCGGAGCAGCTCCTGCTGGATGACCGGGACATGGCCGACGCGGAGATGGCGCAGTTCGTCGGCGAACACTATAGGCCCTTGACCCGGGACGCCGGCCTGGCGCTTTGGCTCAAGGCCGGACGATGATCCTGACCTGCCGGGATCCGACCATGGCAGGACCAAGCGGTGGATGTCGAGGATCTCGGAGGGGAAACATGATCTCCGTCATATTGCCGACGTACAATGAAGCCCAAAACATCGATCGCATCATCGCTGCGATCACGAAGGTTTTTTCGGATGAAGCGATCGAGGGAGAGGTGATCGTCGTCGATGACGGCTCGCCGGACGGAACGGCCCGCATCGCTTCGGATCTCTCGGGATCCTGCCCGGTCAACGTCCGCATGCGGACGGGCCTCAGAGGGCTTTCGAGATCCGTCATCGAGGGTTTTGGCATGGCGCGGGGAGATATTTGCGTGGTGATGGATGCGGATCTGAGCCACCCCGTCGAAATGATACCGGACCTGATCAAGCCCATTCGTGAAGGGACATGCGACATCACCGTGGGCAGCCGCTATCTGGCCGGGGGGGGAGCCCAAGACTGGCCTTGGCGAAGAAGGCTCTTCAGTCGAGTGGCCGGGCTTCTGGCCAAGGGAGTCACCTCCCTTTCCGATCCGACGAGCGGATTCATGGCCGTGAAAAAGGAAACGCTCAAGGACGTCAAGCTTGACCCCCTGGGCTGGAAGATCGTGCTTGAAGTCGTCGTGAAAGCTGGCGTCAGGGTGTTGGAGATCCCCATCGTTTTCAATGACCGGGCGCGGGGCAAGAGCAAATTCGGCTTTAGCGCCCAGGTGGACTACCTGCGCCATCTCGGTCGGCTCTACGCCTATCGGTATTCTTTTTTTCGTAAGGCCGGCAGGCCCTGATCCCCGGCCCAGGGGCGGGGACGCCGGCTCCACGGGTGTTGGCACAATTCTTGATTATCTCCTGATGCCGGTTTAGCGCGTCAGGCGGGCAGCCTCTCGGGCCGGCAGAATCCCCAAGGGAGGGTGACGATGAGCAAGACGATCCCCAAAACGATGAAGGCCGCCGTCATCGACAAGTTCGGCGGCCCGGCCGTGCTTCATATGGCCCGGATACCGGTGCCGGAGCCGGGCGACAAGGAGATCCTGGTCCATGTCCATGCCGCCGGCGTCGGCTCCTGGGACCCCTGGGTTCGCGAGGGCGGGATGGGCGGCACCCGGTTCCCGCAGGTCCTCGGGTCCGACGGCTCCGGGACCGTCGTCGCGGCCGGTTCCGAGGTGCACAGGTTCAAGGCGGGCGACCGGGTCTATGCCTATACGTTCGACAATCCCAAAGGCGGCTTCTATGCCGAGTATTCGGCCGTCCCGGAAGATGCTGCGGCCCTCGTCCCGCCCGGCATCAGCATGGACCAGGCGGGAGGTCTGGCGGCCTGCGGGCTGACGGCCGTCGCGGGCCTCGACGCGCTGGATAACCCGAAGGACGCGCCTGTGATGGTCCTCGGGGCCAGTGGGGGCGTGGGCCATATCGCCCTTCAGCTCGCCAAGCGGGAAGGCGCGAGAGTGCTGGCCGTGGCTTCCGGCCGTGACGGGGTCGCGCTCTCCGAAGCGCTGGGGGCCGACCTGGCCGTCAACGGAAAGGCCGCCGACGTCGCGAAAGCGGCCCGGGAGTTCGCGCCCGAAGGCCTCGCGGCGGCCCTGGTCTGCGCCAATGCGGACAAGCTGTCGGCGGCCCTGAAGCTCGTCCGCAAGGGCGGGACGGTCGCCTATCCCGAAGGCGTCGAGCCTGTGCCCAGGGGAATCGCCGGCGTCAAGGTCCGCTCGTTCAACGGCCTAGCGAGACCCGAAGCCTTCGAACGCCTCTTCGGGCTCATCTCCGGGGGGGCGTTCCGGGTCGAGGTCTGGAGGACGTATCGGCTCGAGGACCTGGCGCAGGCGCACCGGGACGTCCCGAAGCACCACCTCGGCAAGCTCATCGTTAAGCCGCGGGCCTGAGCCGCTATCATATAAATGGGGGTGACCGAAAATGAGAAAGATCAACGTCCTGTCCTTCATGTCCCTTGACGGCGTCATGCAGGCCCCGGGGGGGCCCGACGAGGACCGTTCCGGCGGCTTCGAGTACGGCGGATGGACCGTGCCGTACTTCGACGATCTTCTCGGCCAGGTCATGGGCGAACAGATGGGGCGGCCGTTTGACCTGCTGCTCGGCCGGAAGACCTACGAGATCTTCGCGGCCTATTGGCCGCACCACGAGGCCGATGGCGGGGCCGGGCTCAACCGGGCGACGAAGTATGTGCCCTCGAAGACCCTGGAGAAGCTGGATTGGGGGCCCTCGGTCCTTATCAAGGGGGACGCCGTGGCGGAGATCCGGAAGCTCAAGGACGAGGATCGGCCCGATCTCCAGGTCCACGGCAGCGGCGACCTCATTCAAACGCTTCTGAAACACGACCTGGTGGACGAGCTCTGGCTCAAGACGTTCCCGGTCACTCTCGGCGGGGGCAAGCGCCTGTTCGGCGCGGGGGCCGTCCCGGCCGGCTTCAAGCTGCTGGACAGCCGGATCTCGCCGGCCGGGGTCGTCATCGCCAATTACGGGCGGGCGGGGGGCGTCAAAACAGGGTCCTTCGCTTAGGCGATCACCTCGACTGCATGCCGGTCACGGAGGCCTCGATCAGCCGGTAGGCGGCCCGGAGCGACAACCCGTCCTTGTCCCGGTCGCCGAAGGGGATCGAGGCCAGTCCGAGGGCCGCGGCCTTGGGGTGGGCGAAGATCCTGCGAATGGCCTCACTCAGTTCGGCGCTTGTCGGCCCTTCCGGCGCGGTCAGGGGGTGGCCGGCGACCTCGGCCGGGTCGAGAACGTCCATGTCCACGTGGACGTAGATCACGTCGGTCAGGCGGCCGAGCCTCCGGACCTGCTCGTCGATCACGCTTGCGCCCGCCCGGATGTCGTCGACGCTCAAGTATTGGCATTCCGACCGGTCGAGAAGCTCGCGCTCGAGAGGATCGACGTCCCGGAGACCCCCGAAGACGATGTACTTCGTCGGCAGGGCCGGATCGAGGCCGGTCTTGAGCCGGAGTCGGGTCAAGGCCAACCCGGCGGCGACGGCGACGTCCATGCCTCCGAGCATGCCGCTCAGCGTCGTCTCCGGCGTGTTGAAATCGGCGTGGGCGTCAAAGTAGATGAGCCCGACGCGCAACGGCTTGAGTCCGGCCAGCCCCTCCCGCCGCTCTCCCTTTTCGGAGGGTCCGGAGGAGACTTGAGCCGGGCCCAGTTGCTGGAGCCCGGCCAGCATCCCGAGGAGGTCGGTGCAGTTCGTGAGGAGGCCCAGGACGAGTCCCGCCCCCTGCCTGTTATCGGCCACGAGCGCGCCGATGCGCCGGCTCTCCAGCGCATCCCGGTTCCACTCGCCGTACTCGGCCTGCTCCTCTTTCGTGAGGGCGATCGTCTCCGGGCCCAGGACTTCGCAGCCGAGCTTGCCGAGGAGAGCGAGAAGGCCGCCCTCGGCCATGTACTTGGGCCCGTCCGAATCGTTCCTGACGACGGCCACCTTGAGCTTCGGCCGGGCCTGAGCGCCGACCGAGGCCGCGAGAAGGGGACAGGCGCAGGCCAAGACGAGCGCCAGCAGGCCGCATGAGGTCGTGAACTGGTTCATGGCAGCGTCCTTTATAAAACGACGTCGACGGCGAGAGGGAACTTCGACAGATGTTCACATCCCTCCGCGTGAATAACGATGGGATTCTCGTAACGGAAGCCGATGCCCTCTTCCGGACAAGCATATTGCATGGCGCAGATGAGGAGCTCGTTCTCGCGGTAGCGGTGATCCGGGTTCGTCCAGTAGGGGAAGGGCCCGTCGTTCATCCCGATCCGCCACTCGTCGCCCATCATCCCGATGCCGTGCTCGAACCCGGGGACCATGTAATCGGCGAAGCCCCGGCTCTCGGCGAAGGCGATCATTTTCTCGGCCAGCTCCGACGGGCTCGTCCCCGCCCGGTAGGTCCGCAGGGTCAGGTCGACGATGTCGGTGAAGTTGCGGGCGTGCCAGAGCTGACGGTCGCTCGCCGGGGCGATGAGATAATTGTGGGAATGGTCCCCCAGGCCCAGCATGAACATGGAATGGATGTCGACCATGAGCGGCTCGCCGCTCCGGATCTCGCGCCGGGAGGCGGGCGTGCAGGCGCCGCCCGTGAGGCCCGTCCGGTAGCCCGAGGCGATCTCGTTGCCCCCGGTGAACGACCACTCCCATTCGCTGCCGGCCCGGCGCATGGCCAGGGCGGCGAGGCCCGCGATCCCGGTCTCGGTCAGGCCCTTCCAGCCGCCGTCCTGCAGGGCTTCGCATACGGCCCCGTGCCCGACGTCGACGATCCGCGAGGCCTCTCGGAAGCGGGCGATCGTGCCGGCGTCCTTGACGAGCGACAGGCGGTCGACGAGGTCGTGGGCGTTCGCCAGCTCATGACCGGCCAAGGCGTCGCGGAAGCGCTCGAACTCGTAATGGGTCAAGTTGCCTTCGGGGAGGTAGTTGGACATCCCGCTCTCGATCCCGATCCGCCCCCTCCGGCCTTTGAGCAGGTCCTTGATGTGATCGGAGATGAGCTCGATCTGGTCCTGGCCGCCCATCGGGGCGAACCCGAATACGCGGTCCTCGGGGAGCCAGGTCTCGTCCGCCAGGCGGGCGGCGTCGATGACGAACGTAAAGGCGGCCGGCGGGCCTTCGGCCGGCACGACGACGAAGCTGCGCCAGGGGCAGAAAGCGTCCAGGACCCAGGACAGCGTCCTGAGCCGGGAGCCGAGGTAGAGGTCGATCCCGGCCCGGGCCATCTCGGCCTGAAGGGCGCGGACGCGGCCGGGAGAATCGACGAAATACGGGCTGGCCGGGTCGAGGGGCTTCATGCCGTTCTCCTCAGTAGACCGCGGGGATCCCGGCCAGGACCTTGTTCAGCCGGTCGGCTATCGCGGCCAGCTTCAGGGCCTTGATCATGTTGCCCTTGAGCTTGAGCTTCCCGGTCATGAGGGCCTTCTGCGCTCCGAGCTCGGCCCGCGAGATCTGGGCGAAGACGTCGTAGCTGCCGGTGATGAGGAACTCGGCCTCCGGAGGCTCCCCGGTCCCCAGCGCGAGCTCGGCCAGGGCGCCGTCCTGGAACCGGAAAAGAAGGTGCTTCGTCTCCCCGCCCGGGCAATCGAGATAGACATTGGACATGGACGACGTGATGTGGTTCATCCGCTCGGGCGTCAGCTCGGCCTGGAGACGCGTCTCGGCTTCGGCGCGCCATTCCTCGGTCAGGTATTGAAGAGGGGACATGGGGATCTCCTTCCAGGCCCGTTATATAGAACAGCCCCCGGGCCTGTCAATTGCCCGTCGCCTTGACGCGGACGGCGGCCCGTAATATCCTCGCGGCGTGAGAGCCGCGGACCACGATCCGGGCGGTGCGAGGTGAACATGAAGAGACTGATCAAGACTCGATGCGCCGGGACGGCGGTCGTCCTCATCTCGCTTTCCATGGCCGCTTCGGCCGGACCGGTCGAGCCACTGGTCCCGCAGAAGGCCCGGCCGATCCCGCTCCGCGATGTCCGCCTGACAGGGGGCCCTCTCAAACAGGCCCAGGACCAGAACGGCCGCTATCTGCTGTCTCTCTCTCCGGACCGGATGATGGCCTTCCTCCGCAAGGCCGCCGGCCTTGAGCCCAAGGCCGAAGGCTACGGCGGATGGGACGGGGCCGACCGCCAGCTGACGGGCCACATCGCCGGCCATTATCTCTCGGGGGTGAGCCTGATGTTCGCCGCGACGGGCGATCCGCGGTTCAAGGAACGGGCCGACTATCTCGTGGCCGAGCTCCGGGCCGTTCAGGACGCGCACGGCGACGGCTACATCGGCGCCCAGGCCGACCGCAGCGGCGTGCCGGGGAAAACCCTCTACGCCCAGCTCGCCGCCGGGGACATCCGCTCGTCCGGCTTCGACCTCAACGGCATGTGGTCGCCGTGGTACGTTCAGCACAAGATCTTCGCCGGGCTGCGCGACGCCCACCGCTTCACCGGGAGCCGCGCCGCCCTCGAGGTCGAGACGCGGTTCGCGGGCTGGGCCGAAAGCGTTCTGGCCGGGCTCGACGACGCGCAGATCCAGAAGATGCTGGGGACCGAATTCGGCGGCATGAACGAGGTCCTCGTCGATCTCTATGCCGACACCGGCGACAAGCGCTGGCTGGCCCTCACCGACCGCTTCGAGCACCGGGCGGTCGTCGAACCC
>Ga0209706_10001375_pt1 | contig 13746 bp, 11 predicted proteins | sample PPLLaktember2015_6_FD_187263 | JGI IMG/M metagenome (GOLD analysis project Ga0209706, IMG submission 187263) | Freshwater sediment microbial communities from Prairie Pothole Lake near Jamestown, North Dakota, USA - PPLs Lake P8 Core (1) Depth... | ecosystem: Environmental > Aquatic > Freshwater...
ACTGTATTTCATTCCAGGGGAAAATTCCCTGGAGTCCGGAGAGATGAAGAAGCATGTTGTCCAGGCTGAAATTATACGGGCTTACATGCCCGGGACTAATATTCAAAAATCCAAAGATAACAACCAGACTTCCTAAGGCTGCCCAGTATAACGGATAAATCCTGATGAATTTCTTCTTATAAAATTTTTTGAAATCCCGGAGTGAAGTGATTACGGAGTCAGTCTGGGAGAGTAAAAATCCTGAAATGAAAAAAAATATACTTAACCCGATTGTCCCATTGTAATAACCTAATGATCCAACCAGGTCATAACTGGAGACATTATTGTCGATATGGCCGAAGACAATCAGGAGTATAGCGGTTGCCTTGAGTATATCTACTTCAGGAAACCAGTGTTTCATCCTGTCTCACCGTAAAATTTTATCCTGGTACGTTTTTCTGAGGATTGCTGGTAAATCCATCGGTACTGGCATCCCGGACGATTCCGAATGCAGGATGCGGAACATACTATCCGCTGTAAGAACCAGGATAGTACACTGTAAAAAAAAGATGAAAAACAAGGAAGAGTGAATAATCCGGAAGTTACGGTATGGCAATGTCCCACACTCCAAACGTATTACTTACATACACCAGATTTATCGTTGGATCATTTTTTAAACGGATAAATTCTGCATCAGTGAACGATTTTACCTGGCTTTTCCGATCTTCCTGGACAGCGTCCACCGTCCGTCTCATCAGTTCTGTCGTCGTCATATACAGTTCTTTATCGGGAAGATAGGCGAATGAATCGCCAATCGTCCGGTTTGTCGTATATCCAAAATGTGACGGAACGACTTCAGTGTATTTATTCAGATTCCGATAAAAGGTATATTCACTTACATTGTGAGAATTCCTGGAACCTGTTGTCTCGTAAAAGTATTGTGCATATTTATAGTTCGATAAATCCTCTTTTACAACGGGAATTTCTGTAGTGCGGTACGTTAAGAGCCAGTCGACTCCGTTTTTATCCCCGTAGGTGAATGCAGAATTCGTTCCCCCGATCCACGGACTTGAGTGCAGGGTCAGTATGGTCATCATGCACACAATGGTAAGTATCACGGTTATTGAGGCCATGAGTCCACCGACGTTCCGCTGGCGATAAAAAAACAATCCGCTTAGTACGGTTGCAAAAACCAGTGCGAACGAGGCTGCCCTGATGGGCTCCGCGATTACAAAATATCCGGTAACGAGGACAATTCCCATGCAGACAGCGGCACAGAATTGCAATGAATAGATGAAATCAGAATCGTGCAGTTTCCTGTTCTGTAAATACTGGTATGTCAGATAAAATAAGAACAACAGCGCAATCGAAAAATACAGGCAGACCGGCCCGTAAATTTTGAAAAAACGATCAATCACCAGCCAGATTGATGCATTGGATGTCGATACCCTGTTGACCTGATGCGCAAATATTGACAGGTGAGAACTTTGCTCAAAAAGAGCCGCGCCTATCGTTTGCAGGGTGTTCAGGGCCTGGATATTCTGAAGCCACCAGAGGGTAAGGGTCAGGGATACGATGACTACAATATTTGCTGCTTCAATATTTGACTGCCGCCCGGTCGCCCGTCCTTTGAACAGTTCAAAACAGGTGAAAATGGAAAACATGATCAAAAGAAAAACCGATATCATCGGATGGCAAAAAACGATAAATAACGACAGGACCACCAGACAAATATAGAACCGGTTTTTCTGTGCCGGATATGCTGAAATTTTCTGATATGCATACAAAATTAACGGAAAAATGAGCAGTGCGAAGAAAAAAGGGATGAAACCGTCATGGAGGTTGGAAAAAAGCAGAGGCAGGCCAAAGATGGAAACCAGGATACCCCCTTTTTGTGTGCCGAGAAGTGTTTTTCCGAGGATATAGAGTGACAGGATATACAGAATAAAGAAAACGATTGACAATACTACGGTTAAAACGATAAAGTCGGGTAAAAAATGATATAAAACTGACAACCAGATGTGCATTACCGGATATATGTCTGTTACCGGCAGAAACCCGGAATGTAATATCTGACGGGCAATGAACATGTGGTGATACATATCCCCCTCCCCGCGACTCATCGAATAATAACCCCGTATAATCGGAAGGAATAAAATCAGTGCATCTATGAAGAGGATGGAAAAATAGCCATAATACAGGTTCCTCACCTGGCTTTCACACGACCGGATTATGGTATACATACCGGAAAAAACAGTAACCGAGAGCAACACCCAGAGGATTGGGGGATATGCCTCATACAATGAGAGTTCATACCCTGTTGCCGGTGGTGCTGTGGCAATGATTACAACTGAACACAGCAGGGTGAGACTCAGGATAAGAGTTGCAATCTGTATCCGGAATGCCGGAGGTAGCGGGTTTACTATTTTCAATGAGATCACCGGTAAGGGAGAAAAATTATTGATACGTTCGGTATTCGGTGCATGTATTTCGACTCACTGTTGAACGGGATAATGCATATATCGGCAATAAGAATGGCATTACTTCCTGACCTTTATTGAAAATTTTCCTGCGCAGGGCGTCTGCATCTGCGTATGGAGCAGGGGGAGTTTACTGATTTTTCCGGGTAATCGTGTCCGTCTGCGGTTGTTAAAAATCTGGACCCTCCCCCCGATCACTCTTCCTTACTGCATTCCGGTGAGTTTTCCTCTCTAATAAACCTGTCCTGTTCCCCAATAAACACCCGGTTTCAAACCTGAAACCGTCCTCAGGCATGATGCTCCCTCGGTACGCATCCGAAGCTGCCAGGATGCCTCTGTAAAGGAGAAGAGCTGCAGAACTTAGTCAAGCGACGGTGTTCTTTCTGAATCATGATGAGCAATAACCTTCACATATAAGATGAATAATATATCATTTCAACACCTATCTTTATTACATATACGCGGACATCATACATGACAAAAACGGTATGCCCGAAATGTAATACTGTGGCTTATGATGATACCTCTTTTTTTTGCCATGCATGCGGTGCACCGTTATCCGCACCGGTGCAGGAAAAAAAGAATGCCCGCGACCTCAGGTTTGGCGTGAAAGTTCCAAAAAAGGAAGCGGTGAGTGCACGGGATGATACGCCTCTGTCACGGAAACCCGGTTCGATCCAACAAATCAGGCCCGTAGAAATCTGTGCCCGTTGCGGGGAACCGATTCCTGATGAAAACCGGATTTATTGCAGCAGATGTTCAGCAAATGTCCACGATATCCCGTTGAAAGAGCAGGTGCCGGTTACCCAACCCCCTGTTCTGAAAGCCCCCGTTAAAATCCCGGTTGCTCCCCCTGAGATCTATCAGGATACCGAAAACAGGATACTCCATGAGCAGCACCCTGTTTTGCTCCAGGGAACAGAAAATTCACTCCATCTGGAAGCATCCCGGTGGAAAATAATAGTCATCGTTGGTGCAATAGCAGCGATTTTCTTCATGCTGATAATGATAGTCATGCTGATGTTTACCTTCTTTGCATCAGTCTCCTGACACAGAAATGCAGAGGTCAGTTGTTCCCGGCAATCAGGTTCCCTGAACGGTACATTGTACCATAAACGACGCTGGATCTTTATCGCAGCATTCGTATGTACTGTTAAAAAAGTCTGTTTTTTACGGCTCTGTTGAAACGAGCATGAACAAAGAGTTCACACCCGAACCATGAAAATCATTAAACCCTGCAATTTCAGGAGGATCCCCCGCCTCAGGGCCTCTCCGAGGCACGGCGGGGCGGTGCGGTGTTTTGCAAATATACCTGGAGACACCGATCCGCCGCGGGGGCGCCTCGTCGGGGGCGGCGGCGTTCATCGCAAATAACTAAGTGCTATAACCATTCCATTACGCACATCAGTCTGGTTCAATTTAATATGGAAATGTCCCTGGTATTTTCATCCTGTATGCTTGTGGCCCTTCGGCATGATGTCCGTTTTCATGGGAATTCCTAAGATTTCAACAAATTGCCAAGCCCCGATTTACGAAAGGGGCAGTGACTGTCCCCCCCCGAACCGACCCTGCGCTTTGCGATGGTGTGGTATTACCCTTCTCTGGAATTATCGCTCCCGTGGGGATGCCACAGCGGCGGGGGCGCAGGCATTACGTGCCGTAGACCTAAACCAGCGTTGAGAAAAATAGTGCGAGGATTTCCCATAAAAATACAATAATTCAGGCAATGTCGGGAAGTACTCATCCCGTTAATGCGATAACCCTGCGCCGCACCAGAAAGGGACGCCCCCGCGGCGCTTCAATTACCTCAAATTCTGCTTCCGGCCTCTAAAAAAGGCCTGTAGCAGATGGCATTTGTGCCTTCACAATTTTTCATGGTTCGGGTGCGAACTCCCGTTGTTCAACAGAGTCTTTTTTACCGGGATTTTTCAAGAATTCCGGAATATCTTTTCACGGCACTCTCAAAAGTAAATTCCCGTTTCAGCAAATCCTGTGCATTCATGATAATATTTTCCATATCCGGGGAATCCAGGGCCCGGATGACATTTTTTTCAATAGTATCCGGAGCATTGTTTTCCATGAGAAAACCTGTCTTCCCATCGGCAATAAAATCCGGAATTGCGCCGACCGGTGTTGAAAGGACGGGAGTTCCGCATGCCATGGCCTCCAGCATAATATTGGACAATCCTTCGGTATCCGAAGGAAGGACAAGGAGACGGAATTCATTTAAATACCGGGGTAATTCATCGTGGTGGACCCATCCGGTCCGTATCACATTTTCTGAAATATCATACCGGATAAGGTTCGCGTTAACCTGGTCATTCAGCGGACCGTCACCGATGATATAAATGGTAAGATTTTTCTTTGTCTTCACAATCCCGGGAAGTGCTGAAACAAAATTCAGGATTCCCTTTTCTTCACTTAACCTTCCGACATATCCGATTACCGCATCCCTCCGGGAAAATGGTTTTGTGATCGAGAATCTTTCAAAATCAATATAATGGCGGTGTCCAATGAGAATTTTATCCGTATGTCTCTCCAGGTTCCATTCCCTGAGAATATGCGGCGAATAGAGAACAATTTTTTTGCAGAGGAAAAAGTTAATCCGGTCTTCTATTGTCAGTATTTTTATCAGATACGATTTCTTTGCTTTGCTCAGTTCGCTGTTCGAGGAACCAAGAATCAATACGGGACCTTTTCCCATCAGTCTCACGGTGAGAACCGGTAATGTCAGGCACTCGGAGAGGAAAAAGAGGTAGTAATCCGTTTTCTTATGAAAAACCAGGAACTTTGCGATTTTTATTTCTGTCAGAAAATAATCGAGTATCCGGTTCACTGAGGACTTGTTCCTGGAGTGCGATACACCGACGGCATCAAAACCATGACAGCGGCTTTGCTTAAGCGATTGAATGGCATCGGGATCTTCGCAGATTACCCGGATGTCTCCCGTTACAATTTCATTGATGACCTTTACAAAGTTCGGGATAAACCGTACTCCGATGTCATCCCCGGCAGTAATGACGGTTACAGAACCAGGTAATTGCGGCGTTTCGTTCATTGCAGGAATACCAGTCATCGTTATTTCCGGTTATTAATGGTATGTACGATATACTTATCTTGCATGCGGTTTCGGGGGTAATTTCTGACTATTACCCCCTGTCCGGTACACCGGTGATTCCGGATACGCAATCTCTGCACCTTTTCCCGGCAGGCATCAACCCGCACGTGGAGTATCCGGGATGCCTGCCACCTTACGATAGACCTGCACAATTCTGTCACTGTAATCGCCTGGCGGTAACGCATTCATTCTTTGCTTATAATACGGGTAGTTATCCAGCAAATCCCGCACCTTTACGGTAAGATCATCGATATTCCGGTTTTTAAACAGGATCGTCCCTTCCGGGCGGGTAACAACATCACTGGCCACCGAAGGTATCCTGAAATACAGCGCTTCCCGTAAGGAGATCGCATCACCATCCGTGTTTGTTGGCCGGATAAATACACTGCTTTTCAGTAATAACGGGTAAAATGGATACGGTTCTGTGACAAACAAAAAATTATCCTGGAGATGCAGGTCGATGAGCCTCTGCTGCAGATCGCTGAAATAGTGCGTATCTCCAATCTGCGGCAGGAAAAATACGAATCCAATAGTATCCCGGTCCTGTTTCAGCCTGGAGCATAACTCGATGCACAAATCTATCCCGTACACATCCTCATTTTTAAAAAATTTTATTTTAAACGCATTGGCAGAAATGAGCGGATCATGGGTGTCGATAAAATCCCGGATTTTTTGGGGAATTTCATGTATCTCTTTTTCCTCAGGTTCAGGGGGAATAAAAGCCGGAATCAGAAATACTCTGTCAGGATTAACCCCGAGTGATATACAAAATTCCCGGATGTGTGCATTTACCACAATCAGCGAAGTCGTGGATTGTAATGCAATCTGGATGATCTTTCGTTTAATGACATTGTAATCCTTCCAGGACTTGACCAGTCGTTCACTGTGCAGGGTCGACAGGGTTTTTTTCCCCAGTAAACCCATCAGGCCTACCAGCACCTGCCCCCGCCAGTCCGTGGTATGATTGTGGATAATTTCGGGGGTATCCGAGAAAAAATAGTGCAGTATCCAGAGTCTCGGGTGGTGAATGCTGATAATCCGGTTATCTTTCTGTTCGCGCTGCCCGCCCAATATATCGTACAGTACATAATCTATGTCGTATTCATCCAGTTTTTTCATTAATCTCTGGATGTGAACGGTAACCCCGCCGTACGGTGGGGGACAGGAACCAATCAGTCCGATTTTTAATCCTTGTATCCCGGGACTTTTATTGTTCAATTCTCCACTCCTGATATTTTTTTCAGCCATAGTCGCGCTCTTACCGGTATTCTCATGGGCATCGATCTGCCAGCGAATGCAGAAAACCGGATAAATACCGGTATTCCATTTTCAGGCTGAGGGCATCCGATTCTCCATAAATAGCCATGAGTTTTTTTGCATAGTGACCCAGGAAGAAATCTATCAGCTGTACATCTTTTTCATTGAGGGTGACCTGCATTTCCGAACAATATTTCCTGACAAACCGCTGGAATAACCGCTCTTCATCCCACGGGTTCAGTCTGAGAAACCTGAACTGAGGAAACTGCTTCAGGAATTTCAGGTTGAATTTCCAGCGGGCGATATCCAGGTGGGGAGTGCAGATGCATTCCCGGTCGGGAAAATCGATTAAAAATATTTGGCTGTCATTAATGATTAAATTCTGGGGGGAAAAATCAATGAACGCCTGGACATTTGTTGTCATGGCGCATTCCGCTACCAGTCTCGTGTAGTGCCGGATTTCATTTGCTCCAAAACTCCCCAGTAAAGGACTGTTGATATGAACTTCCCCGCCCCGGGGTTTCATAAAAACCGAATGAAACCGTGCCAGGGCAATTGCCGACCGGTCATTATAATCATCGATATGGCTGACGGCCGGAAATACTTTCAGCAGATGGGTTTTTACCGTTTGTCCCGGGACAAACCCGATCACCATACAGTGTCTGTCTGCATTTATCATTATGGGTAACGGGGAGGATACAACGGTATCGGTATTCCTTTTGTAAAATGAATCCAGATAGAAATATTCACCCTGTGCATCGAAGGTATTTTTCCTGCGGTATTTTTTCAGTAAAACTTCATGAGGAAATCCCGGATACGGGATCGTTGTGGTTAACCGGCAGAGTGTCGAATGAAAAGAATTGCTTTTCTGAAGTACCCTGAATTCAATACCGGGAAACGCCTGCTGTAGATCCTTCTGAATTTCTGCAATCGTGTTCATACCTTCCCGTTTTCTGCCAGGCCCGTCCTGCATAATGCCCGGTACTGTGGTGCATGCATGTCGTGCGGGCACCGTCAATGGTTGTGCCTGTCAGCGATGCATTACGTTTTCAAAAATCCGCTCATAGGCAATGACATTTCCTTCAAGGCTCATCTGCTCTTCAAAAAAATGCCGCTGTGCACTGCCCACCGTGTTCCTCAGCGAATCATCATGTTTCAGTCGTACGATGATATTTTTCAGTGCATTGACGTCCCCCGGTCGTACGACAAGGTCCGTATATATCAAACCCATCACGGAGGCCGTCTCAGATTCCGCTGCAACAATTGCGATAACCGGTTTTCCCGCAGCAAACAGGTTGATGGTCTTGCCGGGCACGCAGGGCGCTTTCATCCTGTCGTCAAGGGAGATGAGGTTGATGTCGGATGAACTGATGATGTTATAGTACTCATCACGGGGCTGCAGTGGCATGAGTTTCACATTGGCAAGATTCTCACCGGCAATCCGTTGCGCCAGGTGATCCTTAATCATGCCATCGCCGACAACATAAAAAATCACATCGGGGTGATCACGGAGTTGTGCGGCCACGTCCAGGATGTTGTCGATCCCCTGGAACGGCGACAGGATCCCGGCATAGGAAATCAGGAATTTGTTTTCAATCCCCTCCTTTTTCTTGAACGTGTGCTGTGAAAAGTTTTTATCGTGGTCCGAAAGGAGGAGTCCGTTATAGACATGGGATATTTTTTCCGGATTTCCTCCCCGTTGTGCAATATAATCAATACCCCCGTGCGACAGCACCGTAATGTAATCCGCATTTTTATAGGCTGCACGTTCGATATACTCGAGGATCCTGATGATGAGCGGGTTTTTCAGCACCCCGACATCGGTCAGTTCCTGGGGATGAAAATCCTGGAAATTCAATACGGATAATGTACCGTCGTGCCGCTTGATTTTTTGTGCCAGGTAATACAGGGGCAGGGGAGGAATATAGAACAGGCACACATCAAATTTTTTCCGGAGCTCCTGGTATTTTTTAAAATAGTATCCGGGGAGTAAAAAATGCTCAAGACCCCGGATGATAATGTTATCCCGCGTATGGGGATGTTTTACCCGGTGGACGGATACACCCTCCATTACCTCTTCAAGGGGAAACTCCCGTGACATGTCAGCTCTGTTCAGGTTATAGTCGCGGGGATAGGAGGTGATGATATCAACTTCATGACCTCTCTTGATAAATGCCCGTGCAAGGTCAGCATAGACATGGGCTGCGCTCCCGATCTCGGGAGGAAAATAGGCCACCACCATCAGAATTTTCATGATCCGTGTTTTCCTTCCTGCAGCATCAGCCGGACCCCCTCATTGAACGGTGTGACGGGTATATGAAATTCATCCCACCAGGGATATTCCGGAAATACATCACAGGAGGCGAGGGAGTCCACCTGATCCGTGGTAAATTGCTGATTTCCGATTAATTTCTGGTACGTGACCATGACAAATTTGAATACCGGGATGGGGAGAGACACGCTCATTTTAAAACCGCCAAGTTCATGGAACACGGTGTTTATCATATCCTTATAAAATATGACCTTTCCATTGATCGAATATACCTTGTTTTCCGGAAATTCGTCAAGAAAATGAAGTATCAAACGGCAGATATCATCAATATATATGGGCTGCCGTGGCCATCTGCCATGCCCGACTATAGGGAATACTGGCATTTTCTTTGCAAAATTGATCAGGTACCCGATATTCTTGTCATCGGTCGGACCGTACATCAGCGATGGTTGAATGATGCAATAGGTCAGTCCGCTCTGTCTGACAAGTTCCTGGGCCTGTAACTTTGTATCGGCATAAGGATCTTTTCTGACAGAAAGCACTGCGGCAGAGCTGAAAAAGAGTATTTTTGAAATACCCGCACCCCTGGCAGCCTCGATGATATGTTCCGTTGCCCGGACATTGTTCTTTAAAAAATCCTCCTCATGTATTGAGGATATCTGCGCTGCAAGATGGATGATTACGTCCTGCCCGGAAAACAGGTCGTACCAGGCACCCTTTTCCGAAAGGTCCGCCTCCACCGTTTTTACCCCGTACTTCTTCACCATCTCCAGGTGATCGGCACTCTTGTCAATTACGGTGATGTTTTCTGCAGGAAGGACCCCTGCCAGAAATTTTACCAGGTTCCTTCCGACAAATCCCGCACCGCCCGGTAGTATAACCTTATAGTTTTTCATTCCCGATCCCTCACGCCGTTATTTTTTAATGAGAGTGTTAAAACTCCGCACTCTTCCCGATCATATCCTGGTTTTTTACAAACCAGCGGTGGGTTTCTTTGAGACCGTCCTCAAATTTCATCTGTGGCCTGTACCCGAGTTTGTTTTCTGCCTTGGTGATACAGGAGAGGAGCCGCGTCTTGACATCCCAGTCCCGGCGCTCCCGGTAGACGATCCCGGCTTTATTCCCGGTGAGCTTGTTCACCCTCTTTGCCATATCGATGACACGCTGCTCCTTACTGGCACCGAGATTGAATGCCTCGCCGATGGCTTCTTCCCGGATACCCATGGCAAGGAGCCCGTTGACAATATCTCCCACGTAAGTCCAGTCCCGGGTCTCTGTCCCGTCACCGGTGATGGGAAGAGGCATTCCTTTCATTGCCCAGTAAAAGAAATTCGGGATGACATTCCGGTACTTTCCCGGCACTTCCCCGGGCCCGAAGGAATTGAAGAACCGTGCATTCACCGTGGGCAGGGTGTAGAGATTGTTGAAATAATTGGTGTAGAGCTCCCCGAGCAGCTTGGTGACCTGGTACGGGGTATGGAGGTGAATGGAGATATCGTGCTCCTCGAACGGCATCTTTGAATCAAGTCCATACACCCCGCACCCGGAAGAAGAGTATACAAACCGTTCCACGTTCACCAGGTGGGCATACTGCAGCACCTTTAAGATCCCGATCCCGTTCACCATCAGGTCTTTTTCCGGGTTATCCACCGAGTTCTGGTTGGCGAAGTGGGCGGCGAGGTGATACACAATATCCGGTTTTGATTTGAAGGCCCACTTCAGGTTTTCATCATTCAGGATATCCCCCTGAATGAACTGGATCTTCGGACTCTGCGGGATATTCCATTCGTACGAGGAGGAAAGGTTGTCAAGGATAATGATCTTTTTTGTATCGTAACTGTCCAGAGTCCTGACAAGATTTCCCCCGATCGCTCCTGCTCCCCCTGTTACCAGAACGGTCTTGTTTCTGAATCCTTCCTGCACATCATTCATGTTCCATCACTCCTGAATCCGGTACAGCCATTTCATCCATTCCACGGTCCGTTTGATCCCTTTCTCCGGGGATACCCGGGGGTCATGGCGAAGGTCCCGGACAGCCTTTGAGAAATCCATGGTTTTTACCTTCGTGGTGAAAGGTTCTGCCTCTTCATATGTCACACGGGAGTCGTCCCTTCCGACCTCTTTGAGGATGAGATCCGAGTAATCCTTGATTTCCATCTCCCATTCAGGTCTCCCGCCCACATTATAGACTTCACCGGGAATGAAATTGTCAGCGATATTTGCCCAGGTCCTGCAGGAATCTTCAACAAAATCGATAATCCTCTTGTGCCCTTTGAACACCGTGTAGGGCTTGTCAAACAGTGCGTGGTAGATGAATTTCGGGATGAACCCCCGGTAGGGGTTGTAATGTTCGTGGGGGCCGTAACAGTTGACAGGACGGACCCGTACCGTCTCGGTCCCGAACATCTTGGCTGAATTCAGGCACATGAGTTCCCCGGCCCATTTGGTAATGGCGTAATCATTCATCTGGTACGTGTCTTTGATGGGATTATTCACCATCACATCTTCTGACATGATCCCGTCATAATCTCCGTACACTTCTGCACTGGAAAAAAATATCATCCTGAACTTAAGCTTTTCCTGGAGCCTGAGCATATGTTTTGTTCCGACCACATTCGTCTGCCAGAGGTTCTCGTAATAATCCTCACCATTCCACCTGCCGTATTCGGCGGCAAGGTGATAGACATAGTCAAACCGGGATTTCTCAAAAACACGTTCGACCTGCCGGAAGTTACGGACATCCGCACGGATATAATTGTCACGTTCCGTGTTATACAGGTCAAGGGCAAGGACGTCATGTCCCCTTTTTTGCAGCTCAATCACCAGGTTTGTGCCGATAAATCCTGCACCGCCGGTTACCAGAATTTTCTTTGATTTCATACGATCCTACCTTAATGGTATTTTTTACTACTTGCGTTCTTTCATTATCATCAGGAGTGTATTCAACAGGAGTCCTGCAATAATCAGGAGCATTCCCATGACCAGGCCCAGCATGCTTACCATGGATATGCCAAAGGAGAATTTCGATGTGGCATAATAATCGGAGAAAGCCCGGGAACCTGCAAGAAGACCGATAACAACAAAAAATACTCCCGGGATCCCGAACATGGTAAGGGGTCTCCGGTAAAAGATCATGTCAATTACCCGGGTGAGGACTCCTACTCCATGGGAGACCGGGTTCTTTTTGTGTTTATTCGGTACATTGTAATTCACGGTGATCGGGACTTCCATAATCGGGAGCCCTAACTCAGAGAAGTGTGCAATCATGTCCGATTCGACATTGTAGCCGTCGGATTTGAAGTCAAGGTTGCCCAGCGCCTGGCGGGAGAGTGCCCGGAATCCCGATTGTGAATCCGTGATCTTTGTCTTTGCACTGATGTTGGTAAAGAGGTCCAGTGTTTTCTGCCCGAACTGGCGGTAGATGGGAATCCCCTTGTTGACATCAAGGAAACGGGACCCGATGACAAGGTCTGCCTTGCCAATGCTGACCAGTCCTGCAACCCTCTGGATCTCGCTGGGTTCATGCTGCCCGTCCGCATCGAGCATTACCGCGAGGGTGCAGCCGGCTTCCAGCGCACGCCGTAAGCCTAAGAGAAGTGCGTAGGCTTTTCCGGTATTATGCTCAAGCCTGACGACATCAGCACCTGCCAGTCGTGCGACTTCTGCCGTGCGATCTGAAGACCCGTCATCAACGACGATCACCCGATCGACATACTGCCGCGTGCGGAGGACAACGGAACCGATGACCAGTTCCTCGTTGTACGCAGGTAAGACTGCGTAAATACCTTTGAAAAGGTTAAGTCCGATATCATTGGTGGTAACCTCAATCAGGTGGGGGGTAAAGGATGGAACCGGGCCGGTATCCGTGAAGTTTTCGCCCTGCATGGTTTCGGTTGATTCTGTTGTGTTCATGGAGATCAGGATGGTAGTACTGAGCTGAAAGGCCCGTTACCAATTTACCATAAATAATAATTAATTTTTGTCATGTCTCATGACCAGTAATCATGAGTTAATGCAGGTATTTTTCCCCTGATCACTATTAAAGACTGGCAAAGCAGTGATGCATTGCACATTCCGGTACGGTGCAGTTCACGATGGCCTGATTACGACAATGAACCTGCATGGGTTCCTGCACGTGACCCGTGTACCCTGGCCCGTGATAGGGGGGGGTTTCAGGACACTTTTTTGCTCCGGGCTGGTCCGGAACCAGGACAGACATGACGGCACGGTGCCTGAGGTCCTGACAGGGTTCCGGAAGAACCGGAAAATTCCCTGCAGGGATGCACGCCACCATGTACCGTGGTTCATTCACGGTGATAAGTACCGTACGTCAACCTGGTGACAAGGACCGGTCATCGTGCCCGACACACGGTGCCATACACCCCATCCCCTGGGATACCCTCGTTGCCGTTTGTTACCGGGTTCCTGTTGTATTGATCACATCAATGATACGACGGGCCGCATCACCGCTCCCGAACGGATTGTCCCAGGTCCGGGGGATACCGATCATCCGTTCCGCTGCGAGAAGTATTTTTTCCGGATCCGTGCCGGCAAGTATATTGGAACCGGTGTCGATAGTCTCGGGCCGCTCGGTATTCTCACGGAGCGTGACACACGGTACCGAGAGGATGCAGCTCTCT
>Ga0209706_10001376_pt1 | contig 13739 bp, 11 predicted proteins | sample PPLLaktember2015_6_FD_187263 | JGI IMG/M metagenome (GOLD analysis project Ga0209706, IMG submission 187263) | Freshwater sediment microbial communities from Prairie Pothole Lake near Jamestown, North Dakota, USA - PPLs Lake P8 Core (1) Depth... | ecosystem: Environmental > Aquatic > Freshwater...
CTGTTCCCCAGCGCCTCATATGCGAGTCCGATGTAATAATCGACCTGTATGTTCCTGTTGCCGGTCCTGCTTCCTCCGGCCTCTTCCTCGGGAACCTGGGCCAGCAGGAACTCCTCAAGAGCCTTGTTGTAATTCTTATCCGCAAAATATTTCTTTCCCAGCATAAGATGTGCATCGATTATGACCTCCCTCACCCTGGAATCTCCTTCACGATAGCTGAATTTCCTTCCCGTGAGATATTTTACAGCCTCATCAGGTTTTCCGGCAAGGGTAAGCACGGTCAGCTGACGTGCAAAGGCATCATCGCGTTTTGAAACGGTTGCATTGTTCCCTTCAAACATTTTAAGTCTCTTGTCGACTGGTGCATTGCTCATCTCATACAGGGCATCAAGCTCTTCGTAATAAACTGGCTCGTCTTTTTTAAGGCCCATTGCTTTTTCGTAAGAAGCAATGGCCTTCAATCCGTCTCCCTGGTGATGGTAATAACCCCAACCGAGATTACGGTAAGCAATTGCCAGGTCCGGTTCGTATTTAACTGCCTGCTCCCAAAAGCCGATTGCTTTTTCCGGCTGCTTGTCGTACATTATGTCTCCCAGGTAATAATATGCCCTGCTGTCGTCTGGTTTATACTTAAGCGCAGTTTCAAGGACGTTAACGGTTTCCAGACGGAACGGAAAACAGAAGTCAACTGACTGGACCGATCCTTTGCTGAAATATTTTGCAGCTTCCGGCTTATTTCCCTTTTTATCGGCTAAATACCCGAGGTAATAGTTTATCTCCGGATCGTCGCCCTTAAAGCGCATGAGAATATCAGCGGCTTCGGTAAGAAGACCGTCGTTCATATATCCTGCTGCAAGTTCGAGATAGTTCTGGTTGAAATCCCTCATTTTTATATTAAGCGCCGCAAGCTCTTTTTCAGCCTTCGGCAGGTTGCCCATGACTTTGGCGGTGAGGAACGATTCGTTCGCTGCCCTGAAATCGAGCGGATCGTTAACAAGCAGGGGCTCAAGAACCTCAACAGCTTCAGCAAAATCCCCGTTAGCTCTCAGAAGAGATGCTTTCAGATTTATTGCGCTGTTATTCCTGGAATTCGTCGTCAGGGATTCTTCGACCTCCTGAAGGGCCTTTGCAATATTGCCCTTCAGTGAGGAGATCCTCGCCAGTTCCAGGTATGCTGCTGAATGCCAGGCATAATCCCATGTAGCCCGGTAAAGTGTATCAATCGCTTCATTATACAGTTCCATGGCCATGAGTGTCAATCCCTGCAGATAGAGTGCTTCGCAATTTGAGGGTCTTGTATAATCCTTGGTGAGTCTTTTTATTGCCTTTCCAAAATAACTTCTTGCCTTAATGTAATCCCCATTTTTAAGACAAATATTTCCCATGGCCGTGTTTGTCCTTATATCAAACGGATCGCGTTTCAGTGCCTCTTCGTAATAATCGAGGGCGTTAAGTGCCGGGTTTCCGAACTGACTGATCCTGCTTCCTGTCAGATAGAGTTCTTCAGTTGTCGCCATATCCTTCGGCGGGTCAGGACGTTTGACAGTTTCAGGCAGAGTTTCCTCAGGTTTCGGTTTAAGAGGTTTATAGGAAACCAGTATCTCCCCTGTTTCGGAATTTGACATCTCGGTATAAAGGTCTGTCAGTTCAACAGGTGAATCAAACTTAATTAACTGCTTGAACGCGTTTTCGGGGGAGATTGCGAGATCCTTCTTAAATATTGTTTCATTATTCCTCTTCAGCACAATTGTTGCTTTACTGATGCTGCAGGTTGAATAATATCCAAGCAAGACCTGGTTGTTATCCCTTGCTTCAAGGTTTACCGCCCCGTTCAGATTGGCATATTTAAAGCCCTCGATGTCTTTCACAGGATACCAGAATTGTCTGAATGTCTTTACTTCATACGGTCTTATCCAGCTGTAATCGGGCTGGTTATCCGAAAAAGCGCCTGTCATAATCTCAACATAAGGACCATCGTTTTCCGTGAGCCTGCCCTCGGTAGCCTGTCCTCTCGGACCTGAGCCCCATTCCCAAAGTTTTGCCCCTTTGACTACATTATGATCAGCTATATGTACGGTACCGGTCTCTTTCCCGTGATCATATCCGCCCATGAAATCTTCCTTAAGATCCCAGGCGAAAAACGAATTCGAATTGGGTGAATTTTTCCACCAGCTGACATCGACGCCCTCCGTGAAATCGTATCCGTTATACACCTGCGTTGAAAACGGCCATCTGGTGAAACTGTTTTTTGCATGGTATGTCGCAAACTGAACGCTCGGAGGAAATATTACCTGGTAATCTTTATTCGTATGGGCCGCGACGTTTGCCCAGTAAAGGAACGAGTGAGTAAAAGGCGTTTGATTGAGGATCTTTACCTCAGCCATAAAATAGGATTTCCCGGGAAAGGCTGTAATTGCAATTGTCCATCGCATCCTTTGCCGCGGTTCTGTTTCCCCGATCCTGATGGTCTTGCTGCCGTCGCTGTTTTCAGAGATTGTATAATCGACCGGAAGAAATGTGGATGCCCGGTGATGGTGAAGAACACACCATTCGATCCCTCCGGATACCCATGCCCCCAGCATCCCTATATTTGAAGGTTTCACAACATTGTTTTTATAAATGAAATTGTAGTTGTTGCTCTTGTCGGTGGCATAATAGAGCTTTCCACCTATCTCGGGAGTGATGCAAAGCTTAATATATTCATTTTCAAGGATCAGGGCTTTCCACGCTTTATCAATTTTCTCGCCGGAGATCACGTCATTCAATCCGTACGGGTAAACATATTTTGAAGCCCCCTGGTACGATTCACCCTTAAAGAACATAGGATTTTTATCAGGCTGACTTACCGGGTAAGTAGGAAGCACCCAATCCTGTTCGGAAACAGTTACCTGTGAAACCAGATTAGTTGAACAAAGTAGTATTAAGACTAAGCCTGTCAGGGTTCTGCCTGCGGGGAAAAGGGATCTTTTTTTCATATGAGGGATTTTATAAGACCAAAATTAAAAAGATAGAATAGAAATTCTGATGAATATCTGAATAATATTATTTATATTTTGATTTTAAATTATCAGGATAGCTGAGCTTTAACAAACTTTAACATATGAAGAATATTATTGCACTCGTATTTCTGACTGCATTGCTTACAGGCGCAGGTAATTGTACTGAAAATCAGAAAGTAACAGTTGAACAGAAACAGAAACTTGATCAGCTAAAAAAAGAAGTGTCCGGGAACCTGACCGGGAACATATTGTCTTACTGGACAACAACAATGGTCGATAATGTAAATGGCGGCTTCTACGGTCGTGTTGATTACACCGACAAAGTTTACCCTGATGCAGAGAAAGGAGGGATCCTGAATGCCAGGATATTATGGACATATTCATCAGCTTACCGGGTGACCCGCGACAAGACTTACCTTGAACTTGCCAATCGTGCCAGGGATTATATTTATGCTCATTTTATCGATGCTGAGTATGGAGGGGTGTATCGAAGCCTGAATTCAAAAGGGGAGCCATCGGATACCAGGAAACAAACCTATACACAGGCATTTTTTATTTATGGCCTGGCCGAATACAGCAGGGCTACAGGCGACAAGGAAGCTCTTAAAAAAGCAATGGAGATATTCAACCTGTTCGAGAAGTATGTGTTTGACAAGGAATCAAATGGTTATTTTGAAGTTTTCACGCGCGACTGGCAGAGGGTTCGCGACAGGCTGATTGGCGAAGAGAGCAATGCGGTTGAAAAAACCATGAATACACACCTTCACGTTCTGGAGGCCTATGCAAACCTTTACAGGGTATCGGGTGACAAATTTGTGGGCGAGCGGTTAAAGAACCTGGTTGAGATTTTCCTGGATAAAATAATTGATAAGAATAGTTCACACCTGATATGTTTCCTTGACAGGAATTGGAACAGTATGTCGGAAGTTGATTCCTATGGCCACGATATCGAATCATCATGGCTCCTGTACGAAGCAGCTGTCTTGCTTGACGATCCCCGGCTTAAATCGAGGGTTGCAGAGGCAAGCATTAAGATTGCAAATGCTGCTGCTGAAGGTTTGCAAAAAAACGGCAGCATGCTCTCCGAAAAGGATAATGCAACCGGCCATGTGCGGACCCAGCTTTCATGGTGGGAGCAGGCTGAGACAGTTGTCGGCTACCTGAATGCCTTTGAATTGACGGGCAACGAAAGATATCTCGATAATGCGGTTAACGGATGGAATTATACGAAACAGCATTTTGTTGATACAAAAAACGGAGGATGGTACAGCTCTGTCACGGAAGCGGGTGAGCCGGGCAGGGGCGACAAGGCCGGATTCTGGGTCTGTCCTTATCACAATGGCAGGATGTGCATGGAAGTGATGGAAAGAGTGGGAGAGGGGGAGACCGATGACCGATGACCGATGACCGATGACCGATGACCGATGACCGATGACCGATGACCGATGACCGATGACCGATGACCGATGACTGAAGAACCTGCAATCTGACTGACCCATAAAACTTTAAAATAAATGTATACTTACACTCTGGGTGGGAAAAACGGCAAAAAATACACACTTAACGAAAGTGAAGACCTCGTTGCCGTACGGACAAGAAATTCGAGGGATCTGAATACAGCCATTGTCTCCGAAAAGGGGAGGAAGGCGTTGAAGGATTTTGATGTGATTATGGAATTTCCGGAAGCCGACATTACAGTGTTTCAGGCAAAAGAATCTGTAAAAAATGCTATCGCGGTCAGGAATAAAGCCAGATCAGCCCTTGAGAAGGAACCTGAACTCAGGTTTGTCGGAAAGGTCCTTGTTGAAGCCGATGGCAAGACATTGGTACTTTATACTGAAAACCTGTTCATTAAGTTTCATGATAATGTAAAAGCTGAAACATGTGAGAGTATTCTGTCGGAAAACGATCTAAAGATCAAGCAAAAACCTGATTTTGCAAAGAATGCATTTTTTGTTGGCGCTCCTGAAAATACCGGCCTGAGAATATTTGAACTTTCCGAATCCCTGTTAAGCAGGAAGGAAGTTGAGCTTTGTCATCCGGAACTGATAAGGAAAAGAAGCTTTAAAAAGATCCATCCGATGCAATGGCATCTGAAAACCACAACCGTAAATGGTGTGCTGGTAAGAGCTGATGTAAAGGCTGATCTTGCCCACAAGCTTACGAAAGGTGAAAATATTATAATTGCGTTGATCGACGACGGGTTTGATATTGACCATCCTGAATTCAATCAGCCCGGGAAAGTGATCCATTCAAGGGATGCATCGACCAACACAAATGATCCCCGTCCGAAAAACCTTTATAATAACCATGGAACTGCATGTGCAGGTGTAGCGGCCGCAGCCGGGATAAAGGCTTCGGGTGTGGCACCTGCTGCATTTCTCCTGCCGGTACGCCTCAGTTCAAATCTTGGCTCATTTGCCGAGGCGAGTGCATTTATGTGGGCTGCAGACCATGGTGCCGATATCATATCGTGCAGCTGGGGACCAGAAGACGGAAACTGGAGCGACCCGGATGACCCTGCCCACACCACCGGAGTACCCTTACCTGACAGTACGCGGCTGGCAATCGATCATGCAATTTCCACAGGCCGTAACGGCAAGGGTTGTTTTATAACATTTGCAGCCGGCAACGGAAACGAGGATGTTAAATATGACGGATACGCCGGTTACGAAAAAGTGATTGCTGTTTCCGCATCGAATGATACTGATAAGAGATGCGTTTACAGCGATTATGGGAAAAATGTCTGGTGTTCTTTCCCAAGCAGCGATTTTGGATATTCACCTTTTAATCACCCCCAGGCCCTGACACCGGGGATCTACACAACCGACCGGATGGGTGATGCAGGCTATAATCCTGACGGGGAATATACTGAGGATTTTGGCGGCACCTCAAGTTCGTGTCCGGGTGTAGCCGGGGTTGCAGCTTTGATCCTCTCAGCAAATCCCGATCTTGACTGGAGGCAGGTGAAGGATGTAATAAGGGAGACTGCCGAAAAAATTGACATGCAGGATGGAAGATACGACAAACAGGGGCACAGCATATTTTACGGATACGGAAAAGTGAATGCGGAAGAGGCCGTTAAACGTGCACTTGAATTGAAATCAGCAGAAAATAAGGAAAAAAAAAAGAAAGAAAAAAGAAAAAAAAAGGAAAGTCTCATGATATATTAATCAGCTGATAATGGCAGTTCATGCTGCCGGGAGAAATATCTCAAAAAACTAAAAATCATAATATGGCACGGGAAGTACTGACATTAAACGACATTCAGCGATTTAACAAGTCGGGCTCTGCCACCGGACTTCAGGGGGAAACATCTTACCCTACAGGCGCTGACACTTATGTTGACAGACTCTTCAAATATATTCCGGCCGAACTGGTAGCAGGCTACATTTTCGTGCTGGGAGTTGTTAAGAGGCTTACAGATACCGGAGAGATCAGATTTATTCACTGGCTCCTTTTCATTCTCTTTTGCATATTGACTCCTCTCTATCTGTGGCGCGTCCAGAAAGTGGTGAAGATCGGGCAGCATATCATTTCTTTTCTTTCATTCGTAGTCTGGGTTTTTGCCCTGGGCGGCCCCTTTACTCTCTTTGGATGGTATAATCCCCTATACGGCGAAATATTACTGCCAGTTTTTACTCTTATTGTTGCGATATGGGAAGCTGAATGACCTGAAAAAAAAAGAGCGCAGGGATCAATGATCTGCGCTCTTTAAATTTTCAGGCGGAATTTTTTCTATTCTCCTTCGACAAACTTCAGGTTCTCCAGTGCAATCGTGTAATGGTTTGGATTAGATGAGTATTTTATACTATAATATTCAGGGTACCATCCATCGCGCTGATATGCAGAAGGCTGCCGCAGAAGAATCATATCTTCGGGATGAGTAAGCAGATAACTCCTTGTTATCATTGGTTCAAAGAATATAAATTCTCCCTGGTACGATCCCCAGATATAGGTTTTTGTGAAAACCCCTCCAGGAGCAAATTCGGGAGACCATACATCTACTGAATGAGCTCCCATCTCGGGTACTAAACCAGGGGTGAACATGTATCCATCTGGAAAATACTCGGGTGCAGGGGCAAGATCGAAAGCCGGCGGGCTTAGAAACGGAATTTGCAATCGTTCCTCATTGGGGATAAAATAGAAATGGAAATCAAAATGCGGTAATGTATAAATCCCGGGAGGTTCATGTCCATCAGGATTCCAGTCAACCAGCATATGGGTATAAAAGTTTTTCCCCTTTGTTTTAGGAAAGAAAAATACATATTGTTCCGGTGCCTGACCAGGACCGGGAAGTCCCTGAAGCGCTTTTTCCGTAAGGTTTAGCCCCACGGCAACAGGATCCCCGTTTTCATTTTCTTTCACCCATGCCCTGGCAACCCCCTGCCCGATAGGAATAGTTGGCCCATAAAAGGTGCTGACCTTTTCATACTTGTACTCCTTTTGGAGTTGGTTGTCTGCCTTAAGCTGAGGCTCAAGCTGGCTATCCTTCTGACACGACTGGAGCACCACAGCTGAAGCAATAATTAATACTGCCAATGAAATTTTTAGATTTTTTTTCATAACTAAAATAATTAGTGAATAAATATTTGAATAATTGTTTCCCGCAATTGTAGATCCCCTTTTACCGATTGTGCCGGATGACTAAGGTATCGGGGATTTGCTGCACCTGTTGCCAGGTTTATTATCATAACATGCTTTGTTTTGATTATTAGGGCCATTGAGTGTACAAACAAATCCTGAACCTAAAAGTTCTGAAGAATTGGAAATTCCCAGGCTGAATCAGACTTCAGACCATCTCTGATTTTTTGAGGTTTGTATTCCTGAAAAACACCCGATAAATCTGAAAAATGATCGGATTTGTGATTTTTTACCAGAAGAGTTACCCCGTTCGTCAAAATGAAGTTTTCTGATCCTGAGGTGGAAGCTGCTTTCCAAATAAGACATAATCAATGATATAAGTCCGAATATGGCCCGGGAATGCTCTCTGACCGGCTTTCATCTGTAAATTCCACCCCGGTTTTGACGAATGATACCCCTCAGCAAGGTAAGTTGAATGATTCCGTCAACAAACTGCCTGATCCGTTTGACAAAAGGAATCTAAAACCTATTCATAATCCCACTAAATGGACATTAGCGTCTTGCGCCTAATAGTAATGTCAGTTACTTTTATCATTAGGATATAAACGAAAAAATATATAGTCATGAAAGTACTTTATCAGATCACCTCGAGCGAGACAGGAACCGTGAAACTGAGACGCAGAAAAATTGCCAAGGCATTGCGCCGATGGCTTCGTGAAAGAGGTATTGCATACGAGCATTTCTATTATATGGGGTAAAGTATACCATTCAGGGATTCTTAATACGGGTATGAAGGAATAGATTTTTTAATCGCGGGAGCAATCCGTTTGTTGATGGCATTATTTTTATTTCTTTGTATATTAGTATCGAAACCTAATCAGACTAAACCAGCAGCATTATCCTTCTTTCGAGTATGAATTCCCTGCACGTCATATCCATCCTTTCCGGAATTGATTTGAAGTATAATCACCTGTTAAATACCTGGTTAGTCATAATGCTATCCGCTGCATTCATATGTTTTCTGGTGAGCGAAATTACTCAAAACTACAGCCAGGTTGACAAACTGTGGAGCCTGATGCCGATTGTCTACAGCCTCGTAACCCTGTCCGCATTCCCTTCACCCCGCGTCTCGATCATGACGATCCTGGTCACCGCCTGGGGTCTGAGGCTCAGTTATAATTTTTACAGGAAAAAGGGCTACAACATTATCCCATGGAGAGGGGAAGAGGATTACAGGTGGAAGATCATGAGACAAAATCCGGTCTTAAAAGGAAGATTCCGCTTTGGGTTGTTTAATTTCTTCTTCATTTCCTTCTACCAGCATTTTCTGATCCTTCTCATTTCCTCTCCCCTTTTACTGGCAGCAAGAAACCAGGGCACCGGGCTAAACACTATAGATTTCATAGCAGCTTTCCTGATTCTGATGTTCATTGTCATTGAAACAGTCGCCGACAACCAATTGTTTCGTTTTCATCAATTGAAAAAACGAAACTATGGTTCAAAAGAGCTTTATCGCGAATCTTTAAAAAAGGGTTTTCTGACAGAAGGGCTTTGGTACTTTTCAAGGCATCCCAATTTTGCGGCAGAACAGGCAATATGGATAAGCTTCTGGCTCTTCGGTGTTGCTGCTTCAGGCAGGTGGATCAACTGGACGCTATCGGGACCAGTTTTACTGATCGTCCTGTTCCAGGGCAGCTCGCGTTTGACGGAAAGAATAAGCAGTTCCAGGTATCCTGATTATGCTGTCTACCAAAAAACAGTTCCAAGGTTTTTCCGTTTGCCTTACGCCTGAACCGGGAACATCTTTCTTATATCATAGTAAATATTATTAGATAATAATAAACAATAATAAACAGTATTAAATTGAAATAATTTAGTATATTTACAATTGAACCAAAAATGCCTTTATTATGAAAAATTCAAACGGAATTATGGAGGTATTTAAAATATTCCAGGACACAGAATCGTATTTTAGCGACAGAGATAAAGCACAATCAAACAAACTGATCATCTATCAGACGCTGATAATTTGTGCATTTACTTTTTGCTATGGGATCGTTATGGGAAGTTATCATAGTTTTAATCAATCAATTGCAGCCGGAGTCAAAGTGACATTCCTGTTCTTGTCTGCACTGGTGATCTGTTTCCCGTCTTTTTTCGTCATTCAGCAGGTACTGGGTTCGAAAATGACTCTCAGGCAAATGACAGTAATCATCCTGAGCGGATTTGTGTTAACATCAGCCATTGCACTATCGTTTGCCCCGATAGTTATTTTGTTCCAGATCACAGGGGGTAATTATCATTTCCTGCAACTTCTGCATGTTGCAATTTTTTTATTCTCAGGTATTTTTGGCATGAGGCTCATGGTTGAAGCCCTGAAATACGCATGTGAGAAAAAAGATATTTATCCGAAGATCGGAGTTACGGTGTTCAGAATCTGGGTTATAATTCTTGCATTTGCGAGTATTCAGCTGGCATGGAATTTAAGACCATTTTTATGCAATAAAAACGAGGAATTCAAGCTGTTCAGAAAGTATGAAGGTAATTTTTATACTGCAATTATCTATTCCGTTCAACAACTTGCTGCGAAGAAAGAAGCTCCTGAAATTGAACAATTCAATCAGCGTAATCCTTACCCTGAGGATCAGGATGTGCCAAAGGATGATACAAATTTGCTAAAACTGTTGAACAGATAGGATATGGAAGAAATAATGACTCTTGAGGAAGTTGCAAGATATTTAAAACTCAAACCGCAGACAATATATACCTGGGCGCAGAACGGAAAAATTCCTGCAGCAAAACTGGGGAAAGAATGGAGGTTTAAAAAGTCTGTTATTGACAGGTGGTTTGACCAGCATTTTAATGAAAAATTCTCAGGGTATCTTGAATAGGATAATTTAGCTTCAGACCTGATCAGTCTGCTAATATTTTGAATAATACATCAGTTTCGGCAGCTGAACCATACAGCCTGGCACCGGTGTTTCAAAAAAATCGTTTCAGTTAATTAATCTCCTGAAACTTTTAAACAATCTCTTCTAATTTGCAGAATATGATTACCTTTATTTATCTAAATTAGTCTCATTCAAATCATCAGTCAATCATGAAGAAGTATGGAAGACTTGAAAAAGTTGATCTCCGCGAGATCTGGAATTCAGGAGCATCCGATTTTACTGCCTGGTTATCGCATGACGAAAATATTGGCGAACTTGGAAATGTAATAGGGATGGAACTTGAAGTCCGGGCACAGGACCAAAAAGGTGTTGTATCCCTTGCTGATCTTCTATGCAAAGACATATTGACTGATCATTATGTTCTGATAGGTAATCAGTTGGAGCGAACAGACCACGCTTACCTCGGACAATTAATTGCCCATGCGGCAGCTATGGAAGCTGAAACCGTAATATGGCTTGCCAGGATATTTACAGAAGAACATCTGGCGACAATTAACTGGCTTAACAAGATTACCAATAAATCAACAAAATTCTTTGGCCTTGAAATTGAGGCTTATAAAATAGGAGATAGTTTGCCCGCTCCCGTATTCAATATTGTCATTAAACCTGAAGACTGGGTCAGGCAGGAAAAAAAATCAAATTCCACACAAAAGCTAACAGACTATGAACTCCTGCAGCTTGAATATTGGAAGGAACTCAAGAACTTTCTGGAAGAAAGCAACAGCTTTGTGAGGCTGCTCGGCACCCCTCCTAAAAGCTGGTTTAACGGCACTATTGACAGAGGAAAATATTTTCTCTCCGTAGCTGTTAATTCGCTGGACAGCAGTCTGAACATTTCTTTTACTATTATTGGAGAAAAAGCAAGGGATGATTTTGATAAGCTGTATGAAATTGCTTACAAAGACTCCCTGACAGAAATCAGCAAGGACCTGGTCTGGTATGCAATGCAGGCCAACGTCAAGAGCGCGGTGACTTTAAAAACATATGCGGATTTTACAGTTAAAAGTGACTGGACAAATCAATTCATCTGGTTTAAGGAGCACCTTGAGAGATTTGACAAATTCTTCAGACCAAAGGTTAGCAGGATCTGCCAGTAGAATAGCTTTTCATCCATCTTCCGAAATATAGTAATTAAAACCCACGAAATCATCTGCAATTTATTTGACTCTTTTGTCAAATATCATTGCTGCGGTCACTTTTTTGGATTCTTAACAGTAAATGCTGAGGTCCCGGTTGAAACAATAACAGACTCAGGAATCACGTTTATCAAAAGTGCAGTCGTCAAATTTGTGTTAGTTACATTCGATATGATAAAAGAATCAACCGGAGGTTATAAAAGATTCCTGAAAAGGTTCAGAACCGGCAGGATCTTAAATAAGATCAGATCAGGCAAAATAGTCTATCTGGAGAACCCTGTGGAAGAAATCGTTTTAAGATACGTTCCAAGAGAATATGGCAGGTGCGGAAAATACTACGTCAAACACTATGGCCGGGACGGACAGGAGATTTCTTACGATTCGGTCTCAATTCTCATGGCTGTGATGGAGGGCAGGCGAATCAGCAAATCGAGGTATGACAGTTATCGCTTAAATGAAAGTGTAATCTGGAACAGGAAAATAAATGCACCGGCGATGCAAAAAAGTGTCAACAGTACATGGGTGTATGTCTGATAAGAAATGTATTGCAGGTCTTTCCTTAGCTTTCCCGCCATTCCCCCTGAAAAACCCCGATTCCTCCTGTTAAGACAGTTATTAGTGTAATGAGATAACTTTGTTAAAAAATAATTATAAATATAGTTGATTAACTATTAATAAAGGCATATATTTGTTAGTACAATGGTATTGTCAGATTTTTAACTTTAATCAGAGAACGTCATGGCAAAACAAACTAACAAAGCTCCTGATTTCGACGACATAGTATTCGAGATCAGGAATAAGGAATATGGAGGATACGTCCTTCGCAGACGATACAACCGGAATTTAAATATTTCTCTTCTGACCGGAACCTTAATTATGGCTGCAGCTGTTATTTTTCCGTACCTGAATGCCAGGACCCTGGAAAGCCGCATGAAACGAACCGAAAGACAGGTAGAGATCAAAATGCAGAATCTTGATCAGCCTGATGAAGTGGTTACTCCTCCGCCAGCTGAACCACCTCCGCCGCAGGATGTTGTCCAGCAATCGAAGTACATTCCCCCGGTGATCGTTGACTCGGTCAAGCCTGAAGAAGATGTTCAGCTAATGACCGCCGACCAGGCACAGGTTGAGGTGCAGGATGAGGATGTTGTGGAGATTGTTGAGGTAATCAAGGAAGAAGTTCAGGAAGAGGATCCTGAAGCGGAACCATTTTTAGTAGTTGAAGAAATGCCACTTTTTCCCGGAGGTGAAACCGCCCTTATGCGCTATTTAATTGAAAACACACAATATCCTGAAGTTGCAAAGGAGAACAATATTCAGGGAAAAGTAATCATACAATTCTGCGTTACCTCCAAAGGAGGCGTTGACAAGGTCAGTGTATTCAAGGGTGTTGATCAGGAGCTCGATGCTGAGGCAATTAGGGTGGTAAAGACATTACCGCTGTTTTCACCTGGTAAACAGGGAGGGAAGCCGGTCCCCGTATGGTTTACAGTGCCAATTAGTTTTCAGCTCAAGTAAATTCAGATTCTTAGCATTTGGAAGTTCTGTGTTGCACTTTTTACCGCTTTTTTCTCTGGATGGTACGCAAACCCTTGAGAATATCCTGGCTGTGAGATAAGTCACTGGTCGCTGATTCCATTTCATATTTTGCAAGTATCAGCTTTGCTTTACGCCAATCGGTGACTGAAACAACCAGCGTTACAATATCCCAGGTTCCGCCAGGCTTATTTGATGGATCAGCTGCTTTAGTATTATCATTTCTCAGGCTGGATTTAATTCCTCCCTTCTCCAGAAGATATTTAATCAATGCAGCTTCCCATCTTTGTCCAATAAAAACATTAATGGTTTTGGTTCCATCTTTTGTTTTCATAGCTGATTGATTTTAGATTTATGTGATGTCAGTTCAGGTGTTTGTCATATCAATTTGTACGATCGTTCTTAACCAGATTTCTATACAAAGATCAACTACTTTATTATCAAAACCTACCATTTTTGTTTCATTTTATAACGGTTTTGTTGCATTTTGAGGGGGGGGGATGCCGTCCTTTTCGACAAAATTCACAAATATA
>Ga0209706_10001378_pt1 | contig 13724 bp, 11 predicted proteins | sample PPLLaktember2015_6_FD_187263 | JGI IMG/M metagenome (GOLD analysis project Ga0209706, IMG submission 187263) | Freshwater sediment microbial communities from Prairie Pothole Lake near Jamestown, North Dakota, USA - PPLs Lake P8 Core (1) Depth... | ecosystem: Environmental > Aquatic > Freshwater...
ACAACGACCGGCTCATGGAACAGTTGGCCGACGCCGGCAACGGCAACTACGCCTACATCGACACGCTCAACGAGGCGAACAAGGTGCTGGTGAGTGAAATGAGCTCCACGCTCCAAACCATCGCCAAGGACGTGAAGATCCAGATCGAGTTCAATCCGGCGGTGGTGGCCGAGTACCGGTTGATCGGCTACGAGAACCGCGCGCTCAAGCGCGAGGACTTCAACAACGACAAGATCGACGCCGGCGACATCGGCGCGGGACATACGGTTACTGCACTATATGAAGTCACACTCGTAGGTAGTAAAGGCCAATCGGTCGACCCGCTGCGCTACGGCAAGGAATCCGTTGCGGCCGGCAACAAGGACGAGATCGCACTACTGCGCCTGCGTTACAAGCTGCCGTCGAGCGACAAGAGCCTGCTCATCGAGCAGCCTCTCAAGACCGCCGACGTGCAACGCGACGCGGGCAAGACTTCAGCCGACTTCCGCTTCAGCGCCGCGGTCGCTGCCTTCGGCCAATTGCTGCGCGGCGGAAAGTACACCGGCGACTTCGGTTACGACGACGTGGCCAGACTTGCCCAAGGCGCACGCGGCCAAGACGGCTTCGGCTATCGCGGGGAGTTTTTGACGCTGGTGAATCTGGCGAAGTCGCTGGGCGGCGGAAACAAACAGGCGGGGCACTGATACCGCGGAGGCGCATTAACAGGTTGTTGAAAATCGCACCGAAACATCGAACTTCGTCATTCCGGCGAAAGCCGGAATCCAGGATGTCGAGGAAGCCAATGATTTTAATTCCTGGACACCGGCTTTCACTGGAAACTGCTCCTGCGTTTCCAATACTTCCGCCATCCATGGCGGTCGCGCCGGTGTGACGAGTCCTTTTTTCAACGGCCTGTTAAAACATCGGGGCGAAACTATCGCAGTGCCCCGATGTTCTTGTGCCCCACTGACGTTTACGGCATCTGCGCTCAATTCGCATGCGTCCTTACAACACCACCTGGTTCCCATCCCCACTGCGCGATTCGGCGGGATCATAAAGAAACTGGCGGTGCCTGCCCCCACTTTTCCAACTGGGAGTCCACCAGATGCACGGAGGTGACGCCAGCTCGCTACTCGACCGCGATATGAGTCAAACCACTGCCAGCCAGTTGCGTATCGCGTTACGGTGCGAACAGCAAACGGGCTCCCATCGGCGCTACCTTATTGATGCACATCAAAGCAGCCGGCTGTGCGAGCGTGGCGCGTCCGTTGCACTAACAGTGCCTCGACATCATGGCGTTGGATGCGAAGCCAACAGTGCTGACTGTTTACATCTTTTTTACACCTACAGCCGTTATTTTTTTACCGATTTGGCGTCGGCATCCCTACTCTCTACCGACCGAATCGACTACTGCACGGGAGGTTCCATGGACATTGTCTGGCTCGCGCTGCTCGGCGCGCTTTTTCTGTTACTCATTGGGCTGACGGTCGGCTGCGAGCGGCTGATACCACGGAGGAAATGATATGACTGCGATCTATGTGATCGGTGCTGTCGTCGCGGTGCTGCTGTTGGGCTACCTCGTCTACGCACTTGTCAAAGCGGAGGACTTCTAAATGACCACCCAATCCTGGTTGCTGTTGGCGGTTTATCTGGTCGTGCTGCTGGCGGCGGTCAAGCCGCTCGGCCTGTACATGGCCAAATTGATGGAAGCGCCGCGCTGGCAGCCGCTCGCGCGGATCGAGAACGGCGTGTTCCGTGTGTGCGGCATCGGTCGCGAAGAAATGAGCTGGCGCCAGTACGCGCTGGCGGTGCTAGCATTCAGTCTGGTGGGATTCATCGTGGTGTACGCACTGCAGCGCCTGCAGCTGTGGCTGCCGCTCAATCCGCAGCAGATGCCGAACGTCACGCCCGATTCGAGCTTCAACACCGCCATCAGCTTCGTGACCAACACCAACTGGCAGGGCTACGGCGGCGAAGCCACCATGAGCTATCTCACCCAGATGCTCGGGCTCGGGGTGCAGAACTTCGTCTCGGCCGCGGCCGGCATCGCCGTGGTGTTCGCGCTGATCCGTGGCTTCGCGCGTCATTCGGTTCAGACCATCGGCAATTTCTGGGCCGACCTCTATCGCGTCACGACCTACCTGCTGTTGCCGTTGTCGTTCGTGTTTGCGCTGGTGCTGGTGGGCCAGGGTGTGGTCCAGAACTTTGCCGCTTACCAGGAGGTCGCGACGATCGAGCCGACGACTTATGAGGCGCCGAAGCTCGACGCCGCCGGCCAGCCGGTGAAGGATGCCGCGGGCCAGGCGGTCAATGAACCCCTGACGACAACCCAGCAGACCCTGCCCATGGGGCCGGCTGCTTCGCAGATCGCCATCAAGCAGCTCGGCACCAACGGTGGCGGCTTCTTCAACGTCAATTCCGCGCATCCGTATGAGAATCCAACGCCGCTGTCCAACTTCCTGCAGGTGTTAGCGATTCTGCTGATCCCCGCGGCGTTGTGTTACACCTTCGGCAAAGCGGTGGGCGACACCCGCCAGGGTTGGGCGGTGCTGGCGGCGATGACGGTGATCTTCGTCGGCGCGGAAATCGCGGCCACGACGTTCGAGCAGCAGGGTAACCCGTTGCTCGCCAAGCTCGGCGCCGATCAGACCGCGAGCGCCCTGCAATCCGGCGGCAACATGGAAGGCAAGGAAACCCGCCACGGCATCGGCGCCTCGGCGCTGTGGGCGGTCGCGACCACTTCGGCCTCGAACGGTTCGGTCAACTCCATGCACGACTCCTATACCCCGCTCGGCGGTCTGGTGCCGATGCTGATGATGCAGCTCGGCGAGGTGGTGTACGGCGGCGTCGGCTCGGGGTTATACGGCATGCTGGTGTTCGCGCTCATGGCGGTGTTCATCGCCGGCCTCATGATCGGCCGCACGCCGGAATACCTCGGCAAGAAGATCGAGGCATTCGACATGAAGATGGTCTCGATCGCGATCCTGATGACCCCGGCGCTGGTGCTGCTCGGTACCGCGATCGCGGTGCTGGCAAGCGCCGGCAAGGCGACCATTTTCAATCCGGGCGCGCATGGCTTCTCGGAGGTCCTGTATGCGTTCTCGTCCGCCGCCAACAACAACGGCAGCGCCTTCGCCGGTCTCGGTGCCAACACGCCGTTCTACAACGGCTGGCTGGGCGTGGCCATGTGGTTCGGGCGCTTCGCCGTGATCGTGCCGGTACTGGCGATCGCCGGTTCGCTGGCCGCCAAGAAACGCCTGGCGCAGGGGCCCGGCACTATGCCCACGCACGGGCCGCTGTTCGTCGGCCTGCTGGTCGGCACGGTGCTGCTGGTGGGCGCGCTGACTTATGTCCCGGCCCTGGCGCTGGGACCGGCGGTCGAACATTTAATCCTGTGGTCCGGTAATTGAGGTGACGAATATGACGACAAAGAAACTTTCCATGTTCGATCCGAGCCTGGCCAAGCCGGCCGTGTTCGAGGCGTTCCGCAAGCTCGACGTGCGCGTCCAGCTCCGCAACCCGGTGATGTTCGTGGTGTACATCGGCAGTATCTTCACCACCGGGCTGTGGTTCCAGGCCTTGTTTGGCGGTCACGGTGAAGCGCCGGCCTGGTTCATCGGCGTAACGACCCTGTGGCTGTGGTTCACGGTGTTGTTCGCCAACTTCGCCGAGGCGCTGGCCGAGGGTCGCAGCAAGGCGCAGGCAGCGGCCTTGCGCGCCGCCAAGAAGGCAGTCATGGCCAAAAAACTGCGCAAACCGCAACACGACGCTAAGGTCGATCTCGTGCCGGGCACTGATCTGCGGCGCGGCGACGTGGTGCTGGTCGAGGCCGGCGACATGATCCCGGCCGACGGCGAGGTGATCGAAGGTGTCGCCTCGGTCAATGAGAGCGCCATCACCGGCGAGTCCGCACCGGTGATTCGCGAAGCCGGCGGCGACTTCTCCGCCGTGACCGGCGGCACCACAGTGCTGTCCGACTGGATCGTGGTGCGCATCACCGTCAACCCGGGCGAGGCCTTCATCGACCGCATGATCGCTCTGGTCGAGGGTGCGAAACGGCAGAAGACGCCGAACGAGATCGCGCTCACCATCCTGCTGGTGGCACTGACCCTGATCTTTCTGCTGGCCACGGTCACGTTGCTGCCCTACTCGCTGTTCGCGGTGGAAGCGGCCAAGGCCGGCCAACCGGTCACGCTCACCGCGCTGGTGGCGTTGCTGGTGTGCCTGATCCCGACCACCATCGGCGCACTGCTGTCGGCCATCGGCATCGCCGGCATGAGCCGCATGCTCGGTGCCAACGTCATCGCCACCTCCGGGCGCGCGGTCGAGGCGGCCGGCGACGTCGACGTGTTGCTGCTCGACAAGACCGGCACCATCACCCTCGGCAACCGCCAGGCATCCGTGTTTCTGCCGGTGCCCGGCGTGCCAGAGCAGCAGCTGGCCGATGCCGCGCAACTGGCGTCGCTCGCCGATGAGACCCCCGAGGGACGCAGCATCGTGGTACTGGCCAAGCAGCGTTTCAATCTGCGCGAACGCGATATCCACGCGCTCGGCGCGACCTTTGTGCCGTTCTCGGCACAGACGCGCATGAGCGGCGTGAATCTCGAGGGCCGCCAGGTCCGCAAGGGAGCGATGGACGCAATCCGCAAGCACGTTGAGGCCAACGGCGGCAGCTTTCCGAAGGAGGCGTTGCAGGCCGCGGAGGATGTGTCACGGCGTGGCAGCACGCCGCTCGTGGTCGCTGACGGCACGCATGTGTTGGGCGTGATCGAACTCAAGGATATCGTCAAGGGCGGCATCAAGGAGCGCTTCGCGCAACTGCGCCGCATGGGCATCAAGACCGTGATGATCACCGGCGACAACCGCCTGACCGCGGCGGCGATCGCCGCCGAGGCCGGTGTCGACGACTTCCTCGCCGAAGCCACGCCCGAGGCCAAGCTCGCACTCATCCGCAAATACCAGGCCGAGGGCCGGCTGGTGGCGATGACCGGCGATGGCACCAACGACGCCCCGGCGCTCGCCCAAGCCGACGTCGCGGTGGCAATGCACAGCGGCACACAGGCGGCCAAGGAGGCCGGCAACATGGTCGATCTCGACTCGAACCCGACCAAGCTGCTCGAAGTGGTGGAGGTCGGCAAGCAGATGCTGATGACGCGCGGTGCGCTCACCACCTTCAGCATCGCCAACGACCTGGCCAAGTACTTCGCCATCATCCCGGCGATGTTCGTGGCGATGTACCCGCAGCTCAACGCGCTCAATGTCATGGGGCTGGCCAGCCCGATGTCGGCGATCCTGTCGGCGGTGATCTTCAATGCGCTCATCATCGTGGCCCTGATCCCGCTGGCGCTCAAGGGCATCAAGTACCGCCCGCAGGGCGCCGGCACGGTGTTGCGGCGCAATCTCGCGATCTACGGCCTGGGCGGCATCATTGTCCCGTTCGCCGGGATCAAGCTCATCGACCTCGGCCTCGTGGCCGTGGGTCTGGTGTAAGGAGGAAACACTATGAAAGCTCTACTACGTCCTGCGGTAACGTTGTTCGCCATTCTCACCGTGCTGACCGGCGTCATTTACCCGCTCGCGGTCACCGGCGTCGGCCAGCTGTTGTTTGCGCAGGCGGCCAACGGCTCGATCGTGACGGTGAACGGCAAACCGGTCGGCTCCGAACTCATCGGCCAGCAGTTCTCGTCGCCCAGCCATTTCTGGGGCCGGCCATCGGCCACCGGACCGCAGCCCTATAACGCCGCCGCCTCGAGTGGCTCGAACCTCGGCCCGCTCAACCCGGCGTTGACCGACGCGGTCAAAGCGCGCATCGAGGCGCTCAAGGCCGCCGATCCAGACAACGACAAACCGGTGCCGGTCGACCTGGTGACGGCGTCGGCCAGTGGCCTGGATCCGGACATTTCGCTCGCGGCGGCCTATTATCAGGCAACGCGCGTGGCCAAAGCCCGGGGTCTGTCGGTCGAGAAGGTTCAAGGGCTGATCGAGCAGCACGCCACACGCCCCTGGCTCGGCATCTTCGGGGAACCGCGGGTCACCGTACTGGCACTCAACCTGGCGCTCACTGGCAACAAATAACAAACGTACTCCATGAATCAAGACGACAAACGTCCCAGTCCTGACGAACTGCTGAAGCAGGTGCAGCACGAGGAACAGGCGGCTCGGCGCGGCAAGCTCAAGATCTTCTTCGGCGCCTCGCCAGGCGTCGGCAAGACCTACGCGATGCTGCTGGAGGCAGGCCGCCTGCGCGCGCAGGGGCTGGACGTAGTGATCGGCGTGATCGAGACCCACGGGCGCAGCGAGACCGCGGCGCTGCTGGAAGGCATCGAAGTTCTGGCGCGCAAGGAAGTCGAACACCGTGGCGGCGCACTCAAGGAGTTCGATCTCGACGCCGCACTCAAGCGCCGGCCGGCGGTGCTGCTGGTCGACGAGCTCGCGCACACGAATGCGCCTGGCTGCCGCCATCCCAAACGCTGGCAGGACGTCGAGGAACTGCTGGCCGCCGGCATCGACGTGCTCACGACCGTCAATGTCCAGCACATCGAAAGCCTGAACGACATCGTCGGCAGCATCACTGGCATCCGTGTCTGGGAAACCGTTCCGGACCACGTGTTCGCCGAGGCGAACGAGGTCGTGCTGGTCGACCTCACGCCGGACGATCTGCTGGTGCGTCTGCGCGAGGGCAAGGTGTACCTGCCGGAACAGGCCGAGCGTGCCATCCAGAATTTTTTTCGCAAGGGTAACCTGATCGCACTGCGCGAGCTGGCACTGCGCCAGACCGCCGATCGGGTCGATGACCAGATGCGCGCCTTCCGCCGCACCAGTGCGGCCGAGCAGGTCTGGCAAACGCGCGACACGCTGCTTGCCTGCATCGGCCCGAGCGACGTGGACGAAAAGGTGGTGCGCACCGCCGCACGTCTCGCCGCCAAACTCGATGCCGCCTGGCACGCGGTGTACGTGGAAACCCCGCAACTCCAACGCCTGCCGGAGGCCCAGCGCCGCGCCGTTCTCAAGACCCTCAAGCTCGCCCAGGAGCTGGGTGCGGAAACCGCGACGCTTTCCGGACAGGATGCCGTCGAGCCGGTGCTCGACTATGCACGCCTCCACAATCTTGGCCGCATCGTGGTCGGGCGCAGCACCCGCACACGCTGGCGGTTACCGGGGCGCGAGCCGTTCAGCCGACGCCTCGGCGCGCACGCACCGGACATCGATCTCATCGCCGTGGCGCGCGAAGAGTCGGTCGCGCGCCGCCCAGCCGCCACACCGCTCGAACCGAATGAGGAGGCGCGGACCAAGCCGAAGCTGCACGGATACATTTATGCGGTGCTGACCTGCGTCGGCATCACCGTGGCGGCGACACCGCTGCACCAGTACCTCGAGCTTTCCAATATCGTCATGCTGTTCCTGTTGGGGGTGGTGTTCATCGCCTACCGCTTCGGCCGCGGTCCGGCGGCGCTCGCCGCGCTGCTCAATGTCGCGGCCTTCGATTTCTTCTTCGTGCCGCCGCGCCTCACGTTCGCCGTCGCCGACGCCCAGTATCTGCTCACCTTCGCGGTCATGCTGATTGTGGGTCTGGTCACCGGCCATCTCACCGCCGGACTGCGTTACCAGCTGCGGGTGGCAAGCAGTCGCGAGCAGCGTGCGCGCAGCCTGTCGGAGATGGCCAAGTCGCTGTCCTCGGCCTTGGTCGAGCAGCAGGTGGTCACACTCAGCGACAAGTTCGTGGAATCGACGTTCCGTGCCAAGGCGACGATCATCCTGCCGGATCTCAACGACCGGCTGCAAGTACCGGCCACCCACGGCGGCACCCCGGCCTATGACCTGGCGGTGGCGCAATGGTGCTACGACAAAAACGAGCCGGCCGGCGCCGGCACCGACACGCTGCCGGCGAATGCGCAATTGTATCTGCCGCTCAAGGCGCCGATGCGGGTGCGCGGCGTGCTGGTGGTCGAGCCGAGCAGCGCGCGCCTGCTGATGATCCCCGAGCAGCGCCGACTGCTCGATACCTTCACGGCGCTGGTCGCAATCGCACTCGAGCGCATCCACTTCGTGTCGGTGGCGCAGGATACCTTAATAAAGATGGAATCCGAGCGGCTGCGCGGCTCGTTGCTGGCCGCACTCTCGCACGACCTGCGCACGCCGCTCACGGCGCTGGTGGGACTGGCCGAGACCCTGTCGCTCGATCTGGCCGCGGCGCAGTCGGGCCACGCCGACAAGGCCGATGTTATTCGCGAGCAGGCGCTGCGCACCAGTCGCATGGTCAACAACCTGCTGGAGATGGCCAAGCTGCAATCTGGCGACGTCAAGCCGCGCGTGGACTGGCAGTCGCTCGAGGAAATCGTCGGCGGCGCACTGAAAGGCCTGGAGCCGGCGTTGACCCAACACCCGGTCAAATTGGATCTGCCCGCGGACCTGCCGCTGGTCAAATGCGACGCCGTGCTGATCGAACGGGTGCTGGTCAATCTGATCGAGAACGCCACCAAGTACACCGTGCCCGGCACGACCATCGGCGTGACCGCGGCCAGAACCGACGCGGCGCTGCGTATCGAGGTATGGGACGAGGGGCCGGGCTTGCCGCCCGGCCAGGAGCGCGCCATATTTGCCCGGTTCGCGCGCGGCCAGAAAGAGTCGGCGGTTCCTGGCGTCGGCCTCGGACTCGCCATCTGCGAGGCGATCGTCGAGGCGCACCGCGGCAAGATCTGGGCGGAGAATCGCACCCCGCACGGCGCACGCTTCCTGTTCACCCTGCCGCTGGAGGAGCAACCGCTGGTGGAGCCGGAAGCCAAGTCATGAACCGCAGGGAGAAAGGACGATCGAGACGCACGCCAACATCCTGATCGTCGAGGACGAAAAAGAGATCCGGCGTTTCGTGCGCCACGCCCTGGAGGCGGAGGGCTTTCGCGTGTTCGAGGCCGAGAATCTGCAGCGCGGCCTGATCGAGGCCGGCACGCGCAAACCGGACCTCGTGATACTCGATCTCGGCCTGCCGGACGGCGACGGGCGTGATTTCATCCGCGCGGTGCGCGGCTGGAGCAACCTGCCGATCGTGGTGCTCTCGGCGCGCATCGAGGAGCAGGACATGGTCGAGGCGCTCGACGCCGGCGCCGACGACTATCTCACGAAGCCCTTCGGCGTGGCCGAGCTGCTGGCGCGGGTGCGGGTGGCGCTGCGCCGCTGCGCCCGCGCCGGCGAGGAACAGAGCCCGGTGGTGCGCTTCGGCGATGTGGTCGTGGACCTGGCCAATCGTCGCGTCGCCAAGGGCGACAAGGATGTTCACCTGACGCAAATCGAATTCCGCCTGCTCGCCAACCTGCTCGGCCATCCGGGCAAAGTGTTGACGCACCGGCAACTGTTGCGCGATGTCTGGGGCCCATCGCACGTCGAGCACAGCCATTACCTGCGCATCTACATGGGCCACCTGCGGCAGAAACTCGAAGACGATCCGGCCCGCCCGAAATTTCTGATTACCGAAACCGGTATCGGTTACCGCTTCGTGTCCGCCTGATCTCCGCACGGCGGGTCAACTTCCGCATCAGCTCAGGGCAATTGGCCAAGCCAGACAGGTCTGGAGTTGGCCGGCCGGTTAGCCGGAAGGCAATCCACTTGTCCGCCGATCTGTGTTGGCGCACTATTTACGCCCACGGGCAGCACTGACCCGTGTCATCACAATAACCAAACAACTCATAACAACCACTGAGGAGAAGCACAATGTCTTACGCACGATCGCTGTTGATGGGAGGCGTATTCGCAGGTCTGCTGGCCGGCATGGCATTGCCGGCGCTGGCCGACGGCAGCCACAAGCTGGCCGGTACCCGTTTCGAGATGGAAGTGCCGAACTGCTGGAACACCGGCTACAAGGATCCGGACAACATGCTCATGATCTTCTACAAGGATCCGAAGAGCGGCGCGGTGCTGGAAGGCGTGTACCTGCGCGGCGCGCAGCCAGCCAGCTTCAGCCTCAAGGATTTCAAGAAGGCGCGCATTGACCAGCAGAACAAGGCCTATGAGGGCAAGAGTCACAAGGTCGCGAAGGAAGGCGACACCACCATCGGCGGCGCCAAGGGCAACTACCTGCTCACCACCTGGAAGGACGGCGGCAAGGACATGGAAAAGCACACCGCCCAGTACCTGAGCGACGGCCACCGCTACATGGTGGTGATGTGGGGTGAGAAGGGCAAAACTGACAAGAAGGTCTTCGATAAAGCTGTAAAGACTTTCGCGCTGGCCAAGCCGTAAACTGAATCAAGTTGTGCAACGGACGGGGCGCTACGCGCCCCGTCCGTTTTTTTCCCGACTACCGCGAAAATTACCCCAAACCGCTTTGCGCTCCCGAGCCTGAAAATAGAAAGGCCCGGTTGCCCGGGCCTGAGTGTTACAACATAGATACTACTTTTTCTTCTTCGCTTTCGGTGCGGGCTTCTTCGCGGTCGTTATTGCTAGCTTAGCGGGCTTGGCAAGTTTGCCCAAAGTGCGCGTGGCCAGGATGGCTGTGGCAATCGCGGGGAGTTTTTGATTTTGGTGAATCTGGCCAAGTCGCTGGATGGTGGATCTCGACAGTGAAGGCGCCGAAAGACGATGGGGGTGCGCTCCCGCGCCCCTTTCATTATTGGAGTTCGTAGAGTGCTATGGGCAGGACCGCTCGAGCACCGAGTATCGCGATATTGAAGCCCTACTTGCCGCGCTCATTCGTTTTGACTTTTGAGTAGCGACGAGAGCGGCCTCGACCCAAAGTACACACTTAATTATTCTGGATCCCCGCCAAGACGTGCGGGGATGACAGCGCTATCTTGGTGTCAGTGCACGATAGCGGAAATTCGGTTGGACAAAAATAACACCGGGTGCGCCGACCCTGCGTATTTCTGCTTCGGAAGAGAGACGTTCCGGTGCGAATCGAAGCAGAAAGAGATTCTCCGCAACTGGTCGAACCTCCAGCAGTCCCAGCGACTGATAAAGCGCGGTCAACTGGTTGACAGTGACCTCCGGCGCAACCTTGATCAGCCATTCGCCGGGCACCTGATCGCCATCTGGTTGCACGGTGGCGGCCCCAGCGGACATCGTGCGCGGCGTGAATGGCTGCCCGGAGGTCGTGCAACCAGCACCGGCGGCCACCAAGGCAGTCAGGAAAAGAACCGCTTGCCGCACTCGATGCCACATGAAAATCCCGGTCCTATTGAACCACCGCATTGATTCCGGTTGGCGCCTTGATGTAACTCAGGGCCCCAAACGCATCTACTGCGCGGCCGGTTACGGTAACACCAGAGAGGGCGGGGACAGAACGCCCGCCATTCTTGATGGCATCGATGGTGTCGCCGTAGGCGAAACTGGGATTAAAGGCACGCAGCATGGCCGCCACGCCGGCAGTGTGCGGCGAGGCCATGGAGGTCCCGCTTACCACATAAGTATGTGTGCTGTTTGCCAAAAGCGTATTTACTGTCACCCAGAAAAATCCGGCTCCGCGTGCGACTGTCGTGGCATCTGAACGCAATCGGATACCGACACTACAATTAGACGTAAAACATGTGCCCGTGTCGGTCAGTGACATGAACCAAAAGGTATCCGGATTCGAGATTTCTGTTATCAACAATCCGCCGACTGAAAAAGGATCTCCACCCGTGCTCTTTGATGCAATACCAATGTAATCATTCGCCTGCAAATTGAGCCTTGACCAGAATTCATAGTTCACGGCGCGCAGGTTGGGATCGCCCATGTCGAAGACGCGATACGACACTGCATTCTCGTTGTTAGCATATGTGCCATTGGCGCACCAATTTGTCGGATTCACGAGCATCGGCACGAGACCCAAACCAGTGATTGGTTCGCAGTTCACTCGTGCCCAGCTGGCGGTCGAGGTCCAAGTGGTTAAATCGTCTTCGAAAGAAGTGCCGGGCCAGCCGCTCAACACATTCGTACCTGGCGCGCCGACATCCACGCTGGTGGCCCCGTAATTGGAAAATCCTGCCCGGCCATAGGCCTGATCGAGGGCCGCGACGCAAAGCAGATTATCATGCGTGAAATTGCACGGGTAAGTGGGAGCGACATCATTGTCGCTGTCGTCGTTCCCCGCAGCGACCACAACTACTATGCCGTTGGTACGCGCGTTCGTAATCGCGTCACTAAATATCTGATCGAACCCGCCACCGCCAAGACTCATATTGATGACGTGGGCGCCCTGGGTCACGGCGAAATTCACACCGGCCGTCACGGACGCGGTCGTCCCACCGAAACTCGACAAAACCCGGACCGCCATAATGCGGGCCTGCCAACACACACCACTGCCGGCAACGCCATTGTTGGCGGTCGCCGCGATCGTAGCGGCCACGTGGGTACCGTGGCCGTTGACATCTTGTGGCAGAGGGTCGTTGTCGGTGTCCCCCGGTAGGCCGTTGCCGACGAAATCGAATCCATGATTGGGATAACCCGCCGCTGAGCCATCCCATAAATTTCCAGCCAGCTCCTGGTGCAGATAGTTCACACCGGTATCGACCACCGCCACCACCACAGTGCTGCAATCGGTGATGTGATCCCAGGCCTGTTCGATGTTCATATCACTGCCGCTCACGCCGGGATTGTTTATCGGCCAGTCAGCTCCAGCGATTGTCTGGCCTGTATTCCTGAATCCCCACTGCTGACCGTAGAGCGGATCGGTGGGTGCAGCCATGGCCTTGTAGATGAAATTTGGCTGGACATACTCGACCCCGGAATCCTGGGCGAACACCTGCAGTGCCTGTTCTACGGACTGTCCCTGTGGGAGTTTAACGTGCACGACCCGCAAACCGCTGATGTTGCGAATTTCCTGCACACCGAGGCGCACCATCAGATTCTTACGCGCCGTGAAGGTCAGAGTCGGTCGGTACTTGATCAGCACCTCACCTTCGACATAAGTAGCGTGGTCAAGGTTGGCGGTTTGAACCTGATTGCCGGCGGGCGAGGTATGAACCGAGGTGCGAATGCCGGTCAGTTCCTCCAGGCTCCGGGATTTTGACGGCGAAACCCAGGCGGAGGCTGACGTCACGAAGACGATCGCGACGACGCCGGTAACCAAAGCAACGGATCGAATCGCGGAAGTGTGCATGGCGGCTCCTTGGATTCTTCTGTGATGAGGATGCTCAGTATCAAGGTACGACGACTTGAATCTCGGCCGAAGGCACGCTGCCGGCCGTATTCAGCGTCGAATAGGCGGCAACCTTGACGTAGTAAGTGCCGGAAGCCAGCGTCAGCGTGGTCGTAACCGGGGACGTGGGACCACTGGCATAAGGCACATCTACCGGCGTCGCACTCCCTATCGCAAAATTCGGGGTAGTGTTGTAGTAGAGCCGGTAACCGCCGCCCGTGCGATTAACGGCCGCTTCGTGGTTGGCCGACCAAGAAATCACAACATTCCTCTGGCTGCTCGGCGAGGGGGTGCCGCCGCCTCCCCCGCCACCACCGCAACTCGTCAGCAGCACCAGTCCACAGCACAACGTGGCGTTTCGAAACCGCTTTTTCATTCTGCTCGATCCAGGCATGACTCTTCACCCGTTTGGTATTTTTTTCCTCAAGCCACAATAATGCACGCGTCGAACTTAAAAATAAAAAAATAAAAAGGCCCGGTTGCCCGGGCCTGAGTGTTACAGCCAATACTACTTTTTCTTCTTCGCTTTCGGTGCTGACTTTTTCTTGGCCGGTTTTTTGGCTTTTTTCGGGGCCGTTTTCTTTACGGCTTTCTTCTTTGGCTTCGGTGCGGGCTTTTTCTTGGGCGCAGTTTTTTT
>Ga0209706_10001383_pt1 | contig 13703 bp, 9 predicted proteins | sample PPLLaktember2015_6_FD_187263 | JGI IMG/M metagenome (GOLD analysis project Ga0209706, IMG submission 187263) | Freshwater sediment microbial communities from Prairie Pothole Lake near Jamestown, North Dakota, USA - PPLs Lake P8 Core (1) Depth... | ecosystem: Environmental > Aquatic > Freshwater...
TGTGGTGTTCGCGAAGGTGTTCGGGGCGCCGAGCCAAACCATAGCGCTGGGGTCGCTGCCGTTCCGCGACCAGTTGATATTCGCGCGGACCATGGGCACGGTGATGCAGCAAAGACGCCAACCGGTTCGACCCTATCAGCAACTGCGCTATTGGAGTGCCGCCCCCTTCCGCCACGGACGGGAGGACGTCGTCAAGTACTCGGCCTGGCCGGCGGCCACCAACCCCGCACGCACACTCGAGAGGCGCAATTCGAACGCGCTGCGCGATGAGTTGCTCCGGCACCTGAACGAAGACACCACGATGAGCTCGTTCGACTTCGGGCTCCAGTTCCTGGACACTGACAGCATGACATACCAGGGCAAGCGCCGCGACGCCGACTTCTGGATCGAGAATGCAGCCGTAGAATGGCCGGAGACGCAGGCGCCGTTCCATACGGTCGCGCGACTCACCCTCCTCCCCAAGTCGCAACTCTGCGCGGAGGCGTGCGAGGCCGAGTACATCGACGTGAGCGGCAACTCCATGGCCGACAGCGCCCCCGTCGGCGGCCTTAATCGCGTGCGGTGGCACGCGGTGGCCGCGAGCCGAAATGCCCGTCTGAGCGGGACCTCAGCGGGCTGGGATGCGGGCATGCGAGGGGACCCGTGACGGGCATCCAGGACTGGCTGGCGCAGCTGGGGCTCGAGAAGTACGCCTCGGTTTTTTCGGAGCATGAGATCACGCTCGAGGTCCTGCCGCATCTCACCGAGCCGGACGTCGACCGCCTGGCGCTTCCGACCGGACCGCGGCGCCGACTGATGGTTGCTATCCAGGAGTTGGCTGCCGAGATTCGCGCCCGGACGTCTGTCGAAGCTCCCGAGGCGCCCTTAACGCAGCCGGCTGACGCTGAGGGGGCAGAGCGCCGTCAGCTCACCGTGATGTTCTGCGATCTCGTGGGCTCCACCGCACTGTCCCAGCGGCTCGACCCCGAGGAATTGCGCGAGCTGATGCAGGCCTACCGCAAGGCGTCCGGGGACGTGGTCGCGCGCTACAAGGGGTACGTCGCCCAGTATCTGGGCGATGGCCTGATGGTGTACTTCGGCTGGCCCAGCGCCCACGAAGACGATGCCGAGCGCTCGGTGCGCGCGGCCCTGGAGATCGTGCAGGCTGTGGAAGGCGTGAGGGCGCAGCCGCCGCTGGCCGTGCGCATCGGGGTGGCGACGGGAACAGTCGTGGTGGGGGAGGACTCGCAAGCGGACAACGCGGAGGCGAAGCTGGCGCTAGGCGAGACGCCCAACCTGGCGGCCCGCCTGCAGGGGCTGGCCGGTCCCAATGAGATCGTCATTGCGCCGGCCACGCGGCGCCTGGTGGGCGCTGCATTCGAGTTGAGCGATCTGGGTGCGCACGCGCTCAAGGGCATCGCGCAGCCAGTGCACGCGTGGCAGGTGCATGCGGTGCAGCGGGCCCAGGGGCGCTTCGAAGCGGCGCATGAGGGGGTCGCACTGACGCCGCTGGTGGGGCGCCAGGAAGAAGTGGCGCTGCTGCTGCGTCGCTGGGAGCAGGCCCGCGAGGGGGAAGGGCAGGTCGTGCTGATCGGCGGGGAGCCCGGCATCGGCAAATCCCGCTTGACGCAGGTGCTGCGCGAGCGAATCGCGCACGAACCGCACACCGCCTTGCACTACCAGTGCTCGCCCTATCACCTCAACTCCCCGCTGTATCCCATCACCGAGCAACTCGAGTTCGCGGCAGGCTTCGTGCGCGAGGACGCGCCGGAGCAGAAGCTGAATAAGATGGAGGCCATGCTGGTGGGCAGCCCCGAGGAACGCGCTGAGGCGGCGCCGCTGATTGCAGCCCTGCTATTGCTGCCAGTGGAGCGTTACCCGCCGCTCGCCCTCTCGCCGCAGAAGCAGAAGGAGAAGACGCTCGAGGCGCTGGCCGCCCAGCTCGAAACGCTCTGCCGGCGCCAGCCGGTGCTGATGGTGTTCGAGGACGTGCACTGGATCGACCCCACCAGCCAGGAGGCGCTCGATGCGCTGGTTCCCCGGCTCCAGGCGCTGCCCATCATGCTGGTGATCACCCACCGGCCCGAGTACACGCCGCATTGGCCCGAGCAACCGCACGTCACCCGCCTGGGTCTGGGCCGCCTCGCGCGGCGCCAAGGCACGGAGCTGGTGACGGAGGTGGCTCGCGGCAGGGGGTTGCCGACGGAGGTCTTGGCGCAGATCGTGGTACAAGCCGACGGTGTGCCTCTGTTCATGGAGGAGCTGACCAAGTCGGTGCTGGAGTCGGGGCTGCTGCGCGAGGCCAGCGATCAGTACAAGTTGCAGAGCCCGCTCCTCGCGCCCACCATCCCGACGTCGCTGCGCGACTCGCTGCTGGCGCGTCTGGACCGTTTCGCGCCGATGAAGCACATCCTCCAGATCGGTGCCTGTATCGGAAGGGAGTTCTCCTACGAGCTGCTCGCGCGGGTTTCTATGCTCCCCGACGAACAGCTCGAGGAGGTCCTGCGCAAGCTGACGGGGACGGGACTGGTATACCGTCGCGGCTTGCCCCCGAACGCCACTTACACGTTCAAACACGCTTTGGTGCAGGACGCCGCCTATGATTCCCTGCTAAAGAGCAAACGGCAGCAGCTGCATGCCCGGATCGCGCAAGTGCTCCAGGAGCACTTTGCGGACCGGGTTGCCTTGGCGCCGGAACTGCTTGCGCATCACTACACTCAAGCCGGCAAACCGGCAATGGCAATCCCGCGCTGGCGCGAGGCGGGAGAACTGTCCGTACGAAGAGTAGCGTTCCGGGAGGCGATTTCGCACCTGGATCAAGGCATGCAGCTCATCGGCTCGCTGCCTCCGTCACCCGAGCGCGACGACGGAGAGCTGGGGCTCTGTACCCTGCTGGGCACGGCCTGGGTGGCATTGCGTGGATTCGCGGCGCCGGAAGCGTGGTCCAGCTTCCACAGGGCGCTGGAGTTGGCAAAGACCTTGAACCGGCACGAGGCACTGTTGCCGATCTACTTCGGTCTGGCCTCCAACCTGGTACTGCGCGGTCGGCTCGCGGAAGGTCTCGACTGGGTGAATGAGATGCTGGCTTCTGCAGAAGCCACCGGAGATCGCGACCTGTCGATCATGGGGCATCGGTCGGCGTGCACTACGTACTTCTGGCTAGGAGATTTCAGCCGCTCGCGCGAGCATGGGCACAGGGTGCTGGAGCTGTACAACGAGGACGCGCATCGGCACCTCGCGGATCTCACCAACGTCGACCCGAGAACGGTGGTCGAGATCTATCTCTCGATAGGAACCTGGATCCTCGGCTATCCGGATCAGGCCTTGCAGCTGCGTGAAGCTATGGATACGCATGCGCGCCGGCGCCAGCACCCCTTCGACATCGGTTATGCACTGACCTTCGGCGGCCAGGTTTGGGACCTCTGCCGCGAACCCGAAGCCCTTCTTGCGAGCGTCGAGGAATCGGATCGGCTGGGGCGAGCGCATAGCCTGCCGTTCATCTCCGAAGTGCTGGCGCAGATGCTCAGAGGTATCGCCTATCTGCGGGCAGGGCGACTCGAGGAATGCATCCCACAGCTGCGCGGTGCTCTCGATAAGTGGACGGCAGGTGGCGCGCTGCTTTGGATGCCCTACTTGCGGGCAGTTCTCGCCGAAGGCCTGGCGCTCCGCGGAGACCTCGAAGGCGGATTGACCTTGGTCGAGGAGAGTCTCAACCAGATTTCGCGGCCGGGCTGGGAGGAACGTTCACACCAGGCCGAGGTGCTACGGCTCAAAGGATGGATGCTGCAGGAACGAGGAGAGCGCGCCGCGGCGGAAGAGAGCTATCTCGCTTCCCTAGACGTCGCGCGTGAACAGCAGGCCAAGTCTTGGGAGTTACGCACGGCCACGAGTCTCGCGCGGCTCTGGCGAAGCCAAGGCAAGAGACAGGAGGCCCGCGAGCTTCTCACATCCGTTCACGGCTGGTTCACGGAGGGCTTCGCTACGAGAGATCTCATAGAAGCCAAGGCGTTGCTGGACGAAATCTCTTGAGGACCGGGCGCGTGCTCTGGACTGAAGAGGCGGGCGACGAGGTCAGGACCCGGCGAAGAAACACCCGGTCGCCCGGTCGATATGGCCGAGGCGGCGCTTTCGCTCCGTTCGTCTCTCGAGTTCTGCCGCGAGTCGATCGTCGATCCGCCCCGCCTGGAGCGCCGCCCTGTAGGCGTCGAGTGAAAGCGCATCGCGTCCGCGCGCGCTGCGCTCGTAGGCCAGCTTGCGGGTCAGCCCGAATTCGGTGGAAGGCTCGCGCACCGAGTCTGCCGCGTCACAAACCCAGTTGCCCGGATTGGCTGCCATCTCCGCGGCCAGGGCCGCCCATAACCCGGCCTCTGCAGTCCTCGGGGCCGTTTGAGGAAAGACCAGATGCCCCACAATGCTTTTGTGACCTTCCGACCACGGCTGGGTAAAGTGTTCGAGCGAAGTGCGAATCTCATCCAGATAGCGAATCCAATAGATCTCGAAAACGACATCTCCGGACGCCTGACGTTCCGCCCAGTCGATTGTCAGATAGTGCTCCCTGGATCCCCAAGAATGAACTGAATTCGAGGAGGGAAGTGGCGTCAGCGTGAACCTGCCCAGCGTGCCGCTCACCTCCACGACACCGGTCCAGTAGGACTGATATGCGGTACCCGGCAGCGCCGTGCGCGCAGATAGCTGGGCGATGAGCGCGAGCGTCTTTTCGGCTTTGCCGGCGCCCATGCTCCTGGTCAAGCTCGCTCTCATGAGCGCGTGATCAACGGCCAGTGGGGCCGAGCCGACAGATCTCGGGCCCGCCGCATCTGCGGTGGCGCGCAGAAAATGCATCCCGTCCAGGCGATTGTCTACAGGCAACACGGGGCTGCTAACCCCGAGGAAATCCACTGGTTGGCCGCGTGCGGTGAGAAACGAGGCGCGCAGGCCAAGAAAGTCCGGAATGCTCTCGACATGAGGCGTGCCCAAGCTAGTGGAGATCCGGCCGACGCCGATATGCTCGGTACCGGGGACGAACAGCCCTACGCCAGAGAATCCGTCCGGCAGTCTGTCAGCGACGCGCAGCAATACGTTGCTACCAGCGACCTGGTACTCATGGGCCGCTCGGTCAAGACACTTGAGTCCGGAATGGCGGTCGCGAAGTTGATGTTGAATAGCGCTCACCTCTGCAACGTCGGCAGCGATGCGGTGTAGATCATCCGTCCCGGGACGAAACAAAGGGCACCTCATCCACTCACCTGTCATGGTGCCTCTCCATGCGAGCGCTTGTCCACTCGATCGGTGCGTATCAGAGATCCCGACACTGAACGCCGCATGACGGCTCGCGGTTCAACCGAAGCCAGACGAGTGGAAACCTTTCGCCATCCGGTTCTCTCATCGCTGGGGATTCTGTCCGGAGCGCTGCCTCAGCTGCTCCATCACGAGCGCATTGTCGAAATACACCCATTCGCCCAAGATGCGCTCGTCTTCGTCGAACTTGAATATCGCGCAGAGTGGGATCGCGATCCGACGACCTGAGGCGGGGACCCCGCCGAACGTGCCTAGATGCGTGCCGGTAAGCGTGACCTCCAGAGTGATGGCCTCCGCGCTCACATGCCGTTGGTCGACAGTGACTTTGAGGTCGGGGAAGGCCTGGAAGAAGCTCTCGTAGAATCTACGAATGCTGTCGTGACCATACAGATTCTCACCGTTCACGACGCAGTGCGGGTGCTTTCCGAATGTTCCCAGGGTCGCTTCGATGTCACGGGTATTCTCCACTCTGACGTGCTCGTCTACAAGCCTGATCCGGGCTGCCTGGCGCGCCTCGTTGATTGTGGCCTGGGCATTCTCCTTCCGGACGTCGTCCCGCGAGACATCCGCGGCTCGTTCCACCTGTACGATCAGCACGGCATGCAAGCAGTCCAGCTTTGACGCGCGGATCAACCCGGAGTAGGTTCCGGCCGGGGTATGCGCTGGAACGGCGACGTGGACCTTGATGTCGCCGCGCTTACCGGGTTCAAGCATCAGCACTCGAGGCTGGAAAACGACATTGTCGGCCCGGATCTGCTTCCCGTCCTGGCTAACCAGATCCGTGCCGAAGAACTCGATCTGTGCCAGGTGCTCGTCATCGTTGACCAGCGACACTGTGGCTTCAGCGGCTTCGCCTGGGGCAACCGGCCCGGCTGCGGACACCAGCGGCGCGGGCTCCACGATTAGCCCTCCACCGTCGTAGTGTGAGTCATGCAGCGGCCCGCCGGCTGCCGGCGACATCGCGCTTCTGAGCCCGGTCCCAGTCATGGCGGAGAGAGACCGGTCGAGCCCGTTGTCGTGGCAGGATCATCTGGTCGCGACATCATCGAACGTCGCTCGTTGCGCACCTACCGACGCATCGGAAGCAGTGCCACCGGTGCTGCCGCATCAGCAAACCGCACTCTCGGCTGTCGTGGCGGGGCTTCCTCCGGCATACCGGTCACCGCTCCACGAACATTGGGAATGTACCCAAGTACCTTCGGCTGGAAGCCCCATTTGATCAACGTGTGTCCCTCCTCGGAGCTTGGGTCGAAGACCACCATATCGGGCTCCACGGGTTGAAGGCGTGGCGTGAGATCGGTTCGCCACTGCCAGTTCACGATCGGCCCGTTGCCGATGCGTGCTATGCCCGGGTAGACGTATTCGGTTCCGCGAGGAAGCTCGCCATATGAAATCCCGGCAGTCGCCGCTGCCTTCGCCACCTGGGGAAGGTACGTCAATGCATCGTCGGCCGGGACGAACTTGATTCGCGCTACCGGGCGTCCCGCGCCGTCCTTGATCGAGAACGTGCGCTGCCGTCCGTCGTGCATCAGCTCGATCGTTCCGGGGCGTTTGTCCGTGCCCATCCGCTCGCGTCCTACCTCGATCGCGACTCGAGTCGAATCCAGGAGGCGAGCGAAGTAAAGCCGCGCCTTGTTCTCGTACGCGCGTCTGGTCGGATCGAAGCCGCCATCGACCATCGACAGCACGCTCGACGCCCCGTTCGGGTCGGCTTGGATGCACGCCTGGGACACCGGTGTATCGTCGCGAACGGCGGCCACGATTATGAACATGGCGTTGTACGGCCGGAGCGAGGTATCAGTGAGCTGGTGCGACCAGAACTGAGCGATTGCCGATTCCCGCCCGTCCGCGTGCCTTAGCATGAGCGGCTTGTAGCCACTGCCGGCCAGGGCTTCACGTACCTGTGCGACGTTGGGGCACTCACCGTAGAGCTGCACCATCTCTCCGTTGTAGTACTGGACTTCGTTCAGCACGACCGTACCGCTCGCGGTCGTATAAGTCTTGCCGGTGATTGGATACCTGTCGAAGATCGGCTCGTACCGTTGATTGTCGACACCGTCCGGCAGCGGCACGAACGCCGCCAAGGTCAGCTTGCTTCTCGCTTCGCGGGTCAGTTGCTTGTCGAACTTGGCGAGCACCTCCTTGATCTCCTCCGGGCGGTGCGGGATCTGCAGGAGGCAAATAGCGTCCGAGTTTCCCAGTTCTCCGTCCTCGGCGAGTTTGATGGCCTCCTGCATCACGCTGTTGTAGCGAGGCGCAGGTAGCATCCCAGTCCACTGCTCCCGGGGCTCCGGACCAGCCCCATCGCCGCGCCGATACGGGTTAGACATTGGGTTGTGGACACGAGGCACCGTGGCCGAGCTCATCGAGCTTGGTGTAAGCCTGGGGGCGGTGCTTGGTGGCGAGAGGGTTGGCACACTCCCGGGTGCGGCCGTCGTGCCGGCAACTTCGATCGTGACGAGCGCACGCAGGTAGTCCAGGCCGCGCACCACGAGAAGGCCGGAATAACAGCCCGATGCGGCGTCGACCGGAACGGTTGCCGATATAGCCAGAGCCTTCTGCTCCTGCGGTTCCAGAGCGATCTCCGAAGGCGTGAACTCGAGCAGCGAGCTCGGAATCCGGCCTCCCCGGCTGCCGAGCAAGTCGGTCGCCGTGGGCGCCACACGCACAGGCTGGCTCTCGCTGTTGCGCAGCGTCATTGAGATGGTGGCCCGCTCGCCAGGTTTGACCGTCGCGCGTGGCCTCACTTCGGCCAGCGGCCCTGCGCCGCTGCTCGCCGATGGATACGTCGAGGGAGCTTTGGTCGCCCCGGCTTGCAGGTTGGGCCAGAGCGCCGCGAGGTTATCCACGAACTCGTGCATCTGGCGCAGCACGGGGTGACTCGAGTTCGAATAGCCCAGCGGAGCAGTGCCAGCACCGCTGCGAGCGGCGAGCACGCCCCTCGCCATCTCTTCATCGAGGACCGACGCCGCCTGCGACACTATCGACGCTGCCGGTTTGCTGACCTCGGCGGTTGCATTGTCGACAGCGTTCGACTGCGCCGCGCCATCCTGCGCAGGAACTGGCAGCAGCGACAAGGGCCCTACCGTTTCAGAACTGGGAAACGGGATCAGCCGCCGCAGAAACGCGGTTGCTTCGTCGAGAACCTGGCCGGCGTCTGGCATGCCGCTTACGCGCGGAGGTTCGGGTGATCGTCGATAGCCTTCCACAAGCCTCCCTTCGACCAGATCAGACGTCCCTGCTTACCATATAGGAAATGACCTGGTTCAGAAATCTCTTTTCATCCGACTCCGGGATGTCCCCGAACGCTTGCGTGAACTCGTAGAGCGCAGCGCCCGCGAGCTGCTTCGTCGCCTTCCGTGCATGGTCCAGGCTCCCTCGCGATCGCATCAGATCCAGAATCCAGCGTGTGTCTCGCATGGAGCGCGCCGCGCGGGGCCGCTCGAGGTGGTCGGTCACGCGAGCGGCTTCCCGGGCGTCCAGCCGGCGCAGCAGATGGATCAGCATCAGCGTGCGCTTCCCCTCGAGCAGGTCTCCGCCGATCTCCTTTCCGTAGCGCCGTTCGTCGCCCGTGAGGTTGAGAAGGTCGTCCTGTATCTGGAACGCCGTGCCGAGGTAGGATCCGAAGCGATTGAAGCGATCGAGGTCGACGCCGTCCCTGGTGCCGATGAGCGCGCCGATGCGGCAGGGATGGATGAAGCTGTACCAGCAGGTCTTCTTGAGCACCATCCGCAGGTAGTCTTCGTCGGTGATGTCGCGGCGGTTGTCGCGCACCCAGCCTAGCTCCATGGCCTGGCCCTCGAGCGACTCCTGCATCATATGCTCGAACTCGTCGTACACGCGCCCCGTCAACGTTGGGCCGAGGGCGGGCAGATTCTCTCGGAGGATGCGCACGCTGAGCGCCGTCAGCATGTCGCCGGCATTGATGGCGATGGGCACGCCGTGCTCGGCGTGCAGCGTGGGAAGACCGCGGCGCAGCTCGCTGTCGTCCTCGACGTCGTCGTGCACCAGGAAGGCGTTGTGCAGCATCTCGATGGCGGTGGCGGACGCGAGCGCGTCGGACGGGTCGCCGCCGAACGCCTGGCACGTGGCCATGCACAGCGCGGGTCGAATGCTCTTGCCCGTGCGTGACAGGTACGACGTCAGGGGCGCGTAGAGATAGCGCTGCGGCTCTCGCTGCGGCACGGCCGACAGCAAGCCGGCAAGCGTCGTTTCGCGATAGTTCGAGAGCCGAGCGTGAAACGGGTCGAGCGCCATCTCTCCAAGACCTTAGTTCGGGATGATCTCAACTCTGCCGGAACCGCTGCCGTTGCCGTATGTCGTGGAGACCCCTTGCCTCGAGCCCCGCGCCTCGACGAGACGAATCGCAAGCAGACGAACCAGCCGCTCGACGAGCGCCGTCGCTTCGCGCCTGAGGTCGGACGTCACGCCCGGCTGCGCTTGACGGTCGAGGAACGACAGGATGGGCTGATAGGGTAGCGGCGAATCGGCTCCGTACGCTTTCGAGAGCCCACCCTCCGCGGTGCCCTGTTCCAGGGCTTGTATCGATTTCTCCACCAGCTCGGTGAACGAAAGGCCGAGGCGCACGAGCGTGTCATCCCAGGGCAGCCCCTGAGTGAACCGGATGAGATCGAGCTCGCGCCACGGTGCGAAGATCTCGGGCTCGTGCAGGTCCCACACACCGCAGCGGGTGGCACCGGAGCCAGCCGCGTCGAGGATTCCGTTCACCGCTCGGCGAGCGGCTTCGTTGGCCGCCTCCATCGTCGCGAGGTCGGTGTAGGTCCGGACGTAGTCGGAGGCCAGGAACAGGTTGGGGATCTTCGAAACAGCTTCCGGCCGCAGCTTCCAGGTGTCGACGAGATTGACCAGCAACGGCTCCTCGTTCGCCGTGGTGCCCTGGTGCCGGCTCAGGCTCGGGTCCAGGCTGAAGCTGTGGAGCTGCTCATCCTTCAGCTTGGTGAAGTCCCCATAGTTCACGCTCCGCTTGATCTGCTCCCAGACCTCCGCCTCGATCTCCGCAGGCGTGCAGTCCTTGGCGGCCTTCCCGTGCAAGCCCGGCTCTCCCCATTCGGAGATATCGACGGAGATGATGCCCCTCACCGTGCCATCCCCGTACTGCGACAGGCTCACGTGCCGCCAGAACTGCACCTGCGAAATCGACGTGAGCGCCCAGGGAGAATCGACGTAGATGCTGTGGCCGTGTGCGAGCGGAACGTCCTGCTTCAGGTAGATCTGGATGCCGTTCATCCACTCCGTGATGTCGTCGAGCGTGAACAGGTGGCCCAGTGCCGGATCCGCCCGGATCATCTCGGGCGTGATCAGGTCGATGACGTCCTCCACCGGCAGCGCGAAGATGAAGTAGTCGCCCCGGACCGTGAGCGTCGATCCGCCTTGCTTGACGGTGGCCGAGCGGACGCGCTGGCCATCGAACGACACCGCGACCGCCTTCGAGTCGAGATGATAGGCGACCCCGCGCGACTCCAGATAGCGCCGCCAGGGATCGATCCAGACGTCGTTCGTCGGGCCGTTCAGCACCCGGTCGGTGCTCGGCCCGGGCGTGATGATGTCGAACAGCAGCTGCACGAAGATGTCGCCGATGGTCTTCGTGCTCGCAGTGCGGGCTTTCGCGGCGACGAGCGAGCGCGTGATCCCGTGGCCAAGCAGCTTCTGATAGGCGAGCGAGCGGTGCTCGGCGCCGATGAAGTCCCACCATCCGATCTTCTCGTACTCTTCGTCGCGCCGCTCGCGGCACGAGGTAACGATCTGCCAGACCTTCGAGCCGAAGAATCGCAGGTCGTCGTGGGTCAGGTCGAGGTCGCCGTTCAGAAAGCGGCTGACGTCATCCAATGCGACGCGCACGTCGCTCATCGTGCGGGGCGAGCGGGCGATCAGATCGACCGGGAAACGCCCGTACCGGTTCAGCTGGCAGCGTGTCGTGTCGACAAGGTTGTCCACGACGGTTCCGGTTGGACCGTACGGGATCCGGGCCATCGTGTCGGTGATGTGACGGTAGAAGCGGGGGAAGAACCGGAACCCGTGTTCGCCAGGCAGGTCCTTGCGGCCGTCCTTGCCCGAGCCCGGCACCGGAAAGCTGCGGGCTTTGCCACCGGGGATGGGCAGCAGCTCATAGACTTCGACGTCGAAGTTGCGCTCGATCAGCTCATGGGCGGCGCTGAGGCCCGCGATGCCGCCGCCGAGGATGATGACCTTGGGGTTCACGGGTCAAATCACTCGCCTCTAACAACGTGATGCAAAACGCGACATCGCACTCCGACCGTACCGCTAGACGCATGTATGGGCACGCTCAATCAAGCAGTTGTTGCGCGGGTGTGCCAGCGATAAGCCCGGAGGCGCGCCGAGACCACTATTGCATCAGCCTGCTAACTCACGCCAGGTTTCTTCTTCTCCAACTTCTCTCGTTGCTCCTTCAGATCGGCAATCCTCTTCGCCTTATCGGCCGCTGTGCGAGCACGAACCGCTGCATCGTGGGCTTTGACGGCAGCCATGTCCGCTATCCCCGTATTGGCCGCTTCCTTGGTCTTCTGCGCTTCCTTGTCCTTGGCTTCGGCCGCGCTCGCAGCTGTATCTGCCTCATTCGCGGCTTTGCGAGCGTCCTCGGCGTTCGTCGCCTGCTGCGCCCTTTCGTGAGCCTTCTCCGCACTGGTAGCTTCATTGGTCGCTACCTCAGCCGCTTCCACAGCTGCCTCCTCCGCTTTCTTAGCTTTGGCGTCCGCGGCCGCTTTCTTAGCTTTGGCGTCCGCCGCCGCTGGAGCCTTCTCGGCCTCAGAACCTGTCGGGCCCGTCTCCCTGGTCTTTGTCATTTCGCGCGCTCCTTCATACGAAGTGACTATCCATTATCCTCTCTCTGCTTCAGCGATCTGTTGATCGAGTGCTTCTTTGTCGATCTCGTCTTGCGTCGGGCGGAGTCTGAAGCCAGCCACCGGAAGATTAACTGCATCCCTGATTCTCAAGGCGAACCGCTCGTAGACACGAAACAGGAACTTCGCATTTGCCGTGCGCTGAAGGAACTGAGTGGTTGGCGGCGTGCCGACGACGATGTCCACGGCGTTGCCAGCGAGAGAGACCACGATGCCTGCTTTGGGATTCATCGTGGTCGCGGGCAATAACGGTCCACCTTTCAGCAGCGGCGCAATCCGGTCAGCGGGAAGCACAAGAGACTGAGAGGGATCATGCACCCCAGTAAAAAGCTCGCTGCCTAGCACACAAGCGAAGGGGCCAGGATTGAACCTGCCTTCGAGGGTTTGAGTCGCATCCACTACCGCTGATACGACGGCTTGGCCTATGGTCCGATCATTGCCCATATTCAACGGACGAAATGACAACATTCGTTTCGGCAGATCCGCAAGCCCCTGCTGTGGCTCAATCCTATCGTTCGCGACTAGCTTCGAGTCCTGCGCCTGAGGACGTTGGCGTAAGCCCTCGAAGACGATTTGGTCTTGCCCCAATGCTAGTATGTTGGCCGCCCGGCGAAACGTGAGCAGGGCATTTGTAAGCGTCTCCTCAACCACCTGTTCGCTCGACAGTTCAACCATCACCGTAACGTTCACGAGTTTGAGGTTGACGCCAGGGTAATCACGATCGAGCCTTATGGTGGGTGGTGTCGACGTGTCGTCTTGTTGGAGACGTTCATTTCGCACTACCTCCGTGCTGTCCGCAAGCGGCCCGTACATCGGAAGGAATGCGTTCGCCACGCTGGCCTCGCGGAATGCATTGGCGACGGCGGCATTCACGTTCTGCCACTGGGCGTCGGTCCAATTCAACTCAGCCATCGTGAGCCTCCCTCACAGATCCAGAATGCCAAAACGATGTGCGAACGAAGTTGCCATCCTGAGCCTCTGGATGGCGGTGGGATTGTGCCCCTAGGGCAGAAGGAGACTCGACTGAACGCCGCCCGCATGGGGTGAGCGACGGTCTGCGCAGACGCGGGCGCCCGGGAAGGGCGGAGCGGCCGAAAGAACGGTGGATTCGCGCAAAGAAACGCAACCCGTGCTCGTCCGGCGGGTTTTTGCGCATGCCGATCGGCCCGGGGTTTCCGCTGCCACCCAAGGCAACATTGCGCCGACCGCCGGGGATCGAGAGGGCTTCGTAGACCTCCACCTCGAACCCGCGCTCGATGAGCTCGTTGGCAGCGCTCAGTTCGGCAACAACGCCGCCGAGCACGACGACCGTCTGCACCATCGCCCTCCCTGGGCCGATCCCCGCGGTGCCGCTTCCGCCCAAGTCTGCACAGACCCGGGAGGTTGGCACACTAGCACGCTGCCCTGAGGGGCGCAACGCTTAGTCTTATCCAACATGGTATGAGCCTGAGTCGGGGGCCGTGTTTCCAACGAGGTATGAGCCTGAAGCTGAGTAAGCGGGTCGTCGATCATCCCGGACATGGTGATCGACATGAACGATGCGAAGCT
>Ga0209706_10001384_pt1 | contig 13702 bp, 9 predicted proteins | sample PPLLaktember2015_6_FD_187263 | JGI IMG/M metagenome (GOLD analysis project Ga0209706, IMG submission 187263) | Freshwater sediment microbial communities from Prairie Pothole Lake near Jamestown, North Dakota, USA - PPLs Lake P8 Core (1) Depth... | ecosystem: Environmental > Aquatic > Freshwater...
CGCGCCTTCGCTGATGGTAGCCTGCGGCCTTGCCATGAGGAGGTTTGATAAATGACAACCCGTATCAACCTGCTGCCGCATCGCGAGATGCGGCGCAAGCAGCAGCAGCAGCAGTTCTTTGTCATGCTGGCAGTCGTCGTCGCGGCGGGCGTCGCTATCTGGTTTGCTGTGCATACCTATCTGGACGGCCAGTTGACGAACCAGAATGCCCGCAACCGGTACCTGGAGGGCGAGATTGTCAAGCTCGACAAGGAAATTGCCGAAATCAACAAACTGAAAGAGCAGACCGCGGCATTGCTCAAGCGCAAGCAGGTGGTCGAAACACTGCAGGGCAACCGTGCTGAAGTCGTGCATCTGCTCGATCAGCTTATCCGGCAGATTCCCGACGGAATGTATCTGAAGTCCATCAAGCAACAGGGCACGAAGGTGGCAATCAGCGGATTCACGCAATCGCAGGCGCGTGTTTCGACGCTGATGCGCAACCTCGAAGGATCACAGTACCTGCAGAACGCCAATCTGGTGGAAATCAAGGTCGCGACCACCGGTGGATTGCGCATCAACGAATTCACGATGAACATTGATGTCGTGCGCGCAGTCGAGCCGAGCGCCAAAGGCGCCAAGAAGGGCTAAACCATGACTCTTGACGAACTAAAAAGACTGGACCCGAAACGAATCGGCAGCTGGCCGATTCTGCCCAAGTTCGGTGTCTTGCTGATCCTGCTCCTGGTGCTGGTTTTTGCCAGTTACTGGTTTGACTGGCAGGAGCAGATCGCCCAGATCGATGGCGCGAAAGCGAAGGAGGAGCAGCTTCGGACCACGTTCCTCAACAAGAAGAAACTGGCGGTCGACCTCCCCGCTTATCGCAAGCAACTTGCGGATATTGAATCGCAGTTCGGCGCACTGCTGAAACAGCTTCCCGGAAAGTCCGAAATGGACGCTCTGCTGACCGATATCAATCAGGCTGGCCTTGGGCGCGGCCTGCAATTCGAATTGTTCCGCCCGGCTGCGCAAGAGACTGCGAAGGATTTTTACGCGGAATTGCCGATTACGATCCGTGTCACCGGCAATTATCATGACCTCGGCGCGTTTGCCAGCGATATCGGACGACTTTCCCGTATTGTTACGCTGAACGACATTTCCCTGGCAACGGCCAAGGACGGGTTGACGATGGATGCTACTGCAAAAACTTTTCGCTATCTTGATGAAGCCGAAATCGCAGCCCAGCGGAAAAAACCGGCTGCCGGAGCGAAAAAATGAACGCCCGGTCGGTAATTTTCGTCGCCTCATGCCTGCTGCTGCTCGGAGCCTGCAGCGCCGAAGAACACTCGGACCTGAGGGCGTTCGTCAAGGAATCCGACAAGCTGCCTGGTGGACGCATTCCGCCGCTTCCGGAAGTGAAACCTTACGAGCCTTTTACTTACAACGCATATGACCTGACCGATCCGTTCAAACCACGCAGGATTGAACCGCCTAAATCCACTGGCAAGGGTGGTATACAACCTGATCTCAATCGTCCGCGTGAGGCACTGGAAGCATTTCCGCTCGAGAATCTGACCATGGTCGGCACGCTGCAGCAGAAGAATCGGTATTACGCGCTGGTCAAGACACCGGATAAAGCGCTCTACCGCGTCACCTCGGGCAACTATCTGGGCCAAAATTTCGGTCGTATCGTCGGCATCACGGAAACAGACATCAAACTGAAGGAAATCGTTCAGGACAGCGGCGGCAACTGGGAAGAAAAAGACCAGGCGCTGCAGCTGCAAGAACAGGAGGGTAAGAAATGATTCGGTTTTTCAAGTTCATGACTCGTGTTTCCGGCCTCGTCACCGCGGCGGGTTTCGCTCTGATGACAACAACAGCACTTGCGCAGAACAGCATTGAATCCGTCAATGTATCCGGACAACAGGGTGGGACCACGCTGCTCAGGGTCACGCTGAAAAATGTACCGGTGGCGGCGCCGGCAAGCTTTTCGGTAAACAACCCGCCACGTATTGCCTTTGATTTTCTGGAAACGACCAACGGCTCCGGCAAAAACGTGCAGGAAATCGGGGAAGGCGATGTCCGCCGCATCAATATCGTTCAGGCCGGCAACCGCTCGCGCATTGTGCTTGAAACCGCACGTCCTCTGAGTTATGACGCAAAGATCGAGGGCAATACGATCCTGATTACGCTCAGCGGCGCTGCATCGGCGAGCGCCTCCTCGGCAGCGCCGGCTCAGACTTTTGCGCAGGCGCAGCCCGGTGACAGCAAACACAGCTTGCGTGACATTGATTTTCGCCGCGGGCGTGCAGGCGAGGGCAGGGTCGTAGTCGACCTTTCCGACAAGCAAGTTGGCATTGACCTGCGGACTCAGGGTCGCTCACTGATCGTCGATTTTCTCAACACTGCTGTTCCGAAGAATCTCGAACGCCGGCTGGACGTGGTCGACTTTGGGACGCCGGTCGACACCATAGAAACGTTTACCCAAGGCAACAACACCCGCATGGTGATTACACCGCGCGGCGCTTGGGAGCATTCGGCCTATCAGACGGACAATCGCTTTATTCTTGAAGTCAAAAAAGTGGCAGATGATGCCAACCGGCTGGTGCAACCTGGGTTTGTCGGGGAAAAACTTTCGCTGAACTTCCAGAACGTTGAAGTCCGGGCTGTGCTGCAGGTCATTGCTGATTTCACCGGGCTCAATGTGATCACTAGTGACACGGTTGGCGGCAGCCTGACCTTGCGCCTCAAGGATGTGCCGTGGGATCAGGCCCTGGACATTATTTTGCAGAGCAAGGGCCTGGACATGCGCAAGACCGGCAACGTGGTCTGGATTGCACCGCGCGACGAACTGGCGACCCGCGAGAAGCTCGCACTGGAGGCCCGTGCGCAAATTTCCGACCTTGAACCGCTGCGCACCGAGAGCATGCAGGTCAATTACCAGAAGGCCGCCGAATTCCAGAAACTGTTGTCGGATCCTGCGCAGAAAATCCTGTCGAAGCGTGGCAGCGCCGTGGTCGACGTTCGCACCAACACGGTTTTCGTACAGGACACGCCCTCCCGGCTTGAGGAAATCCGGAAATTGCTGAAGCAGATCGATATCCCCGTTCGCCAGGTAATGATCGAATCGCGCATCGTTGAGGCAAATGATACTTTCAGCCGTAACCTTGGTGCGCGCCTCGGTTATAACGACGCCGGGGGCAGGGGTTTCAGTGTCCCCAGCAGCGGGACCTCCACTAGTGGACTTATTGGCGGCAGCCTCGCCTCGACAGCGGCGGCCACTGGCCAAAGCACCACCGCCCCGCCGTTCAACGAGAGCCTGTTCGTTAATCTGCCCGCGCAAGGCCTCTCCGGTGCCAGTCCCGGCGTGTTCTCGTTCCTGCTATTCAACGACTCTCGAACGAAGTTCCTGAACCTCGAGTTGTCAGCATTGCAGGCCGACGGCAAGGGCAAGATCATCTCCAGCCCGCGCGTGATTACGGCCGACAAGATCGAAGCTACGATCGAGCAGGGCACCGAGATTCCTTATCAACAGGCCACTTCCAGTGGCGCCACGGCGGTGTCTTTCCGTAAAGCCACCTTGTCGCTGAAAGTCAAGCCACAGATCACGCCAGACGACAACGTGATCATGAGCCTGAAGGTGAACAAGGACAGCGTCGGCCAGAACACGTTGTCCGGCCCTTCCATCGATACCAAGCAGGTCGTGACCGAGGTGCTGGTCGAGAATGGCGGCACTGTCGTTATAGGCGGGATCTACACGCAGGATGAGCGGTCGACAACGACCAAGGTGCCGGTGCTCGGTGACCTGCCCTTTATGGGTTTTCTGTTCAAAAACAACCAGCGCGTCGATGACCGCCGGGAGCTGCTGATCTTCATTTCACCGAAGGTACTGAAGGACGGCGTGTCGCTACGTTAACTCGGAGCGATCCGCATCAAGGGCGACGCTGCGGCGCCGCCCTTTTTGTTTTTAATCCGCGACCCGGTCCCAGCGACGCTTCCGTTAGAATCACTCCATGCCCAAGCTCGACAGTCCGCAGCGGTCCCCTGTCATCGACCAGGAGAATATTTTTCTGGTCGGCCTGATGGGTGCCGGCAAGACCTCCGTGGGCCGCATGTTGGCAAAGCGCGTGCACAAGGACTTTTTCGACGCGGATGCTGAAATCGAACGCGCAACGGGCGTCAAGATCCCGGTAATTTTCGACATTGAAGGCGAATCCGGATTTCGCGCGCGTGAGGAGAAAATTATCGAAAAACTCACTGCAATGCACGGGGTCGTTCTCGCAACGGGTGGCGGCGCAGTGCTGTCTCCAGCCAATCGCGCCAGACTAAAACAACACGGTTGCGTCATTTACCTGCGAGCAACGCCGGAAGATCTTTGGCGGCGCACCCGGCGCGACCGCAACCGCCCGTTGTTGCGAACTGCGAATCCCCTGACGACACTGCGAGAACTCCATGCGCAACGTGACCGGCTCTACTCTGAAGTGGCGGACCTGATAGTCGATACTGGCACTCAGAGCGTAGGCACGCTGACGACTCAGATTCAGAAACTGCTCGCCGAGTTGGTACCGGCTACCAGCCCGAGCCCGCACGCCTGACGGAACCACAGCATGGCAGCACAGAATCCCGTTAAGTCACTGAATGTCAGTCTTGCGGATCGCAGCTATCCGATCCACATCGGGCCAGGCTTGCTGGCGCGCGGTGAATTGATCGCACAGCATCTGCCGCAACGCAAGGCCGTGATTATCACCAACACCGTCGTCGCCCCACTCTACCTGGAAATTTTGCGGGCCAGTCTCATAGAACGGCAGGTCGCAGTGCAGTCGATCGTGCTGCCTGACGGAGAAGAGCACAAGGATTGGCGCACGCTCAACCGGGTATTCGACGCCCTGCTGACACATCATGCCGAGCGCAAGACCACGCTAATCGCGCTGGGCGGGGGTGTTATCGGGGATCTCGCCGGCTTCGCAGCAGCGGTGTTTCAACGCGGCGCACCATTCATCCAAGTTCCCACCACCCTGCTCGCTCAGGTCGATTCGTCTGTCGGCGGAAAAACAGCGATCAACCACCCTCTGGGGAAGAACATGATCGGGGCTTTTTACCAGCCCAGGGCGGTAATCGCTGACACTGACACGCTGCAAACGCTGCCGGACCGCGAGTTGTCGGCAGGAATCGCCGAAATCATCAAATACGGACTAATTGGTGATCGCGGATTTTTCGATTGGATCGAGGCGAATATAGACTGCCTGATAGCCCGCGACACCGAGGCACTGATTCATGCCATCGAAATCTCCTGCCGCAACAAGGCGATCGTGGTAGCCAGCGATGAGCGTGAGGAAGGCGTGCGTGCATTGCTCAATTTCGGCCACACGTTCGGCCACGCAATCGAGTCGGGGCTGGGTTACGGCAAGTGGCTGCATGGCGAAGCCGTCGCTGCCGGCATGGTCATCGCGGCCCGGGTATCACAGCGGTTGGGGCTGCTCGATGCCGGCTGCGTCGACCGTATCGTAAACGTGCTACGCCGCGCACGACTGCCGGTAGCGGGTCCGCGGTTGGGGGCGGATCGCTACTTGGAGCTGATGGGGCATGACAAGAAAGTCGAAGGTGGAAAAATCCGGTTCATATTGCTGCGAGACATCGGAGACGCGTTCATCAGTGACGCCGTGCCCCGCGATGTGTTGGACGCTGTGTTGAACGGAGCAGGCGTCGATGGCAGCTGACAAGGTACCCTATGCGGCAAATCCGACGAATTCTCGCGGGCGACGTTTCCGCGAGCCGGCACCGCGTGGACGGTCGGAGTATCAGCGCGACCGTGACCGCATCATTCATTCCACCGCGTTCCGCCGTCTCGAGTATAAAACCCAGGTTTTTGTCAATCATGAAGGCGACCTGTTCCGCACCCGTCTGACGCACAGCCTGGAAGTCGCGCAAATCGGGCGCTCTGTAGCGCGCCACCTGCGCCTTGACGAGGATCTGACAGAAGCCATTACACTGGCGCATGACCTTGGCCACACACCATTTGGCCATACCGGACAGGACGCGTTAAATGCATCCATGAAACCTTACGGCGGTTTCGAACATAACCTGCAATCGCTGCGCGTTGTCGATGTACTGGAACAACGCTACGGCGCTTTCGACGGACTTAACCTGACGTTTGAAACCCGGGAAGGCATACTCAAACACTGCGCGCTGAAAAATGCGCGGACGCTGGGCGATGTTGGGGAGCGGTTCATCAAACGTCAGCGGCCCGGTCTTGAGGCCCAGATTGCCAACTTGGCAGATGAAATCGCCTATAACAATCACGATGTCGACGATGGCTTGCGCTCCGGACTGCTGGACATGGAGCAGTTATCCACCGTTGCCATTTTCCGACGCCATATGCGCATGGTGCTCCGCGAATTCCCCAGAATTGAGGGCCGCCGTCTGGTGCATGAAACTGTACGCCGGATGATCGATACGCTGGTGACCGACCTGATCCGCCACAGCGCGGCGAATATCCGGACCCTTGGGCCCGAAACCGTCGATGACATCCGGCGCGCGCCACCGATGATCCGCTTTTCGGAGCGCATCCAGCGCGAGCAAGCTGAATTGAAGCGGTTTCTGCACACCAATCTCTATCGGCATTACCGCGTATCGCGGATGAGCAGCAAGGCCCGCCGGGTAATCACTGATTTATTTCAGGCGTTCATGGCTGAGCCCGGGCTGTTGCCCCCGGAATTCCAGTCGCGAGCACAAGAAGACACGCCCCGCGCGATTGCCGATTACATCGCCGGCATGACCGACCGTTACGCAATCGTCGAACATCGACGCCTCTTTGCTATCGACGTCAGCTGAGATTTTTTCGCGGGTTTCCCGGCACCGGCGGTTGAACCAACCCCTTGATGCAGGTAGACTTATCGGGTTTCACTCCGTTTTTCGCGTATTGAGCTTTGGGATTTGTGGCGTCGCAGCAATATCGCGCTCAACCCTTTGATTATCAATACGTTTTTGACGAGGCGCCCGATGACTCATCCAAATCTGCCGGAACCCCAAGGCCTATACGACGGGGCCCATGAACATGATGCCTGCGGCGTCGGTTTTGTTGCGAACATCAAGGGCAAGAAAAGTCACGACATCATCGACCAGGGCTTGACCATCCTGCGCAACCTGACGCATCGCGGCGCGGTCGGCGCGGATCCTAAAGCGTCGGACGGAGCCGGAATACTGATCCAGATTCCGGATACATTTTTCCGGGAAGAGATGGCCAAACAGGGCGTCAAGCTGCCACCCGCCGGCCAGTATGGCATCGGCATGGTGTTCCTGCCTCGCGAACCGGCGTCCCGGTTCGCTTGCGAATACGAAATCGAACGTGCAATCAAGGATGAGGGGCAAAGCGTGCTCGGCTGGCGCGACGTGCCCGTCGACAGCGAGGATCTCGGCGAATCCGTCAAAAAAGTCGAGCCCGTGATCCGCCAGGTGTTCATTGGCCGCAGCTCCGCGATTCGCGTCACTGATGCCCTAGAACGCAAACTCTACGTGATCCGCAAGAGTGCGGGCCATGCCATCCGCGCGCTGAAACTCGCACACGGCACCGAATTCTGGGTGCCATCGATGTCGGCGCGCACCATCGTCTACAAAGGCATGCTGTTGCCCTCCCAAGTCGGCACCTACTACAGGGATCTGCTGGATCCGCGTGTGGTGTCGGCACTGGCGCTGGTACACCAGCGATTCTCGACCAATACCTTCCCAACGTGGGATCTCGCCCATCCCTTTCGGATGATCGCCCATAACGGCGAGATCAACACCTTGCGCGGCAACGTGAACTGGGTACGCGCGCGCCAGGGTGCGATCTCCAGCCTCGCGCTGGGCAAGGACCTCGACAAGCTGTGGCCGCTGATTTATCCGGGCCAGTCGGATTCAGCGTCATTCGACAATGCACTCGAACTGCTGGTGATGAGCGGCTATTCGATTGCCCATGCAATGATGATGATGATCCCCGAAGCGTGGGAAGGTCACACGCTGATGGACGCGAGCCGCCGCGCATTCTATGAATACCATGCAGCGATGATGGAGCCGTGGGACGGCCCCGCCGCAATCGCCTTCTCCGACGGCCGGCAAATCGGTGCCACGCTCGATCGCAACGGCCTGCGGCCTGCACGTTACATCGTGACCGATGATGACCTGGTGATCATGGGCTCGGAGTGCGGCTGCCTGCCGATCCCGGAAGAAAAAATCATCAAGAAATGGCGCTTACAGCCCGGCAAGATGTTCCTGGTCGACCTCGAGAAAGGTCGCATCATCGATGACGAGGAGTTAAAGGAATCGCTGGCATCCAGCAAGCCCTACGTCGAGTGGATGGAACGCATTCGCGTCAAACTGGACGACGTCGAAAGCCAGAAAGTACAACCGGAACGCAGCGCAGTGCCGCTGCTCGATCGCCAGCAGGCCTTCGGTTACACACAAGAGGACCTGAAGTTCCTGATGATTCCGATGGCCGCCTATGGCGAAGAATCTACAGGTTCGATGGGGAACGATTCCCCGCCAGCGGTGTTGTCCAAAAAGAACAAGAGCTTGTATCAGTATTTCAAGCAGTTGTTTGCGCAGGTCACAAACCCGCCGATCGATCCGATCCGAGAGGAGCTGGTGACCTCCCTGGTGTCGTTCATCGGCCCGAAACCCAACCTGCTTGGCGTCGATGAAATGAATCCACCGATCCGCCTCGAGGTCAGCCAGCCGGTGCTCGACTTCTTCGAGATGGAGAAGATCCGCAACATTGAAAGCTACACGGACGGCAAGTTCAAATCCTGTGAACTGGATATCACCTACCCGGTGGCCTGGGGCAAGGAGGCCATCGAAGCCCGCCTCGCCAGCCTCGCGGCACAGGCGGAAGATGCCGTACGCGCCGGGTATTCCATCCTCATCATTTCCGACCGCAAGGTGGATCGCGACATGGTTGCGATTCCGGCATTACTGGCGCTCTCGACCATCCACCAGCACCTCACCGACAAGGGCTTGCGCACCAGCGCCGGCCTGGTTGTCGAAACCGGGTCGGCGCGCGAAGTGCATCATTTCGCGTTGCTCGGGGGTTACGGTGCCGAGGCCGTGCATCCGTATCTCGCGCTGGAAAGCATCCTTCACGTCGCCGACAGCGGCCAGCTCGGCGTCAATGTCGACGGCCACAAAGCCATCAAGAATTTTGTCAAATCCGTAGGCAAGGGCCTGCGCAAGGTCATGTCGAAAATGGGCATTTCGACGTATATGTCGTATACCGGGGCGCAAATATTCGAAGCCATCGGGCTGTCGCAGCCGCTGGTCGACAAATATTTCACCGGAACCGCCTCCAATGTCGGCGGCATTGGACTGTTCGACGTGGCTGAGGAAGCGCTACGCACCCACCTGGCCGCGTTCAGCGGCGACCCTGTACTGGCGGGTGCGCTGGACGCCGGTGGGGAGTATGCCTGGCGGGTACGCGGCGAGGAGCATATGTGGACACCGGACGCGATCGCCAAACTGCAGCACGCGGCACGTGCCAACAGCGCGACTACCTATCGCGAGTATGCAAACATCATCAACGATCAATCACAGCGGCACATGACATTCCGCGGGTTGTTCGAGTTCCGCTTCAACCGCTGTACGCCGGTGGATATTGCCGAGGTCGAGCCGGCGGTGGAAATCGTCAAGCGCTTTTCCACCGGCGCCATGTCGTTGGGCTCGATCTCCACGGAAGCGCACACCACGCTCGCCGTGGCAATGAACCGGCTGGGCGGCAAATCCAATACCGGCGAAGGCGGCGAAGACCGCAAGCGCTACGCCCCGATCAAGGCCGGCGAGACCATGGCCTCCCGCCTCGGACAGGATCGCATCGAAAGCGACATTGAGCTCCAAGCCGGTGATTCGCTGAAGTCAAAGATCAAACAAGTGGCTTCCGGCCGCTTCGGCGTCACCGCCGAGTATCTGGCGAGCGCAGAGCAAATTCAGATCAAGATGGCACAGGGCGCAAAGCCTGGCGAAGGCGGCCAGCTGCCCGGCCGCAAGGTCTCCGAATATATCGCCGAACTGCGTTGCTCGACACCCGGTGTCGAGTTGATTTCGCCGCCGCCGCACCATGACATTTATTCGATCGAGGATCTGGCACAACTGATCCACGACCTTAAGAACAGCAACCCCCGGGCGTCGATCAGCGTCAAGCTGGTGTCGGAAGTCGGCGTCGGCACGGTGACTGCGGGCGTCGCCAAGGCCAAGGCCGATCACGTGACGATCTCCGGTCACGACGGCGGGACCGGCGCGAGTCCCTGGTCGTCGATCAAACATGCCGGTACGCCGTGGGAGCTTGGCCTGGCCGAGACCCAACAGACGCTGGTACTCAACCGGCTGCGTAGCCGTATCGCCGTGCAGGTTGATGGCCAGATAAAGACCGGGCGCGATGTCATCATTGGCGCGCTGCTCGGTGCCGACGAGTTTGGTTTTGCCACTGCACCGCTGGTGGTCGAAGGCTGCATCATGATGCGCAAGTGCCACCTCAACACCTGTCCGGTAGGCGTGGCCACTCAGGACCCGGTGTTGCGGCGGAAATTCGCCGGCAAGCCCGAGCATCTCATCAATTACTTTTTCTTCGTCGCCGAGGAAATCCGCGAACTGATGGCCAAGCTGGGCATCCGCAGGTTTGATGACCTGATCGGGCGCTCCGACCTGCTCGACATGCGCAAAGGTATTGAACACTGGAAAGCCCGGGGACTCGATTTCGGCCGAATATTTCATCAGCCGCAGATCGGCCCCGAAGTCTCCCGCTTCCACACCGAAGCTCAGGATCACGGGCTCGACAAGGCGCTGGATCACCGGCTGATCGAACTGGCGGCACCAGCACTCGAGCGCGGCGAGAAAGTCACCGTCGAAATGCCCATCCGCAACATCAACCGCACGGTCGGCACCATGCTCTCCGGCGAAGTCGCCACGCGCTACGGCCATGAAGGCCTGCCTGAGGATACGATCCGCGTGCGTTTTGCCGGATCAGCGGGGCAGAGTCTGGGCGCCTTCCTGTCGCGCGGCATCACGCTGGATCTGATCGGCGACACCAACGACTATTGCGGCAAGGGTCTGTCGGGTGGGCGTATAACCGTGCAACCGTCGCCCAAATTCCGCGGCGTCGCAGCGCAGAACATCATTACGGGCAACGCCGTACTCTACGGTGCGGTTGCGGGGGAAGCCTATTTCCGCGGCGTCGCCGGAGAGCGCTTTGCCGTGCGCAACTCAGGCGCACAGGCCGTCGTTGAAGGCGTAGGTGACCATGGCTGCGAGTACATGACCGGCGGCACTGTCATCGTACTCGGCACCACCGGACGCAATTTTGCGGCCGGCATGTCCGGCGGCATTGCATATGTGTACGACGAAGACGGCAGTTTTGCCTCCTATTGCAATACAGCGATGGTGCAGCTTGAACCATTGCTCACTGAGGCAGAGCAGGACGCCAAGGTCGCGCACGAGATCTGGCATATGGGCGAGACCGACGAGGCCATCGCGAAGCGGCTTATCGAGAATCATCTGCGCCATACCAGCAGCATCCAGGCGCAGCAGATTCTCGCCAACTGGACTACTGCGCGCGGCAAGTTCGTCAAGGTGTTTCCGAACGAATACCGGCGCGCGCTCGGTGAAATGGCAGCGAAGGGCAAGAGAATCGCCGCGTGAGCCGGATAACGGCGGAATCGTCATTCATGGCGATGCCGCGAAAATGTGTTTGGCCCGACACGGGCCTGATGTTTCAGGGATCGCAAAGACATGGGAAAAGTAACCGGATTTCTGGAGTTCGAACGGCTAAACGAGGCCGCAGAGAAACCGCAGGAACGGCTCAAGCACTGGCACGAGTTCGTCCATCATCTGAGCGACGAAGCCGCCGGCATACAAGGGGCGCGCTGCATGGACTGCGGCACGCCATTTTGCATGAGCGGCTGCCCGGTCAACAACATTATTCCGGACTGGAATGATCTGGTTTTCAAACAGGATTGGCAGCACGCGCTCGACACGCTGCACTCGACTAATAATTTTCCCGAGTTTACTGGCCGTGTTTGCCCGGCACCCTGCGAAGCGGCCTGCACGCTGAACATTAACAATGATCCGGTGGGCATAAAATCCATTGAGCACGCCATCATCGACAAGGGCTGGGAGTCGGGGTGGGTTACGCCGCAACCGCCAGCAAGAAAAACCGGCAAACGCATCGCGATCATCGGTTCCGGACCGGCCGGGCTTGCCTGTGCCCAGCAGTTGGCGCGCGCAGGACACGACGTCGTGGTATTCGAAAAATCCGACCGTATCGGCGGGTTGCTGCGCTATGGCATCCCGGACTTCAAAATGGAAAAACACCTGATCGACCGTCGCATGGAGCAAATGCGTGCCGAAGGCGTCGAGTTCCGCGTCAGCCAGAATATCGGCGGCACCGTGCCCGCGAAAAAGCTGGTCGATGACTTTGACGCTGTGGTGATGGCTGGTGGCGCCGAGCAACCGCGCGATTTGCCGGTACCCGGTCGCGAACTCGGCGGTGTGCATTTCGCAATGGATTTCCTGCCGCAGCAGAACAAGGTGGTCGCCGGCGACCGGGTTGCCGGGCAGATCAAGGCCACAGGCAAGCATGTCGTGGTCATCGGCGGCGGCGATACCGGTTCCGACTGTGTCGGCACATCAAACCGCCATGGTGCAGCTACGGTAACCCAGTTCGAACTGCTGCCGCAGCCGCCGGAACAGGAAAACAAATTCATGGTTTGGCCGTACTGGCCGGTAAAACTGCGCACCTCCAGTTCCCACGAAGAAGGCTGCCAGCGCGACTGGGCGGTGGCCACCAAGCGATTCGAGGGCAGGAACGGTAAGGTGGAAAAGCTGGTGGCCGCACGCGTGGAGTGGAAGGACGGCCAGATGCGCGAAATACCGGGATCGGAGTTCACGATGAAGGCCGACCTGGTACTGCTGGCCATGGGCTTTCTCGGGCCAGTGCAGGGCGGATTGCTCGAACAACTGGGCGTCGCAAAAGATAACCGCAGCAATGTCCGGGCGGATACCGACAATTACCAGACATCGGTCAGCAAGGTATTTGCCGCGGGAGACATGCGCCGCGGGCAATCGCTGGTGGTCTGGGCGATCCGCGAAGGCCGACAATGTGCGCGCGCGGTCGACGAGTTCCTGATGGGATCTACGGAACTGCCACGATAAATCGTGGTACTTTCCGGTTCCGAAGGGTGATACGCAAAAAAATGGGGAGTCTGCCCAATACCCCCAGACGGAGCGGGTGTTCCCCCGCAATAACCCTGTGGCCCAGCCGACATATCTCAAGAACGACACGCTGATCCGCGCGCTGCTGCGGCAACCGACACCTTATACCCCGGTGTGGGTCATGCGCCAGGCCGGGCGCTACCTGCCGGAATACAATGCGACGCGCAAGCGCGCCGGCAGTTTCCTCGCCCTGGCAAAAAATCCTGATCTGGCAACCGAAGTCACGCTCCAGCCCTTGGCCCGCTTCAAGCTGGACGCGGCCATCCTGTTTTCCGACATCCTCACGGTGCCCGACGCGATGGGCCTCGGCCTGTATTTCGCCGAAGGCGAGGGCCCCAAGTTCGAACATCCGCTGCGCGATGAGGCAGCAATCCGCCGGCTGACGGTGCCCGATCCGGGCTCGAGTCTCGGTTACGTGCTTGATGCGGTAAAACAGATCCGTCGCGCGCTTGATAACACCGTACCGTTGATTGGTTTTTCAGGCAGTCCTTAC
>Ga0209706_10001387_pt1 | contig 13689 bp, 10 predicted proteins | sample PPLLaktember2015_6_FD_187263 | JGI IMG/M metagenome (GOLD analysis project Ga0209706, IMG submission 187263) | Freshwater sediment microbial communities from Prairie Pothole Lake near Jamestown, North Dakota, USA - PPLs Lake P8 Core (1) Depth... | ecosystem: Environmental > Aquatic > Freshwater...
GGCCCTGTCGCTGACGGCGATCCCGATCTTCATTTTCAAGTAATCGTCGAAGCCGCTGACGAAGGCCGGGTCCTTGAGCTGCTCCATCAGGACGGGCGTGAAGCTGACGCTGGCCCGGGCCGGAATGCCCTCGCCCGCCAGCCGCTCGAAGACGTCGAGGAGAGGCATATAGGTCTCCGCCGCCGCCTCGTAGAGCCAGTCCATGCCGTGCGGCCAGCTGCCGTGCGCCAGCACGTAGGGGATGTGGCTGTGGAGGACGAGAGAGAAGAACCTATCGGCCATGACGCTCCTTGAGGACGACGGACAGACGCTGAGTTCCCTTGCCGGACCACGCCATCGACCAGACCGGACAGAGACAATACCCTTGATGGATTATATCAAATCCCCCCTCGGATTGGGAGAGCGTCCTCAGCGCGAAAGACCAGACTTCGGAGGCCGCCCCGGGCTCGAGCACGAGGGCCCCGCCGTAGAGAGCCGCCCCTTCCGGCCCGACGAGCTCGAGCTCGTGCGGAAAGGCCAGGAGGTTCCATTCCGACCCGTAGATCAGGGTCAAGGCCGTCCCGGACAGGTTCTCGATCTCGATATCGACGCGAAGGGCGCCGCCCCCGCAGGCGATCGTCTTTCGGACGGCCACCGGGACCCGCCGCTCCCCTGCCCGGACGGAGCCGCGGCGCTCCATGCGGAGCTCCCGGCCCGAGGCGTCGAACGAGAAGGCGCCGTTGACGAAATCGCCGAGCTCTTCGAACCCGTCGCGGCGGAAATCCTCCGGCGTCGTCCCGCCGGAGAAAAAGTGGTCGATGAGAGAGGACCGCGAATACCGGTCGTAGCGCATGAGCTCGGCGGCCTCGGGAGGCAGCGTCTTGCCGAGCTCGTGGATGCTCTTGCCCGCGCCCTCCCCGCCCTCTGGGGTTTCTGACGGCGCGCGGTGATACGCCTCAGGCCGCCGGCCGAGGACGTCGGAGAGGTTGCGCGACCAGGGCCGGTAGTCGATCTCGATCAGGGCGCCGCCCGCCGCGGGCTTGGCCAGCAGGCCGAAGGACCTGTCGCGGAAGACGAGCTCATCCCGGCCGTCGCAGTCGTAGTCGAGGGCTTTCCAGCCCTCCGGGTCGGGCGTAGCCTTCTCCGCTTCGAGAAGATGGTGATAGGCGGCCTCCCGCAGGTGGGGCAGATACAGTCCGCCGAAGACGCCGTGCCAGTACGGGTCGTTGCACTGGCCTTTGTAGAGGTTGCGGACGGCTTCGCCCGATGCGCCGGCCCCGCGGACCGCGTCGGAGATCATGATCATGCGCTTGTGGAGGGCGTTCGCCTCGGGGTACTTACGGAAAAAATCGCGGAAGAAGCCGCCGCGAAGGAACCGCCGGGCGTCCGGCCCGGCCGACGCCTTGGCCTTCTCGTAGGCCGCCTGGGCGTCGGGCTCGAGGACCCATTCCATCATCTCCTCGTAGGAGGCCGGGGGCAGATAGACCCGCCCCGCCGGAGGATGGCTGTCCATGAATTCCGAGAAGGACACCATCCGGATCTCCCTCGTTTCGACGAAGGCCAGGAATCTCTGAAGCCAGCCGTCCTCATAAACCCATTTGTGAGTGCCCGGCCAAAGGCCGAACTTCTCCCCGTCGTCGCCGAGGATGGCCGTCCCGCCCGCGTCGCGGATCGATCCGAGATAGCGGTCGACGTCCTCGAGGGGATGGAACGGGATGTAATAGCGGAGGGTCTTGTCGATCGGGAAGACGCGGAGGGTCCGGCCCGCGTCCTCGGTGATGTAGGTCGTGGCCAGGTCGCGGACGCCCGCGTAATGAAAGTGCTCTTCGTCGAGGAGCGTGTACTCGATCCCGGCGGCGGCCAGGGAGACGGGCAGGCCGGGTTCCCAGACGCGCTCGGCGAGCCACAGGCCGCGCGGCCGCCGGCCGAAGCTCTGGCAGAGAAAATCGCTCATCATGCGGACCTGGCCGACGCGGTCGGCTTCGGGGATGACGGAGAGGATGGGCTCGTAGAAGCCGCCGCCGAGGAGCTCGACCTGGCCCCGGCCGGCGAGCTCTCGGACGATGTCCCAGCAGCCCCGTTCGTGCTTCTCCATGTACTCCCAGAGCGGGCCTGAGAAATGGAGGGCGAACTTGAAGCCCGGATGAGCGGCCAGGCCTTCGAGCAGCGGCCGGTAGCAGTCCGCGAACGCCGCCTTGAAGATCGGGGGGAAATTCCCGACCGGCTGATGGTTGTGGACGGCGAACAAAAAATCCATCGTCAGACCCCTTCCTGGGCCAGGATGTAGGCCAGGGCGGCCAGAATGACGGCCTGGAGCTCGAGCTCGCGCGGGTGGACGCTGGCCACGGTGTCGAGGGCCGAGTGATGCACGTCGAAGTAGGCCTGGGCGTTGATCATGACGGCGGCGGGGACGGCGCCCTTTTCGATGAGCGGCGCGACGTCGACGCCGCCCCCGCCGGGGACGATGAACGACACGCCGAGCGGCCTGAAGAGGTCCGCGTGCGCGGACACGAGGTCGAGGGCTTTCGTGCCCCGCCCTCCGACGGCGAGCCCGACGGGCGCGAACCCGCCCCGGTCCGATTCTGCGGCGACGATGTGCCGCTCCCCTTTCCTCTGCGGCGCGACGGCGTAGGCCCGGCCGCCCGTTCCGCCGAACTCCTCGTCCATGAACAGGACGGCCCGGATCGTCCGCTTGGGCCGCAGGCCGAGGTCACGGAGGAGCGCGACGGCTTCGATGGCCGCCGCGCAGCCCGCCGCGTCGTCGTGAGCGCCGACGCCGAGATCCCAGCTGTCGAGATGACCGCCGACGAGGACGATCTCTTCCGGCCTCTCCGAACCCGTGATCTCGCCGACGACATTGGCGGAGAGGGTCGTCCCCGAGTTCGCGCAGTCCAGCCGGAGGGTCACGGAAACGCCCTTCTCCTCTTTCATAAGGGCGCTCAGCGCGTCGGCGTCGGCCGTGGCGACCGCGGCGGCGGGGATGCGGGGGACGCCGGGCTCGTAGCGCAGCATGCCCGTGTGCGGGTGGCGGTCGTCGCGGAAGGTCAGGGAGCGGACGAGCACGGCGACCGCGCCAAAGCGGGCTGCCGCCGAAGCGCCGGCGACGCGCTGGTCGGCGGCACCGCCGTAGGCGGCGAACGCGTCCGCCACGCGCCGGTCCATGGGCCGGTTGAAGAAGACGATCTTCCCTTCGAGGGCTTTCCCCAGCGCCGCCGCTTCGGCCAGGGAGCGGACTTCGACGACCGGGGCGATGATCCCCTTCTTCGGAGTGCCGACGCTGCCGCCGAGGGCGCAGACGGCGAGCGGAAGGGCGGCGCGGGAGGCCGAAGCCGCGACCCTGGCCTCCGCGACGGTCCCCCGGACCCAGTGCCCGACCTCGACCGGCTCGGCGTGGACGCGCTCCAGGTCGAGCTTCTCCATGAGGGCGCGCGCGAGGTCGACGGCCGCCGCGGCCTGGGGCGATCCCGTCAACCGCGGGCCGACGGACGCGATCTTCCCGAGGAATTCGTGAGCGCGCTCGCCGGCGAGGCCGGCCTCACGGAGCCGGTCGACCGTCTCGCGGTAGCCGGCGACTTCGGGGCCTTGGGCCGGGGCGGACGGAGCCGCCAGGGCGGCGAGGGCCAGGACGCACAGATTCAGGATGCTTCTTTTTCTCATGGCGGCATGTGCCGGGGCTCGCCCGGCCGGAACCTGTGGCGGCATCGGGAGTCGCTCCTCCTCAGCGGTGGAGGAAGCAGCGCTCCGAATCGAGCTCGCCCGGTTTCCGGGTGATGATCATGGCCAACCCGAGTTCGTTGGCCTTGTCGATGACCTCCTGGTCCTTGATCGAGCCCAGGGGGTAGATGATGGCCGTGATGCCGTGCTTTCCCGCGAGCTCGACGACGTCCGGGAACGGCATGAACGCGTCGGAAGCCATGACGCAACCCTCAGGGCCGTAGCCGCGGCGCGAGAGCCGGATGGCGTCCTCGGCGGAATCGATGCGGCTCCTCTGGCCGGAGCCGATGCCGTGGGTCTTGTCCGCGGTCCCGATGATGACGGCGTTGGAGCGGGTGAAGCAGGCCACCGTCCAGGCGAACAGGGCCGCCTGGACCTCCTCCGGGCCCGGCTTCCGCACCGAGACGACGTCGACCGACGCGGCCGAGACGATCTTCGAATCGAAGCGCTTCTGGATGAGCAGCCCGCCGGCCACGCGCTTCACTTCGAGCCCGTTGTCGACGGACGGCGCGTCGAGGGGCGCTCCCATCCGGACCACGCGCAGGACCTTGCGGGTCGCCAGGACCTCGAGGGCCTCGGGCTCGAAGTCGGGGGCGTAGACGACCTCCACGTTGCGAGGGCTCTCGACGAGGAGGCGGGCCAGGGGCGCTGTGACGCGGTAGCTGAAGACGTCGACGCCGCCGAAGTTCGAGAGCGAGTCACATTTCCAGGCCTTCTCGAACGTCCCGACCGGATCGTCGCCCAGGGCGGCGCCGCTTGGCATCTCGTGCTTGATGATGACGCAGACATGACGGCCCGGGAACACCTGGACGAGCTTGCGGGCCAGCCGCTGGCCGAGGTCCATGTCCCCGACGTTGATGTAGCTCAGCCCCTTGGTCCCCTCCTGGAGGATCTCGAGCCGGCCCATGTTCGGTCCGGAGGCGCCAGCCTCCTGATAAAAGGCGGCAGGGTAGCCCGGGTTCTCGCCGTAGCGCATCGGGAACTTCTTGACGAAGGTGTCGTCGCCGAGCTGGAGCGTGTCCGGGAAATCCTCCCGGACCTTGGTCAGATATTGGCTGCGCGCGGTGCGGTCAGGCTTGCTCATGGTCATGTCCTTTCGTGCCTGTTGATGATGTGGACGCCGGCCTTTTCCGGAGCCGCGAGCGGGACGAAAGCGCAGGCGACGGCAACGCGGAAGTCCTTCCCCGATGGCGCCGGGCCGAGGCCCGCGTAAGCCGACTCCGCGGTCTCGGCGGCAGAGGAGCCGGCGAGTCCGATGCCGCGGGGTTCGCCGCAGAAGACAGGCAGAGGATCGGCATTCGGCCCTTCATAAGTGGAGACCAGCCTCCCCTCCCCCGGCCGCAGGCCGACTTCGTAATAGTTGCGCAGCGTCTCCCCCGACGGGCCCCGCCGGAGGACGCACAGTCCGGCGGCGGTGCCGGCGAGGCAGCCGCTGATCCGCGGCGTGAAGATCGGAGCGTCCGGCTCGAAGTCCCATGCGGCCAGGGCCTTCGACAGCGCCGAGACCGGATCGACACCCGGCGCCAGGCGGTCTCGGACGTCGGCCGTCTGCTTGCCGTTCGAGACGGCGACACCCGCGGGGCCGAAGAGGACTGCCGGGTAGACAAGGAGGTCGACGTTGCCCTGCCGCAGGGTGGCCTCGTCGGTCGGCTGGACCCAGATCCCGCCGTCCCGCAGGACGAGCTTGCGGGCCTGGCTCGAGGGCGACCGCCCCGTGATGGCGTAGACGATCACGGCCTCTCCGCTGTCGCGCGGCGCTCCAATGATGATCAGCCGTCCGGGGTATTCGAGTGCCGCGAGCGTGGTCGCCGTGTCGTCCATCAGGCCGTCCTTTCGCGCCTATTGATAACATACGCCCCCCTCCAAGTCAAAACGGATAAGGGCCGCCTTCAATGTCATATGGTCGTCTTCCTATAGTATTCCCGCGAGGAAAGCAGCCGAGCCCGACATTGGGACATCATTAAGATATTTCCCAGAAGTACGGCTCCGAGTCGCTCCGCCGTACTTCTGTTGGTCGCTCCAAGAGTCGCTTCCCGCCGGAGGCTGCCTTTCCGAGCTGCCCTTGAGGCAAGGAGCGGGAATCTGTTAGAATCCCGTCATGAAGAGAATCGACCGTCCCGAAGAATCGTTCCGCGACCCCGAATTCCTGGAGTCCCTGGAGGGCCGGACCCTTCGCATCCTGAGCGAGTACCTCGGCCCCATGACGCGTCTGGACAAGGCCAAGATCAACAGCACCATCCTCTTTCTGGGGTCGTCAAAGGCCGACCCGACCAACGCCGACTCGGCCTTCAACAAGTACTACTGGGAGGCCGAGGAGCTGGCCTATCTTCTGGCCAAGTGGGCCATCGGCCTCAAGAAGCCGAAGGGCAAGGACTTCGTCGTCTGCACGGGCGCCGGCCCGGGGATCATGGAGGCGGCCAACCGCGGCGCCATGCGCGCCGGCGGCAAGACGATCGGCATGAACATTTCCCTTCCCCAGCAGCAGAACCCCAACCCGTACATCACCCCCGACCTCTCGTTCTCCTTCCACTATTTCTTCATGCGCAAGTTCTGGCTGACCTACAAGGCCAAGGCCGTCATCGCCTTCCCAGGGGGCTACGGGACGCTCGACGAGTTCTTCGAGATCGTCACCCTCCTCCAGACGAGCAAGATCTCCAAGCGCGAGCTCGCGCTCGTCCTCTACGGCGGGGATTATTGGCGGGACCTGATCAAGTTCGACTCCATGGTCAAGAAAGGCGCCATATGCGCCGAGGACCTCGACCTGTTCAAGATCGTCTCGACCCCGCGCGAGGCCGTCACTTATCTCAAGAAAAGGCTGGCCCCGTTCATTGGATGACCGGCGCGCGGCGAGGGCCGAGCCCCCGCGTCTCCGGTTCCCCGCGGCCGCGATGGCCACGGTCCTCGTCCTGACCGTCACGGCTTGCTCCCGGCTGCCTCGAACGGCGCGGGCCGGCGTCGAAACGGGCGTCGCGTCATGGTATGGTCAGGAATTCCACGGCCGCCCGACATCGAGCCGCGAGGTCTTCGATATGAACGACATGACCGCGGCCCACAGGACCCTCCCCTTCGGGACCTATGTCATGGTCACGAACCTCGACAAAGACCGCTCCGCCGTCGTCCGCGTCAACGACAGGGGCCCTTTTGCCCGGGGCCGCATCATCGACCTGTCCTATGCCGCGGCCCGGGTGCTCGAGATCGTCGGTCCGGGAACGGCCCGGGTCCGTCTGGAGATCCTGCGGGGATTCAAGGCGCCGGAGGACTCGAAACGGGCTTCCGTCTGGCTCCAGGTCGGCGCCTTCTCCGTGCAGGAGAACGCTTATGCCATCAAGCGCCGCCTAGACAGGACCTTTCAGGGCGTCGTCGTCAGCCGGTTCAAAACGGACCGCGGCACCTACTTCAGGGTACGGGTCAGGACCGACGAGGCGGGCTCCCGGCGGCTGGCCGAGCGCCTGGCCGGAGAAGGCTTTTCCGTCATCATCGTCCGGGAGTGACCGCCGCGGCGCCAGGCCTGCTCCGTAGCCTGGATTATTCACGAGCCGAGGCGGCTGTAGATGAACGATGCAGATGCGGCCGGATCGGCTTGCCCGAAGGGTAAAAACGCCGGTCTTGGGTTTTCTTGTCTTACTGAGAAAACCGGCGTTTTTATGAATAGTCCAGGCTAGCCGCGCTTGTATATGTACGCGACGTCGCGTAGCCTGTTCTCGATGCCGTCGTGGACCGCGTAACGTCCGCCCTGGAAGAGGCCGGCCGCGCCGAACTCACCCTTTTTATTGAGGGCGTAGAACTCGAGCCCGAAGTTCGGGCGGCCCTGGGCGTCGCAGAGCCGCGGCACGAGCTTGGTCTTGGCGGCGATGTCCTCACAGGCCTTGAGGCAGGCCTGCTCGGGGCTCAGGCCCCGGCCCATGGCGTCGACGATCCGGAAGCTGGCGCACGTCTGGAGGTTGGCCTCTCCCCGGCCCGTCGAGCCGGCCGCGCCGATCTCGTTGTCGACGTAGAGGCCCGCGCCGATGATGGGCGAGTCGCCGACGCGGCCGGCGAGCTTCCACGACAGTCCGCTCGTCGTCGTCACGCCGGCGAGCCGGCCGGCCGCGTCGATGGCGATGCAGTTGATCGTGCCGTGCGTGCTCATGACCGCACCGGTCTCCCCGGGCAGGCCCTCCTTCTTCGGCGGGAACCAGTTGTCACGGTCCGACATGGTCTCTTTCCAGCGCAGCCAGGCCTGCCGCGACTTCTCGGTCAGGAGATCCTCCTCCTTGAAGCCGTGGGCCTTGGCGAACTTGAGGGCCCCCTCGCCGACGAGGAGGACATGGTCCGTCCTCTCCATGACCAGCCGGGCCACCTTGGACGGGTTCTTGATGTTCCGCAGGGCGGCCACCGCTCCGGCCTGGTGGGTCGGCCCGTACATGACCGACGAATCGAGCTCGACGACGCCGTCCTCGTTGGGCAGGCCGCCGTAGCCGACGGACATGTCGTTTGGATCATCCTCGACGATGTTGACCCCGGCGATGACGGCATCGAGGGGATCGCCGCCTGACCGGAGCATCTCCATGGCTTTGGCCGTAGCGCGGATGCCGTTGCCGCTCGACACGACCCGGAGCGTCCCGGGGGGCGCTGCCGAGGGCCCCGCCGCCGTCCCCGCCCGAAGCCGTCCGCCGGCGAGAAGCGCCGCCGCGCCGGCCCCCGACTTGAGGAAGTCCCGTCTCGAACAATTCGTCATGAAGCTCTCCTTGGTCACGGGGAAGTCCCGTTCGTGTCCTGCTTTTCCAGGTCCTCGAGGAGCTGGATGAGCACGGTGTGGTCGCCCTCGGGCACCTCGAACTTGCGCCCGCTGGCCGAAAAGACATCGACCTCGCGGCCATCGACGAGGAGCTGGTACTTGCCCTTCTTCAAGAGGCGCAGCTTGATCTCGCGACGCTTCAGGCTCTTGATGGTGAAGGACACTTCCGATTCACTGTACAGGAAGCGGCGGATGACCGCGCTGCCGTCCACCGACAGTATGGTCTCGCCTTCCTCGCGCAGGACCGTCGACGAGTTCGAGACGTCGACCTCGTAATGGCGGCCCTGGACGAGGACCCTCGACAGCCGCCCCTTGGCGTCAGGCTTGAGCATGCCGAAGCGGAAGCCCTCGTGCGGCGTGAAATCGAGATACTCTTCGATGGCGATCAGCGCGGCCAGCGGGCCGCCGCTCTGGAAGCGATCGCCCCCCGCTTCCCCGGTGACGGAATCGAAGTTCTCGGGAGAGAGTCCGAAGCTCTTCCAGCTCGTCAGGAACATCTCGGCGCTCTTGCGGGCGAACTCCGACGCGACGGCGTCGATGCCGTAGGCCTTGAGGCCCTGATAGACGAGATAATTCGTCAACGGCCGGACCGCGCCGCGCCACGACTGCTGGCTTTCCGGGCGGAAGGCCGGATCGTCCCGGGAGACCGAGGGGATGATGAAATCGCCCCAGAACTGCTTGGGATCGAGGAGGCGCTTGAGCATCCGCTGGGCCCGGGCCTCGTCGGGGATCCGGGCGATGAGCGGGAAGAAGGCCGAGGCCGACTTGTGGACGGAGAACCGGCCGTCCCAGTAGCGGTCGTAGTAGAAGCCCTCCTTCTCGTTCCAGAGCCTGGCGTTGACGAGCGCTTTCGTCTTTTCGTACTGCCCGCGGTAGCGCTCGACGTCGACGGGACGGCCGAGGACGGAGGCGATCTCGGCAAGGCACCAAGCGTCCAGCGCAAAGAGCGAGTTCAGGTCGACGCAGTTCATCGCCAGCGTCCCGGTCTCCTCGTTGAACGGGACGTCGTCCCAGTTCGGCAGGTCGTCCTGGCCGGATTCCCAGCCGGCCCGCATCCGCCCCGACGCGTTCTTCTCCCAGGACGGGACGTTCTTCCCGACGAGGGCCGTGTCCGACCCCCATTCGAGGAGGCCGTCGTCGTTGCCGTCGCGGCGCGGCGGACCGTCGGACCGGGGGGCCGTCCAGAAGTCGTGCCAGCGCTGGAGGTACGGGTAGGCGTTGCGCAGCATCTCCAGGTCGCCCAGCCGCTCGAAGAGCTTCAGCGTGACGTAGGCCCCGATCGGCGGCTGGGACCGGTCGGCGGACCCGCTCGAGCGGCCGCGCCAGTTCGGGATGTTGCCGGTCGGGTACTGCGTTTCGAGGACGGCCTTGAGGGCGTCGAGGGCCAGCTTCTGGCTCTCGAGAGCGAGCTCGAGCGCGCCGAGGAACGAGTTGCCCGAAAAGACCGTCCAATCGTCCTGGCCCCCTTCGGGCTTGGGGAAGATCCAGGTCCGGCCGGCGGGCACGTAGAGCCGGTGGGATCCCGGCTGGTAGAGGACCGTCCAGTGGAGGCTGTTCGTCACCGCTTCGGAGGCGCCGGCGAAAAGGCCGCGGACCTTGACCCGCTTTTCCTGGTAGACGACGGCCTCCTCGTCGAGAAGCGCCCCAATGGTCTCGGCGTTCTTATAGCGGTAGAGGCGGTCGGCCAGGCGTTCGTCGCTCTCCCCCACGCCGGCGGCGAAGGCGAGAACGCGGTCATCGGCGGGCGGGTAGACGCGGGCCAGGCTTCCGGCCGGGGCGGAGCCATCCTGTCCCGCCCGGCTTGTCCAGATGCGATAGGCCTGGCTCACGGGCGCGCGCGAACGGCCCCGGACCTGGCCGTCGGGCAGGACGGCGAAATCGCCTTTGAGGCCCCAGGGACAATAATGGACCAGGGTGACCCGCACGTCCTCGGGGCATACGATGCGGCCGATGACGGTCCTCTCATCGCGGCGGGACCATTCGATCGTCAGAGCCATCCGGCGCGGCGAGGGCTTCATCAGGATGGGCGTCGCCCGGCCCAGCTTGAGCGGCAGGCCGAGGTCGAACCGCATCCGGGCGTAGAGTCCGTCGGGGGAATGCGCACCGACCTCCGAAACGAGGTAATAGAGGTCCGCTCCTTCGGCGGCCTCCCCTTCCCGCTCGACCCTCAGCACGAACGCGAAGGCGGAGTCCCCGGTCGGGGCGAAGGCAAGACCCGGCCAGCCGGCCGCGTCCAGAGCCCCGATGTACGTGCTTGTCCATGGATAGAAGATCTCCGGGGAAAGGGGGATGGTCGCTATGACAAGGAGGCCGAGGAGGAAAAGCGTTTTCTTCATCATTCCGGGGATCCCTGACAGCGGCCTCCCCGCGTCTACTTTATGGGAAAAAAACGGCCAAATCAAGACGATGGGGATGCTTTTCCGTTCCGACTATGATAAAGTACCACTTCTCGATCAGGGTGGAGGGACCCATGGACTTCCGGCTCTATTTCCGATCTCGCCAGGGCGAGATGGTCCACCTTCTCAAGCAGCTGGTGGCCCTCGAATCCCCGACCCAGGACAAGAGAGCCGTCGATGCGTGCGCGTCCTTCGTCGCCAAGGAGCTCAAAAAGGTCGGATGCAAGGTCACGACGCATCCGCAGAAGGACACCGGCGACCTGGTGGTCGCCGAGTTCGCGCCGGGCAAGATCAAGGACGCCGACGACGAGATCCTCGTCCTGACCCACGTCGACACCGTCTGGCCGGTCGGCAAGATCGCCAAAATGCCCTTCTACGTCCAGGGCGACCGGCTCTACGGGCCCGGCGTCCTGGACATGAAAGCCGGCATCGTCATGCTCCTGGCCGCCCTGCGCGCCCTTCACGGGCTCAACGTCAAGCCGCAGAAGAGGATCACCGTTCTCGTCAACCCGGCCGAGGAGACCGGGAGCGACGGGTCGACGGAACTCATCCGCAAGCTGGCCCGCAAGGCCTCGCTCGTCCTCTGCCTCGAACCGGCCCTTCCCGGCGGGGCCCTGAAGCTCGAGCGGAAGGGCCGCCTCGTCGTCCGCATGGATGTCCGGGGCCGTTCGGCCCACGGCGGAACGCCGCAAAAAGGCATCAGCGCCATCGAGGAGCTGGTCACCCAGATCGGCCGCTTCAAGCGCCTGCGGACCGGCGAGACGACCGTCAACGTCGGCCTCGTCGGGGGCGGCGAGAAGGCCAACGTCGTCGCCGAGAGCGCCTGGGCCGTGCTCGACGTCCGCTTCTGGAAGGCCGCGGACCGCGAGCGCGTCCTCAAGATCCTCCGGGAGTCGGTCCCGAACCTGCACGGCGCCCGGATCAAGGTCACCGTCGAGAGCACGACCCCACCGATGGAGAAGACTAAAGCCTCGGACAAGCTCTTCGTCAGGGCCCAGGAGATCGCAGGCGGGCTCGGTATGACGCTCAAGGCCGGCAAGACCGGCGGGGGCTCGGACGCGTCGATCGCGGCGGGCCAGGGCGTCCCGGCCCTGGACGGACTCGGCCCGGACGGCGACGGCATCCATGCCGAGACCGAGCACCTGGTCGTGTCGTCCTTCGTGGAGCGGACCGCGCTCTTGACCGAGCTGCTCAAATCGCTATGATCGTTCTTTCCTTAATATTCAACATATCAAGGAGCCTATCGTGATCAAGAAGTATTACCTTCTCTCCCCCGGCCCCACCCCGGTCCCCGAGCGGGCCCTGTCGGCGGCGGCCGAACCCATCATCCATCACCGGACGGCCGAGTTCTCGGCCATCTTCATGGAGGTCACCGAAGGCATCAAGCAGGTCTTCGGCACCAAGGAAGACGTTTACATCCTGACGTCTTCCGGGACCGGAGCCATGGAGACCGCCGTCGTCAACCTCCTCAGCCCGGGCGACAAGGTCCTGACGATCAACGGCGGCAAATTCGGCGAGCGCTGGGGCAACATCTGCAAGGCCTACGGCGTCGCCTACAAGGAGATCGTCCTCGACCCGTGGGGCAAGGACTTCACCAAGGAGGAGCTCGAGGCCGAGCTCAAGGCCATGCCCGACTGCAAGGCCGTCTTCGCTACCCTCTCCGAGACCTCCTCGGGCGCCATGTTCGACATCCAGGGCTTCGGCGAGGTCGTCGCCAAGACGCCCGCCCTCCTCATCGTCGACGGCATCTCGGGCGCGGGCGTCACGCCCTGCCCGATGGACGAGTGGAAGCTCGACGTCATGCTGTCCGGCTCACAGAAATCGTTCATGATCCCGCCCGGCCTGGCCTTCATTGGCCTGAGCCAGAAGGCGTGGGCCGCGGCCGCGAACGCCAAGCTGCCGAAGTTCTACTTCGACCTCAAGAAGGCCAAGAAGAACCTGGCCGACAAGACGACGCCCTGGACGCCCGGTGTGTCGCTCATCATCCAGCAGAAGCACGCCCTCGACATCATCAAGAAGATGGGCCTCGGCGGCCTCTTCGACCACCATCGCATCCTCGGCGAGGCGACCCGGGCCGGGGTCAAGGCCCTCGGCCTGGAGCTCCTGTCGCATCGTCCGGGCAACGTCCTGACCTGCTGCAAGGTGCCGGAAGGCATCGACGGCGGCAAGCTCGTCAAGACGATGCAGGGCAAGTACATGGCTTACATCGCCGGCGGACAGGAACCCTACAAAGGGAAGATCTTCCGCATCGCCCACCTCGGCTACATGGGCGGCTTCGACATCATCACGGCCCTGTCGGCCCTCGAGATGACCCTTATGGACCTCGGTTACGATTTCCAGGCCGGCGCCGGCATCTCGGCGGCCCAGGCCGTCCTCAAGGAGAATTGGCAATGACGAAGATCCTCATCGCCGACGGCATGGACAAGGCGGCCCTCGAAGAGCTCCGGGCCGTCCCCGGTTTCGAAATCACCGTCAACAAGGGCATGAGCGAGGCCGACCTCATCCAGATCGTCCCCGGTTACAGCGCCATCGTCGTGCGCAGCGCCTCGCGGATCACCCGGCCGGTCATCGAAGCGGGCCAGGAGCTCAAGGTCCTCGTCCGGGCCGGCATCGGGCTCGACAACATCGACCGTGACGCCGCCAGGGAGAAAGGCATCCACGTGGCCAATACGCCGGCGGCCACGTCCATCACCGTGGCCGAACACACCTTCGGGCTCATGCTCGACGCGGTCCGCAATCACTGGAAGGCGATCCTGACGATGAAGGCCCACAAATGGGAGAAGAAAGCGCTCGAGGGCACGGAGCTTTACGGCAAGACCCTCG
>Ga0209706_10001388_pt1 | contig 13684 bp, 11 predicted proteins | sample PPLLaktember2015_6_FD_187263 | JGI IMG/M metagenome (GOLD analysis project Ga0209706, IMG submission 187263) | Freshwater sediment microbial communities from Prairie Pothole Lake near Jamestown, North Dakota, USA - PPLs Lake P8 Core (1) Depth... | ecosystem: Environmental > Aquatic > Freshwater...
TCACGCTCGACGACCCGGACCGCAAGCTCAAGCCCGGCCTGTCCGCGTCGGCCGACATCATCGTGGCCGAGAAGAAGCAGGCCCTGGCCGTGCCCATCTCGTCCCTCGTCCTGCGGGACAAGGAGGGAGTCGACGACAACGCCCCCGCGGCCGACCGCGAGGAGGAGGGCGTCTACATCGTCGAGAACGAACGGGCCAAGTTCGTCCCCGTCGTGAAGGGCATCACCGGCGGGATGATGATCGAGATCACCTCGGGCCTCGAGGAGGGCCGGGAGATAGTCACGGGGCCCTATGCCTCCCTGCGCGAGCTCAAGGACGGCGTGCTGATCAAGGCCGAGGCCAAGAAGGACACCACGATCCCATGAGCGGGCCCGATCCCATCGTCATCCTCGCCGAGGACCTCTGGAAGGTCTACAAGCTCGACGAGCTGGAGGTCGAGGCTCTGCGGGGCGTCACCCTGACGGTCGAGCGGAACGAGTTCGTGGCCATCATGGGGCCGTCGGGCTCGGGCAAGTCGACGCTGATGAACCTCATCGGCTGCCTCGACACGCCGACCTCGGGAACGTACCGCCTCAACGGCAAGCTCGTCAGCACGATGTCCGAGGACGAACTGGCCTTCACCCGGAACCGCGAGATCGGCTTCGTCTTCCAGGTCTTCAACCTCCTGCCCCGGGCCTCGGCCTTCCACAACGTCGAGCTGCCCCTCGTCTACTCGGGCACGAAAAAGGCCGAGCGCCAGGAGAAGGCCCGCCGGGCCCTCGAGCGCGTCGAAATGAAGGACCGGATGACCCACAAGCCCTCCGAGCTCTCGGGCGGCGAGCGCCAGCGCGTGGCCGTCGCCCGGGCCCTGGTCAACGAGCCCTCCCTGCTCCTGGCCGACGAGCCGACGGGGAACCTCGATTCGCGGACCGGCCGGGAGATCCTCAACCTCTTCCACCGCATCCACGATCAAGGCAACACGATCATCATGGTCACCCACGACCGCGAAGTCGCCAACCAGGCCCAGCGCATCATCCATATCCGCGACGGCCAGATCGAGAAGGACGAACGGAAAGGAGCTTAGCCATGAGCCTCTTCAAGCGCATCGAGGGAGTGTTCTTCAGCCCGAAGCCGACGTTCGAGGGACTGGCCGCCAAGCCCGTCTGGGTCGACACGCTCGTCGTCATCCTCGTCGCCCTGATCGCCTTCAACTTCATCATCCTCCCCTACATGCAAAAGGACCAGCTGGCCCTGCTGAAGGACAACGCCGCGCTCAAGGAGCGGATGGGCGAGGAGAGCTTCGCCAGGATGATCGAGAGGACCGAGAACCCCTCCAAGTCCGGCCGGATCATCCAGATGTTCGTCATGACCCCTCTCTTCTTCCTGGCCGCGCTCCTCCTCCAGAGCCTGCTCCTGCTCATCCTGGGCCGCTTCTTCTCCACCCAGGGAGCCTACGTCCAGGTGCTGGCCGCGCTCGTCCACGCCAACCTCATCGACAAGCTGTTCGGGAACGCCGTGCGCCTCGTCCTGGCCCTGACCAGGGGATCGGTCATGCAGACCTCGACCAGCCTGGCCCTGCTCTTCCCCCGCATGGAGGTCACCTCGACGCCCTACATCATGCTGGCCCAGATCGACTTCTTCCAGCTCTGGATGTTCGGCATCCTGGCCTTCGGCCTCGCGGCCATCTTCAAGGTCGAGCTCAAGAAGGCCCTGATCCTCTCCTACGGCGTCTGGCTCCTCAAGGCCCTGGCCAACGTCGGCCTCGGGCTCATCAGCATGAGCTTCCTGAGGTAGAGCCCGGATCCCTCGCCGGTTGACTTCGCGCCTTCCGCTGGTTAGATTAAGCCCATGGACGACTGGTTCGCTTCCGAGGATTTCGCCCGCGCGCCCATGGCCCGGGTCCTGGCCGAGATCTGGAAGCAGGGTTTGAGCGGCTCGCTCTACGTCCGGTCGGCCGGCGTCCCCAAATGCCTGTCGTTCGAGCGTGGCTCGCTCGTCCTCGACTCCGTGTCCTTCGAGGAGAAGGACTTCCTGCGCTACCTGCTGACCACCGGCGCGACGGACTTCATCGCCCTGACCCGGGTCGAGGAGCACGCCCAGAAGACGGGCGGCTCATCGCTCCGGTCCCTCATCGAAAGCTCGCTCTTCGAGCCGGAGCGGCTCTGGACGATCCTCCGTTCGTACGCCCGAGAAGAGGCCTTGGCGCTCCTCGAGACCGCCGGGGCCGAGCGTGAGTTCCACACCCGGAGCGGCCCCGCGGCCCGGATCTACGTCGAAGCGATCGATATCCCCGGGCTACTGCTCGAAGGCGCCCGCAAGATCAAGGACGACGCGGCGCTCGACCGGGTTCTTCCGGCCCGAGGCGAGACCGTCCGCCGGCTGCCGGCCTTCTCGGCGGACGCCTTCGGCCTGTCGTTGACCGAGCGATACGTCCTCGGCCTGCTCGATCCGCCCAAGACGCTCGAGGATCTCACGGCCGCGAGCGACGCCGGCGAGGCCGAGACCCGCAGGGCCCTGTTCGCCCTGATCCTCCTCGGCCTGGCCGGGACGGCGGGACCGAAGCCGAAGACGGCCAAGCTCGCCGGCGACATGTCCCTCGCGGCCATGGACAAGATCCTGGCCGCCTTTAACTCCCGCTGCGCCTTCGTCTTCAAGTCCGTCTCGAAGGAGATCGGGCCGGTCGCCTTCAGCCTCATCGGCAAGGCCGTCGACGAGGTCCGGACCCGCCTCGACCCGGCCTTCCAGACCGCGGAGCTCACGCCCGACGGGCGCCTCGAGCTCAGGTCCCCGCTGCGCGTGAGCGCGAACATCGTCAGCGACGAGAGCCGCAAGTCCCTGCTCCGGAGCATGGACGAGATCCTGGCCGCCGAGGTCCTGATGGTCAAGCGGACGCTCGGCCCGGAGTTCGAGTCCGCCCTCGTCCGGAGCCTGGAGCGGCTCGGGGAAGCCCCGTGAAGCGGCGCCAGCTCGTCGCCCTGCTCGTCTTCGTCTCCCTGCTCGCCCTCTGGATCCTGATCGAAATTGGAACCTGAAGCCCCCGTCCTCGTCATCGTCCTCGGCCCGACCGCCGTCGGCAAGAGCCGCGTCGCCGTCGACCTCTCGCTCCGTTTCCGCGGCGAGGTCATCAGCGGCGATTCGATCCAGGTCTACCGCGGCTTCGACATCGGCGCCGACAAGCCGGGGCCCGAGGCCCGGCGCGGCGTCCCCCATCACCTCATCGACATCGTCGATCCGGAGGTCCAGTACACGGCCGCGGACTTCGTCCGCGACGCCCTCGCGGCCGCCCGGGACATCGCCGCCCGCGGCCGGCTGCCGGTCATCGCCGGCGGCACGGGGCTCTACCTCAAGGCTCTCGTGGACGGGCTCTTCCCAGGACCGGGCCGCGATCCGGCGATCCGCCAGGCCCTCGAGGCCGAAGCCCGGGAAAAGGGCCTCGAGGCCCTCTTCCGCCGTCTCGAAGCGACCGACCCCGATTACGCCGGCAAGATCCGCAGCCGCGACCGCGTCCGCATCATCCGGGCCCTCGAGGTCCAGATGACGACCGGACGGCCGATCTCCGAGCATTTCCGGGCCACCCGCTCGCCGGTCGCCGGCCGGACCGTCATCCGCATCGGCCTCACGCTCGACCGCGAGACCCTCTGCCGGCGGATCGAGGACCGCGTCGACCGGATGTTCGCCCGCGGCCTCGTCGACGAGGTCCGGGGCCTCATCGCCCGGGGGATCCCGGAGTCGGCCCCGCCCTTCCGGGCCCTGGGCTACAGCCACGTTCTCCGCCTCCTTCGCGGCGAGATCTCCCGCGACGAAGCCGTGGCCCTGACGAAGACCGAGACGCGGCAGTATGCCAAGCGCCAGATGACCTGGTTCAGGAAGATGGCCGGCGTCGCCTGGTTCTCCCCCGATGACGGCCCCGCCCTTGAGGAATACCTGCAAAAGCGACTACAATAGAGCCCCGGTCCCATGGAACGCGCGATCCTCGTCAACGTGGCCACGACCAAGTCCGAAAAGGACGAGGCGGAGGAGTCCATGGACGAGCTGGCCGGCCTGGCCGCTGCGGCCGGGGCCGAGGTGGCCGGCAAGGTCTTCCAGGTCCGGCCGCGCCTCAACCCCCGCTGGATCGCCGGCGAGGGGAAGGTCGCCGACATCGCCCGCGAGGTCCGCGAGAGCCCGGCCGACCTGGTCATCTTCGACCGCAACCTCAACGCCTCTCAGCAGAGGAACCTCGAGGACGAGATCAAGGTCAAGGTCATCGACCGGACCCAGCTCATCCTCGACATCTTCGCCCAGCGGGCCCGGACGAACGAGGGCAAACTCCAGGTCGAGCTGGCCCAGCTGAGCTACCGCCTGCCGCGACTCCGCGGCAAGGGGCTCAGCCTGACCCAGCAGGGCGCCGGGATCGGCACCCGGGGCCCGGGCGAGAAGAAGCTCGAGGTCGACCGCCGCCGCATCACCGACCGCATCACCAGGATCAAGCGGGATATCGACGCCCTGCAGAAGCGGCGCTCGAGCCAGCGCCAGGGCCGCCGGAAGAGCCCGGTGCCCACGGTCTCCCTCGTCGGCTACACGAGCGCCGGGAAATCGACCCTGTTCAACCTCCTGACCAAGGAACAGCGCTACACGTCGTCGAACCTGTTCTCGACCCTGGACCCCCTGCTGCGGCGCGTCTCCTTCCCGGACGGCGCGTTCTTCTTCCTCACCGACACCGTCGGCTTCATCAAGCGGCTGCCCGTCGAGCTCGTCACCTCGTTCCGGGCGACCCTCGAGGAGGTCGGCGAGGCGGACTGCATCTGCCACATCGTCGATGCCGCCTCGGCCTCCACCGAGCGCCAGCTCGGCGCCGTCGAGGCCATCCTGGCCGACCTCGGCATCGCGGACGTCCCGGTCCTCAAGGTCCTCAACAAGATCGATCTCCTGGCGGGCGAAGAGCGGGACCTCCTCCTGAGGCGCAACGCCGACCCCGCGGCCCGGACGATCGCGGTGTCGGCGAAGACCGGCGAGGGCGTCCCGGACCTGCTGCGGCGGCTCCGCGACGTCCTCTTCGCCGGGTATAAGACCTATTACCTCCGGGTCCCCCGGGAGACACGCGAGGTCGCCGACTCGCTGGCCCGCCGGTCCCTCGTCTTGAAGAGGCGCGAGAGCGACGGCTTCGTCGAGTTCAAGATCATGGCCGAGCCGGCGGGGGTCGTCGATCTTCTGCCCTATCTCGAACAAGGAGCTGAGCCATGGTGAAGCGGACCGCGGTCATAGCGCTGGCCATTCTGGGGGCCTGGTCCTGCGCGACGCTGCCCCCGGCGCCGCCCGCCTACTACGTCGAGGACCTGCCGGACGAGGCAACGATGCGGCTTCGACTGGACGACCGGATCGCGGCCGAGGACGCCTGGGACGCCCTCCGGTCCGGCCGGCCCGGCCTGGCCCGGAAATACCTGTTGAAGCTCGGCACGGCCAGCCCGGTCCGCGAAGCGGGGCTGGCCTACGCGGACCTCCTCGACGCCAACCTCGCGGACGCGGAAGCGAGGTTCAAGTCCTCGATCGCGGGAACGCCGGGCATGGTCCCTTCTCACGTCGGCCTGGCCCAGATCTATGAATCCCGGCGCGAGCGCGACAAGGCCCTGGACGAGTACCGCGCCATCCTCGAGATCGATCCCAACAACCGCTGGGCCGGGCCGCGCTTCGAGAACCTGCGGGACGAGCTCGCCCGGGAGTCGACGGCCGCCGCCCGGACCGCCCTCGCGGCGGGCAACACCGTGACCGCGAAGAACAAGTTCCTCGAGGTCCTGGCTTACGATCCCGGCTCGGCGGACGCCCACCTCGAGCTGGCCCGCATCTTCCGGCGGGAAAAGAACCCGGCCGAGGCGCTCATCCACTTCAAGGCCGCCATGGCGGCGGGCACGGAAGACCAGGCGGTCCTGCGCGAGTACGCCGAGTTCCTGGCCGAAGCGGGGGAGCTCGGGCAGAGCCTCGAGATCCTCGAGAAGCTGGCCGCCGCCTCGCCGAAAGACCCCTCCGTCGGGAAGCGGGTCGAGGAGCTCAGGGCCAAGCTGGGGGTCTACGAGATCCCCAGCCAGTACGACGGCATCCCGGGGCTCGAGGCCGTCACGCGCGAGGACCTGGCCGCCCTGATCGGGGTCCGGTTCGCCGAAGACCTCGAGGCCCCCGGCCCGCGGACGGAGATCGTCGTCGACATCGCGACATCGTGGGCCCAGCGCTTCATCGTCACGGTCGCCTCCCTCGGTATCATCCGGGCCTCGGTCAACCACACCTTCCAGCCGAGGCGGATCATCAACCGGGCCGAGCTGGCCGACGCCGCGGTCCGGCTCATCGGGGTGCTCCAGGAGCGGGGCGCCCGCTTCGTGCCCCTGGTCGAAGAGCGCCGCATCCAGATCTCCGACGTGACCCCGGACAACCCCTTCTATCCGTCCATCACCCGGGCCCTCGCGCTCCAGATCATGACCCTGACCCCGGAGAGGCGGTTCGAGCCCGAAAGGACCGTGTCCGGGGAGGAGGCCATCCGGGTCCTGGCCATCATCCAGAAGCTGGCCAGGTAGAGGCGAGGAATGGAGGACACGAACGGGAAACGCAGATCCGAGATCCTGCTCCTGCCCAACCTGGTCTCCCTGTCGAGGATCCTGCTCACCCCGGTTTTCGTCGTCCTGATCGTCCAGCGGCGGCCGTGGGCCGCGTTCGCCGTCTTCGTCGTCGCCGGGGCGACCGACGCCCTCGACGGCTTCACGGCCCGGGCCCTGCGCCTCAAATCGGCCCTGGGGCTATGGCTCGACCCGATCGGCGACAAGGTCCTGCTCACGGCGGCCTTTGTCGTCCTGACCATCCCGGCGCTCGCCCAGCCCAATACCCTGCCGCTGTGGCTGACCGGCCTTTGCGTCGGCCGCGACGCGGCGATCGCCCTCGGTGCCATGATCATCATGGCCCTGCGGGGCCGGCGGACCTTCAAACCCGTCCTGGCCGGCAAAGCCAGCACGGTCTGCCAGGTCTTTCTGATCTATTTCGTGCTCTATCTGAATGCCGCGGGGAAGTCCCCCCAGAGCCTGGCCTGGTTCTACGTCCTGACCGCCCTGCTGACGGCGGCCTCCTTCGTCCAGTACGCGTTCATCGGCGTCCGCATGCTCCGCGAGGGCAAAATCCCTCCGGCCAGCTGACGTGCGCCCTTTGCTTTTCCCGGCCGGCATGATAAGATGCCGCAGACATGCCCGCACGGAGGTTCCCCCGTATGAATCCTGACGCGATCTTCGACAAGCTGGCCCGCCGGATCGAGAAATACCGCGACGAGATGGTCGACCTCCAGATGAAGCTCTGCGCCATCCCGGCGATCGCGCCCTCGAGCGGCGGGGAGGGCGAGGCCAAGAAGGCCGAATTCCTCGCCGACTGGCTCCAGGCCAACGGTTTCGTCGACATCACCCTGATCAAGGCGCCCGATCTTGACGCGCCCGCCGGCTATCGTCCCAATATCCTGGCCTACTACCGGGGCCGGAGCCAGGCCCGGACGGTCTGGGTCATGACCCATACGGACATCGTCCCGCCCGGCGAGCTGTCGCTCTGGCGCGGCGACCCGTTCAAGGCCTGGGTCGAGAAGGGCCGCGTCTACGGCCGGGGCGTCGAGGACAACCAGCAGGACATGGTCGCCTCGCTTTTCGCCGTCAAGGCCCTCAAGGCCGAAGGCATCGTCCCGCCGTCCGACATCGGCATCGCCCTGGTCGCCGACGAGGAGACGGGCAGCCGCAAGGGCATCGATTTCGTCATCAAGGACGTCAAGGTCTTTCGCAAGCAGGACCTGATCGTGGTCCCCGACGCCGGCAACGAGCACGGCACCATGATCGAGGTGGCCGAGAAGAGCCTGCTCTGGCTCAAGTTCAAGACCCTCGGCAAGCAGGCCCACGGCTCGACCCCGGAGAAAGGCGTCAACAGCTTCAAGGCCGCCAGCTTCCTGATCGCCGCCCTGAACGACCTCTACAAGATCTACCCGGTCCGGGACAGGCTCTTCGATCCGCCCATCTCGACCTTCGAGCCGACGAAGAAAGAGGCCAACGTCCCCAACGTCAACACCATCCCGGGCGAGGACGTCTTCTACACCGACATGCGCATCCTGCCCAAGGTCAGGCTGCAGGACGTCGAACGGACCATCCGGCAGATGGCGGCCAAGATCGAGCGCAAGCACAAGGTCAAGATCACCTTCGAAGTCCAGCAGAAGGCCCCGGCCGCGCCGCCGACCTCGGCCCAGGCCCCCGTCGTCCTGGCCCTCAAGAAGGCCGTCCGGGAGGTTTATCACAAGGACGCCAAGGCCATGGGCATCGGCGGCGGCACCGTGGCCGCGATCTTCCGCCGGGCCGGCATCCCCGCGGCCTGCTGGTCCAAGCTCGACGAAACCGCCCACCAGCCGAACGAGTACTGCATCATCGACAACATGGTCGGCGACGCCAAGGTCTTCGGCCACATCTTCCTGCAGGAATAATCTCTCGGCGGAGGCGAGCCCCGCCCGGGCTCACACGGGCCGGCGCACCGCGGCGATGGGCTGCGGCGGCTCGGGATAGACCCTTTGCACGCGCTGGGCGATCCGGACCGTGTTGAGATGGATATCCACGGTGTCCTTGATCTCCAGCGCATAGCCGCCCGCCAGCACGACCGCGACCGGGATGCCCAGCCGCCGGGCGTTCTCGATGACCAGCTTGTCCCTGTCCTTCAGCCCCCCTTTGGTCAGGGCGAGTCCCCCGAGCTGGTCTTTTTCATAAGGGTCGGCCCCGGCCAGGTAGATCACGAGGCTTGGCCGGAACTCCTTGTAGACCTTGGGGATATGGGCGCCCAGCTCGGCCAGGTACTTGGCGTCGCCGTCCCCGGCCCAGAGGCCGAGGTCGAGGGTGCTCCGGGGCTTATCCGCAGGGTAGATGTCCATTTGGTGGATGGACAGGGTGAAGATCTCGGGATGACCGGCCAGCGAGGCCGCCGTGCCGTTGCCCTGATGGAGATCGCAGTCGACGATCATGACCCGGGCCGCGAGCCCGTCCGCGATCATCCTGAGGGCGGCCACGGCGACGTCGTTGAGCAGGCAGAAGCCCTCGCCGTGGTCGGGGAAGGCGTGATGGAAGCCGCCCCCGATGTGGACGGCCAGCCCCGACTCGAGGGCCTTCCGCGCGGCCAGGACCGTGCCTCCGACCGAGAGCAGGGCGAAGCGCACGAACTCGGGCGAATAACGTACCTCGAGGGCCTTGAGCTCGGCGGCGCTCAGGCCGCCGGTCTTGACCCGCTTGAGGTAGCGCGGCGTGTGGACGAGCAGGATGTCCTCGTCGGGCGCGGGCCGGGGCCTGAGGAAGTTCTCCTTCTTCGCCCCCATGGCCAGGAGGTTCTCGTAGACGAGGCGGTACTTCTGGAGGGGGAAAACGTGCTTGCCGGTCTCGACCATCCAGTATTCGTTGCTGAAGATGAGCTGGAACGGGAAGCGCTTGCCGACGAGCACCTTGAAGAGGTCGAGGAAGTCGCCCATGCGGCCCTCACCATATCAGAAAATCCGGCCCGAAAAAAGGGTTGAGGGCCGGACGGCCGGCTTGACATCCCGGCGCGAAGGTACGATAGTCCGTGTGACCGAGGAGGAACGCGCATGGCCCGATCTCACTTCGCCTTCATCGCCGCGCTGGTCGGCGTCGCCGGCTTTCTGACGGCCGCGGAGCCCGGCGGTCTGCTCCATCCCCAACAGAACGAGGTCCGCAACCTGCTCGATCTCTCGGGGGTCTGGAGCTTCCAACTCGACCCGGCCGAGAAAGGCGAGTCGGCCGGCTGGTTCAACGCCCTCCCCGCCCCCCGCCCGATCCCCGTGCCGTGCAGCTGGAACGATCTGTTCGACGACGCCCGCGACTATCTGGGCCTGGCCTGGTACCAGCGCGAGGTCTTCGTCCCGGCGGCCTGGCGGGGGCAGCGGGTGTTCCTGCGCGTCGGTTCGGCGAACTATGCCGCCAAGGTTTGGGTCAACGGCGCCGTCGTGGCCGAGCATCTCGGCGGGCACCTGCCTTTCGAGGCCGATATCAGCGGCCGGATCGTCTGGGACAAGCCCAACGTCATCGCGATATCGGTCGAGAACAAGCAGCTGCCGGAGCGCGTGCCTCCGGGCCCCGCGGCCGGCGGCGGCGGCGCGGCCGGGCTCGCCGCCGGGCTCGCGGCCGGCTACCCCGCGACGACCTACGAATATTTCCCATATTCGGGGCTCCACCGTCCGGTGGTGCTGTACGCGGTCCCGCGGGACGAGCACATCGACGATATCACGGTCGTGACGACGATCGAGGGCCGGGACGGCCTGGTCAAGCTCAAGGTCGTGACGGCCGGCCCGTACACCGGGAAAGGCCGGGTCCGGCTGAACGGCCAGGAGACCAGCCTGTCGTTCCTCGCCGGCTCGGCCGAAGCGATTCTGCGCGTCCCCGCGGCGCGGTTCTGGAGCCCGGACGACCCGCACCTCTATCCGCTCGATGTCGCGCTCACCAGCGGGGACCGCACGACCGACGCCTATTCGCTTCCTATAGGCATCCGCACGATCGCGGTCCGAGGGGAGCAGCTCCTGCTCAACGGCCGGCCGGTCAAGCTCAGGGGGTTCGGCAAGCACGAGGACTTCCCGATGAGCGGCCGCGGCCTGAACCTGCCCCTGTGGGTCCGGGACTTCGAGCTGCTCAAGTGGGTGGGCGCCAACTCCTTCCGCACCTCGCATTATCCTTATGCGGAAGAGGTCATGCAGCTGGCCGACCGGCTCGGCTTCCTGGTGATCGACGAGATCCCGGCGGCGGGCCTGAACTTCGAGGACCCCGACCGCATCGTCGCCGCGCGCCTGGAGCAGGCCACCGGCCAGCTCCGGGAGCTCATCGCCCGCGACAAGAATCACCCGAGCGTGATCATGTGGAGCCTCGCGAGCGAGCCGACGGGCGGGCTGCCGATGGGCTTGGCCCCGCCCGTGCCCAAGGCCATCGACGCCGGCAAACGCTTCTTCCGCGACCTCTACGACGAGGCCCACGAGATCGACGGAACGCGGCCGGTCACGCTCGTGGGGGTCCAGGGCGGCCCCCGCGAATGGCTCGCCCTCATGGACGTCGTCTGCGTCAATGCCTATTACGGCTGGTACACCCAGCCGGGGCAGCTCGAGCTCGGGCGGCAGGCCCTCGCCCGCGAGCTCGACGCCCTGCACGAGGAGATCGCCAAGCCGGTCATCCTCACCGAGTTCGGCGCGGACGCGCTCCCCGGCGCCCACGGGATGCCGCCGGACATGTGGACAGAGGAATACCAGGTCGAGTTCCTGAAGGGTTTCCTCGACATCGCGGCGGCGCGGCCGTTCATGGCCGGCCTGCAGGTCTGGGCCTTCGCCGACTTCAAGACCGGCCAGGGGACCGGACGGGTCGCGGCCGCGAGCTTCAAGGGCGTGTTCACCCGGGACCGCAAGCCCAAGATGGCGGCCCATTTTCTCCGCTCGCGCTGGGCGGAGAAATAGGGCCTCGGCTCGGGGCGGTCCTCGCGGGGAGGAGGAGGGGCGCGTGAACGACGTGACCATCGAGCCGATGCGGGGAGACCTCATCCTCTGGCGCTGCCTCCACGGCGGGCCTCTGAGCGCGGCGAACCTCGACCGGCCCGCCCCTCATCCCGCGATCGACTGGCCTTCGACCCGCGCCCGGAATGTGCCCCTGTTGAAAAAGCTCGTCGAAACGTACGACACCTGCGCCTTCATTGCGCGGGACGGCGGTCGGGTGGTCGGCACGCTGCGATTCTATCCCAAGGCCCTCTGCTCGTTCGGCGAGGGCGGGGCCGCTTTCTGTCTGCAGCAGGCTTACCCCGCGGGACCGAAAGAGGACCGGGCCGGGGGCGTATTCCCCGCCCTGGACGAAATCACGGACAAGGCCCTGTTCGTCCATTGCCTGATGGTCGTTTCTCCGGAGGGAGACCCAGGCCGGTACAGACGCAAGGGGCTGGCGACGCGCCTGGCCCACGAGCTCGTCCGCTGGGCCGGGGAACGGGGCTGGGAGGCGATCGAGGCCAGCGCTTATGAGGAGATCCCGATGCTCTATGCCATCGCCGGGGTCGCCGGCAAGCGGTTCTGGGAGAAGATCGGGTTCCGCTGCGTCCACGCGGACACCGAGCCGGGGATGACAGGGGACATGCTGGAAGCCATTCGCCAGGATGCCGTCGCCGCAGGCATCCCGGCCGAGCGGGCGACGAACCGGTACAGGATGCGCCTGGATCTCGCGCGGGCCTGACTTACCGCTTGCGGGCCGGCTTTTTCGCCTTCGGGGCCTTCTTCCCGGGCTTCTTCGCCGCGGCCTTGGGCGCGTTGAGGATAGCCGCCCGGGCCGCCGCCAGCCGGGCGATGGGCACCCGGAACGGGGAACAGCTGACATAGCTCAGGCCGATGAGGTGGCAGAACTCGACCGACGAGGGATCGCCGCCGTGCTCGCCGCAGATGCCGAGCTTGATCCCCGGCCTCGTCCGGCGGCCGCGCTCGACGGCCATCCGCATGAGCTGGCCGACGCCGTCCCGGTCGATGACCTCGAACGGGTCCTTGGCGTAGATCTCCCTCTCGACGTAGGGGACGAGGAAGCGGGCCGCGTCGTCGCGGCTGACCCCGAGCGTCATCTGGGTCAGGTCGTTCGTGCCGAAGCTGAAGAACTCGGCCACGGTCGCGATCTCGTCGGCCGTGACGGCGCCGCGCGGGACCTCGATCATCGTCCCGACGAGGTAGTCGAAGGTGAGGCCCTGCTCCTTCATGACCGCCTCGGCCGTCGCCCGGACGATCCTCTCCTGGTCCCGGAGCTCTTTGACGTGGCCGACGAGCGGGATCATGACCTCGGGCAGGACGGGGATCTTTTTCTTCTTCGTGGCCGCGGCGGCCTCGAAGATGGCCCGGGCCTGCATCTCGGTGATCTCGGGGTAGATGATGCCCAGACGGCAGCCGCGGAAGCCGAGCATGGGGTTGAACTCATGAAGGGAGTCGACGCGGGCCTTGACCTTTTCGAACGACAGGCCCATCTGCTCGGCGAGCTCGCGCTGCCTCTCCACTTCGTGGGGCAGGAACTCGTGGAGCGGGGGGTCGATCGTCCGGATGGTCACCGGCCGCCCGGCCATGACCTCGAAGATGCCGGCGAAGTCGCGGCGCTGGAGCGGCAGGAGCTTGGCCAGGGCGGCCTTCCTCTGCTCGACCGAGTCGGCCAGGATCATCTCGCGCATCGGCCCGATCTTGCCCTCGCCGAAGAACATGTGCTCGGTCCGGCAGAGGCCGATGCCTTCGGCCCCGAAGGCCACCGCGTTGGCGGACTGGTCGGGCTGGTCGGCGTTGGTCCGGATCTTGAGCGTCCGGTACTTGTCGGCCCAGGCCATGACCTTGGCGAACGTCTGGTAGACGGACGCCTTGGCCGGGCTGAGCGTCTTTTCGATCAGGACCTGGAGGACCTCCGAGGGCTTGGTGTTGACCTGGCCCTCGAGGACCTCGCCGGTCGTGCCGTCGATCGAGATCCAGTCGCCTTCCACGAGCTTCCGGCCCTTGACGGTCATCTGGTGCCTGGCGTAGTCGATGAGGAGCTCGCCGCATCCGGCGACGCAGACGCGGCCCATCTGGCGGGCGACCAGGGCGGCATGAGAGGTCATGCCGCCGCGGGCGGTCAGGATGCCCTCGGCCGCGCACATGCCCTTGATGTCCTCGGGCGAGGTCTCGATGCGGGTCAGGATGACCTTTTCGCCG
>Ga0209706_10001389_pt1 | contig 13683 bp, 14 predicted proteins | sample PPLLaktember2015_6_FD_187263 | JGI IMG/M metagenome (GOLD analysis project Ga0209706, IMG submission 187263) | Freshwater sediment microbial communities from Prairie Pothole Lake near Jamestown, North Dakota, USA - PPLs Lake P8 Core (1) Depth... | ecosystem: Environmental > Aquatic > Freshwater...
TCGAGCCGGGCGTGATGTCGTACTACCACTGACCCACACGCCATTGGCCGCGAAGCGAGGGACCGCCACCACCGGCGGCGCGGGTGAGGCGGTGACCGCCGCGCTACAGGCGTACGCGGACCGCGGTGTCTTTCGCGGCTTTCGCGCCGTGCCGGCCGCGCGTGGGTGTGTCGAGTACGAGTTCGTCTGGCTGCTCGGGCGGACCATGCGAGCGACCTTCGACACAGCCCGGGGCGTGCTCGCCTTTCCTGCGCTCTTTCCAGGCGTCGAGCCGAGGTCGCCGATGGCCCGCGCGCTCGATGCGCTGGTTCACACGCGCACGGACCGGGGCCAGCCAGCTCACAAGCGGGTGGACGCCCGTCGCGCCCGCCTTTCCAGCGCCGTGAGCAAGGGTGACTGGTCGCTAACGGTTCACGTTCGTGGCGCGAACCATGACTACGCGGTGCAGCGCGCGCTCAACCTGGTCAACGAGCTGTTCCTAATCCTGCACGAGTCGTATCCCGAGTACCTGATCGAGCGCTTCGGGTTGTCGCCGGAGTAGCCCCGCGAAGCGTCGGTCACCCCTCACGATGACCCGCCGGTTGCGCTTGGCACCGCCGAAGCAGACATTGGCGCAGGTCTCGGGCAGGCGGATCATGCCCAGCGGCTCGCCCGTGGGCGCGATGACCTGCACGCCCGGACGCGCGCCCGCCCAGATGTTGCCGTCGACATCGCAGCGGATGCCGTCGGCCGCGCTGGGCGTCGTCGTGCCTGGTATCTGGAGCGTCGCAAACGTCCGGCCGTTCATGAGCGTCCTGCCATCGACGTCGAACATCTTGATCGCGCGCGGCGCGCCGGTGTCGGCCACGTCCAGCTTCTTGTAGTCGGGCGAGAAGCAGAGCCCGTTCGGGCCGCCGAACTCGTCACCGACCTTGTCGACCTGCCCGTGCGGCCATCCACCCGGTAGACGGCCACCGGGCGACACTGGCGGTGTCTGCGCCCAACTCGAGGTGGTGGCGGCGGCGCCGGCCGCGACGGCGAGAAACGCTCGGCGGTTTCCCAACCCCGACGGGACCGTCGGGTTGGGCCTGAACCTGGTCGTCGCACCCCGATCAGGCGTCTGCACGTCGGCACGCTCTGGGCCGAAGGCCCCGCCTGGAACGGCGTGGGACGGTATCTCGTGTGGAGCGACATCCCGAACGACGTGCAGATGCGCTGGCTCGACGAAGACGGACACGTCACGACGGTCCGGCATCCCTCGGGCAACAGCAATGGCAACACCTTCGACTACCAGGGGCCGTCAGCTGTCGTGCGAGCACGGCGGCCGCCGCGCATGCATCGCTCGTGGCCACGGATCCGCACGGCGGGCTGGGGAGCGCGCGCGGCGCTGTCGCTCTGGATGCTGGCGGGCGCGCCCCGGGCTTGGTGATCGCGTGCGCGTACCCGGGCCTGAACGCCTGCCTGCCGAACGTCAGGTTCACCCAGATTCTCGGCCCGGTCGCGCTGCCGTCTGGCACCTACACGATCGCTATCTACGGCGGCGGGACGGGTTGCACAGGAGGCGTTGCGCTCGGGCCGCTCGATGTGTCCTCCATGCCTGACGAGATCGCAGCCGTATTTCACACGGCGGCCGCTCCGGAGGTGGACCTCGTCGTCGCCCGTGCCTTCGGCCGCGGCAGTTCCCCCGAGACCAGGGTGACCGGCATCCCGAACGGCGCGAGCCTGTCGACGGCGGTCCGCGCAGGGAACCGGGATGTGGCGCTGCCGGCCGGAGGCAACACTCCGGCTTTCGGCCCCGTCAACGTACGGGTGCTGCCCAGGACGGCGTATCTGATGTTTGCCTGCACCCTCACGTCCGAAGGCGGTTTCCACGAAACCGATCGTCCTCGGCCAGGCGTCGGTATACTTGGCTCGTGACCTCTCATCCCCGGCGCGGTGTCACGGTGCGGCGCTACGCGTCGAACGCCGAGGCCGACCAGCACGATCTCGACTACTGGAAGCAGGTCCCTGCCGCCGACCGTGTGCGACTCGTGTGGACCCTCTCCGTGGAGCAGTGGCAACTCGCCGGACGGCTGCCCGATGAACCCGGACTTTGTCGATCTGTTGCGCGCATTCATCGGCGCTGACGTCCGGTTCCTCGTCGTCGGCGCCTATGCACTGGCCCATCACGGGCGGCCTCGCGCGACCGGAGACCTCGACGTCTGGGTGGAGCCCACCCCTGCCAACGCCCCTCGGGTCGTCAGGGCGCTCGCCACGTTCGGCGCACCAATGACCGGTATCACGGAGAGCGACTTCGCCACGCCCGGTGTCGTCTTCCAGATTGGCGTGCCACCCGGGCGTATCGACATCCTGACCGAGCTCACCGGACTCGCATTCGACGAGGCGTGGCCCGGCCGTGAGCCAGGCCGGTTCGGCGACCTGACGGTGGACTTCATCGGGCGCGACGCCTTCATCCGCAACAAGCGCGCCACCGGTCGCGCGAAGGACCTGGGAGACATCGAGGGGCTGTAGCCGATCGCTTCACCGCCTGAGATGGTCTCCTGCTCCATCGCCGCTAGTCCATCCGCAGGGCGACTGTCGGCTCCACGCCCAGCGCGCGGCGCGTCGGGACGACACACGCGAGGAGGCAGACTCCCAGCATCAGGGCGGCGGGGGCCAGGAGCATCGCCCCGTCCTCGAGCGAGAACTCACCGGTCAGCCCCGGAACCACGAACACCGAGGCAGGCTGGGCCGCGGCGAGGCTGCCGGATGACACCAGCAGAGCCGCAGCGACGAACAGGGGGGCAAGGACACGCGTCATAATCACTCCTCCATGGCACGGCCCGCGGCCGCGAATGGCACTGAACCGTAGGGCATTACGCCGCGCCCGACCGGGGGATCCGCGCGACGTAGGGTGCCGGTGAAAACTCTCGCGGACCGGAGAGTCGATCCGCGCTGGTCGCCGAGCTCGGGCCAAGGGCCCGTGCCGCGTCGCCCGTCGATGCGGCGAAGGCCGGCGATATTGTCGTAGTGACGGTCCCTCTCAAGAACTACCAGGCCGTCCCCGTCGCGCCACTGGCGGGGAAGGTCGTGATCGACACGAACAACTACTACCCGCAGCGGGATGGCCACATTCCGGAGCTCGACAACGAATCCACCACCACGTCCGAGCTGCTCCAGGCACACTTGCCGACCTCGAGGGTGGTGAAGGCCTTCAACCACATTCAGGCCGCGGCGCTGACGACGGTCAGCCAGCCGGTACGGCGAATCGCCGTGCGCTGGTGATAGCCGCAGACGATGCGGAGGCGAAGGCGACCGTGACGCGCCTGCTGGATCAGTTCGGGTTCGATGCGGTGGACGCGGGCCCGTTGAGGGAAGGCTGGCGCATCCAGCGCGATACGCCGGGTTATGGTCCCCGGCGGACGGCCGACGAACTGCGGAACGACCTGGCGGCGGCCAGGAGGTATCGCGACCAGTGATCGCGGTGTGTCTGTGCAGCTCCTCGCTGCGCTCGACCGGCCCTGCTCCATCTGCGGCAACTGCGGCTGCTTCGCGTTCCCGGGGCGATTCGCGTCTGGTGTCGGCGATTCGCGACAAGACGCCGGTGCGCACGCTCAGGACCGTCGCGGTCACCCGCTACGTCACGCCGCTCCGCGAAGGCGGCTCTCTCCCCGCCATCGTGGAGGCGGACGACGACGGGCTGTACGTCCTGAAGTTCCGTGGGGCGGGCCACGGCGCGAAGGCGCTCGTGGCGGAGGTCATCGCCGGCGAGATCGGGCGCGCGCTCGGCCTGCCGGTGCCCGAGATCGTGCTGGCCACGCTCGATCGAGACCTGGCACGGACCGAGCCCGACCAGGAGAACCACGCGCTCCTTCACGATAGCGCCGGGTTGAACGCGGCGCTGGACTACCTGCCGGGTTCAGTGAACTTCGACCCGGTGGTCCATCGCGTGCCGGAGGAGTTCGGGTTGAAGGTCGCCTGGTTCGATGCGTATGTCAGCAACGTCGACCGTACCCCGCGCAACACCAACATGCTGATGTGGCACCGCGCCCCGTGGCTGATCGACCATGGGAGCACGCTCTGCTTCCACCACGCGCCAGGGTGGGAGGATGATCCGGTGCGGCCGCGCGCCGTGTTCCCTGCCATCAGGGATCACGTGCTGCTGCGGACGGCGGCCAAAATCGGGGACGTGGATGGCGGGATGGCCGCCGCGCTCGGGCGGGTCCCGGACGAGTGGCTCGACGACAGCGCGGCCGGGATTTCGGCCGAGGACGTGCGGGGCGCCTACCGTCGCTACCTGCTCGAGCGGCTCGCGGCGCCGCGCGGTTTCGTGGAGGAGGCGGCGCGTGCCCGCTGAGTACACCTACGACTACGCGATCATTCGCGTCGTACCCCGCGTCGATCGGGGAGAGAAGATCAACGTCGGCGTCATCCTGTCGTGCGCGGATACGGACTTCCTGGACGCCCGCATCGAGGTAGATGAATCGCTGCTGCGCGCGGTCGATCCCACCGTCGACCTGGAGGCGGTGCGCGCGAACCTCGCGGTCATCCCGGCGGTCTGCAAGGGCGGTCCGGAGGCCAGGTCGATCGGAGCGCTGCCGTCGCGCGGTCGGTTCCGCTGGCTCGTGGCGCCGCGCAGCACGATCATCCAGCCTTCCGCTGTCCACACGGGGCGGACGAGCGACCCGGCGGCGTGCCTGGACCACCTGATGGATCGGATCGTGCGGCGCGGACGTCGGTCTCAGGCGACATTTCGTTCTTCAGCATCTGCCCTGTCTGCCCATCTGCGGCCGTGTTCCATCTGCGCCATCCTATGGCGGCGGCGGAGGATCAGAACCCGACGTGCCAGATCGTCAGGCCGCCCTCCTTGTCGAAGTGCTGCCGCAGGCCGGGTAAGCTCCGCACGCTGCTCCAGAACGCCGAGGCCTGTGCCGGCACCGGCCTCACGTCGAAGGCCAGCCCAGACAGATGATGACTGAGGCGACCCAGGTCCCGCGGCGAGAAAGTCTTGAACACCTTCAGCAGCCCGTCTGCAATCGCCTGCTGCGTGCGCGCCTCCGGATGGGCGTCGACCCACGCCTGTGCCGCGGCGCTCACTGGATTGGACGCGTAAGTCTGCGCGATCCAGCGACGGTTCTTCACGACGTTGCCGGCCATCGCCGATGCTTGACGTGCCGCGTCACGTCGACCGCTTGTGAACACCACCCAGGGATGCTTGCGCTTGATCGCGTACGCTGCGCTTCGCGCCGGCTCAGCCAGATCGAGCGATTCGATCGCGAAATCGGCGCCGCTTGCTGGCGCGATTCCGCCGGACCCCGTCCCAGTCGGCAGCGTCCGACGCTGACTCTGGCCCGCGCCGTCGATCGCCGCCCACGTTTGCGATCCAACGATGCCGTCGGCGACGAGCCCGCGGGACCGCTGGAAGGATCTGACGACGGCGTCGGTCAGCGACCCGAAGTTCCCGTCGGCCCTACCGGCAGAGAAGCCTATCGCGGCAAGGCGCGACTGCAGATCCACAACGGCCAGGCCTGAGGCGCCCTTCCTGAGCACGCTGCGATTCGTGCCAGTGCCGTAGAACGGCAGTTCTCGCACGACCGCTCTGTCGGATCCATCGCCTCGATCGCGGTCAACACCGAACAGGGTCAGTGTTGTTCCGCGACGCACCCATCGTCCCGACATTCCCATGGTTGGAGTCTCTCTCGCCAGAGCAATGGCTCCAGCGCGATCACGGATCATGCACGTGCTGTGCCTGCACGCCGGCCAGCCCAGGGCTGCCCGGCAGGACGGATTCGCGACAACGGGGCTGCCTGCGCGAAGCCCACTTCGCATCTTCGCGGCATCCCGGCCACCCAGACGAACCGCGCTTCGCAGCGGCGGCACGTTCCGGTAGGGGCCGCGCGCGTGGCACGGGCGACGCGCCGTCGATCGCACCGACCATTCGCGCACATCCGGTCGGGTGGCGGAGGCCCCCGGCGGTTGGCGCAAAACGTGCACTGGAGGCGGCAACGTTACGACGCCGCAGACTACGCGCTCGAGCGCGCCACGCTCGCCGCCCAGGACGTTTCGGGAAGGTGCGCCGATGAATCGGACATTGCTCGACTACACGCCGGAGACTGAAATACCCGACGCCGAGACCGTTGGTGATGACACCTCCCTCGACTCCGGAAGGTCCGGATCCGTGGTCAGTGAAACCGAGGAGCTGGAGTTCGCCGCCGAGTTCCTCGAGGTGCAAAGCGAGCACGACCTCGATCGGTTCCTCGGGAAGTTGATCTCGCGTACCGGCACAGCCGCTGGGACGACGGTGCGATCACCGATCGGCCAGGCGCTCGGCGGAGTGCTCAAGCATGCCGCCAGGCAGGCGCTACCGCTCGCGGGCCGCGCGATCAGCGGCTACGTCGGCAGCAGCACTGGCCCGCAGGTCCTTGACACAGGCACAGCCGCGGCCGGACGGCTCTTCGGCCTCGAGCTCGAGGGGCTGAGCCCGGAGGACAAGGAGTTCGAGATCGCCAGGAGCTTCGTTCGCTTCTCCGAAGACACGATCAGGTCTGCCGTCACCGCGCAGAGTCCGGCACCGCCGATGGTGCTCGCGCAACTCGCTGCGGGGCAGGCTGCCTCCCGATACGCGCCCGGCCTCCTTCGCAGCGCGCCGCCGACGATCTCGGGTCGCTGGATCCGTCGCGGCCGCAACATCGTCGTCGTCAACAGCTAGCGCCGCTGGCGCCTCAGCTCTCAAAGGAGTACGTCAATGCATGACATCGATCGCACCCAAATGGAGTTCACGCAGGATTCCGGTTACGAGACCGAGTTCGAGTCCGGCGACTCATGGGCCGCCGAAAGCGGCCTGCTGAGCGAGACCGACGAGATGCAACTCGCCTCAGAGCTGCTTGGCGTCAGCACCGAAGCGGAGCTCGATCAATTCCTCGGCAACCTGATCAAGAAGGCGTCGTCGGCGATTGGATCGGTCGTGCGCTCTCCGATCGGCCAGGCAGTCGGCGGCGTGCTCAAGAGCGCCGCGAAGAAGGCGCTGCCCCTTGCCGGCGGCGCGCTTGGTGGCTACCTGGGCGGCCCGCTCGGCGCAAAGATCGGCAGCGGCTTCGCCTCCGCCGCTGGCAGCGCGCTCGGACTCGAGGCCGAGAGCATGAGCCAGGAGGAGCGCGAGTTCGAGGGCGCCAAGCAGTTCGTCCGCTTCGCTGCCAACACCGTGCAGAAAGCCGCGGCATCGCCGATGGCGGCCAACCCGGCGGGGGCGGCGCAGGCCGCCGCCACGAGCGCCGCACGCCAGTTCCTGCCTGGACTCGTCGGCAATGCTGGCGCTGGCGCCGGTATCGCTGCGGCGGGCCGCGGACAGACTGGGCGATGGCTGCGGCGCGGGACCAAGATCGTTCTCTACGGCGTGTGACGAGGCGCTCATGAGCCCCTTCGCTGCATGGATGCTGACGCAGGAAGCGCGGGCGTTGCAGACCAGGCTCGGCCGAGTCCGGCCGTTCGCCCTGCTCGAGCCGATGGTCCCGGCCGCCGCGCTCCTGCCGACCGCGCAGAGCGCCATCGAGGAGTACCTGCTGGTCGGCCGCCGCAGCCTGCGCGGCCAGGTGCGCGACTTCATCGAATGGCTGCGCGGCCCCGGCCGGGACGCCAGTAATGCCCAGGGGCAGCGACGCTTCTCGATGCTGCGCCTGCTGTTCAACGCGGTGCTGACACAGTTCGATCTGTTCAGCGACGTGATCACCCAGCGCAGCGAGCACGACACGGGGGTGTGGCTATCCGGGCTCGACGTCGCGTCAGCCGATGCGCTGTCGATGGACGGGAGCCCGGTCGCCGTTCCACCGGTCATCTGCTACCTCGATCGGGGCGCCGGGGCCGCGATCCGCCGCGCCCGCACGCGGTTGCCCGGCGGCGGCACGAACCCGGTGGCAGTCATCCGTGTGCCGCGGGAGCGCATGGTCGGCAGCAGCATCGCCTCCTCGCTCTTCCACGAAGTCGGCCACCAGGCCGACGCGCTATTGAGCTTCTCGGAATCGCTGCGTCCCGTCCTGCGGGGCATGCAGCGTGACCGGAACAACGACGCGCCAGTGTGGCAGTACCTCGAGCGCTGCATCTCGGAGATCGTCGCCGACTTCTTCGCAGTCGCGCGTGTCGGCATCGCCTCGAGCGTCGGCCTCATCGGCGTCGTCAGCCTGCCGCGGGCGTTCGTCTTCCGTCTCAACCTCGACGACCCGCACCCGGTACCGTGGATTCGCGTCACGCTCAGTTGCGCGATGGGCGAGTCGCTGCACCCGCATCCGCAGTGGCGGCGACTCGCCGATGTGTGGGAATCGTTCTACCCGATCGCGGAACTCGACGCCGAACGGCGCCAGTTCTTCGAGCGGCTGGTCGCGAACACCCCGGCCTTCGCCTCTCTGCTCGTGAATCACCGGCCTGCAGCGCTGCACGGGCGGTCGCTCCCCGAGGTGCTGGACGTCGCCGGGCGGCAGCCGGCGCAACTGACCGCGCTCTTCCAGGCCTGGTCGCGCTACCCGGCGCAGCTCTACGACGCGCGAGCGTCGCTCGTATTCGCCGTCTTCGGCCAGGCCCGCGCCGACGGCCTGCTGACGCCGGAGGACGAGAGCGTGCTGCTCGCGAAAGCGCTGAACCACTGGGCGCTTCGCAGCACGCTCGACACCGCGTTCGGCTGCGCCTCGGCGCCTCCTGCGCGTCAGCGACCGCAGACGGCCATGGGGCAGCGGGAACGTTTTGCGACCATCCACCAAGGAGATTGATATGGGCACCTACGACCGTGCGGATAAGAGCAAGCGCGGCGGGATCGTGGTCACGGTCACCGACGATGGACATCCGGTGACCGGCGCATCCGTTAGCCTCTTCAAGGCCCCGGAAGCGCTGGCGCGCTGCGACGACTTCCATCCGGCGAAGTGGAAGCCGGCGGCCTCCGACTACCTCGCGACCCTGTCGACGCTGCACGACGACGACCAGCCTGGCGTCGGCACTGTGACATTCGACAGTCTCGCGCCGGGTTTCTACATCCTGCAGTACGAACACCAGCCGGAGCAGAAGCCGCAGTGCATCGAGGTCACGCCGCGATGCCTCTGCAGCGCGTGCTTCGACTTGGAGCTTGGCGTCTCCATGGACATCAAGTACGTCACCGACGACTGCCGCGAGATCCCCTGCGCGATTCCCAGGATCGGCGATCAGGAGCAGGTGAGACTGAGCTGGAAGGACGCCAAGATCGACCGCTCTCCCTTCACGCTGACCCCACCGGCCGACGCCATCGAGACGCCGCATCACACGTTCGTTCGCCCGGTCACGACCGCCGGCGCCAACAGCTCGGTCTGGATGCTGGCGCTGCCGGCGCGAGGGCCGCTTCCCAGCGGGGCGCCGGCCCCACCACCGGCGAACCGGCTGCTGACGAACTCGTTCGTCGCCGCGCCCCGCGCGGCGCAGAACATCGCCGGCACGGTGGGCGTCAGCCTGCAACGCACCGCCACGGCGCTGACCGACGACGTGTCGCACTGGAAGGCGGTCCTCAACGTTACGGACGCGATGTCCTTCAACACCTACAACCGCTTCATGGAGATGCTCTTCTGCGGCGAGCGGGATCTCAGTGACCTGCCGCCGTTCGAGAGGGATCGCTTCGCAGCGAAGGAAACCCTCGGGCGGAAGCTGCTGACCAAACGGGCGTTTCCTTTCGTCGACACCGATGGCTATCGCTTCATCAAGGTCGCCACCGAAGCCTTCGTCATGGTCAACTGCGGCATCATGGCGGCGCAGCGACCGCCGTTCTTCGCCCGCCGTGACAGCGGCTACTTCGCCCGGCGCGACGTGCCGTTTCCGACCAACGGTCTCGATGCGCTGTTCACGAATGATTACCTCACTCCGGTCTCCGGAGGATCTCTCGGCGCCCTCACGCTGCCGTACCTCGCTGTGATCCGCAGGAAACTCGGGGATATCGACATCAACATCGGCGGGTTCGACTTCTCGGCGCAGCAGGCGAGCGAGTGCTACGGCATCCTGCAGGAGAAGCTCACCAACCCGTGCCTGCTCGAGCTGATCTGGTCGTACTGGCACGAGGAGGGGATGCTGGTGCAGACCGCGAACGCGATCACCCGGCGTTTCCAGAACGTCCGCGGCAGCGCTGCGCAGGACCCCCTCGCCAACCTGGAGGTCGATCCGCTGCGCCCGCTCAACAACCTCCTGTGGGGATACGTCCAGGACGAACAGCATCGCCTGAGCGTCGTCCGCCGCAACTACGAGTACGATCACCAGTACGGCCTCCGGCTCGACGGTCGCGCCGTCCAGGGCATGAGCCCGGCCGACTCGCGGTCGAAGTTTCTCGAGGCCTTCCACAACTTGCTCCGCCTGTGCACGACGTTCTTCAAGCAGGACGACGACACGACGATCAAGGCCGACGCCTTCCCGGTGCTCAACGCGTTGAAGGAAGTGCACCTGATCCTCACCGAGGGGCAGCACAACCAGTTCGGTGACCTGGTCTCGACCGCGCGGATAGAGATGCTGATGCAGGAGTGGCTGCTGGCGCGGCCGGAGTTCCGCGAGTTCCTGCCGACTCGTATCAGCGTGGCCTACCCCGAGCCGTGGATGGACCGCGTCGACGCGATGAAGAAGCTGCAGGGATGGACCGACACGAGCGTGCTGCACTTCCGCAACCTCGGGCTGTTCGGTGAACAGATTCTCCTCGGTATCCGCTGGGGGTTCTGGAGCGACGTCCAGGAACCGGAGCAGGCGTTCAACTGGGCGCGGCTGTTCCGGCCGCAGATTCAGGGGTACATCCACGCCTACCGGGCGGTCGCCGGTGTCGACCTGGCGGCCGACATCGTCGACTCGCAGGTCGATGGGACCATGCCCTCGACACTGCTCAAGCGACGCCTGACGGCGCAGCAGCAGCGCGGAGCCTGATCGATGGTCGACTTCACGTCGGCGCTCTATCTGGGGTTGCGACACCCGAGCGACTCGCTCGGTCACTGGGATGCGCTCACGCACGGCCGGCCGGCGGCCCTGCGTGAGCCTCCCGACGCCAACGCGGTGGCGGCGGATCTAGCGCAGCTGCAGGGTTGCGAGGCCGGAGGCCTGCTGCCCTCGACCTTGCACCTCTTCTGGGATCTGTTCGCGATACTCGGGCAGGGCAACGTCGTGATCCTGCGCGACGCGGGAGCCTATCCCATCGCACGCTGGGGTACTGACTGCGCCAGGGCGATGGGTGCACGGGTGCGCACATTTCCACATCACGATGCGGTCGTGCTCGAACGGCTGATCGACGACGCCGCGCGTCAAGGCATCACACCGATTGTGGTCGCTGACGGCTACTGCCCGCGCTGCGGCGAGACGGCGCCGGTCGGCGCCTATGCCAGGCTCGCACAACGAGGCGGGGGGTATCTCGTGCTCGACGACACGCAGGCGCTGGGCATCCTCGGCGAGCACCCGGACCGGGCGAATCCATACGGCTCGGGCGGCGGCGGGTCGCTGCGCTGGCATCGTACTTTCGGTGGCCACATCATCACGTGCAGCTCGCTGGCGAAGGGCTTCGGCGTCCCGGTCGCCGTGCTGGCCGGGGAGCACCGGCTCATCGATCGGTTCCGGCGAGAGAGCGAGACACGCGTCCACTGCAGCCCGCCGTCGGCCGTCGTCGTGCGCGCCGCGCGAAGCGCGCTCCTCGCCAACCGCTCGCACGGCGACGCGCTGCGCCGCCGCCTGCTGCACCTCGTCACCCGCCTGAGAGCGCAGCTGATCGGCGCCGGACTTCGGCCCTTGGGCCAGCTGCCGTTTCCGGTCCAGACCTTCCTCTCGGCGAATCGGCGGGTGGCGCAGCTCTATGAACAGCTGCGCCGCGCCGGAATTCACGGGCTGTTGACAACGACGTGCCAGGCGTGTGGGACCGGGCTGACGCTGGTGGTCACCGCGCGCCATGGACTCGCCGAGGTCGAGCGAGCCGGGCGCGCGATCGCGCGCGCCGCTGCCGGGATTCTCGAAATGAACACGAGCCACGCCGGAACCGGGTACACCATGCGGCGCACCGGGATCTCATGAGCGATCGGTGGAGGGCATCATGCAACACAAGCCGACCTTTCAGCCCGAGGCGTTTCCCCTCGAGCTCCTCAGCGGCGAGTCCGCGGATTCGTCGGCGTTCACGTTCGAAGTCGGCGAGCTCGAAGAGGAGCGACGCGGCGGTGCTGGTGGCCGCGGCGGGGGCGCGCGGTCCCGTCAGGGGTTCTCGGCGAGGCGCGGCGGTCGGGGCCGATCCGCCGGAGCCCGCCGGCGGCCGCCGCCCTTCCGACCGCCCGGGCGGCCGCCAGGGCCCCGGCCTCGACGTCGCTGGCCGTACGTGGCCTGGCCGGGCGGCGGTCTGGCGGCCCCTGACCCGAATCTGTTCGGACCTTACACGGAGGAAGGGCTCCAGCGCGCCTGTGCCGCGCGGGCGCTGGCGGCGCCGCCGGAAGAACCACCCCAGGACGCAGTGGCGAGCAGCAACGCGACCGCCGGCGGCGGAGACGCGGAGTTCTTTGGTCCGCTTGCCGGCCGCATCGGCAGTGTCGTCGGTCGTGCGGTTGGCGCGTTCGACACCGCGAACATCATCGACCTCACCGCCCGCGCCGACAAGAGCCATCGCAGGGGCACACGAGATCCCCGGACGGTGTACGCGCTGGTATTGCACCAGATGGCCTGCTGTTTCAAGCCGAAGGACCCGCTCAAGCGCTTCCTGACTGTCGGCGCCCACTTCGCCATCACCGAAGACGGCCGCATCCTACAGCTGCATCCGGTGTCGACGCTGGTGTGGGCGTCGAACGGATTCAACAATCGTAGCGTCGCCGTCGAGTTCGCCGGCAACTTCCCCAACACCAGGGGCACCTGGTGGCAAGGCGACACCTACGGCAAGAACCGGCCGACGCCGGCACAGGTCAACGCCGGACGCCAGCTGGTTCGTCACCTGGTGCGAACCATGGGGCTCACGCACGTCCTCACCCATCGCCAGTCCAGCGGCACGCGCGAGAACGATCCGGGGCCGGACATCTGGTTCGACGTCGGCCAGTGGGCGGTCAACACCCTGGGCCTGAACGACGGCGGCCCTGGCTTCAAGATCGACGCCGGCAACCCGATCCCCGACGAATGGCGGACCTGGGGATCGCGACGGCCGGCGGTCACGACAGAAATGGAGTTCGATCTCGAGGGCGAGATGCCGGAGACGGAGATTGCCCACGACGTGTGGGACCGCGAGCAATACGGGGATTCGGGCAAGGAGCAGATCATGCACAGCACACATTGCGGTTGCCGTCGGTGCGCCGGCGCGGGCATCGAAAGCGAAGCAGCATTTGACGAGATCCAGTCGGAGCTGTCGGAGGAGGAGGAGGTCGAGCTCGCGCTCGAACTGCTGTCGGTCTCGAGCGAGGCTGAGCTGGATCAGTTCCTGGGCAAGCTGTTCAAGGGCGCATGGAAGGGGATCAAGAAGGTCGGCTCCGTCGTTGGCAAGATCGCCAAGCCGCTCGGCGGCGTCCTGCGAGCGGTCGCGAAGAAGGCGCTGCCGGTCGTTGGCGGCGCGCTGGGCTCGTTCATTCCGATCCCCGGCGTCGGCACCGCAGTGGGCTCCGCGCTCGGTGGCGCCATCAGCAAGGCGCTGGAAGCTGAGACCGGGGAACTGAGTTCAGAAGACCGTGAGCTCGAAGTCGCGCGCCGGTTCGTCCGCATCGCGACCAACGCGGCGCGACATGCGGCTGCTGCACCACC
>Ga0209706_10001392_pt1 | contig 13664 bp, 10 predicted proteins | sample PPLLaktember2015_6_FD_187263 | JGI IMG/M metagenome (GOLD analysis project Ga0209706, IMG submission 187263) | Freshwater sediment microbial communities from Prairie Pothole Lake near Jamestown, North Dakota, USA - PPLs Lake P8 Core (1) Depth... | ecosystem: Environmental > Aquatic > Freshwater...
GGAACTCCGCGCCGCAACGTCGTGATGGTCGGCAAAGACCCGATGGTGGTACAGAAGGCCGAATTCTCGAAATCGGGCCGCAATTCCTCCGTCGTCAAAATGAAACTGAAGAACCTGCTCACCGGTTCCGGCACGGAAAGCGTCTATCGTGCCGACGACAAGTTCGAGACCGTCAACCTGGAACGCAAGGAATGCACCTATTCCTACTTCGCCGATCCCTTGTATGTGTTCATGGACAGCGACTACAACCAGTACGAAGTCGAAGGCGACAACCTCGGCGACGCGCTGAACTACCTCGACGACGGCATGCCGGTCGAAGTCGTGTTCTACGACGGCAAGGCGATCTCGGTCGAGATGCCCACCACCGTCGTGCGCGAAGTCGAATACACCGAGCCCGCCGTGCGCGGCGACACGTCCGGCAAGGTGATGAAGCCGGCGCGCATCAAGCCCACCGGGTTCGAACTGCCGGTGGCCGCGTTCGTCGAGATCGGCGACATGATCGAGATCGACACCCGCACGAACGAATTCAAGCGCCGCGCAAATTAATTCTGGCGCTTGATTCAAACATAAAGGCAGCTTCGGCTGCCTTTTGTTTTTGGCCGTCGGTTCGGCGGCGTTAAAATAGCGGCTCGCTTCTCCGCCGCCTTCCCATGACCGACCCGCGTTTCATCCATCTTCGCCTGCACACCGAATATTCCGTCGCCGATGGCCTGGTGCGGGTGGACGAGGCGATCAAGCGCGCGAAGGGCGTCGCGATGCCGGCGCTCGGCCTGTCCGACCTGTCCAACACCTTCGGCTGGGTGAAGTTCTACCGCGCGGCGCGCGGTGCCGGCATCAAGCCGGTGTTCGGCTGCGACGTGTGGGTGACCAACGCGACCGATCGCAACCGCCCCTCGCGCCTGTTGCTGCTGGTGCAGCACCGCGAAGGCTATCGGCGCCTGTGCGAACTGCTCACCCGCGCCTATCAGGAAAACCTCCATCGCGGCCGCGCCGAAATCGATCCCGCCTGGCTGGCCGGGGGCACCGACGGCCTGCTGGCGCTGTCGGGCGGCGACGCCGGCAACGTCGCGCAGGCGATCCTCGACGACAAGCCCGATGCCGCACGCGCGGCTGCAGAGGCCTGGGCCGCGCTGTTTCCCGGACGCTATTACCTGGAGCTGCAGCGCTTCGGCCAGCCGCATGCCGAGCGCCTGATCGACGGCTTGCTCGACATCGGCGCGGCGCTGGATCTGCCGGCGGTCGCCACCCATCCCATCCAGTTCATCGCGCCTGAGGATTTCAAGGCGCACGAGGCGCGGGTGTGCATCGCCGAGGGCATGATGCTGGGCGATCCGCGTCGGCCGCGGCCGTTCACCGCCGAGCAGTATTTCAAGACGCCGGACGAGATGGCCGAGCTGTTTGCCGACCTGCCGGAAGCCTTGCAGAACAGCGTCGAAATCGCCAAGCGCTGCAACCTCACGCTGGAACTCGGCAAGAGCCAGCTGCCCGATTTCCCGACGCCGGATGGCATGAGTCTTAACGATTACATGCGGCAGCGTTCCTTCGAGGGCCTGCATGAACGCATGGCCCACCTCTATCCTGACGAGGCGGTGCGCGCCGCCAGGCTGCCGGAATACATCGAGCGGCTGGAATTTGAACTGGTGACCATCATCCAGATGGGCTTCCCCGGCTACTTCCTGATCGTGGCCGACTTCATCAACTGGGCCAAAGGAAATGGTGTGCCGGTGGGGCCGGGGCGCGGCTCCGGTGCCGGCTCGCTGGTCGCCTACAGCCTGCGCATCACCGACCTCGATCCGCTTGCCTACGACCTGCTGTTCGAGCGCTTCCTCAACCCCGAGCGGGTGTCGATGCCCGACTTCGATATCGACTTCTGCCAGGACGGGCGCGACCGCGTGATCCAGTACGTGAAGGACAAGTACGGCCACGCCGCGGTGTCGCAGATCGCCACCTTCGGCACCATGGCGGCCAAGGCGGTGCTGCGCGACGTCGGCCGCGTGCTCGACCTGCCGTATCTCTTCGTCGACAAGTTCGTCAAGCTGGTGCCCAACGAACTCGGCATTTCGCTCGCCGAGGCGCGCGAGAAGGAACCGCAGATCGACGAACGCGCGCGAAACGAGGAAGAGCTCGCCGAGCTGCTGCCGCTGGCGGAAAAGCTTGAGGGCATCACCCGCAACGTCGGCATGCACGCGGGCGGGGTGCTGATCGCGCCGGGCAGGCTCACCGACTTCTGCCCGCTCTACCGCGCCGAAGGCTCGGAAGCCATGGTGTCGCAGTTCGACAAGGACGACGTCGAGGCGATCGGCCTGGTCAAGTTCGACTTCCTCGGCCTGCGCACGCTCACCATCCTGGCCGAGGCGGTGCGCTTCGTGCAGCGGCAAGAGGACCGCACCGATTTCCGTCTGGAAGACCTGCCGCTCGACGATCCGGCGGTATACCGGCTGTTCGCCGACGGCAACACGACCGCCGTGTTCCAGTCCGAATCGCGCTCGGCCAAGGACCTGGAAAAGAAGCTGAAGGGCGACTGCTTCGAGGACATCATCGCGCTGATGGCGCTGAACCGGCCGGGCCCGCTCGGTTCCGGCATGGTGGACGACTTCATCGCGCGCAAGCAGGGCAAGCAGAAGCCCGAATATTTCCACCCCGATCTCGAACCGGTGCTGAAGTCGACCTACGGCATCATCGTCTACCAGGAGCAGGTGATGCTGGTGGCGCAGATCCTGGCGGGCTACAGCCTCGGCGCCGCCGACCTGCTGCGGCGCGCGATGGGCAAGAAGAAGCCCGAGGAAATGGCCACGCAGAGGACGATTTTCCTCGAAGGCGCGGCCAGGCGCGGGGTCGACACCCGGATTGCCGAGCGGCTGTTCGACCTGATGGAGAAGTTCGCCGAATACGGCTTCAACAAGTCGCACTCGGCGGCCTACGCGCTGATCGCGTATCACACCGCCTGGCTCAAGGCCTACTACCCGGCCGAATTCATGGCGGCGACGATGTCGTCGGAAATGTCAGACACCGACAAGGTGCGCGTGTTCTACGAGGACTGCCGCGCCAACGGGCTGACCATGCTGCCGCCCGACATCAATCGGTCGGGCTACCGCTTCGAGCCGGTTTCCAGGACTGAAATCCGCTATGGCCTGGGCGCGATCAAGGGCAGCGGCGAAGCGGCTATTGGCGCGATCGTCGCCGAACGTGAAGCCAACGGCACGTATAAAGGCCTGTTCGATCTGGCGCGCCGCGTCGACAAGCGCTATCTCAACCGCCGCGTGCTCGAAGCGCTGGTGAAGGCGGGCGCGTTCGATGCCCTCACCGGCCATCGCGCCAGCCTGATGGCGTCGGTCGGCGCCGCGCTGGAAACCGCCGACCGCGCGGCGCGCAGCGGCGGCCAGGTGGGCCTGTTCGGCGAAGTGCTCGACGGCGGCGGCGAAGACCTGATCGACGTGCCGGCGTGGCCCGAGCAGGAAAAGCTCCTGCAGGAAAAATCCGCGCTCGGCTATTTCTTCAGTGGCCATCCCTTCACCTCGTATCTGGCCGAGGTGTCCGGCTTTGCCAAGAAGCAGCTCGACAGCCTGGAACCGTCGCGCGATCCCGTCATGCTGGCCGGCATCGCCGTTTCGCTGCGCACCCAGATGACGCGGCGCGGCAAGATGCTGATCCTGCTGCTGGACGACGCGACCGCACAGGTCGAAGTGGTGATTTTCAACGAACTCTACGAGCAGAGCCGGCACCTGCTGAAGGACGACGCCCTGCTGGTCATCGAGGGCAAGGTCAACCGCGACGACTATTCAGGCGGCGTGCGGGTGACCGCGGAACGGATCTACGACCTGGCCGGGGCGCGCACCCGCTTCGCCCAGGGCTTGCGGCTGGTGTGCAACGGCCAATGCCATGGCCAGCCCAACAGCGGCCGCAAGCTCGGCGAACTGCTCGCGCCCTACAAGGTGGAGGAGGGCGGCTGCCCGGTCTGGGTGGATTATCACAACCGGAACGCGCGCTGCCGCGTGCGGCTGGGCGAGGACTGGCGGGTGCGGCTGGACGACCGGCTGATCGAATCCCTCGGCGACTGGCTCAAACCCGAAGCCGTTAACGTCATTTACTGACTTTCATCCCGCGCTGATACGAAATGACCAAGAGCGGTTCCGAAGATAGTTGTTGACATCTATTTCGTTATATTAGAGAATTCTTATAACGCTTGAGTTGCCGCAATGGCGACTCAGTGTTGTCTCCTCCAATCCTCCTCCTTTGGTGGATACTCTGCCCGACTCTCACGAGTCGGGCATTTTTTTGCCCGAACCCGTGGTGCTTAATCGATCCGCTTCTCGAAACGGCTGAAATGGCCCGGCGCGTCGGTGAGGACGATGCGTTCCACCTGTGCCTGCGGCGGTCCGATTCGCGCCCAGGCAATGAGCGCATCGACGGCCGTTTCCGGGCCCTGAACCACCGCCTCCACCGAGCCATCGGGCGCATTGCGCACCCAGCCCGTCACCCCCAGCCGCTCGGCTTCCTGACGCATGGATTCGCGAAACCACACGCCCTGCACCCGGCCCACGATGTGCAGGCGCTGCGTCTTCATGCCAGCATCATTTCAGTATCACTTCACCTTCATGCCCGGCTGCGCGCCGCTGTCGGGCGACAGGATGAAGAGGCCGGGCGCGTCGCCGGAGGCGGCCAGCACCATGCCCTCGCTCATGCCGAACTTCATCTTGCGCGGCGCGAGGTTGGCGACCATCACGGTCAGCCGTCCCACCAGCGCGTCCGGCGCATAGGCCGACTTGATGCCGGCGAACACCTGGCGCGTGCCGAGTTCGCCGAGGTCGAGCGTCAGCCGCAGCAGCTTGTCGGCGCCTTCGACGTGCTCGGCATTGGCGATGCGCGCGATGCGCAGGTCGATCCTGGCGAAGTCGTCGATGCTGATGGTGTCGGCAACCGGCTGCGCGGCATGCACCTGCGCTTCGGCGTGGCGCACCGGCGCGGGGGGAGGCGTGGGTTCGAGGTTCTGCTTGTTGGCGTCGATCATGGCTTCGATGGATTTCGGTTCGATACGGGTCATCAGGTGGCTGTACTCGTTGATGCGGTGGCGGATGAACAGGCTTTGCGCGTCGTCCCAGGCCAGCGGCGAAATGTTGAGGAAAGCCTCGACCTGCTCGGCGAGTTTCGGCAGCACCGGCTTCAGGTACAGGGTCAGCAGGCGGAAGCAGTTCAGCGCGACCGTGCAGACTTCATGTAATCGATAGACCGCTTCGGGTTTCTTCGACAGTTCCCAGGGCTTTTCGTCGGCGACGTACTGGTTGGCACGGTCGGCCAGCGCCATGATCTCGCGCAGGGCCCTGGAATAGTCGCGCGCCTCGTAATGCGCGGCGATCGTGCCGGCGGCGGCCTGGAAATCGCCGATCAGCTCGATATTCGCCACGCCGTCGGCGAGCTTGCCGTCGAAGTTCTTGTGGATGAAGCCGGCGGTGCGGCTGGCGATGTTGATGAACTTGCCGACCAGGTCCGAGTTCACCCGCGCGACGAAGTCGTCGAGGTTCAGATCGATGTCCTCCATCGAGCCGTTGAGCTTGGCCGCGTAGTAGTAGCGCAGCCACTCGGGATTGAGCTGCTGTGCGAGGTAGCTCTCGGCGGTGATGAAGGTGCCGCGCGACTTCGACATCTTCTGCCCGTTCACCGTCAGGAAACCGTGCGCGTACACCGCCGTCGGCAGGCGGTGGCCGGAAAATTTGAGCATCGCCGGCCAGAACAGGGCGTGGAAATACAGGATATCCTTGCCGATGAAGTGCACCAGCTCGGTCTTGGATTCCGCACCCCACCAGGCGTCGAAGTCGAGGCCGTTGTCCCTGGCGTATTTGGCAAAGCTCGCCATGTAGCCCACCGGCGCGTCCAGCCAAACATAGAAATACTTGCCCGGCGCGCCGGGAATCTCGAAGCCGAAGTAGGGCGCGTCGCGGCTGATGTCCCAGTTGTTCAGACCCGAGGCGAACCATTCCTGCATCTTGTTGGCGGCTTCCGCCTGCAGCGCGCCCGAGGTCGTCCACTCGCGCAGGAAGGCCTCGCACGCGCCGAGCCTGAAGAAGTAGTGCTCGGAATCCTTGTGCACCGGCGTTGCGCCCGACACCGCCGACACCGGATTCTTCAGCTCGGTCGGGCTGTAGGTGGCGCCGCAGACCTCACAGTTGTCGCCATACTGGTCCGCGGCGCCGCACTTCGGGCATTCGCCCTTGATGAAGCGGTCCGGCAGGAACAGGTTCTTCACCGGGTCGTACAGCTGGGCGATCGTCTTGACCTCGATCAGGCCGGCGTCCTTCAGGCGCAGGTAGATGGTCGACGCAAGCTCGCGGTTTTCAATGGAATGCGTCGAGTAGTAGTGGTCGAAGCCGATGTGGAAGCCGGCGAAATCGCGTGTGTGCTCGTCCCACACCCGGCCGATCAGCGTCTCCGGGGTGATGCCTTCCTTTTCCGCGCGCAGCATGATCGCGGTGCCGTGGGTGTCATCGGCGCACATGTAGCGGCAATCGTGGCCGCGCATATTCTGGAAGCGCACCCAGACGTCGGTCTGGATATATTCGACCAGGTGGCCGAGGTGGATGCTGCCGTTGGCGTAGGGCAGGGCGGAGGTGACGAGGATCTGGCGGGACATGGAAACAGCCGGGTGCATACCCAAGGGGCACAAGAGGCCGCCATTTTAACGGCTAGAAGCGCGATCCGGGCTGTTTCAGGAATTCGAGTTCGTCAGGCGTGGAGGGACGCTCCAGGATTTCATTGCGATGCGGAAAGCGGCCGAAGCGCGCGACCACGTCGCGATGCTTGCGCGCGTAATCGAGGAAGCCGTCGAACAGCGCGCGTTCGTCGGCGGCCGCTTCGTGCGCCAGTTGTTCGTAGAGCGACACGGACCGTTCCTGCAGCTCGAGCGACTCGGCATGCTCGAGCGGCAGGTAGAGAAACACGCGCTCGATCGGCGCCAGTTTTCTGTCCTCGCCGGTTTCCAGCGCGGCGAGGCTCAAGGCCAGCGACTGCGGGTCGGTGGCGAAGGCCTGCGGCTGCTCGCGGTGGATGTGGTGCGGAAACTGGTCGAGCACGATCACCAGTGCCAGCCGTCCGCGCGGACTGTTTGCCCAGTGATCGAGCTGGCCTGCGGTGGCCGCCGCCAGCGTGGCGGCAAAGCGATCGACGACCGCCTGGTCGTTGGCGGGCGACTTGCCGAACCACAGCTTGCTTTGCCGTCCGGCAATCTCGGCTGCGCTGCCTGGCGCGCCGAACCAGAAGGCAAGCACGCTTTCGGGCTGGTCAGCCATGGCGGGGTGATCGACTCAGAAAATGTCGTCGGGCAGAACGTCGTGCGAACCGTCGCAGAATGGCTTGTCCTGGGTGTGCTTGCAGTTGCACAGCCATACCGTGGCCTTTTCCTTGATGACGAACGACATCGGCTCCAGCCCGGTGCCTTCGTGCGACCCGTCGCAGAACGGCTGCGTCATCGAGCGGCCGCACGAGCACCACCAGTATTCGCCGGGTTCGAGTTCGAATTCGGCGGGATTGCGGTCATACACAACGGCTTCGGACATGGGGGACTCCTGTGAAAAGCCGTCATTCTAGCCGCATCGGGTGTGGCTAAATCCGCACGTTCATTGGGTCTATTTCGTCGACGCGTGTTGCATCGCGCGCACGATCGGGGCGTTGCATGGGCAGCCGATACGGATGAACACAGCGCAAAGAGAACGGGCGCTGCATAAGCAGCGCCCGTCTGTCCTCCCATGCAAGCAAGGGATATTCGGATTTACTTCTTGGCGCCGTTCACCAGGGCCTTCAGCGTTGCGCCGGCCTTGAATGCGGGAACCTTGGCGGCCTTGATCTTCAGTTCTTCGCCGGTCTTGGGGTTGCGACCGGTGCGCGCGGCGCGCTTGCGCACTTCAAACGTGCCGAAGCCGACCAGCGTCAGCGAGTCGCCTTTTTTCAGGGTGCCCGAGATGATGTCGATCAGCGCGCCGACGTTACGTTCGGCATCTGCCTTGGTGGAATCGGTTTTGGCGGCCAGTGCGTCGACGAGTTCTTTTCTGTTCATGTTTAAAGCTCCTTGGTGAATGTGGGAAAGCCCGGTTCGGATTATTGTTGAAGAAACCACCTGCTGGCAATGCCCCAATTGCCGTGCCTTCAGGGCATGTGCCCGATTTTGTCGATGCCGGGCCAGACACCTTACCCTAATCTTGCCCGCGGCGGATGCGTAACGATTCGTCCCCCGCCAGGGTGGTCACCGCGAAGCAATCCGGAACGCTCGTTGAATCAATGGCTTATCGATTTCCTCCCGAACGTCTGCCCCCTGTGGCCCGAAGGCCAGGCGGCATCGTATGCCGCGGCCTTGCGGGTGTTGTTCCTTTCCGACAGGTTGTCTGATCCCCGGTCGAGATGAATGCAGGCAGGTACCCGCAACCCGAAATCCCGCTCCGGCAGAAACCACCGCCAACCGAAATCCCGCCCGCCGCATGAGTTAAACTCGGTTCAAAAATAAGGGGGAGCACACAATGACATTCGATCTCCAGGGCACGCACACTCGGAATACGCCGATCAGCGGATTGGTCGCACAAGCGCATCCTGTCCCGGATCAAGGCGGGTCGATGGACCTTCTCCCCGCAAGCCGCCTGATCTTCAGGGCAGCCAGCACGCCCAAAAAACTGGATCGTCACCGATTTTCCGCAAACAACATGAGCACGTCCAAGGCATGACCCAAGACACTTCCAAACCCTGCCCCTTTTGCCATCTCGACCCCAGCCGCATCATGGCCGAGGATGAACTCACCGTCGTCTACCGCGATGGCTTCCCCGTCTCGCTAGGCCACTGCGTCATCATCCCGCGCCGCCATTTCGCCACCCTGTTCGAAGCCACCGAAGCCGAGCAGGCCGCGCTGCTGAAGGCGCTGGCGCACGCCAGGGACATCATCGACAAGTACCACCAGCCGGACGGCTACAACATCGGCATCAACCACGGCCAGGCCGGCGGGCAGACCGTGCCGCACCTGCATATTCATTTGATTCCCCGCTACCGGGGCGACAAGGAAGACCCGCGGGGTGGCGTGCGGTGGGTGCTGCCGGACAAGGCGAAGTACTGGGCCTGAGCACAATTGATCCAGCAAAACGTGGCCTGCGTAGATTATTGAGATCGAGAACTATTGATGGAATTTGATGATGGCCTCTATGACCAAGTTCTATCTGAAGCTCAGTGGTGTGCACTGTCAAAAACGACTGATGAGAATGGCCGCACGCTAGAGCCTCTTTCACCAGAAGATATTCCCGAGCGATTGGCTGATGTATTAGCGCGCCAGTTAGCCCAGATACTTGACGATCTTGAAGGGGATGGGCAGGACAAGCTCCAACGGCAACTAGAACTGGTCAATTCCATCCTGATAGATGTTCGCCATCGTCTCGGAAATGCGGGCAATCAAATCGACACCCTGTCGGCCCCGCTTCAACTGCTCAGTGCCATTCACCGTCATAGCCCGCCGCCCACACTGCCCGATACCGGCCTGGCTTTTCCTTGGCTTTTTACAGCGGGCAAGGGTTCGCCATCACTGTTGACTGAATTACGTCGCGAGCTTTCTGCTTGCGACCAGGTAGACATCCTGGTCAGTTTCATCACCCACTCCGGGGTGCGCAAGTTGCTCGATATTCTGCAATCGGCGACTGCCCTAGGTGCTGATGGACAGCCACGGACCCGGTTGCGCGTATTGACCACCACCTACACGGGCGCCACGGAAATTCAGGCCTTGGACGAATTGGCCAAATTGCCGGGCTGCGAAATCAAGATTTCTCTGGATGGCCGTCGGACTCGGCTGCATGCCAAGGCCTGGCTGTTCCAGCGCAAGACCGGCTTCGGTTCGGCCTATGTTGGGAGCGCCAACCTGTCTGGTGCCGCCTTGATGGGCGGGCTTGAATGGACGGTGAAATTCACGCAACGTGGACAGCCCGGCCTGTTCGAGCGTGCCAAAGCGCATTTCGAAACCCTCTGGGACGACAACGAATTCCAGACCTACGACCCCGCCAATCCCAGCCACCGATCTGCCCTGAAAGAGGCCCTGCAGAGGGAGTCCGGCGATGACATTGTGGCGCGGCCGACCTTTTTCGATCTTCAGCCCAAGACATACCAACAAGGGATGCTCGATCAACTCCAGATCGAGCGGGAACACCAGCGCTGGCGCAATCTGATCGTGGCCGCCACTGGCACAGGTAAAACGGTCGTGGCAGCGTTCGACTATCGAAGAACCTGTGAGTTGGAAGGTGGGCGGCCGCGGCTGCTTTTCGTGGCCCACCGGGAAGAAATCCTGAGACAAGCCTTGCGCACTTACCGTGAGGTGTTGCGCGACCATTCCTTTGGCGAATTATTAGCATGTGGGGCCGAACCTGAACGCTTTGATCATCTGTTCGCCACCATTGATAGCGTGGCGGCCCGTGACCTGGTTGCACATTGTGGCTCGGGCTACTGGCATACCGTGGTGGTGGATGAATGCCACCGCTTGGCGGCCAACCGATTCCATAGCTTTGTCACCACGATCAGCCCGCGCATCCTGCTGGGCTTGACGGCTACCCCCGAGCGAAGTGATGGCCAACCCATCTTGTGCTATTTCGATAACCGACCCGATGGCTCACCAGCTGTCGAGCTACGGCTCTGGCATGCACTCGACCAGCAATTGCTTAGCCCTTTTGAGTATTACGCCTGTGACGATGACACCGATTTTTCCGAGGTGCCGTGGGAACAACCGGGTGAGCTGGCTGCTATCGATAATTTGGTCACTGGCAATGATGTACGGGCACGTCTTGTTCTCAACGAGTGGCGTCGCTTGGCCGGTGAGCCCACCCATGGCCGTACTTTAGTCTTCTGTGTTTCAGTGGCGCATGCGGAGTACATGACCGGGGTGCTGAATCAGGCGGGCATCAAAACGCTTTGTGTTGTCGGCAGCACACCCCAGGACGAGCGAAGGCGTGCCCCCGAGCGGCTGGCGAGCGGTGAGGTCGCAGCCTTGGTGACTTGCGACCTCTACAACGAGGGGGTGGACCTGCCACTGGTGGATACCTTGTTGTTGCTTCGTCCCACACAGAGCCCCGTATTGTTCCAGCAGCAAATTGGTCGGGGCTTGCGTTTAGCCAAGGGCAAGGAAAGCTGTCTGGTCTTAGATTTTGTCGGTCGGCACAGAGAAGAATTCCGTTTTGATCGTCTGCTTTCCTCAATAACAGGCCTCTCTCGGGGGCAGTTGATCGACGCGGTGGATAAGGGATTTGGCGCTTTACCACCCGGCTGCCATATCCATCTGCAACGCCAGGCCCGGGATCAGATCCTGAGTAGCTTGAGAAAACTGGTTCATCAGAATTGGCGCCGGCTACGTACCGAATTGCAAACGTATGTAGCGCTGCGAGGGCGGAGTAAGGTTCGCTTGGCCACCTTCCTGAGTGAGCAGGCTGTTGAACTGGAAGACTTGTACCGTAGCAATGGTCGGTCTGGCTGGACGAACTTGAAACGGGATGCTGGCTTGTTGACCTCCGTTGCGGGCCAGGAAGATGATTATTTCGGCCGTCGCTTCGGTGACTTACTGCATATCAATGACACGGAGCGCATTGATTTACTGCTCAAGGTCGGGGAACCGGATGCGCTTTATTTTCCGGAAAACGAGCGGGAACGTCGACTGCTCCAGATGCTGGCGTATCAGGTAGATGGGCAGCATCACCAGAGCGGGACAGGAGCTGATTTTCAGCAACGCCTGCTTGACCATCCTGATCACCGTGCTGAGTTGTCAGAACTCGGCGAAGTACTGCAGGCCAGAAGCACGCTGCTTAGTCATGCAATACCCGGTTTGGAAGACGCGCCTTTGTGTCTGCATGGGGCTTATGGCATCCGTGAAATCCTTACTGCACTGGGCTGGTTAACACCGGAGCGACGCACCCCCTTCCAGGCTGGCGTTCTAGCCTTGCATCATCGCAAGACTGAACTGCTCTTCGTGACCCTTGATAAGCGAGAAGGCTTCCACGAGCGCATCGCCTATCGCGATTACGCCATCAGTCCTGAACGCTTCCACTGGCAATCTCAAAACAGCGCTAGCCCAAATACCGCAGCAGGGCGTCGTTACTTAGAGAGCCCTGGCAATGGGTGGAGCTTTCAACTATTCGTGCGCCGCTCAAAAGGGGAAGCCTATCGGGCGTGTGGGCCAGTCACATTGGAGCGTTCAGAAGGTGAGCGTCCAATGACTGTCTATTGGAAATTGGTTGCGCCTTTGCCTGTACGGCTTTTCCAGGAATTCAGCATCTTGCGTGGTGAGTAGTTTTGCCCAGTGGAAATCACAGAACTCGTGCAGGTTCTGTGAAGTCTGCCGGGGCAGTTGAGCGAGTAAACCAGGATTTGGCGGATGCGATTCACGTTGGGGAATGAGCAGGATTTAATTACGCTCCCTCAAGTCTCCAAGTTGCTAATGAGTGCCGTTGCCGCCCGCTCCGAAACCACCATCACCAGCTTTATTGTCGTCCGCGTCATCCCCACAAACAGCTTCCGCAACGCCGCTTCGTCCAGTTCCTCGAAGTCGATCTCGGTGAAGACGATGCACGCCGTGGTAGACGGTGTAGGCGTCGGGCAGGCCTGCGGCGAGCTGCGCCAGGGTCTCGATCTCGCGCTGCTCCGCACCAGTGGCCTGCAGCGCCTGCCAGCCTTCCGGGATGATGTGTGCCATGGGGGCCTGGGGTGATTGTGACCCGGGGGATTGTACAGAGGGCTGCTGGCGGCGAACGTGGCCGCGGCTATGCAACCATCGGTGTGCGGGCCTGGAAAGGGAGGGGGCGGAAAAACTGCAGCAAAAAAACCGGAATTTCGGCTGCCGCGCCGGGCAGTGAAACTGCAATTCTTTAGATTGGAGAGGACAGGGAAAAAATAGTGGTCGGGGCGAGAGGATTCGAACCTCCGACTCCTGCGTCCCGAACGCAGTACTCTACCAGGCTGAGCTACGCCCCGAGGCAGATGGCGGGTTCAGTGATGTGCCGAACCCCATTTGAAGAACTAACGGGAAACTTCTGAAACAGCGCGGTCAAAAACTTCGGTCAACCGCGAAAGCCGCTAATTGTAACAAAGCTGATTTGGAATTTGAATCAGCTAAGCAAGAAATTGCTGCATTGGCAGTCTGGACTTCGCGCTGCGCGACTTCGCGGGTGTAATGCAGGGCGCGGGTGTCCTTGATCGCGGCGAGCACGCTCTGGAATTCGGTGAGCCCGCCATGTTCGATGGCCTGACGGATGCTGGCGGACTGTTCGGCCGTGCCGTGCTTCATCGCATACAGCAGCGGCAGGGTGGGCTTGCCTTCGGCGAGGTCGTCGCCGATGTTCTTGCCGGTCTTGAGGAAGTCGCCCGAGTAGTCGAGCACGTCGTCGATCAGCTGGAACGCAGTGCCGAGGTGCATGCCGTATTGAGCCAGCGCGTCTTTTTCTTCGTTGCTGCCGCCGCCGATGACGGCGCCTAGCCGGCCTGCGGCTTCAAACAGCTTGGCGGTCTTGTAGCGGATGACGCGCAGGTAGTTCTCTTCGTCGATGTCGGGATCGTGGCAGTTGAGCAGTTGCAGCACTTCGCCTTCGGCGATGGTGTTGGTGGCGTCGGACAGGATGCGCATGACTTCCATGTTGTCGACCGCGACCATCATCTGGAAGGCGCGCGAGTAGAGG
>Ga0209706_10001393_pt1 | contig 13659 bp, 10 predicted proteins | sample PPLLaktember2015_6_FD_187263 | JGI IMG/M metagenome (GOLD analysis project Ga0209706, IMG submission 187263) | Freshwater sediment microbial communities from Prairie Pothole Lake near Jamestown, North Dakota, USA - PPLs Lake P8 Core (1) Depth... | ecosystem: Environmental > Aquatic > Freshwater...
AGGCGGCCTGTACTGTTTCTTGGGGTGGAAATACAAGTAGCGCCCGCTCAGGCCGGCGAGCTAGATGCTATTTATTAAACTGGTAGCCGAAATAATATCCAGGCGGCTAAGCCTCTTTCCTGCCATCCTCATCATCTGAAACTGCCTTGCGAAACTCGTGAAATGCGCGCCCGAAATCCGCGCCCAGGCGTCCGATCCTGCCCACGCCAAACAGAACGATGACAATGATCAGGACGATGATCAATTCAGATGTGCCCAGATGGGGGAGCATAATACCTCCTGATTGGTTATCGAATTCACATTGCATCAACTTGCCACACATAATTTAAACAGTTTGTGGGCTGCTTTACAACCCCCTAAGGTACACAAATTTATTTTTATTTGGGTAAGCGTCGATGGTCCAGTTGGATACCCGCGCGGGTATCCAACTGGATACAAATGTGGTCCTTTTATCACGACAAAATAACTCGCTTTAGTGTAGGAGGAAAACCTCGAAAACGGTATAGTATGTAATGAGGTCATCATCTAAACATTCAACCCAGAAAGAGGTCCTATGTAGCTTATTCCCACACGGTTTCATGTCAATTCTTCTTAGGCACTGTTTTAAAAAGTCTGTTCCTGTGGGAGCAGAGCTGGAGATTGTCGGAGCGCAGACAAATGCCGACAAATCTTAGTAAAGGAGAAGGAACAATGGAAGAAAAGGAAAAAGGTCAAGAGGCAAATAAACCATCCAGGCGTGATTTCCTCAAAAGCGCTGGTTTACTTGCCGGTGGAGCAGCAGTTGGAGCAGGGGCTACATACGGCCTGATGCCGAAAGAACCAGCGCCAGTCGAGGGCGGCGAGGTGGTCCCATCGGCTCCAGGTCAGGCGGCGCCCATAACAAAAGAGGTTATCAAGTATGAAGTTAAAGAGGGTGTGCTTGAACCGGCTTTTGAAGATGAAGTATCCATGATCCGCGGTACCAGTGGTATGGGTTTCGGACGGGATGGCATGCCAGCCAGGATTGAAACAAAGAATGGCAAAATCATCCGCTCGCGACCGGTCCGCTATGCCGAAGAAGGCTATGGCCCGGATTACCTCAAACCCTGGAAGATCGAGAAGGACGGAAAGGTCCTTGAACCTGCCTACAAAAAAGTATTGATAACGCCGCTTGGGCTGGCGTACAAAAAACGGGTCTACTCCCCCAACCGCATCCGCTATCCCCTCATGCGCGTCGATTGGGAACCCGGCGGTGATCCAGCCAAAGTTAATCCCCAGAACCGTGGCGTCAGCAAATACCGGCGCATTTCCTGGGATGAAGCCACCACGATTATCGCCAATGAGCTCAAGCGCATCCAGGAAAAATATGGCCATTTTGCGGTCCTGGCACAGGCAGATGGACACGGCGAAGGCAAGACCGTCCACGGTCCGCACGGCTGCCAGACCCAGCTTCTACGGCATATGGGCCCCGATGAGCAAAGCAGCTACACAGCCCAGATCCGGGTTGCTGACAGCTGGGAAGGCTGGTATTGGGGCGGCAAGCACGTCACCGGTTGGGAAACGATGGGCACATCGGCGCCTTCGACCAACATGACCTGGGATATGGCGCAAAATTGTGAATTGATGCTCGTTTCCACCGACGCAGAAACCACTACCTGGGGGTTCAACGAGCAGTTTGCCAGCCTGGTTATGTACTGGCTGACCGAAATCGGCATCGAACAGGTCTACATCACTCCTGACTTGAACTACGCTGCCGCGATCCATGCTGATAAATGGATCCCCGTGCTGCCCTGCCAGGATGCAGCTCTTTACCTGGCTGTATGCTATATCTGGCTCACCGAGGATACCTATGATAAAGAGTACTTAGCTACTCATGCCCTGGGCTTTGAAAAGTTTGCTGAGTACGTCCTGGGTAACGAGCCGGGTGACCCGGAAGGCCCCAAGACCCCTGAGTGGGCAGCCCCTCGCTGTGGCGTTCCTGCCTGGACCATCCGCGCCCTGGCCCGCAACTGGAACCAGAAGAAGACCTCGTTGGTCGGTTTCATGGGCCCCGGCATGCGCGGTACTTACTCGACCGAGCCCTGCCGCATCCAGGCCTGCGCCGAAGGTATGCAGGGTTATGGCGCCCCAGGTCGCAATCGCTATTCAATCGGTGGTGGTCTGCCTAGTCGTTCAGCCAACATCGCCTTTGACCGCCGGCTTAATCAGACCGATCCGGCTCCTGCACGCGGACTTGAAGAAAGTGAAGTCCCCCAGGACTACTTCCGCCCACACCAATACATCCGCAAAGTTGAGATCCACGAAGCTATTCTCAACCCACCGCTGTCATGGCATGGCACCGGCTCACCCTGGATGATGGCTTCTGACCAGGGCCGGCCATTTTCTTACCCCATCCCGAAGGAGCAGGGCGGAACCGAAATCCATATGATCTGGACGGATACCCCATGCTGGACCACCTGCTGGAATGGCGGCAACAAGTACATTGAGGCCATGCGCAGTGAGAAAATTGAGTTTATCCTCACCGAGCACCCCTGGATGGAGAATGATACCCTCTACTCGGACATCATCCTGCCCACCACCACGCGCACTGAAGAATTCGACATCAGCGCTGGCGCCGGGAATGTATGGATGGTCAAAGATGGCATCTCACCCATCGGCGAGTCCAAGACCGACTACGAAGTCTCCCTCGAGGTTGCCAAGAAACTGGGCGATGAATATGTCCAGAAGTACACCTGGGGCCGGTCTGTTGAAGACTGGATGAAATACGGCTATGAAACCCGCAAAATTCAGGAACTTAGCGGCCTGACCTGGGAGCAGTTCAAGGAGAAGGGCTTCTGGGCAGCTCCGTTCGATGCCGAGTGGGAAGCGAAGTTGGATGCCAAGCCAGGTGCGCGCACTTTCTACGAGGACCCCGTAGCCAATCCTCTCAAGACTCCTTCCGGTTTGATGGAGTACGAATCCTCGTTCATCCTTGCGAACTTCCCAGACGATGATGAGCGGCCTCCTGTCCCGCACTGGATCCCAGAAGGTGAGACTCACCAGGATAACCCGCTTGGTACACGCGGTGAAAAATATCCTCTACTGTGCCAGTCCAATCACCCCCGCTGGCGTGTCCACGCCGAGCACGACGATATCTCCTGGCTGCGCGAAATCCCCACCTGCAAAGTCAAGGGCATCGATGGCTATCTGTACGAGCCGATCTGGCTGCATCCATCCGAGGCTGAAAAGCGCGGCATCAAGGACGGCGACATCATCGGCATGTATAACGAGCGCGGTATGGTCCTCGGCGGCGCGTATGTCACTGAGCGCATTATGCCCGGCGTAGCTTACCAGGATCATGGCGCCCGTGTAGACCAGATTGTGGCCGATCCAAACCTTCCGCAGAGTGAGTGGATCGATCGCGGTGGCGCTAATAACCTCATTTGCCCGGAGAAAATCCTTTCCCGGAACTGTGGCGGGCAGGTGGGCAGTGGTTTCCTGGTTGAGGTAACCAAGGTCGACATCAATGCTTTGAAAGCTAAGTATCCGGAAGCATTTGCCAGACAATATGATCCCGGCAGTGGGTTGCGCTTTAGCGGCTGGGTTGTAGGAGGCGAGCTATGAAAGTCTTCGTAGTAAATTCCAACATTTGCAATGGGTGCTACAACTGCCAGATTGCTTGTAAGGATGAGCACTGTGGCAATGATTGGAGCCCGTATGCCAAACCTCAGCCCGATACCGGGCAGTTCTGGCTCAAGCAGAACGAGTACGTCAGAGGCAACGTTCCTCAGGTCAAAATGACCTATATCCCTGTGATGTGCCAACACTGCGAAAATGCCCCCTGCATGGCAGCTTGCCCTGTGCGAGACGGTATCTACCGGCGGGAAGATGGGATGATCGTGATTAACCCCAAGACCTGCACCGGGTGTATGAGCTGCGTGGATGCCTGCCCGTATGGCGCCATCTTCTACAACAAAGACCTGAACCTGGCCCAGAAATGCACCGGCTGCGCTCACCTACTGGATAAGGGTTGGACCGAACCGCGCTGTGTGGATGCCTGCCCGACAGGCGCGCTCCAGTTTGGCGAAGAAGCAGATTTCGCCGAGCTGTTTGCCCAGGGCGAGACACTCCATCCGGAGTATGAACTCAATACCCGCGTCCATTATATCGGTCTGCCCAAGAAATTCATCGCCGGCACAGTCTATGACCCAGCGGTGAACGAAGTGGTGATCGGCGCCACCTGCACCCTCACCGGTGAAGGGGAAACGCTCACCCTGGAGACCAACCACTGGGGCGACTTCTGGTTTGAGGACCTGAAAGAAGGCGTGTACTCCCTGAAGATCGATGGCGTTGGCAAGTCCAAGACCATCGCCGATATCAGCACCGCCAAAGATGTTGGCCTGGGTGACGTCCCACTCGAATAGTAAGAATCGATCACGAAACCTGACGAGTGAGGGTTCGCGCCTCGTTCGAACCCTCACTCAACTAACAGGAGCTGAAAGGACAAAATGGAAAGCACGCAAACGAATACTAAGATTACCGAGTCAAAGGAAAGCGAACCCAGTATATGGATGTTCCGCTTTATGGTGCTGATTCCTGTTGCCATTATGCTGGTATCCTGGTTTTTGCCCTGGTGGACTATCAACATCGAGGGTTTTGCTGATAACGCGGCCCAAATTCGCCCTTGGGGGCTTGAGTTGTGCGGTCAGATGGGTGGTTTTGCCATCCTGATGAAAGGGACAGAGATGCCTGCCTGGTTTGGCTCATTTATGTGGGCTTTTCTGGGCTTGTGCATGCTGGCCATCCTGGTTGGTCTGTTTGTGCGCGGCAAAGAATTCGGTTTTGGGAAATTGAAATTCAATCTCTCGCAGATCCTCATTGGTGGCGTCGGTGTTGCATATCTCTTCTGCGGTATCTTCGCCGCAGTCTATGCCGGGATGCGCATGAAAAATACATTCGACGTACCCTTGCAAGGGCGGGCATTTATCGACATGGGCGATCCGCTCATTGCCTACGTCGATACCTATCTTCTGCCTGGCTACTATCTAATTTTTGTGGCTGGAATTTTATTTGTGGCGCTGGGATTGACGCGCAACAAAATCACTGCTTTAGTGTAATGCGGTTATCAAGCGAGTCTGGTGAGTTGGGTGTGCGACGTTTTGAGTTCCAGAATTGTCAGATTCAGATGAAGCACATCTGCTTAGATCTATTTGGCTAAATTTGACTGCATGCCACGCTTGGATTAGAATGAATTCAACAGGGTCTGGGGTACAGGAATAGGCGTAGCCTCCTTGCGGAGTAGCTGCTCTGCGATAAGGAGTCTGCGCCTATTTTCACTCGCTAAGACCCTGACCATGCTAAGGTTGTTTCCTTTCGTTAGCGGTATCCAGGAGGTATGATGAGTTACGACGCCATCTTGATCCACCCCCCAGCGATTTATGATTTTCGAGAAAAAGCGGTCTTTCCGGGCCCTATCGGCTACACAGTGAGCGCCGGCTCGGGGCAGTTCATCATGCCCTCGGTGGGCTCGCTCAGCATCGCCGAGTACCTGGATCGGCATGGTTATAAAGCCCGGGTGGATAATATCGGCGAGCGTATGTTAACCATCCCTGGTTTTGATGTCGAGGGGTACATCGGCAAACTCTCGGCAAAAGTCTTTGCCATCGAGTTACATTGGTGCGTGCATTCGCAAGGGGCCATCGAAATTGCCAGGCTGTGCAAGCGCCTGCACCCTGAAGCGCTGGTGGTGCTTGGCGGGCTGACCGCCACTGTTTTTGCGGAAGAGGCCGTTGAAAAATATGACTTCGTCGATGGGGTGCTGCGCGGCGAAGCTGAAAAGCCGTTTCTGGCGTTGATGCGGGCGCTGGGCAAAACTCCTGGCCTGGAGTCGGTGCCCAACCTGACATACCGGGATGCTGAGGGCGCTGTGCGCAGCAATCCTTTGATGACTCCCGATAGCGATCTGGACGATTACGAGTTCACCCGCCTGGATTTCCTGGACCCTAAAGGCGCGGTATTCCCTCCGGGAGTGCTTCCCAGCTGGGTGGTGCCCATCGCCCGCGGCTGCCTGCATAATTGTGTTTCCTGCGGTGGCTCGGCCTACAGCTACCGCGCCCACCTGGGCCGGCAACGCCCTGCCTTCCGCAGCCCCGAAAAAATCATCAAAGACCTGCGCAAACTCAGCAAGCAGGGCATCCAGCTCGTCTTTCTCTTCCAGGACCCGCGCATGGGCGGCAAGGCTTACTGGCGTAAGCTGCTGGCAGCCCTGCAAAACGAAAATATCCAGCTTCGCCAACTGACCATGGAGCTTTTCGGTCCGGCGGACGAGGAATTTATCTCCGAATTAGCGAAAATCAATATTCCAGTGCGTTTGAGCATTTCCCCCGAGTCCGGCGTCGATACGGTGCGTGGGGCGCACGGGCGCAAATATAACAACGCTGGCATCTATAAAACCATCGATTTGTGCAAGCAGTACGGCATCGCCCTGGGCAGCTTCTCCATGATCGCTCTGGCGAACGACACCGAGGAGACCATTCAGCAAACCTGGAAGAGCTGGGAGCAGATCTGCACCCTCAACATCAACGGTCAGGCGCCGGTGGATTACGCCTTCGGTCCGATGATCCTGCTCGATCCGGGCTCGCTGGCCTTCGACCGCGCTTTAAGCTACGGCTACCGCCCGGTTTTCAAAACCCTGGAAGATTACATTGCCGGCATGTCCCTGCCCGCCTGGCACCAGTGGATCTCCTACGAGACCAAGTTCCTGAACCGGGAAGCTATCGCCAAACTGACCGTCGACTCGCTGGAATATTCGATTAACCTGCGAGAACGGGTTGGTTTCTACAGCCAGGCGGATGCCCGTACGGCGCGTTTTTGTTTCGTCGAGGCCGGCAGGCAGACCATTGAGGTGGTGAACGAGGCCATGCAGCTTGAAGACGAGCAGGAACGCCAGCAGAAGCTGAAGGATTTTAGCGAGTATCTGGATGCTCGCCTGTACCAGCTGAATCAATCCGCATAAAATTCTGCTCTCGTCCAAGCCTTTTTCCATGAATGGGAATCAACAAAGTAATTCGCTATAAGTAGCTAAACAAATCGGGCTCTCAACCAGCGAATTACTTAGCACGATGGATCCGCAAGTTTCCGGGCCAATCGGGCTGGTTGTTGATTGCGGCTTTCGACCGTGAGCGGCGGTCACTTAGCGCGCATCCACCAGTCCCTCCCGGACGGCATACACGGCGGCTTCGACGCGGTTGCTCAGGTGTAATTTCTCGAGGATGCTGCGCAGATGTTTTTTTACGGTGTTCTCGCTGAGATGGATACGCTCGGCGATCTGATTGTTGGATAAGCCCTCCACCAGGAGCACCAGCACTTCCTGCTCGCGTTCGGTCAGCTCCTCGTGCTCGGCTTGCGCCTGCGCATCCCGGTGGCGGATTTCATCCACAAGAATACTGCCCACACTGGGGTCGAGATAGGTCTCCCCCCTGGCAACTGCGCGCAGGGCGCTGATCAGCTCGGTTCCCAGGGCGCGCTTCAGCAAGTATCCCGCCGCGCCTGCCTGGAGTAAGGGCAGCACATACTGGCGGTCTTCGTGCTGCGACAGGACCAGCACCCGTGTGCGCGGATAATCGCGGCAGATCAGGCGCGTGGCTTCCAGGCCGTTCATCTTCTCCATGGCGATGTCCATCAATACCACATCCGGCTGCAGCTCCCCCACGCGCGCCACGGCCTCGATGCCGTCCTGCGCTTCGCCCACTACCGAAATGTCGTCGTGGTAGGTGAGCAGGGCTTTGATCCCCGCGCGCAGAATGGCGTGATCATCCACCAATAATACCCGAATTTCAGACATGTTCGCCCTCCGCCTTGGGAATCGGGATACTCATGGTGATCCGGGTCCCTTCTCCAATCGTGGTCTCAATATTAAATTCACCGTCCAGCATGCGCACACGCTCCTGCATACCCTGCAGGCCAAAACCCACTACCGGTGGGTCCGATGCCAGGATCGCCGCGTCAAAGCCCTGCCCATCATCCATCAGCTTCAGCCCAATGGTGTGATCGCTTTGAGTCAGGCGTACCTGGACATTTTTGGCGTGACTATGTCGAATAATATTGGTGAATGCCTCCTGGACAATCCGGAAGAGGGCTGTTTCGATATAAGGCGGCAAGCGGTTTTCTGGGTTGTCCACTTGCAAGTGCATATTGATTCCCAGCGGCTTTAACTGCTTATCCGCACACATTAATATAGCCGGTACCAGCCCCAGGTCGTCGAGCAGCGGTGGGCGCAGGTTATAGATCAGGTGGTGGATGCCTTGCAACAGCTCCTGGGCAATCGATTTTACCCTACCAAAGTGTTCTGAAGCCCGCCCAGGATCTTTATCCAGGGCAATGCCGGCAGTATCCAGACCCAACATCAGGGCGGTCAGGTTTTGGCTGGTTTCATCGTGCAGCTCACGGGCGATACGCATGCGCTCGTCCTCGTTGGCAGTAATGACCTGGTGTAGCATGCGCGCCCTGGCAGCTTCTTCCTTTTTCAGAGCCTGGACGGCTTTCTGGCGTTCCAGTTCGCGTTTTTCCAATGCTTCAGCCATCTGGTCGAAACTGGACGAGAGCTCGCTCAATTCGCTGACTTCATGGGCCACGTCTGCCCTAACACTCAGGTCGCCAGCGGTCATGCGCCGGGTCACCCCCAGCAGCTTCTGGATGGGGCGCAGGAAAAAGAGCTCGGTGCCCAGCAAGATCGCCACCAGCGCTACAAAACCTGCCACCACCAGGATGAAAAGGCTGCGCTCTAAGGTCAGCTCCACCACGCCCATCGCATCCTGGTAAGGAATACCCACGATCAGGTACAGCTCTTCCGGCGTGGGGCTGAACACCGGCGTATAGGCATATAAACGCAGCACGCCATCCGCACCGCGTGCTTCGAGCGTGCCTTCTCCCTGCAGATCGGCAAGCGCAGGTGCAGCCAGCATGTCCGGATCGAGCTCCCCCACCCAGTTACCGGGTTGTGGGGAGCGCGCCAGGACGGTGCCTCCGCCATCGCGCAGCGTGATGGTAGAGCCTGCGGGGAGATCAGCCTGGGTGAGCAGCTGGTTGAGCGAATCTAGATACACAGGCGCCACCAACACGTTTTTAGGCTGTCCATATTCATCCAGCACAGGGTAGCCAAAGCTCAGTGCTCGCTCGTTGGTGTGGGGGCTGATCACAAAGCCGTTGATCACAAAGTCCATGCTATCGAGAACCATCTCTAAGTGGTCAGGGAATGGCGATTTATGCGGTAAGGGCGAATTGGCTGCGTCGCACAGCATATTGCCAGCCAGATCCCACTTGATGATATTCATGTAGCGCGGATTGTTGGCTTTTAGTTCGGTAAGATAAGCCTTGCAGGCCAGATCATCATCGCCTCGGATCACCGGGAGCTGCGCCAGGACGAACAGCATCTGGCGCGCCCCCTCCACCAGCTCGTTTTGATGGTTCGCCAGGCTCTGGGCGATATCCAGCGCATCTTCCTGCACCTGGTTCTGGACCAGGTGGCGCTGCTGGGAAGCATTGTAGATCGCCAGCCCAAAGGCCGGGAGTAAAGCGAGCAAAACAATTAGCAACAAGCGGAAGCGTAGACTGCGAAATATTTGGGGCATTCAATTACTTTAGCAAAAAATGCACCACAATACAAGTGATCAAAATCAGGTGTGTGGAGGTATATTGTTCTTGGAAGGATTTAGTCGCCAGCGCATTTCTGATTCTCTCCTTGAATGAAAGTTCGAATGTCTGCCTGCTTTCGTTGCGTGCCTCCTACCGCGCATTGCGTGCGAAATGAAGCAATCTCCTGTCAGATTCCCCCTCAAATATTCTATCTGTTGGTTACATGGGATGATCGTAGATAGCAGATCGACCCAGATCATGCACCCGTACAAAAGACTTCAGTCTGTCCGTTTCCATCACCAGCATGAAAACCGAGTTTATTCTTAAAAACTCAGTTTTTGAGTTCAAACTCAGTTTTTTTATTCTTGTCCCATGCGTCAATAATTAATTGGATTGACTATCTATACCTCAGAGACCAGATAAGCTAGCTCATCCATTTGCTGAGTGATGTAACCTCGCAACATGGTCAAATGACCTTTGTAAAAATTGGTTTTAACATACTCCTGTGCTTTTTCGATGAAATCTGGCACCCATTGACCGATGTGCTGGCTCATGAATACATGTTGTATGGAGAGTAGTTTATCCGCTTCGTCTCTTTCATTAGATTCCCAGGCAATTGTTTCGCGCTTGGCCAATTCTAAAATAAATTCCAATTCCAAACCGATATAATCAAGCCGCTCTTTCGCTTCCGGAGAGGGAGTTAAACCAGCTTCAGCATAAATTTTGGCGATGGTTACAAGTAAATCGTGATCAGAGGCTTTATTGCTCCATACCATTTCATAAGGCGGTGGTGGTCCATAACCTTTTGATACACTACGATAGAGGCGGGTACGATCTACACCAAGCGTATTTACTAGTTGCGATAATTCCACAAATTTAGTCTGTTCGAGATATTCGGACATCATCGAAGCTCCCGTAGCGATGTCAGTATTTGCTGCTTGTTCATTCGCCAGGGACAGAAGTACAGATGTAAATTCAGGTGCGCGAGCTCGTTCAATAAAAGCTGCGTCAAGCAAAGTCATGAAGTGCAGGTTAATAAATGAGCCTAAGGCTTCTCTAGCCTTTGCTATCTCCGCTAGATCTTGTGAAGTTAAGTCTTGATCATCAGAAAATCCCATATTTCATCCTTTTTCTCTTCAAAAGTGCGGTGTTATATACCAGAAGTACTGCGGTTCAACAGAAAACGAGATGGTTTTAGCCAACTACGTCCGCCAAAGCAACCTGATCCCCTCACCGACTGAGTATGTCCGAAAAAATACTGATTTTTTCAAAAATAAGGTAGTATGCAACACGTTTATAGCTGCATACTACCTTATCTCTTGTTATAGATTCTCTCCAGCTACTGCTAAGCCGTATGAGAGCCTAGTCAGCTTTCTTTGGAAGGTATCAAGCGCAATCCAAGCAGGAACAACAATCCTGCTAATGCGGAAATCCCGATCACACCTCCAATTTCTGGTAAAGTAGGTGTATAGTCAACAGGCGCCAACATATAGGGTTGGGCTTGGCCTGCTACCAATATAACATACTTTGCCAAGAAAACACCCAAGACCACCAGAATGCCCGTTATTATGTGAGTCGTTCGTGTTTTGCCACCCCAAAGGAGCAGGGCAATAGGCACAACGATTCCTAAAACAACCGAAGCCCAGAATATCCAATCTTTGAGATATAGTCTTGTTGCAACCTGGGCGTCTGGATCACCATTATAGAGAACTGTAGCAATTTCGAACACATTTAGCAACACTACGATTGGAATTAAAATCATCAGTGCCTTGCGCAGCCAATCTGTAGCCGCATGCTCAGGTTTGGCGATCAAGAGGACAGCAGCACCAGCCATTAACCCTTCAATCAGAAATAATGCTGGCATGATCCCAGTACGCCAAAGTACTCCTCCAGCGCTCATGCTTAAGATCCAGCCTTCCATGATGATGACCAGCGCCGCCACAAACCCCGCTAAAACTGGTAGCCAACGATTCCTGGATCCCGAAAAGAGATAGATCGCTGCCAGGATTACACTTAGCGCCAGGGCGAGGAAATCCCACATAAATGGTGAGATCATGTTCGATGAGATAACCATGTTCAAGACGCGTAGCGGTCTGCCAATGTCCATCAAGATCATGATGCCACTCGCCACATAGGTGGCGAGAGCGCCTATCAGGATAGCCCGGCGATTCTCCTTTATTCCAGTGATATCAAGAAGGTCTCCTAAGGCTGCAATGATGACCAGCCCGCTAGCCAATCCAGCCAGGGTGAAGAAAGCAGCAATGTAAACTCCCCATACAACTGCCTGACCTATACCCAATACACTCATTCCTTGAGAAAGTTGGTAACCCCAGGCAATGATGCCTAATACCACCAGGGCTGCCAACCCGATCAGGCCAGGCAACATAACAGGGCTTGTCCTTGCTTTGGTTGCCGTTGTCATTTCATATTCTCCTTCTCATTCTCGAACCGCATACAGGACAATCGAACGACTGATTTCGTTCTGCCTGTTTCATTATGATTAGCTGATGTAGAGTACAGCCGGATTCGTGCCTGCTTCAGGTTTGAGTGGCTGAGGATTGCGTGCGGCTATCAGCTTGGAAATCTCGCTGTTCGGGTCATCCATGTCGCCGAAAGTCATTGCCTCCACTGGACAAGTGACAACACATGCTGGATCCAAGCCCTGCGCTAAACGATCCTCGCAGAAGTTACATTTATCGACCGTACCGGCCTGGTGTTTCGTGTACATGATTTCTTCCCAGGGTGATAATCCTTTGCCAGGGAAGTATTCAGCTTCAGGGTTAGCTTCAAATTGACGAACATCATAGGGGCAAGCGATCATGCAGTAGCGGCAGCCAATGCATTTGTCCAGATCGACATGCACAATCCCATTCGCCAATTTTACCGTCGCTTTCACCGGACAGACATTGGCACAGGCAGGGTCGTCACATTGGTTGCAAAGTAGGGGAATAAATTGGTAACGTGCTGCGGGATACGTACCTGATTCCAACTTAACTACTTTGCGCCAGAAGATGCCGGGACTAGTGCCATTATGCGACTTGCAGGCAACTGTGCAGGCGTCACAGCCAATGCACCGTTGTATATTGATGACCATTCCGTATCGCATCTCTGATCCTCCTATGCCTTGTAAACTTTAACCCGTGGACTGACATCTAGCGAGCCATTCACAGGGTCAAATGTATTGTCTACCATCGACACCAGGTCGTTATAGTAGGGACCGACCCGCGTGACTGGGTTCTGCATGAAGGTGCCCGCGCCGCGCATGCCGGGGAAGCCAACTGTCTCCGGGTGGATCATCTCGGTCAGCAGGGCTTCGCCCTGGGTCTTGCCGGCTTGATTCTCCACCACGATGATATCTCCATTCTTAATGCCTTTCGCTTGCGCAGTCTTGGTGTTGATCCAGATCTTGTTGTGATGGTCGCCGGTGTGCTTGATGATGTCCTCTAACCAGACGTTTTCATGAGGAGCGCCTACGCCATTAGCGTAGAAGGGCATCTTCCAGTTGATGGCGAACATGTCCAAATCGCCATCTGGATAGGTGTTGGTATTAGGCTTCCAGTGTGGAATTGGATCCCACCAGAAGAAGAAGTCTTCTTGATCGTCCCAACCCGGGATTTTGACTCCTTCTTTCGCCAGGTTGGCTTTCAATTGATCGGCCACTTCCTTAAGATGGATGAAGTAGAACGGGTGGCGGGTGGTGTTATCGGGCCAATAGTAATAATTGTAGCCTTCTTTCTTACTCACCCAGTAGTGCAGGTTGCCCTTATTCTTGACATCTTCCAGACTGGAAGTTGGATCGAATTTCTTTACATAGCGGTCGTAGACCTCTTCGACCGGGTATTTGGTGTTCAAATCCAGGACCAGCTCGTTTTCCAAACGAAAACCCTGGTTGATGAGATCGTTTACACCGCCTTCACCGAACAGGTAGCCGGCGCGATCGGCCAGCTCGATGTAAATCTGGTCGCACTGCATCGTATTGTACAGAGTTGGCACCGGGTCGCGGGCGAAGAGCATCTTCAGACCATTGACCTCGTCTGAGATGTTTTGGTGCGGCCGGCCAGGCTGGCT
>Ga0209706_10001395_pt1 | contig 13636 bp, 17 predicted proteins | sample PPLLaktember2015_6_FD_187263 | JGI IMG/M metagenome (GOLD analysis project Ga0209706, IMG submission 187263) | Freshwater sediment microbial communities from Prairie Pothole Lake near Jamestown, North Dakota, USA - PPLs Lake P8 Core (1) Depth... | ecosystem: Environmental > Aquatic > Freshwater...
TTTCACTGGCTGTCATCAGCTTCGTCGCTGTTGCCCTCATCGGGTGCGGGCAACAGTCCTCACCGCCCCCGCCCCCGCCTCCCCAGGCGCAGGCACCCGCAACGGCAGCGCCTGCCCCGGCAGCACCCGGACAGCCAGCCCTCGAAGTTACACAGCACCTGAAGCAGGGCATGGCCTACGTCAGCACGGCCAAGAACGCCAACTCCCCGGCCATCTTCAACGAAAACATCAACAACGCAATCAATGAGTTCTCGAACGCCATCAAGAAAGACCCGGGTTACGCCACGGCCTATTCGAACCGTTCCGTCGCCTATATGATGCAGAAGAAGTACAACCTCGCCCTCGACGACCTTAAGAAGGCAAAGGAATTGAAGCCGAACGACCCTGCCATCCGGTACAACCTGGCGTCGTGCCATTCCCTCATGGGTAACGTCGATCTGGGCTTTGTCGAGCTCGATGCCGCCCTGGCCAACGGGTTCAACGACTATGACTCGCTCCGGAAGGACCCCGACATTGCCAACCTGAGGAAGCACGCGGACTGGAGGAAGACCCTGGAGAAGTACAAGGTGTTCCTCAACTAGGAAGGGGTTTGATTTCATCCGAGGATCGGTTCAAACGGCGAAACGGGAAATGTTACTGCCTGCACGTCTTGACTGACGGGAATGCCCTGCCCGACGAAATGATCGGGCAGGGCATTTTTTCGCACGAGACACTAGCCACAAATCACTAGCCACATCATGACGGTCTTCGTTCGCGGCGGCGGTCGAGGACTTCGGCCATCGCGGGCAGGAGAAGTGAGCCGAACGGCAGCAGGAAGATCATCATGAAAGGGACGTAATAGGCCAGGCGGCGTATGCAGGTCTTGAGGGCCCTGACTTCCTCGCGGGTCCACGGCAAGCCCGTGTTTCTCGGCTTCATGATCAGGACCATGAAGCCCTTCAGGTGGTCGGCTTCGGAATAGATCAGATCTTTGTATTTTTCCATTTGCTTGATCAAAATCCTGCGTACCATTTCCTTTCCTTCCGTAATGTGGGGCACCAATGTATTCAATCGGACACTCCCGCCCTTTTCTGAAACGAAATCACCCGGAAACCCGACGAGTGCAAAATTAAAATTTCTCGCACCCGGGTGCCAAGATTGCCCCTGCAATCGTTTTCATCGATCTTGCGGGACCTAGATCCCGCTGGCATGGAAATTGATCTATTCCTGGACAGGAGCGAGTTATGAAAATACCTGCTGTCTTGGACGAAATCGTACGGCGGGCCGGAAAGGGGCAGCCTCTGGAATCAGGCCGTGCCGGTTTGAATGGGCCCGACGGAGCGGGGAGCTTCAATAAAATCCTGGAAACGCAGATGGCCGCCTCAAGCGAAAAGGTGTTCCCGGGGGGGGCCGCCGGAGTCGGCGATGAAAAGAAAATAACCCAACTCATTGAAATCATAAGACTCCGGATGATGCTGGACGAGCATCTGCTGGAATCCATGCGGGATAAAGGGGACGACCAGTCTCTGTATCAGCGATTCGCACGATGGCAGTCAGGCGGGCTCAACGCTGTTTCCCCTCCTGCCGGGCAGGCAATGCCAGCACCTGAAAATCCAGCCCCGACGGCCGTCGAAGAGGTGCCTTCCGTTGTAAGGGTCCGCAATGCATCGGACAGGGCGCAGCGGTACGAGCCCATCATCCGTCAGGCATCGGAGAAATACGGTGTCGACACGGGGCTCATCCGTGCCGTCATCCGCGCCGAAAGCAATTTTCGCAATGAGAGCACCTCACAGAAAGGGGCCATGGGCCTGATGCAGATCATGCCCGAAACGGCAAAGGATCTGGGGATCCGTGACGCCTATGACGCGCATGAGAACATCATGGGCGGGACACGCTACCTTAAAGGCCTGTTGGACCGGTACCGGGGCGACGTGCCGACGGCACTCGCAGCCTACAACTGGGGGATGGGGAATGTGGAGCGGCGCCCCGAAAAGCTGCCCCGGGAAACGCAGGTCTACATCAACCGGATCCAGCGGTTCATGGATGAGGCCAAGGCCTAAAATAAATTCATACCCCTGATCTTCCTCTCCCTTGAGGGGAGAGGATCGAGGTGAGGGTGACAGAACCTTCCTCTTTCGAGAGAGGGCAGGGGTGAGGGTGAATGATCCCATTCCTCCAGCAACAAAAAAACCGCCTGACGGCGGGTTTTTCTTTTCTCTGAAGGGCTGTCTCGCTCAGTTCATCTCGAGATACTCCCTGACGATTTCCAGCAAATGACTCACCTTGAAGGGCTTTGACAGGGTGGGGTACTGGTACTGGGCGACCTCGTCGTCCAATTCCTTTTTGAGGCGCTTCACGCCGAAAAAGCCGCTCATGTAAATAATCTTGATGATGGAATCGTCATTGCGGATCCGTCGAACGAGCTCGATGCCGTTCACGTTGGGCATGAGGACGTCGGTGAGGACCAGGTCCGGTTTGAAGTCCTTGTAGACCTCGTACCCCGTATCCCCGTCTATGGCCACCCGGACGTCGAACCCCTCCATGGTGAAGATGTTGCGAAGGGTGTCCTGATAGCCGAATTCGTCTTCGACGACGAGGACTTTCCACTTTTCTTTCTGTTTCTTGAGGGCGCCGTTCTTGATGACTTCGATGAGCTCTTTGTCAGGCAGCGCATTGATGATATGCGCCACTTCATTGATCTTCTGCTGCATTTTCTCGGCTTTTTCCTTGTTGTTCGGGTTCAGGTCCGGGTGATAGATTTTTGACAAAAGTCTGTAATTGGACCTGATATAGGAAATGGCCGGTGCATCGCCGAGCTCGGAATAAATCTCCCGCGCCTTGTCCAGCATGCCGAGAACGTTCAATTCGTTCGAGAGATCAATAGATTTTTTCATCACCCTGTCCCTGTTTGATGTCGGATTCCAGCCGTGTACGGAAGGTTTTTTACCGCTCAAGGCTGCTCCAGTTTCTTTTTCCAAGGCTGTTGACAGAGACATCGATGCAAATCTCGTGCAAAAACACAGAAGAAGTGAAGATTGCGAGGCATGAAATTGTGAACGGCATGAATCGCTTGGCAACCCGGACAGGCGGACTGAAGAATCCTTCAGATCAGCGAAGCCCCTCGACGAAGCTTGCAATGGCATTCATGTAGTCGGAGAGTCCGACCATGAAGATGCTGTTGTGATCCGCGCCGGGTATCTTGAGGAGTCTCTTCTGGACGGCACCCGAAGCCTCGTAAAGGTCTTCACCGTCTTTGAAGGGGAGGATTTGATCGAGCTCTGCATGGATGATCAGCGTCGGCTTTCGGAAGTGCCCGATTTTCTCGATGTGCCGGAAGGCCTCGCTTTCCTTGATTCCCGCCCGCTTCATGTCGACGCCGACGAGATTCAGGATCGTCTGGGAGTGGGCAAACCCGCTTTCGATGATCAGGCCGTCGATGAGATCCGGGTGGCTTTCTGCCAGCTCCAGGGCCGACGCGCTGCCCAGGGAGCGACCCATGACGATGAAGGGTCCCGCGCAGCCGTTGAGGGTCAGCCATTTTCTCGTGTACTCAAAAACAACGTGGGCATCACGCAGCATGGCACTTACCGAAGGCTGGCCTGACGAGTGGCCGTATCCCCTGTAATCGACGGGGAGGAAATTGAGGTTGAGTCGGGAGTACAGGAAAGCGATATCCTCGTAGTCCTCGACGATCTCCCCGTTGCCGTGGAAAAACAGGATGGAGGGACCCTGCTTGTTGAAGATGTGGTATCTCGCCCCGATGGAAACACCGGGCTCCACGGGGATCATGACGTCACGAACCCCTTCCTGGGACAAAGGGGTTTGACAGGAGGCCCGGGGGTAGAAGAGATAATGACTGACTTCAGGCCCGTCGAGTTTGGGACAGCCGATTGGGTTCAGGTCCTTCATGGCAGGGTCTCCCTCGAGATCATTTTGCTTCGTCATACCACAGGCCGGAGATGCTGTCCACGGGCAGCCCCGCTTTGACAGCAGCGGGCAGATGAGGTAAGGAAAACCAGGAGAAAAAGCTCATGCCGACGTGGCTTGTCGTCGTCTTCACGATCATCGGAGGGTCAGCAGCGCTTAAAATTCTTCATGCGCTGGCCATCGTCGTGGTCCATCCGGTCACCCAGGGGGCCATGTTCACATCGACGGCCCGCGTGAAGATCCGCAAGGCGCTCGATGCCGTGCCCATGAAACCCGGCGAGCTTTTCGTGGATATCGGCTGCGGGGACGGCCGTGTCCTGCGTTTGGCCAGGAAACGGTACGGCGTGACCTGTCTCGGTTACGAGATCAACCCGATTGCCTTTGCGAAGGCCAAACTCCTCACGATGGGAAGAAAGGGCATGAAGGTCCGATGCCGCAATTTCTGGAAGGCAGATCTCGGGAAGGCAAACATCGTCTCGTGTTATCTCTTCCCTGACGTCATGCGTCGTCTCGGGGCGAAGCTCGAAACGGAACTCGCCGCAGGGGCTCGCGTCATCTCATTCAATTTCCCGATCCCCGGCTGGAAGCACCGGGCCGTGCTCCGCGCCGCCTCCAAGCTCAACAATGACCCCATTTACATTTACCACATCCCCGACGCCCTTCCGGGCCATGGTGACGAGGGTAAGAGGGTGAGAGGTTGAGAAGGTTGGAGAGGCTTCCGTTTTTTTTATTACCTTCTTACCTTCCCAACTTCTTAACTTCTGTCTCTTCACGGTGCCCACAGGTACATGAACCGCATCCCCTTCGGCATCAAACTCTCCAAATCCTGGGGCAGGATGTTTACAATGGTCGTGTTTCCGCCCGCCTCCGAGTAAATGGTTCCCTTATAGGACCCGGCGCGATGGTAAACCACGACGGAGGCCTTTTCGAGGTTGAGCGAATTCCTGACCCCTTCGATGGCGTTGTCCAGATATCCCACGCGATCGATGAGCTTGAGCCCGAGCGCCTGGCCGGCCGTGTAGATGCGGCCGTCGGCCAGCTTCACGACGGCTTCCCGGGAAAGGGGCTTTCGCCCATCGACAATGACGTCGATGAAACGGCCGTTCATCTGATCGATAATCGTCTGCACGATTTTGTTCTCTTCCGGCGTGGCGGGCCGGAGCGGGGACATGATGTCCTTCATGTCTCCGGATTTGATGGCTCGAGACTCCACGCCGATCTTCTCGAAAAGCCCCTGGACGTTGAATTTCATGGCAATGACGCCGATGCTCCCCGTGATCGTCGTCGGATGGGCCACAATCTCGTCCGCTGCCGTCGCCACGTAGTAACCGCCGGATGCCGCCACATCCATCATGCACGCAACGACCCTGACGCCGGTTTTCTTCTTGTACTCGAGGATTTCGTGATGGAGGATATCGCTCGCCGTCACGGTGCCGCCGGGCGAGTTGATCCGAATGACGAGCCCCGCAATCCTCTTATCCCCGCGGGCCTTCTTCAAGGACTCCCTGAACTCATCGACCATGGAGATCTCCTCGCGAAGCCCCAGCTTGCGCCGCTTTTCCTCGGAGATGATCCCCGTGACGTCCACGAGGAGGATTTTCCGGTCGCCTTCGCCGTCGACCACTTTTTCCTGCAGGGGTCCGGGCTCTGGCAGGAGTGCAAGATTGACGTAGGCACAGCCGGTGTACAACAGGGACATCGCCGCAAGGAGGGCAAACAGGGTCATTCGCTTCATCGTGAACCTCTTCCTTTCCTCACTTCTTTTTTGGGGGGCGGAGCGGCTTCGGCTTTCCCGTTTTTTTCTGCTCCCGCAGCAGGCGCGAGATGTCTTTCTGCCGCCTCGTGACCCGTTCCTTGGCCATCTCGTTCACCTTTTCGGCAGGGCATCCCTCAAGGTCGCAACCCGTGCAGGGCCGGAGGTGGGCTGCGTGATATTGCAGCGCCACCGTTTTCTGCGTTGACTCGGCCCATGGATGCCCTTATAATTCTAATCAAGCATATTGCCATATTGCCAGCAAAAACCATTTCTGTAAAGGAGGTGTCATCATGTCTGAACAAAAGTGCGGCGATTGGGCCAAGGGCCTTCTCATCGGGGGGCTCGTCGGTGTGATCATCGGGTTGCTCTATGCGCCCAAGAGCGGAAAGGAAACGCGGGACGAGCTGTCGGACAAGGCGAAGGATGTTGCGTCAAAGCTCAAAGATGAATACGATGTCGCCCTCGAGAAGAGCAAAAGCGCCTACGAAAACCTGCTCAAGAAATTGAAGGAAGTGGAAGCCAAGGCGGAGAAGAAGGCTCAGGAAATGGGCGGCGGGCCGGCATCGCAGTCCTAAGGAAGGAGAGTGAAGCCCATGAGCTGGGAAACAAGCCTGTTTATCCTTTGCCTTGCCGTAGTGGTCCTCGTGGGGTTCACGATCCCCGTTCTCCTGCAATTGAGACGCACGGTCCGGAATCTCGATGTGACGATCACGACGATGAATCAGAATCTGCCCCAGATCCTGAAAAACGTCGATTACATCACGGAGAACGTCCGGCAGAGCGTCCATGCCGTGCGGGCAACGGTGGAAGAGACCATCAACCGCTCGCTGCCCTCGATTCTGGAAAATGTGGACCGTCTCACATCGACCGTCGGCAAGTCCGTCGAAATGGTGAGAAGCCGCGTGGAAGACCTCTCCCTCGGGGTCGAGCGGTTCCGCGGCGGGCTCTCACACATCGACGACCGTTTCAAGGATGGGACCCGCGATCGGATGTCCCATGCCCTGACAACCTTTGCCGCCCTGTTGAAACGCGTCCGGACGGCCCTGGAATCCTTCAGGCCATGACGGGCCTGATCCGGGGAACCTTCCCTCGGGGCCGGCCCGCGCGGTCCCTGTTCCGAAAAAGCACACCCTATGATTCCGGGAGGACGAGATGAGCGAAAAAGACGATTTTGCAAAAGGGATCCTCACAGGCGCACTGATCGGGGCTCTGGTCGGCGTCGCGGTCGGGCTCATGATTGCGCCGAAGAGCGGTGCGGAGACCCGGGAGGAGCTTGCCGGGAAGGCCAGGGACTTTGCCGACAAGGTACAGGATGAGTACGATGCCCTTTACGATAAGGCGAGGCGCACACAGGACAACCTGATCCATCGGCTCCAGGAAATCGAAGAGACGGCGCGCAGGAAGGCCGACGGGCTGGCCGCCAAACTCAAATCCTAGACCCCGGTCCATTCAAGCGATCGGCGGACTCCAGGGGGGAGGCCTTTGCCCATGCCGTGGGAAATCAGCGTTGCTCTGGCCGCAGCGGCCCTGCTTGCGCTTGCCGTTGTCGCAGTCGTGACTCTGGCCGGGATGCGGAGAACGAGCCGGAACGTCGCAAAACTCACCGCAACCCTGGAGCGGCACCTGCCCGCCATCCTTCAAAATCTCGACGAGATCAACCGCAACGCCGATGCCCTGAAGTCCTCCATTCAGGTCCTTGCGGACCGGACCGCCGAAACGGGCGAGGGCTTCGAGAGAGTCGCAACCGGCATCCACTCGACGGCACAGTCCCTCGAGTCGAGCGTGATCGAACCGGTCCTCAAGACCGCAAAAGGGGTGTCAACCCTGCTTGCCTTCAGCGCCGCCATCCGGGGGCTGCGACACCCTCTCCGGCTGTGGCTGCGGAGGGGGAGGAAGGGCAGGGCGTGATCCCTTTCTCTTCTTGAGAACCGATCTCAACCACCATCCCACGTGAAAATACCCCCCCAGGATGATCAGCGCCGTCACGCCGAGCAGGATAAAAAATAACACATCCTGATCGTTGCGCAGCGAGCTTCCCTGGAGTGACAGAAGGACTGTGCCGAGAAGCCGGCCTGTCGTGGAGATGACGAGGAAACTCCGCGTCCGCATGTGCGACAGACCCAGGATATAGCAGAGGGTGTCCTTGGGAAAGCCCGGGATCAGAAAGAAAATAAAGGAAATGGCCAGTCCCTTGTGCTCCAGAAAGTAATCGTATTTCCGGATGCTCGACGGTCGGATGATCCTCTCGACGAAGGGGAGTCCCAGGAAGCGGGCAAGAACGAAGGCAATCCAGGAGCCGATGGTGAGCCCGATGGTGGAATACATGATCCCCAGGACCGGCCCATAGAGATATCCCCCGATGAGTCCCGTCACGTCGCCGGGCAGGGGCGAGACGACCACCTGGGCGATCTGGAGGGCGATGAAGAGGAATATGGAAGTGGCGCCGTAGGATGTCAGGAGCTGCGACAGGAGCTCCCGGTCCATGAAGAAGGAATGAACGTTGAAGTGGACAATGAGAAAAATCCCGATGGCCACGGCCAGCGGGACGAAAAGGACCCGTGCAAACGATCTTTCCACGCGGAATTCACCCCGGCGACGAATCCGGTCATCCCGGAACCCGAATGGGCGAGCTATCGCGAAACCGCCACCCCGGAAAAGATGCCCTTCGAAGCGGGTCCACCCTACCATATCCACGGCGCCGGCGCAAAGCGATTTTCCCTCACGACCCCGATGAGTCGCCGCCTGCCTGCGAGACAAGCCAATCCTTGATGAACTTCGTGGCCAAACAATCGTCCTCGTTGTAATCGATCACGGCCGCGAGCTTTTCCCGCCAGGGTTCGGGGTCCTTCTGGGCACGCAAGTACCAGGCGATTGCATCGAGGGCGTTTACGTCGTCGTGCCGCCAGCGGAAGCCGAGGTGTTTTGCGATGTCCTTGAGGCCGTTGGTGGGGGTGGGAAAGGCGAAGGCGCGCGTTGCAACGCGGTGCAGATCGACCATGCGGGGTAAAATCCATGTTTCAAGAGGATCTGCTAAACCGTGACGATCGGCAAGCTTTTTGAGATGCCATCGCTCGTAGTTGTGCCAGTGGTAGATCACCGTATTGTCAAGCGCTGTGACAAAATCGACGAACTCCCGGAACATCCGCTCTTCCTCGTCGATCCGCCAGGCCATGAAAGGCCGGTATCGAACCCCATCGGGTTCCTCGATGAGCAGGCCGATCAGGTAGTCCACCTGCTCCAGACCCTCCTGCTCGCCCGATGGGTCGGTGCCCTCCAGGTCCAGGAAAAGCGACCGCGTCCCGTCCGAGAAGCGCAAGGCCAACGGGTCGAGCAGAATGCAGGCCCCTTCCCGGATCGCCCGGGCATTGACGACAAGCCTCTCGGCCGTTGACCGGCCCACGCCTGGGATTTCCCGGAGGAAGTCGGAAGACGCCGCCGCCAGGTCCCAGATCTTGCGGATCCCCCGGGCGGCAAGCTTCTCCTTCATGCGCGGACCGACGAGCGGGACGAGGGAGACGTCCCGGAGGCGAAGGGCCATGTGGTTCGTGTAGGTCATCCAGGGCCACTCGCCCCCGTTGTATGTGGGTGTAGGCTTCTCCAGCCCATCGAGGATGCGCTGTGTGCCCGATATGGCGACTTGAAGCTTTTTTTCGTAATCGCCGTACCGATAATCGCTTTCGATGCCGTCCCGGTTGATCAGGGTGAACCGGTCAGGCAGGCAGCCCTGGATCCAGGAGAGCAGGTATGTGTAGAATGCTGCCTGGAGAAGGTGAGTCTCCTCGATGTTGCCGGCCAGTTTGATCTCCGTGACCGCGTAGTGGTAGTCGCCGAAACGCGAGCCCCGATCCCTGCGTTTCTCGAGCAGATCGATCCGGCCCTGCAGGTTTTCGGGCAGATAGAACATCGGCAGGCCGCAGATCACCTCGGCTCCAAGAGCCATCTGTTCGAGGAGACGAAGAAAGCCCTCCCTGGCTTCACGATAGGGAATCGGTGTGTAGCCGGGATAACGGGTCTGCAGCACCCTTTTTTCGTGCTGGATCCCGCGCTCGAGGAGAAGTTCCCGGTAGGGTCCCATGGGCTCCCGGTGCTCGGAGGCTGCGAATTTCTCACACCAGATGGAATAGGGGGAGCCATAATAGAGCGACACGTTTTTCGCCGTCAGCTCTCCGTTCAGGCCGCCCGCCGTGCAGGAACGATAAATTTCCTCTACAATCGACATTGCCGTCCATCATATCGGGCTTCGAGGCTCCTGTCAAAGACCGCCGTTGCGATCGGTACAGGTTGTCCCGTCGTTATACTCCTTGAATTTTTCTTGAACTTTCGCTAGAAAGGGTCATCGGATGATCCAGGAGGCTGAAGAAGTGCCCGAATTCTCACTGTCTGCCTTCCCAGGTGAAGGGATGCCTCTCGAGTGGAGGAGGACCAACCATGCCGGATAAACTGAGAAAAATTGGTCTTGCCCTCGGCAGCGGCTCTGCACGCGGCTGGTCCCACATCGGGGTGATCCGGGGACTTCAGGAAGCGGAGATTGCCATCGATATCGTCTGCGGCTCCTCGATCGGAGCCCTCGTGGGGGGGGCCTACGCGGCGGGAAAGCTCGATGACGCGGAAAAGCTCATCCGCGAACTTGCCTGGTCGGATGTGCTCGGGTTCATGGAAGTCCCCGTACCCCGGTCCGGTCTCATCAACAGCGAGAAGATTGCCGATTACCTGCGGGAACGGCTCGGGGACCCGAACATCGAGGATCTCCCCATCCCCTTCGCAGCCGTGGCAACGGATCTGACATCGGGGCAGGAGGTCTGGATCCGCAACGGATCACTCATCGAGGCCATCCGGGCAAGCATCTCCATGCCGGGAATGTTTACGCCATGCTTCCGGGAAGGCAGGCTCCTCGTCGACGGGGGGCTTATCAATCCCGTTCCCGTCTCGCTCTGCCGTTCCCTTGGCGCCAACACCGTCATTGCCGTAAACCCCAACACGGATATCAAGATCCAATACGAGATCACCCGGGAACCCATCCTCAGAGGAACCCCGAAAAAAGAACCGGAAGAGCAGGAGCAGGGGCTTCGCCTGCGGGATCTCTTTTTTGCAGGCCTCACGCTCTATGTGACGGAGCGGATTCAACGCGGGAAATCGGTCATGAAAGGGCCATCCGGCGCCAAGAGTTCAGATTCAGAGAACAAGGGCCTGAAGGATCACCTGATCGATTATCTCTCTGACTACATCAACGCCACGATGAAACAGGGCAAGTCCCTGGCCCTGGGTCAGATCACCGAGGATGGTTCTTTCCGGGAACCCTCTCTCTTCGAGGTGATTACAGCCTCCATCAACCTGATGGGCGATCGGATTGCCCGTCAGCGGCTTGCAGGCGACCCTCCCGATGTCCTGATTCTTCCCCATGTCTCCCATGTGGGGCCGCTCGAGTTCAACAGGGCCGACGAGGTCATCGAAGCGGGGCGTCGCGCGCTGAATCTCATGCTGCCCATGCTGAAGGATCAGATCGGCTTCGTGGTGACGATCTGAACCCCCGTCATCAAGGCTTCCGGCATTCGAGAAAAAGGCCCGCCCTCCACGAAATACGCCTTGACAAGCATAATAGTCTCACGCATGATCGAACGCTAATTCATTTAATGAACAACCGTTCAGGAAGCGCATGAACACGACCGGAAGATTGCAGAGGAAGGAAAAGGAGTTCCGGGTGCGCCGCACCGAGATCCTCCTTCAGGCGGAAAAGATCTTTTCCGCGAAGGGTTTCCACGAGACAACGATGGCGGAAATCGCGGAAGCCTCCGGCTTTTCGATCGGAAGTCTCTACCATTTTTTCCGCGGGAAAGAGGAACTATACTCCGTCATGGTGATGGAGAAGGTTCAGATGATGTACGATGAAATCATGGGAGTCGTGAGCCGGGAGCCGTCCATCAACGGCAAGATACGGGCCCTTGTGCTCTCCCACTTCGGATATGTGGAGCACCACATCGACTTCTACCGTCTGCTGGTCGGACATGAAAGCGGTCTGCGATCGGAATGTCTGAAGAATCTCCGGGAGCGTATTCTCGACGAACACCGCAAGCATGTCGGCTGGATCGAAGTTCTCCTTCAGGAAGGGATCGGGCTACGGGTCATCCGGGCTCTCGACACGAAATCCCTGGCCAATGCCCTCATGGGCATCATCGCGTACTCCAAGTTTGCCTGGATCATGAACCCCTCCGGGGTGTCCCTGTCGGGGAAGGTTGACGATGTCCTGGACGTGTTCCTCCGGGGCGCCGCCTCTGGACGGGGCATCGGATAACCGGAGCGAACAACCGGGACCGGAAAAAACAGCTCAGGAGGCAGGATGAAAATCTGCAAGAAAGGGATCGCAACCCTTGGATTTCTCATTGTATTCGGATACGGGACCGCTCATGCCGGAGAATACACCCTGGAGGAGCTTTACCGCATCGGGATGCAGAAATCCGAGAAAGTGAAGATATCCGGCGAGAACGTGGAAATAGCCGATTCCGGAAAGTACAAGGCCCTGTCGGCACTTCTGCCCAAGGCCACGGCGTTCGGTGCCTACACGCAGTATTCGGAAGACAAGCGAGGTTCCTCCGGTGCCATCGTCCAGCCGGACACGCAGGGAATCTGGGGGATGAGAATCGACGAGACTCTGTCGTTGAGCGGACGGGAATTCAAGTCCTATTCGCTATCCAGGGACAACGTGGAAAAAAACCGATTCGATTTCCGTTCCTTTCAAGAGGATTTTCTCCTGACGTTATCCCTGGCCTATTTCGAGTTTCTCAAGGCCCGAAAAGGCCTCGAGATCGCAGACTCCAACGTGGAGCGACTGACAAAATATCGGGAGGCCGCCAAGACCCGGTTGAAGGCGGGCGAGATCACGAAAACCACGGTCCTGCGGGCAGAAGGCGAGCTCTCCGGGGCCCTGTCGGATCAGATCAGGGCAAGAAATTTCTATGAAAGCTCGCGGGTGAACCTGGCACGAATCGTCGGAATCGAACGGGATTTCCTGATTCGGGAGATTCCCGTCGCGGAGCGTGAGACGCCCCCCCTCGATGTCTTGAAGGAAACAGCTCTCAAGAACCGTTCCGATGTGAAGAGCATCGAGACACAGGTCCAGATCTCCGAAAAGCAGGTCGACGTCACCCGGGGGGCGTACTGGCCGTCGCTGTCCGTGTCCGGCGTGTACAGCGGCACAGACCAGAGCCCCGAGACGTCGTCGTACAACAAGGAAAGCGTCTACGGAATCGTCTCGCTGAACTTCCCGATTTTCGAAGGTGGGCTGCGGCGTGCGGAGGTGCGGGAATCGGAATCGAAGTACCGCCAGGCCGAGTTCCAGTACCGGGACTTTGTGAAATCCGTGAACGTGGAGGTGGAAAACACCTTCCTCGACCTCACGGCACAGAAGGGAATCTACAAATCCGCGCAGGACCAGTTGGTTTATGCCGAGGACAACATCCGGGCGGTGGCGAAGCAGTTCGAGTTCGGGCTGGCCAGCAGCCTCGATGTCATCGACGCCAACAACCTGCTCATCTCGGCCCAGAAGCTCATGGCCGATGCCACCTATAACTATCAGTTCTTCATCCTGCGCCTGCAGCGAGTGACAGGCTTTCCATTGATGGAGTTTGTCGCCGGCAGTCCGGGTGAAGAGAAAAAACCATAGGGAAACCGGAGGAAGCAACTCTGATGCTCAAACGACACATGCATTCCACGACAAAACACATCCGATACCGGGCGGCGGTGGCCGCATTTCTGCTTCTTCCGGTCCTTCTGATCGGCGCCTGCGGGAAGAAAGAAACCAAGGGGGCCGAGGAGAAAACGATCAACATCCAGGTCAAGACCGTAGAGACAAAATCCCTGAGGCCCTTTATCGAGACCATCGGTTCGATGAAGGCCTTCGAGCAGGTGGTCGCATCGAGCGAGATTGAGGGAATCCTGCGGACCACGAACGTCGAAGAGGGCGCTTTCGTGGCCAAGGGG
>Ga0209706_10001399_pt1 | contig 13620 bp, 17 predicted proteins | sample PPLLaktember2015_6_FD_187263 | JGI IMG/M metagenome (GOLD analysis project Ga0209706, IMG submission 187263) | Freshwater sediment microbial communities from Prairie Pothole Lake near Jamestown, North Dakota, USA - PPLs Lake P8 Core (1) Depth... | ecosystem: Environmental > Aquatic > Freshwater...
TCGCAAGCAAAGGAGGCGAATCGAACAGGATGATGCGGTCGGGGTAGCGGTTGCCGATGTCCTCGACCAGGCGGGTCATGGCGGCGCTCGCCAGCAGTTCGGTGGCGCGCTTGTAGGTGCGGCCGGCCGGCAGCACGGTGAGCTTGGCGATGTCGGTCTTGATCAGCACGTCGGACAGTTTCAGGTCCTTGTCCTGCAGCACGTCGAGCAGGCCCTTGTCGGCGTGAATGCCGAGGTATTCGGGGATACGTGGCTTGGCCACGTCGGCGTCGACCAGCAGCACGGTGCGGTCCATTTCCATCGCCATCGAGATGGCAAGGTTGATGGCGCAGAAGCTCTTGCCTTCGCCCGGCAGCGAGCTGGTGATCATGATGAGATTGCCGTTCTTGACCCGCGCGGTGCCCTGGCCGAAGGCATTGGCGATGAGCGGCCGCTTGATGATGCGGAATTCCTCGGCGATCTGGCTCTTCTCGGCGTCCGGCGCGACCACGCCCATGCGGTGCAGGCGCGCCAGGTTGATCGACTGCACCTGGCTGCCGCCTTCCATCGCAAGGGTGTCCGGATCGTTGAACATCGGTTCGACCGGCGTGGCGACGAAGGGGGCGGAATGGCTGCTGCGCTGCTTGTTGAGCGCATTTTCGATCATGCTGGCCTTCGGGTCGGTGTCAGCGCCTGAAGCAGGCGGCTGGTGGGATCCGCCGGCACCGATCTTGCCGGCTGCCTTTTCAATAATGCTCATGGTTTCTCCCAAGGCGGGTTAACGCTAATTTCGCGCCCGCGTGAAATTGGTGTTAACACGCCCTACCCCGCACGCGACATGACCAGTTGCAGGACCATGACCCCGCCATAGGCGGCGATCAGGCTGCCCAACGCGGCCGCGTAGGTCAGCAGGCCCTTGCGCTTGCGGCGCCGGGTTTCCTCGGTCTCCACCCGCGCCACGGCACCCAGCAGCGGCAGCCCGGTCAGTTCGCGCAGGACGCGACGGTCGGTCACGGTGCGGCGCAACTGGCTCAGCAGGAAGGCGACCGCGATGCCGGCAACCAGCCCGCCCAGCGTCACCAGCGACAGCAGCAGCGGGCGGTTTGGGAACGCCGGCTGGCTCGGCACGAAGGGCGGGTCGATCACCCGGAAGTCGACGGTGTCGGTCTTGCTTTCGACCTCGCCCGACATGGTGACCGACTCGCGGCGCGCAAGCAGGGCATCATAGTTCTGGCGGTAGACGCCGTAGTCGCGCATCAGCTGGGTGTATTCCTGCTCCACCTGCGGAATCATGTTGGAGGCGTTGCGCAGTTCGCCGTAACGGCGCTGGTATTCGGCGACGCGCGCACCCAGCGACGACACGGTGGCATCCGCTTCTGCGATGGCAATGGTCAACTGCTGATAGACCGGGTTCTGGATCCTGGTGCCCGTCGGGTCGGCCTTGCGGTCGGCCAGGTCGATTTTCTTTTGGGCTTCCAGCTTTTCGATCAGGCGCTTGGTCGACTGGATTTCGGGATGCAGGTCGGTGTATTTCAGGCGCAGTTGATCGATCTGATTTTGCAGCGCCTGAATTCGCCCATCAATCTCGCTGTGGGTCGACACCGCGGCAGCGGCCGCCGTCAGCTCCGGCTCTTCGTCCTCCAGTTGGCGCTTGAGCTGGTTGCGGCGGTTGACCGCTTCCTGCTGGTCCAGCTGCGCCTGACGCAGCAGCGCCGAGGTCTCGGCCAGCTTGGCGTAGTAGTCGCCGCCCTGCCCCGGCATCATGCCGATGTGCTTGCGCTTGAACTCTGTCAAAGCAGTTTCCGCATCCGTCAGCTTTTGCTGATATTGCTGCAGCTGCTCCTCGATAAAGCGCGCCGAGCTGGAAATGTCCTGGCGGGTCTTGCCGAGGCTGGTTTCCACAAAAATGGTCAGCAAGGACTGCACGACTTTCTTGGCGAGATCGGCGTTTGGATCCTGATAACTGATGGTGTAGAGGTTTTCACGGCCGGCGTCGGCGATCGAAATCTTGCTTGCCAGGCCGTTCAGCATGGCCTCGGTCTGCTCGGGCGTTTTGGCCTTGACGTCGAGGTCGGTCATGCGCGCGACCTTTTCCAGGGTCGGGCGGCTGACCAGCTGACGCGTCATCATGCTGATCTGCTGCTGGATATTGGGCTGGACTGCAAGCCCAGCCAGCAGCGGCTTCAATAGGGTTTGCGTATCCACATAGACGCGCGCCGACGCCTCGTAGCGGTCGGGGATCATCATCACCCAGGTCCAGCCGACGATGCACACCAGCCAGGCCACCACCACGCCCCACCAGCGGCGGCGCCAGGCGGCCTTGGCGTACCCCAGAATTTGTTGCAGTATTTGATCCATGCGGATTGACTACCCCATCAAAACAAGCGCACCACACTTGGGCGGCGCTGAGAAGATCAGAACAGGCTTTCGGGAATGACCAGGACATCGCCCGGGCGAATTTCCACGTTGGCCGTGCTGTCGCCGTCCCGAATCAAGTCCTCGAGTCGCACCCCCAACTGGGCGCGCGTGCCATCTTCCTTGACGATTCGCGAGATGTAAGCCTTGTTGCCGTCGGCAAAATCGGACAGTCCGCCTACGGCAATCATCACATCAACCAGGCTCATCCCTTCGCGATACCCCATCGCCTGCGGCGTATTTGCCTCGCCCAACACCCTGATCTGCTGGTTGTAGGGGCCAATGCCGCCGGCCACGATGACGGTGGCGATGGGTTCCTGGATATATCTGGACAGCGCCTTTTCGATATCACGCGCCAGCTGGGTGGGGGTTTTGCCGGCGGCCTGAAGGTCCTCGATCAGGTTCATGGTCATCTTGCCGTCGGGGCGGATCGGAAAACTGCCGGACACCTCGGGGTTGCGCCAGACGAACACGTTCACCGAGTCGCCTGGGCCAAGCAGGTAATTCCAGCCGCTGATCCGGGCGTCCACGGCCACGGGGGGGGGCGCTTGCACGGGGGCGGGGGGGTAGGTCGGCGTGCTGGAGCAGCCTGCCATGGCGGTGACGGCCAACACCACACCCGCACGTGCGATATGCTTCTTGATCGTAAACATGTCCACCCTCCCTTTTAATATGCAGTTAATTCGCCAGCATTATGCCAGACCGAATTAAAAACCAGATGCTTCTTCAAAGACTGCTAGCAAACCGCAGGCCAAAGCTTCAAACGGCCGGCAGCCCTGATCCACAGGGGACCCCCACCGCCACACCCGAATATAGAACGTTGGCGGGCCGACACGGCTGTCGTAAGTCCGTCGCCTGTCGCGGTATCATGCGCCCCATGAATCCGCACCCAATCGACAGCCTCGATACCCTGCGCCAGCGCGTCCGCGAGTTTGCCGAGGCGCGCGCATGGCAACGCTACCATACCCCCAAGAACCTGGTGATGGCGCTTTCCGTCGAGGCGGCAGAACTGGCGGAGCCTTTCCAGTGGCTGACACCGGAACAAAGCCAGACCCTCAGCGCGGAACAGCACGAGGCGGTGCGCCAGGAAATCGCCGACGTCCTGATCTACCTGACCCGGCTGGCCGATCTGCTGGACATCGACCTGCTGGAAGCCGCTGCCGACAAGCTCGCGCTCAATGCGCGCAAGTACCCGGTCGAAAAATCGCACGGCAACGCCCTCAAATATTCGGATTTCTCGCATGACTGACCTGTACTTCAAGCACCACGTGTTTTTCTGCACCAACCAGCGCGACGACGGCGCCAAATGCTGCGGCGCCTCCGGCGGCCAGGCCATGCGCGACTACCTGAAGAAGAAGGTCAAGCACGCCAACCTCAACGGCGAAGGAAAATGCCGCATCAACAGCGCCGGCTGCATGGATCGCTGCGATGAGGGTCCCGTGCTGGTCGTGTACCCGGAGGGCGTCTGGTACACCTATGTGGACGAATCCGACATCGACGAAATCTTCGAGGTCCATCTCAAGCAAGGGCGGATCGTCGAGCGCCTGCAGCTGAAGTGATGCGGCCGGGCGAAGCGGCCAAAATGAAACGTTACAAGCTGCGCATTCCGGTTTCAGTGGGCAAGCTGGAAACCGTGATCGACGACCCCGAGACCGACCGCCGCGGCCTGCTGCTGGTGGCGCACCCGCATCCGCTGCACGGCGGCAGCCTGGACAACAAGGTGGTGACGACACTGGCCAAGGCGGCCAACGAGGCCGGCTGGGTGAGCGTGCGGCCGAACTTTCGCGGCGTCGGCATGAGCGATGGCACATTCGACGCCGGGGTGGGCGAAACCGACGACCTGCTCGCGGTCGCCCGCTTCGTCGAGGCGAGCTACCCCGGCCTGCCGTGGGCGCTGGCCGGATTCTCGTTCGGCGCCTTCGTGCAGCATCGCCTGCGCCAGGAACTGCACGCCACGCGGCTGATCCTGGTTGCGCCGGCCGTCACCATGTACGAATTCGACCCGGTGCCCGAGGACACCGTGGTGATCTATGGCGATGCCGACGAACTCATCCCGCCCGCCGCGATCCGGCTGTGGGCCGAACGGCAGCAGCTCACGACGAAAGTGATTACCGACGCCGGGCATTTCTTTCATGGCAAGCTGAAGGAGCTGAAGCAGGCGTTCCTGGAGGCCTGCCCGTGCTGACCGTGCGCGGCCTGACCAAGCGCTACGGCGACACCGAGGTGGTGCACGGCCTCGACCTCACCGTGCGGCGCGGCGAATGCTTCGGCCTGCTGGGCCCCAACGGCGCCGGCAAGACCACCACCCTGCGCCTGATGCTTGGATTGATCGAGCCCGACGCCGGCACGATCGAACTGGCCGGCATCGCGGTGCCGCAGCACGCGCGCGAGGCGCGCATGAAGGTCGGCGTGGTGCCGCAGATGGACAACCTCGACCCGGATTTTTCGGTGCGCGAAAACCTGCTCGCCTACGGCCGTTATTTCGGCATGGAAAAGGCTGCGATCGCGGCACGCGTGCCCGAGTTGCTGGAGTTCGCCGGTCTGGCCAGCAAGGCCGATGCGCAGATCGCACAGCTGTCTGGCGGGATGAAGCGGCGACTCACGCTGGCGCGCGCGCTGGTGCACGACCCCGATATCCTGTTCCTCGACGAGCCCACCACCGGGCTCGACCCGCAGGCGCGCCACCTGATCTGGCAAGGGCTCAGGCGGCTGATCGCGGACGGCAAGACCATCGTGCTGACCACCCATTTCATGGAGGAGGCCGAGCGCCTTACCGACCGCCTGGCCATCCTCGATCATGGCCGCCTGGTGGCCGAAGGGGCGCCGCGCGCGCTGATCGAATCGCACATCGAACCGGCGGTGGTCGAAGTCTACGGCGAGGGACTGGAAGACTGGATGCGCGATCACGCCAGCCAGGTCTGCCAGCGCTCCGAGACTGTCGGCGAGACCCTGTTCTGCTACACCGGCAACGCCGAACGCGTGATCGACGCGCTGAAGCTGGCGCCGGCGCTGCGCTACCTGCACCGGCCATCCAATCTGGAAGACGTGTTCCTCAAGCTCACCGGAAGGGATCTGCGTGATTAAGCATCTGCGCCTGCCCCGTCCTTCCTGGCGCTTCATCCCGGTGTGGCAGCGCAACTACCTGGTGTGGAAGAAGCTCGCCATTCCGTCCATCCTCGGCAACCTGGCCGACCCGATGCTGTACATGCTGGGCCTGGGCTACGGACTCGGCAGTCTCTTGCCCGACGTCGCCGGCATGCCCTACCTCACCTTTCTCGCCGCCGGCACGGTGGCCTACAGCACGATGAACGCCGCCACCTTCGAGGTGCTGTATTCGAGCTTTTCGCGCATGCACGTGCAGCGCACCTGGGACGCCATCATGAACGCGCCGCTCACGCTCGACGACGTGATGCTGGGCGAGCTCACCTGGGCGGTGTCGAAGAGCCTGCTCTCCGGGCTGGCGATCCTGGCGGTGATCTGGGGGCTGGGGCTTTACGGCAATTTCTGGATGACGCTGTGGATCATCCCGGTGGTGGCGATGGTCGGCTTCTGCTTTGGCGGCCTGGGGCTGGTGATGAATGCGGTGTCGCCGAGCTACGACTTTTTCCTCTACTACTTCACCCTGGTGATCACGCCGATGGTGCTCCTGTGCGGCGTGTTCTTCCCGGTGTCGCAGCTGCCGCTGCCGGTGCAGGCGGTGTCGGCCTGGCTGCCGCTCACCCACGCCATCGACCTGGCGCGTCCGCTGGTCGTCGGCCAGGTGCCCGGCGACATCGCGCTGCACGTCGTCGCGCTGCTGATCTATGGCAGCCTGGGCTACGTCGTCGCGCTGGCGCTGACGCGGCGGCGGCTGCTGAAGTAACTAGACCCCCGCCGCCTGCTGGTCGGCGTGGTAACTTGACCGCACCATCGGGCCACAGGCGGCATGCTTGAAGCCCATCGCCAGCGCTTCCTGCTCGAACTGCGCAAAGCGCTCGGGCGTGACGAAGCGCAGCACCGGCAGATGGTGCTGCGAAGGCTGCAGATACTGGCCGAGGGTGAGCATGTCGACGTCGTGCGCGCGCAGGTCGCGCATCACCTGCAGAATCTCGTCGTCCGTTTCCCCCAGCCCCAGCATCAGTCCCGATTTCGTCGGAATGTCCGGGTGGCGTGCCTTGAAGTCCTGCAGCAGCTTCAGCGAGTGCGCGTAGTCGGCACCGGGGCGCGCCGCCTTGTACAGGCGCGGCACGGTTTCCAGGTTGTGGTTCATCACGTCGGGCGGCGCGGTGTCGAGCGCGTCCAGCGCCTTGTCGAGCCGGCCGCGGAAATCCGGGGTGAGGATTTCGATGCGGGTAGCCGGGGACTTCTCGCGCACCGCCGCGATGCACCGCGCGAAGTGTTCGGCACCGCCATCACGCAGGTCGTCGCGGTCGACGCTGGTGATCACCACGTATTTCAGCGCCATCAACGCGATGGTGTCGGCGAGATGCGTCGGCTCGTCCACGTCCGGCGGCAGCGGCGTGCCGTGGCCGACGTCGCAGAACGGGCAGCGCCGCGTGCACAGGTCGCCCAGGATCATGAAGGTGGCGGTGCCGTGGCCGAAGCATTCGCCGAGGTTCGGGCACGAGGCCTCCTCGCACACGGTGTGCAGCTTCGCCTCGCGCAGGATGCCCTTCAGCCGCGCGACGTTGGGCACGTTCGGCGATTTGGCGCGGATCCACGACGGCAGGCGCATGCGCGGCTGCGGCACGATCTTGATCGGGATGCGCGCGGTTTTCGCGGCGCCTTTATGCTGGAGGGGGTCTGCCATAATCTGCTCGGAACAACGCTGAAACCGGATTTTAGCCTATGCGACGTCTGACCCTGACCCTGCTGGCCGCATGGCCGCTTCTCGCCTTCGCCAGCGAACCCAGCATCGACCCGGAAACCGGGCTGGCCACCTGGCAGACCGAAACCCAGGGCATCCAGGTGCGCCTGACCCAGATCAGCCCGGATCAGGCGCGCGCCTTCTATCAGGCGCGCGGCTTCTCGCCCGAGGCAGCGGAACGCTATGCCCGCGAATGCGTCTTCATGACGGTGGTGCGCAACGTCGGCGGCGTGCCGATCCAGCACAATCTGGCCAACTGGCGCTACGTTTCTTCAGGCCAGCCGCCGCGCGCCATACGCAGCAAGGTGGCGTGGGAACACCTGTGGAAACGGCAGGGCGTGGCCGAATCGGCGCGCATCGCCTTTACCTGGGCGCAGCTTCCCGCCACCCAGACCTTTGCCCCGGGCGACTGGAACCAGGGCATGACGGCCTACAGCGTGCCGCACGGCGCCGCTTTCGACCTGCGCTTTGTGTGGCGTGCGGGCGGCAGGTTCCATTCCGGAATACTCGAACAGGTGAAATGCGCCCATGAGGATTCGTAATCGTGTCATCGGTGCGGCGCTGGCCGCATGCTGTCTCATCTGCGCGGCGCAGGCCGCCGACCTGCCGCCGCTGTCGCACAGCCTGACCCTGCAGGCACCCAGGCCGGCGCCCGCCCTGAAGCTGAAGGATCTGGACGGCAGGCTGCACGATCTGGCCCAGCTCAAAGGCAAGGTCGTGCTGATCAATTTCTGGGCCACCTGGTGCCCGCCGTGCCGCCGCGAAATGCCGTCGATGGAGCGTCTGGCGCAGGCCTTCAAGGACAAGCCTTTCGTGGTGCTGGCGGTCGACGTCGGCGAGGATCCCGATACCATCGAGGCCTTCAACAGTGAGCTGGACACGGTGCCGACCTTCCCCATCCTGCTCGACACCCGCAGTCACGTCATGCGGGCGTGGAAGGTGGCCGGCCTGCCGACCACCTTCCTGGTCGACAAGCAGGGGCGCATCGTTGCCACCGCCATCGGCGGACGCGAGTTCGATCACCCGGCGATGGTGCAGGCGGTGAGGGAACTGCTTAGGAAATAGGGGCTAGGGGCTTTTCTAGACCCGAACCCACACCTGCCCGGCTTCGACCTTCACCGGGTAGGTCTTGATCGGCTCGTCGGCCGGATCGCAGGTGGGCTGGCCGGTGACGAGGTCGAAATAGCTGCCGTGCAGCGAGCACTTGATCTTGCCGTCCTTGATGCAGCCCAGGTACAGCGAGTAGTCCTCGTGGCTGCACATTTCGTCGACGACGTAATGGGTGCCGCCGGCATTGCACAAGAGCAGGCGGCGGCCGTCGACGACGACGCGCTTCATCTCGGCCGGCTTGAGTTCGTCGGCGGCTGCGATGGCGACAAAATCCCCCATCACTGAACCCTGGCGACGGCGCGGCCGGAGTCCAGCACGGCGCGGATTTGCGCCGCTGCCTCGGCGACGCTGGCGGCACGGCCGACGTGGTGCAGAACGATGGAACCCGCCAGCACCAGCGAATCGTAGGTCGCGCCGCGGTCGCCCTTGAGCGCCAGGATGCCGGCCTCGGCAGCGGCGTGCGCGGTGGCCTTGATGTCGATGGCGGCAACGATCTCGTCCTCGCCCGCTTCGGCGGCAACCGCGCCGGGCAGGGGCACGGCGCGCACCGGCTGGTCGATGCCGAGCGCCGCCGGGTCGATGCTCGCTTCGATTTCGGCACCCCGGTCGTGGTAATGGAAGTACTTGCCGGTCTGGCGCAAGCTGGGGATCACGCCGCCCTCGACGCCGCGCACGATGCAGGCGGTGTCGAAGCCGGCTTCGCGGGCGAGGTCGGCGTATACCGGCGGATAGGGCTTGTGCACGTAGCCGGTGACGAAATGGGTCAGCTTTTTGCCGGCGATGGGCTTGGACAGCACTTCGACCGTGGTCAACACCTGGCGCTTGATCATCTGCGTGCGCAGCGGAATCAGCTGGTGCATGCCGGGGTTGGACTGCGCCTGATCGACGTAGGTCCAGCCGATCGCCGGGTCGGCCAGACGCGCGGCGGCCTCGCTCGGGGTCAGGTTCACCGGCACGCCTGCGGCTTCCAGCACGTGGCGCGCGGTGACGCCGTATTTGGGGCCGACCTTGTCGAGACCGTGGCTCACCACGTGCACGCCGAATTCGGCCAGCAGCGGGCCGAGGAAAGGTGCGGCCGGCAGGCAGCGCGTGTAGCCGTCGTAGGGATCGCCGATGTCGACCACTTCGTCGACGTCGGCGGTGACGCGCCGGGTGGTTTCGAGCACCGCATCCAGCACCCCGCGGTTTTCGTCCATCGTCTCGCGCTTCATGCGCAGGGCGATGAAGTAGATGCCCACCTGAACCGGATCGATGACGTTGTCGATGATCGCCTTGGTGCCCAGATGCGCCTCGGTGCGGCTGATGTTCTTGGACAGGTCGGGACCGGTGGCGATGCGCTGGATGATCGAGCGCATCAGGAGTTTGGGGTCGGTCGGCAGGGTGTCGGTGCTCATGCGTTACTCCATTAGAGGTTCCAAGAATACTAATATCCGAGTAAATCAGTCAAGAATAGATCGTGGCCAGCAAAGCCCGAGTGAGCGCCTGCTCCGCCTGCTGCAGGGTCAGCGTCACGCCGAGATCGCGGCATTGGGTGACCCGCATGCCGGCGTAGCCACAGGGGTTGATGGCGGCAAACGGCGCCAGGTCCATGTCGACGTTGAACGCCAGGCCGTGATAGGTGCAGCCGTGCTTCACGCGCAGCCCGAGCGCGGCGATCTTGGCGCCGTCGACGTAGACGCCGGGCGCGCCGGCCAGCCGCGCGCCGGTCACCCCGTGCGCGGCCAGCACATCGACCACCGCCTGCTCCATGCGGGCGACCAGCTCGCGGATGCCGTAGCCGCGCCGGCGCAGGTCGACCAGCACATAGGCCACCACCTGACCCGGCCCGTGATAGGTGATCTGGCCGCCGCGGTCGATCGGCACGACGGGAATGTCTGTTTCGGCGATCAGGTGTTCGGCGCGGCCGGCCTGACCCTGGGTGTAGACCGGCGGATGTTCCAGCAGCCAGATTTCATCCGGCGTATCGGCTTCTCGCTGCGCGGTGAAGGCCTGCATCGCCCGCCAGGTCGCCTCGTACTCGACCCGTCCCAGGTGGCGGATCAACGCATCCGCCCGGCTCTCCGCTCCCGGCTCTCCACTCACCGTCACAGCGCCATCTTCACCCACGGATGCGCGGTGATCTCGCGATACAGCGCATCGAGCTGGGCTTTCGAGGTGGCACGCACCACGCAGGTCACCGAAAGATAGTTGCCGCTGGAGGACACCCGCATCTCGACGGTCTCGGCCCTGAAGTCGGGCGCGTGGCGCAGCACCAGTTCGACCATGGCCTGCGCGAAATCGTCGCGCCGCTCGCCCATGATCTTGATCGGGAAATCGGTCGGAAATTCGAGCAGCGTCGCTTCGCTCATGCGCGCATCACCTGCTGCTTGAAGGTCTGATACAGACCATCCATCCGCTGCGCCAGCGGCCCCGGCACGCCGGCGCCGACCGGCGCGCCGTCGAGTTTCACGATGGCCATGATTTCCTTGGTGGACGAGGTCATCCACAATTCGTCTGCGGCACGCAGCTCGGCCTCGGATATCGCCCGCACCTCGTGCGGGATGCCGTGCGCGGCGGCAAGCTCCAGCACCACGTCGTAGGTGATGCCGGTGAGCATCAGCTTGGACGGCGGCGGCGCCATCAGCACCCCGTTCTTCACCACGAAGATGTTGCTTGCCGCACCCTCGGTCAGAAAGCCGTCGCGCAGCATCACGGTTTCGGCGCAGTCGACGTCGACCGCCTGCTGCCGCAGCAGGATGTTGGCCAGGAGCGAAATGGCCTTGATGTTGCAGCGCAGCCAGCGGTTGTCGACCGCGCTGACCGCGCACACCCCGGCCGCCTTCTGCCCGGGGGTGGACGTCACCAGCGGCTGCGCAAACATGAATACGGTCGGCGGCACCCCTGTTGGAAAGGCATGGTCGCGCGGTGCGACACCGCGCGTGACCTGGATGTAGAGCGACTGGTCGGCAAAGTCCTGCAGCGCGATCAGCTGCAGGATGCGTTCGCGCCACCCGGCCATTTCATGCGGATTGGCGAGGCGGATGCCGTCGAGACTGCCCTGCAGGCGGCGCAGGTGTTCGTCGAGGCGGAACGGTTTCTTCGAATACACCGGCACCAGCTCGTAGACGCCGTCGCCAAAGACGAAGCCGCGGTCGAGCACCGAGATCTTCGCTTCGGCGAGCGGCAGGAACTGGCCGTTGAGATAGGCGTTCATTGGCCGAAGAAAAGCCGGATCGTGTCCCAGCCGCGGCCGAAGATGCCCGCCACCGCGACATCGTGCAGCGCGACCAGCGGGTAGTCGCCGAACGGCTTGCCGTCGAGCGTCAGCCGCAGCGTGCCGATGCGCTGGCCTCTCCGAATCGGCGCCAGTTGCGGCTGCCGGGTGATGATTTCGGCCTTGACGCGAGGGGCCGCCCCCCGCGGCATCAGCAGGTGAAAGTCCTGCAAAAAGCCCATGCTCACCGACGCGCGTGCACCGCGATAGAGGCTGGCCACCTTGACCGGCTGCATCGCGCGGAAAAGCAGCACGCTTTCGAAATTTTCGAAGCCGTAATTCAGCAAGCGCAGCGCATCCTGGGTGCGCTGCGCATCGGACCGCCCCCCCAGCACCACGGCGATCCTTTTCTGGCCGCTGCGTTGCGCCGAGGCCGCCATGCAGTAGCCGGCCTCGAGGCTGCGCCCGACCTTGAGTCCGGTCACCGTGCTGTCGCGCCACAACAGGCGGTTGCCGTTGTAATACGCGATGCCCCTGAAATCGAGTTCCTTCTGCGTGAAAAAGGTCTGCCGCTCGGGAAAGTCGCGTGCCAGCGCACGTCCCAGCAGGGCAAGGTCGCGCGCACTCGATTCATGCCCCGGTTCGGTCAGTCCGATCGCGTTCATGAAACGGCTTTTGCTCATGCCGAGCCGCCTGGCTTCGCGGTTCATGCGTTCGACAAACGCCGCTTCGCTGCCGTCGGTCCCCATCACCAGCGTCAGCGCGGCGTCGCCGGCCGACTGTACCAGCATCGCCTGCAGCAGGGTGTCGACGCTGACCTGATCGCCTGCCTTGAGAAAGATGCGCGCGCCATCGACCCGGGTGGCGGTCTCCGGCACGGTCAGCGTATCGCCCAGGCTCAGCTTGTTCTTGCGAATGTCCCCCAGCAGCACATAGGCCGTCATCAGCTGCGTCAGCGAAGCCGGCGCCAACGGCAGATCCGCCTGGTGCGAAGCCAGCTCCAGTCCGCTTGCCTGGTCGATCAACACCCAGGCACGCGCAGCGATTCCGCTGGGGGCCGCCCAGACCGACGCGGAAAACAGCAACGCCAGCCCAAACCCAATCCATTTCATCCTTGACCCTTTAATCAATCGCGTCTGACCAGGACTGACGTCAGGTCGAGACGTTCCCGCAGCCGCTCACGGTCCACGTGCGCCGCGTCATCGCTCGGATACGGCCCGAGCTGCACGCGGTGCAGCGAGTCGTTGAGCACCAGGCGCGTACGGGCCGGATCGGACTGCAGTTCGCGCATCAGGCGGTCGAGCAGTTTCTGCGCATTCCCGGCATTCGAAAATGCGCCCACCTGGAGATAAACCCCCTCCCTGATCGCTTCGCCCTGCGTATCATAGGCAGCGGGGTCGATGCTTTCCACGCGCACCCGGGTGCTGCCGCGTGACAGGTAGCCGAGCTTGTGGGCCGCGGTGTACGACAGGTCGATGATGCGGGACGAATGAAACGGCCCGCGGTCATTGATGCGCACCATCACCGACTTGCCGGTGTCGAGTGCGGTGACCCGCGCATAGCTCGGGATCGGCAGGGTGGGATGCGCGGCGGTCATGGCATACATGTCGTACGCCTCGCCCGACGCGGTCTTCTTGCCGTGGAAGCGTCGGCCGTACCACGAGGCCAGGCCTTCCTGGCTGTGGGTGCGGCGTTCGGTCTGCGGCGTGTAGGTCTTGCCGAGCGCGACATAGGTGCGGTTGGCAAAGCGGTGCAGCGGTTCCTCGCGCGGCACCGCGTCGGGAACGGCGTCGAGGTTCGGCGGCGGAGTCGCCTCCGGGCCGTCGTCAAGGTAGTAGCCGCCGCTTTTGGCCGGTGCGGACGCCTGCTTGGCGGGCGGCGTACTGCCGCAGCCGGCGATCGCCAGCCCAAGCGCCGCCGCAATCAGAATTGGAATTGCATTCATGGGGTCATTTTAGCCTGTCAGGTTTTGTTGAGCTGGCGATGCGTCGCCACGCTCATCAGGATGCCCATCCCCAGCAGCAGCGTGATCAGCGCGGTGCCGCCATAGCTCATCAGCGGCAGCGGCACCCCCACC
>Ga0209706_10001401_pt1 | contig 13607 bp, 13 predicted proteins | sample PPLLaktember2015_6_FD_187263 | JGI IMG/M metagenome (GOLD analysis project Ga0209706, IMG submission 187263) | Freshwater sediment microbial communities from Prairie Pothole Lake near Jamestown, North Dakota, USA - PPLs Lake P8 Core (1) Depth... | ecosystem: Environmental > Aquatic > Freshwater...
CAGAAGCAGTTATAACCATCGCCGCCCTCAACGCACACCGGAATTGATATTATCTCGTTTCTCAGTCCGAATCCTGCGGCGAAAAAGTCTCCAAGAGGAGATTCAACGGCAGGCTCCGAAGCATCATCCCAGTAAATCCTGAGGACAATCTCGGCAGGGTTGGCTGAGCCACCTGCTTCAAGCCAGTTTGGCCTTGCTTCATTAAATGTCAGCCAGATATGGTTGATTATCGCCGGACCTTTGATAGTTGCAAGCTCGGCAGTTTCACCTGGTTTAATATACTGAAGCCTGTCGGCATTGCTGAAATCAGGCGCATGGGAGCTCACAGCTCCCGACCTGCCGTTTACTACAGCTGCTATGCCCAGATCGTGGTTTTCATGACTGCCCGAACAGGACACCAGTACAGCAAAAAACACTGTAATAGCCTCAATATAAGCATGTAATCTGTGTTTCATAATATCAGGTTTAAGAAGTATCAGACAGTAATAAGTTTTAGAATTGGAAATTATTAAAATAATGTGAGTCTGACAATATAAAATAAAAAAATATGAGATTAACGGAAATGTCTGATCCGATTCAGAAAATGTTAATATCTAATGGCCTATTGTTCAAACAAAGCACATTTCTGTCATTATGGGCGTAAAGATTTGTCTGAAATTTACGTCAACTATCATGAAGAAGATCAATTTATTATCAGTTCTCTGTTTACTCGCAATGTCATGTTCCGTGACAAATGTATCTGTCGTCCAGGAAGACCAGGTGTTCCTTACACGCAGGTATGCCGGTAATTTTGTCGACTATATCTATTCACAGCCGGATAAATTCGGCGATCCTCCTCTGATATGGATTAAGACCACCCTTGAAGATACATATGGCGAAATATCAGCCTATTCAAAAATTTGCAAATTCCAGCCAGGGGAAAGATTATACATCCGGAGGATTTATGCCAGATCAGGCGGAGTCTTCGGATCATGGGTATACCAGATAGAATCGGATATCGATAAAACAAACTATATGTTAAGCCAGTTTCAGTACGAAAATAAGATACTGGTTCAATCATTGTACTGATACAGGAATCAGACTTCGTTTTTTAAAATATTGAAACCAGGAATAATCCTGTTAATATAAATTTCAGCAGCACCCCCATCCCAATAATCAGGTAAAACCATAATCTGTTTTTCTTTTTCATATTTCAGGCATTCCGGATATAATTAACAAATAATTGCTCTGTTTGTTAAAACTGAGATCAATTTATTTTAATATGGAATCTCTGCCTGTTATCAAATAGCGGAGATAAAGGCACACTGCCAGGGGTGAAATGATCTTTATGCTGTTTTACAGATTTATTAATTTGAATTTAATCCAATCTTAATACTGTTTTAATCTGCTCTGGATTTTAATGGTCTAATTTGGTCATTCACAAATCCGGCAGATGGTTGCCGTTAATTGAAACATTGACTTATTTAAAACAAGTATTATGAAAATTCCAGCACACTCGAAATCTAGAAATGGAGCCAGATTGGTCCGGATTGATGAAACAACCTGGATTGAGACGGTTGCCGATGTGCCTGATAATGTTGCACGTGATAAATTTATGGAGAAAATCGCAAGAAGATCTGCAGGAACCATCGGACAACCTGTAAGAAATGTAGCTGTCGGATAAATTCATTTCAGGATCAGGATTCCGGGAGTTGATGAAACCTGACAAAATCAAAAGCTTCTTCCTCCAGAGGATTATTACGGTAATTTCCGGCATTTAAGAAACCAATTCCATAATCAGAGGCAAATCTTGCCTCACTGTCACCACGCTTTCTGACCTGGTCGGCATGAACAAGTTCATGCATTAGTATATTCAATCCCTCATTTGTACTTTCCGGGCTTGTACCTGCATAATAAATCGTATAACCGAATGTCATAGCGACATATTCAGCTCTTCGTTTTAACCAGTTTGCAGGTATTGTTGATCGAGGTTTAATTCTTATGCGCACTAAATCAAGAAATGGAAATAGCGGTTTCATTATCTCAATAGTTTCTGAACCAAGCCCTTGCTTTCTGATCTTAATATTAGAGATTCCGGCAGCCAGTTTTGCAGTCATATAAACGAATACACCGCCTGCGCTCCCGGCTACTACTTTCATTAATGAAAAGATACTCATTAGTCTTCGCAGTTTTTTACCTTTGCAAATAAAAACAATTAAAATGAAAGGACTCTTTTCCTTTTTGCTTACCATTTCACTGACTGCCGTTTCATTCTCCCAGGACAGGGTTACAGGGCACGATTTTGCTACCAGGTCAGAGGTGATCGCCCGCAACGGGATGGCAGCGACCAGTCAGCCGCTGGCCACACAGGTTGCCCTGGATATCCTTAAGAAAGGAGGAAATGCCATTGATGCTGCAATTGCGGCAAATGCTGTTCTTGGTCTTGTCGAACCAACCGGATGCGGTATGGGTGGTGATCTTTTTGCTCTGATCTGGAGCGCGGACAGAAAAAAACTCTACGGACTTAATGCAAGCGGACGCTCACCAAGATCGCTCAGGCTTGATTATTTCAAGGATAATGGTTATGAATTCATCCCGTCACTCGGACCATTGCCGGTTTCCGTACCAGGATGTGTGGATGGCTGGTTTGAAATGCATGAGATGTTTGGCAAACTTCCTATCAGGGATATACTTCAACCTGCTATAAATTATGCACGTGAAGGCTTTCCTGTCTCTGAAGTCATAGCTTATTATCTTGACAGGGGAACAAAGGCTCTTGAAGAATATCCCAACATAAAAGAGGTCTATATGCCAGGCGGAAAAGCTCCTGCAAAGGGTGAAATATTCAGGAATCCATTACTGGCGAATACCTTTGAAAAGATCGTCAAGGGAGGCAGAAATGAATTCTACAGGGGAAGCATAGCCCGTGACATTGCTGATTTCGTAAAAAAGCAGGGAGGGTTTCTTACATTTGATGATATGTCGCGCCACCATTCCGAATGGGTGGAGCCTGTTAATACTGTATACCGCGGGTATGAAGTGTGGGAACTGCCGCCGAATGGTCAGGGTATAGCTGCTCTTCAGATGCTCAATATACTTGAGGGTTTTAATATCAGGGAAATGGGTTTCGGGTCACCGGAATATATTCACACATTTACCGAAGCCAAGAAGCTTGCCTTCGAGGACAGAGCTAAGTATTATACCGATCCGCTTTTCAACAATGTTCCTGTAAATCAGCTTATTTCAAAGAAATATGCCGCTGAGAGGCGCAAACTGATCAATCCGGAAAGAGCTGCCAGAGTCTATGACGCTGGGGTGATTGAAGCCGGTAATACTATTTACCTTACAGTCGCTGATAAAGCCGGCAATATGGTATCACTCATTCAAAGCAATTACCGTGGTATGGGTTCAGGGATGTGTCCGACCGGCCTTGGTTTTGTTTTACAGGACAGGGGTGAGATGTTCAGCCTCGCGCAGGGGCATGCAAACGTTTATGCACCAGGCAAAAGGCCGTTTCATACAATCATTCCGGCTTTTATAACAAGGAAAGGTATCCCATGGATCAGCTTCGGGGTTATGGGAGGAGACATGCAGCCACAGGGGCATGTTCAGATTGTTGTCAATCTTATTGACTTCGGAATGAACCTGCAGGAGGCTGGCGATGCTCCAAGGATCTATCACACCGGCTCCTCGGAACCCACAGGGCAGCAGATGACGGATGGCGGTTTCCTGATGCTTGAAAGCGGTTTCAGAACCGAAGTGATTCAGAAGCTTATGTCAATGGGTCACAAAATCCAATGGAACCTGGGTGGTTATGGCGGTTACCAGGCTATCCTGCGGGATGAAAAGACCAAAGTTATGTACGGCGCCTCCGAATCAAGAAAAGACGGACAGGCTGCCGGGTATTGAGCGTAGAGCGTAGAGCGTTGAGCGTTGAGCGTTGAGGGTTGAGCGTTGAGCGTTGAGCGTTGAGCGTTGAACAGTTGAGCGTTAGAAACCAGGACCCAGGACCCAGCACCCAGTACCCGGAACCTTATATTGTCATCTGCATCTCAGGTTTAACTTCCCTCACTTCGAGTACCTGCGTATTTCCCCCGGTTTCAAGGTTGATCCCGTGAGGTTTGTTGGTTTTCCATGAACCTCCTGTAAAATCAGGCACATCTATGGAATTTGACCTGTTTGCCACTGACCATTCACTTAACGGTGCGATTGAGCTCCAGAGTGCCCCGTCATAAACATCATGATCAAGAGGCAGTCCGTTCCTGAGACAATCTATCAGGCGCCAGTCCATAATGAAATCCATCCCACCATGTCCACCGACTTTTTTGGCCATTTCGCCAATGCGTCTGATAATCTCAGGGGTGAATTTTTCCTGAACATCTTTCATCTCGTCATCATTTAACCAGTTGTGGTTAAGCGCAATACGTTCAACAGGGTATTTAACCGCTGCTCCTGAGGTACCGCTTATCAGGTGAATCCTTGAGTATGGACGCACTGATGACACATCGTGTTGAATCATTATAGTTCTTCCAAGGCTTGTGTGCACGGTGGTTGTGTTCATGTTACCCCTGAAGTTTTTGTTGGCAAATTCGGAATAGAACGGATCGCCTGCAGCCAGCTGACCTGCATGTTTTCCCATAGTAAAATCGGAGCTGGACATTGATGTCAGATATTCCATTTTGTCTCCCCTGTTGATATTCATGATCTGACAGACCGGGCCAAGTCCGTGCGTTGGATACAGGTTACCGTTACGGTCAGCATTCTCCCTGAGACGCCACATATTTGTATAGCCATTGTCACCCTGAATATTATCATCTGGTTTAGCAAAGTTCAGTTCAACAAGGTTGTGAATATAGGCTCCTTCACCATGAACAAGATCCCCGAACATTCCCTGACGGGACATATTGAGAGTTAACAGTTCAAAGAAATCATAGCAGCAGTTTTCCAGCATCATACAATGCTTTTTCGTTTTTTCCGAGGTCTCAACAAGCTGCCAGGCTTCATCGATTGTTTTTGAGATAGGAACTTCACTCACAGCGTGCTTCCCGTTTTCCATAGCATAAACTGCCATAGGAGTATGAAGTTCCCATGGTGTGCAGATATAGATCAGATCGAGGTCGGTAAGTTCTACCATTTTCTTCCAGATATTTTCATCACCGAAGAACTCCTGGGCCGTAGTTCTTCCAATCGTGGAAAGATAGGCCTGTGAGCCTTTTACAGCTGCCTCTCTGAGGTCGGCAAGAGCTTTTATCTCGACTCCCTCAATTCTGGATATTCTCTCAACTGCACCTGCTCCACGGTTGCCAAGTCCGACAAAACCTACTCTTACAACAGGCAGTGCGGGAGCTGCATATCCCGACATATTGAACTTCTGATTATGAGTTTTTTTAACTGACTCCAGAATGGCTGAAAGTTTGGATTCAACTTCTTTTTCTGTTTTGCATCCGGCCAGAATTCCGCCCGCCATGGTACCGGCTCCCGCAAATGTTGCTGTCTTTAGAAAATCGCGACGATTACTTTTCATGATGTGATATATAAGATTAAACGATCAGGTAAATTCGATGCAAATTAATATATTATTTTACTCCAAGCAACTTATAACTACCTCTGTGCAACTCTGTGCCTCCTCTGTGTCTCTCTGTGTAACGAAAAAAAATCAAAAACTTACACAGAGCGACACAGAGAACCACAGAGCGACACAGAGAAAATATCACCATTATGTATTGTTCCTCCGGAATTCCGTTTTCATCTGGTTAAAAATTCCCTTATAAAAGTCAACTACCCTTTTGCTTTCGTTTTCCCAGTTGAGCGTTTCCGAGGCCCTTACAGAATTCTTTTTAAACCTGTTAAACAGATCATGATCATTTCTCAAAGTGTCTATTGCTTCGATTATTTTCAGAGGAGTTACCTCCTGTATAATTATACCACAATCATTCTCTCTTACAATTTTCGAAATCTCAGGCAGGTTACTGGCGATAACAGGTATTCCCGCCGAAATATAATCACATAGTTTATTCGGGATACTGAATCTGTAATTAAGGTTAGTATTCTTCTCGAGACTCATCCCTGCATCAGCAGATTTTGTGTATCTTATAAGCTCATTCCATGGAATTTTAGGAATAAATCTCACCCTCTCTGTAACATTCAGATCCTGAACCATTTGTTTCAGAATATGAATGATATCCCCAGAACCGGCGATAATAAGCGATACATTTTCTGTCATGCTTATGGCTTCAACAAGCTCCTCCCCTCCCTTATCAATATTGATCCCACCTCCCTGTAAAATGATCAGAAAATCCTGCTGACTTATTTCAAGTTCCTGACGGGAATAGCCTTTTACAGATGCAGATTGCTTTGAAAAGTTCCTTACAACTGCCGGTCTTAATCCATATTCTTTTTCATATTGGGCTGCCAATGAATCGCTTACGGTCATTACATATTTCAGGTACGGAAAAATAAATCTCTCAATTTTTTTCCACACCCATTTCACAAAAGGTCTGCCTGTCAGTTCCGGAACACCTGTAAAATATTCATGAGAATCATAAACCAGAGGCACATGTCTCAATTTTGATACAAGGAAATTTGGCAGCAATGTATCCAGATCGTTGGCGACCAGTAAGTCGAATTTTTTAAAGAGCAGATAAAAGAAAAGCCGCAGGTTAATTGAACTATAGAAAAGAAATCCTTTTTTAAACAACATCCTGAATCTTACTGTCCGAAAAGGCACTAAATCTTTTTCACAACAATCGTCAAGTTTTCTTCCGATTATTGTAATATCACAACCAAACCGCGAGACAACCTCTGAAATCTTCTGCACCCGTTGATCGAAACAGATGCAGTTTGTGACGGAAAATGCAACGTGGTACTTATAAAGCAGATCAGGCATGGAGTAAAGGTAGTAATAAGGGCGTAACGGCGCAAGGGCTCAACGGTAAGGAGCACAACTGCACGACCGTATAATTGCATGACACTTATATAATTCCGGGTCTGATGTTCTTCTCTGCCAGTTCTACAATCCTGATTATCCGTCTTTCCCTGGTTTCAGACCTCTTTCCACTTTTAAGCCATTCGATATAGATCCTGCGGGCAGACTGGCTGAATTTCAGGAAATTATTCAATGCTGTTTTGTTCCTTTTCAACAATTTCATAAGATCTGCCGGTATCTCAGGATCACCATCTGCTTTGTTGTCATAAATCAGTTCAGGCTTTTGCAATGCTTCCTGGTAAGCCTTCAGCCCGGCAGGTGCCATAAGTCCATTTTCGATAAGCTTCTGTATCCGCACAATATTGTATTTTGACCACCGGCTACCCGATCTTCGGGGAGAAAACCGCTGTATATAATAATCATCATTTATTCTCTTAAGCTTCCCATCAATCCAACCAAAGCATAATGCCTCCTCGACTGAATCATTGTAAGGGATTCGCGGTTTGCCTGATGATTTTTTGTAAAACTTTAACCAGACCTCATCTGCTGTGTCATGGTTTTTTTCCAGCCATTTTCGCCATTCCTTACGAGTTTTAAAATACAGATCCATCATGTCCTGAAAATTTTTTCTTAATGACCTTTGTACCCTGAATTTATAATCCAGCCCTTCCCTTTCGCCATAAAGCCATTGAGCCGTTGAGCCGTTGAGCCGTTGAGCCGTTGAGCCGTTGAGCCGTTGAGCCTTTGTGCCGTTTAATATTTATATTTTCTCCTGAACAACCGGATTCCAATAAAGAAATATAGCAACGCCAGTGCGGTAATCCAAATCAGCTCAAATGCAACGTCTGTGAGGCCCGAGTCGTAATTAAGTATTTTATTGAATGCCCTGGTTGCAGTTGCTGTCGGCAGGATATCATTGAGATAAACCTGATTACCGGCCAGCCTGAACAAATTTATCTTTGGCAATGGCATAAAGGAATCAGAGAAGAAAGCCAGGATAAAGAAGGGGAAGCAGCCAAGTGTCAGTAGTCCGAACATTGTTCTGATGAAGCATGCCGTGATAATGGCGATGCTTATCACTGAAAAACACGTAACAGTTCCTGTCAGGAAAAGCAAAGGTATCGAACCCGTTGTTTTATATCCGACCGAAAAGGCTGCCAGAAGTGTAACAAAAAGACAGATAAGTCCGATTATGATCTGATTCAGGCTCAAGGCAGCCATGAATTCAGAAGATGTTAGTCCTGACAGGGAGAGTCTCGTTATGGTATCCTTTTCAACTTCCCTGACTATTGAAGCTCCTGCAGTAAATAGTATCATAATGATCGCAAGTACGAGCATTGCGGGAATATAGAGATCAAACTCTTTGATTATCTTGCCTTTACCTGCATATTCATAATTCATACTCATTGGCAGCTCAATCCCCGTTTTCAGACCCAGGTAACTATACGTAAGGTAATCAATGAATGATAGTGCGGGTGTGTATTTAACATTTGCCTGGTCGCCATAGCTGGTCAGAGGTGATATAAGTTTGCTGCTGCCCTCTATAAATGTCCGAAGAGATTCTGAAAAATCCTGTGGTATAATGACAAACAGGTCGGCCTCCCTGTTCCTGACCATCTTTCTTGCTTCGGTAGTATCGGATAATGGCCGGATCTCCAAAATTGGCTTGTCATCTTCTGTTTTCAGGTTTTCCCATTCACTTATTAATTCTTTAGCAAACTGACCGGAGCTGTCATTGTTAAGAACAACTACTTTATAAAATGATGTACTTGAATTTCCGGAATACAAATACATCAGGTAAACAAAAAACGGAGCAAATACTATGGCCAGTATCAGAATCTTCCAGTCGCGAAGGTTCTCTTTGAGAGTCTTTATAAAGCAGGCAATGACTTTCATTCCCGTAAGCTCCTTCCTGTGAGACTGATAAAAATATCCTCCAGGCTGTTCTTCCGCAGCCGGAGATTATCCACTTTAATGTTTTGTGACTTTACCACTTCCAGAATGTTTGCCAGGGCAGTCACAGGATCCTTGATTCTGAATGACAACTTGTTGGAGGAAATTGTCATTTTACCTGCCAGGCCGGGATTAAGAAAAGATATAAACGACTGTTGCAGTTCAATACTGACTTCAATTTCAATTAAATCCTCACTTCCATAAGCTCTTTTTATTTCATCGGCTGCACCTGATACAAGAAGTTTCCCTTTATCAATTATACAGATCCTGTCGGATAGTTTTTCTGCCTCTTCCATATCATGAGTAGTAAGCACTACTGTCGTCTTATCCCTGTTTGACCGTATATAATCACGCACCAGAACCCTGCTTTGAGGATCGAGTCCGGCCTGGGGTTCATCAAGGAAAAGGATCTGAGGTGAGTGGATCAGTGCAAGTGCAATATTAAGCCTTCGCTGCATCCCGCCGGACAGCTTTCCGGCAAGCCGGTCTTTAATACTCAGAAGTCCCAGCGATTCAAGAAGCTCCTCCCCTTTCTTTTTTGACTCACTGGCAGACATATTATACATCTGCCCCATAAAGGCAATCTGCTCAAGGCAGGTCAGGTTTTCCCAGATCACAATGTGCTGAGGGCAAAGACCAATGGACCTTCCTTTATCCTCACAATCGATCGTAACTCTTCCACTGTCAGGTTTCATTAGACCGCTCATCATTTTTATGGTAGTGGTCTTACCGGCTCCGTTCGGACCCAGAAAGCCGAAAATTTCACCAGGGAAAATATCGAATGAAATATCATTTACGGCGGTTACATTGCCATATTTTTTAACAAGTGAATCAGCCTTCAGGATAGGTTTCATTTTCCATCATTTTGATATTCAGCCTTAAATCTATCCAATGCTAACAGTACTTAAGTCGAATATATAATTTACAATTTCAACATTTTCAAGCATATTTGCAAAATCATCAGGTGCTTTACATTTAATTTATACGAGAAGCACAACCATTTTTATACATTTACGTATTTTACCTAGCAAGTGTCCCTTATCCGCAGAAATATATCCCTGAAGCCTTATAATACTTTCGGACTTGATTATAAGGCTGACTGTCTGATAACAATTTATACTGAAGAAGAAGCTGAGTCATTATTCAGGAATGAGAAACACCATAACCCATTTTTTATCATAGGTGAGGGCAGTAATCTGTTATTCACTGAAGATTTTAATGGAACAATATTCCTTACGGATATAGGGGAAATAAAAGTTGAAGAAGCAGATTCTGAGAATGTAATAATCTCTGCAGGGGCTGGAATTAACTGGGACAGGTTTGTGGAGTGGACGGTGGAAAAAGGTTACGGCGGATTGGAAAATCTCTCTCTGATTCCCGGCCGGGTTGGTGCTGCTCCGGTCCAGAATATTGGAGCCTATGGTGTTGAAATCAGGGATACACTAATTAAAGTTAAAACAGTCTCATGCATTGACGGCAGTGTGAGGGAATTCAGCAATCAGGAGTGCGATTTCAGCTACAGAAACAGTATATTTAAGAACAGTGAGAAAGGGAAATGCCTTGTTACCAGGATTTATTTAAAACTTAATCTGAATCCGTTGCTTAACCTGAATTATGGCTCACTTAAAACCGAGGTTGAAAAACTCGGAAAAACCGATCTCCGGAATGTCAGGCAGGCGGTAATAAATATTCGGAGAAGTAAATTGCCTGATCCTGAACAAATTGGGAATGCAGGCAGCTTTTTCAGGAATCCTGTTGTGGATGTTTCATTTGCCGAAGCTGTTAAAAACGAGTATCCGCAAATACCATATTTTATGGATCCTGCAGGCGGCATAAAGCTGGCTGCAGGCTGGCTGATTGAACAGTGCGGATGGAAAGGAAAGAGACTCGGCGATGCCGGGGTGCATGACAGGCAGGCGCTGGTCCTTGTAAACCATGGAACCGCCACCGGAAAAGAGATCTATGGTCTCTCAGAAATGATCAGGGAATCGGTTGCGAAACGATTCGGGGTGCTACTGGAGCGGGAGGTTGAAATTGTGGGGACTATCTGAAAATTCTCCTTTTATTGAGCTCTCTTTGATATATTGCTGCATACCTGTTATGTTCCGTAAGGGTACGGGAGAAGTTATGATAACCTGAGAAGTCGGCTTTCGCAGCAAAATAAAGGTAATCATGCTTCTCGGCATTCAGCACTGCATCGATGCCTTCGATTGTCGGGCATCCGATCGGTCCGGGAGGAAAACCGTTATGCTTATATGTGTTGTACGGAGAATCTATAACCAGATGTTTTTTCAGTACCCTTGTGATGGTAAAGTCGTTCAACGCAAATTTTATTGTAGGACATGCCTGTAAAGGGATGCCTCTTTGCAGCCTGTTAAGGTAAACGCCTGCAATTCTGGGCTTTTCATCAGGTTTAGCCACCTCATCGTCGATTATTGATGCAAGTATGGAAACTTCAACCGGATTTAGATTTTTTTCTTTTGCTTTTGCCACTCTTTCGTTTGTCCAGAATTTTTTGTATTCTTTAAGCATTCTTTCATAAAATCGCCGGGGTGTTGTATTCCAGAAAAGTTGATATGAATTGGGAATGAATACCGAGATCACAGTCTCACTGGTAAACCCATCTTTTGAATAGTTTTCCGGATTCGAAAGGAAATCCATTAACCGGGTCGAGTCCGTATTAATCTGTCCGCCTACCTTTGCAGCAAGGTCATTTAATGTTCGTATGTTATTGAAGGTAACATTCACCGGATCTTGTCTGCCTGATCTCAGAATGTTTATCAATTCCGGATAGCTCATATTCTTTGTAAAGATAAACCGACCGGGTTTTACGAGAATAGGGTATTTTTTTTTCTCCGCCATCCATCTGAAAGCTTTCGGATGCCTGATCTGAAAGTGGGCGTTGACAGAGTCCATTGCCTGGTCATAAGACGATTCATCAGGAATAAATAATGTAATTTCCTTTCCGTCTGTTTTGATGTTTTTCCCGTATACCAGGTTGTATAACAATATGATACAGAGAATCAGGATCAGACCGGAAAATAATGACAGAGACAGGAGTATTTTGGCTTTCATTCTATTTCAACGGTAGTACAAATTTATATATTATGTTTATTTATACAATAAACCGGCGTGCGGTGTGCGGTGTGCGGTGTGCGGCCTGCGGCGTGCGGCGTCAATCAGCCGGTTGCCGGTTGCCGCATACCGCAAACCTGCTAATTCTGTTATTAGGATATTTATTAATATTTTTACCGGAAATATTTATTGTTAAATAATTAACATCAGATAATATGTCCGTTACAATGTTGCTTTTATTGCTGGCAATCGGAATAGTCACAGGTATCATGGCCGGGATGCTCGGAATTGGTGGTGCATTAATTATGATTCCTGCACTTGTATACATGATGGGTTTAAGCCAGCATATGGCACAGGGAACAAGCCTTGCTGTGATGCTTCCTCCAATAGGCATACTTGCAGCTTTCAATTACTGGAAAGTCGGGCAGGTTAATATCAAATTTGCTCTTATCCTTGCTGCGGCTTTTATAATCGGATCATATTTCGGCTCTAAGCTTGCCCTTACCCTGCCACAACCTGTCCTGAAGAAGATTTTCGGAATTCTGCTATTGGTTGTAGCAGCCAGAATGCTGTTATCCAAATAGATAAAAAAGGGTCATGCACTGCACGACCCTCCTTTAATCTCTTAGCCTTTTCAGAACATCAGTCCGACACTCAGGGTAAATGATGGCTGACGGCTATCCAGGTGAAATGTCTGGCTGCCAATAGTTACAGAATCACCAAATTTTTCGCTCAGGCTCCCATTATATCTTGCATCAAAGGTGAGCTTTTTGAAAAGATCCACACCAAGGCCTGCTGTATATCCGAAGGTAGCACCCCTGTACATTTCTTCGAAATTGGGATCGTCAATGAGAGCTTTCGGTGATCCGATCCGAATAGTTGCTGACGGACCGGCATTAACACGAAGAGGACCCAGTTTAATCCCAGCAAGAACCGGTACTTCAAGTCTGTTGTAATTCTGTTTCAGCACATCTGTACCCGAAACCGTTGTAACGTTATATTCATAAGAATTAGATGCAAAAACAACTTCGGGTTGAACAAAAATTGGACCGATGCCAACACGCAAAAAGGCTCCTCCCTGAAATCCCCAGGCTGCATCTTTAAGGGCTTCAATATTATTTGTCCCGGTTGTAATATCATATGTCGGAACTGTTGCTGTGGTTGCCCCTAATTTTAATCCTAAGTTCAGCTGAGAGATAGCCGGCAGTGTTATAAATACCGCTAATACAAATACAAGTAATTTTTTCATAATTTAACTTTTTAAGTTTCTAAGATCCGTTTGTTAATTGAGACTTTTGTTTAAGATTATGTTATATAACGGCCAAACAAGGCAAAAGGTTGCAGTTAACCCTGATATTTCTTTGTTTCCGGTGTTAAAAGAGGGGAATAATCAGCCTTATGTTGATTCTCATGATATCAGAATTTTAATATTTATACTCAATGAGCTAAGATATCAAACTAATCAAAATTATTACCTTAGTGGAAATTTGGCTTCGATGAATAAGATAAGATATTGTTTCTCAATATTAACCTGTTTCATTTTTCCTGGTCTTTACGGACAGGTAACGCCGGTAGAAAAGGGACTCGAAGCAATTACAAAGGATGTTATAAAAGCTCAGCTTGGATTCCTTGCATCCGACTGGACTGAGGGCAGGGAAGCAGGGGAACGGGGAGA
>Ga0209706_10001407_pt1 | contig 13581 bp, 11 predicted proteins | sample PPLLaktember2015_6_FD_187263 | JGI IMG/M metagenome (GOLD analysis project Ga0209706, IMG submission 187263) | Freshwater sediment microbial communities from Prairie Pothole Lake near Jamestown, North Dakota, USA - PPLs Lake P8 Core (1) Depth... | ecosystem: Environmental > Aquatic > Freshwater...
CCAAGGTACATGCTCCAGTTCGTTGGCAGCAAGTCAGTTATGCTTGGGGAACAGAAATGTTAACTGCACCCTTACACCCCAACCCTCGGCGCCGTTGTCCGGCGATGCGGCCCAATATTTTCCGGCCACGGCGAGCTGGAGTATCTGTGGTCCGATCTTGAACAGTTGCCCGGCCTGCACAATCAACGGAACCTGCCACTCTTCGGCTTTCCAGTCGTAGACGGACTCCGTGTATGCGCCAATGGTCGTATGCGTTTTGGTGGTATAGCTGAAGAACGGCTGCATGGTCGTGACGTTGATGTCGTTGCGCTTGTCGTCACCGGCCACGGACCAGATGTGGCTGCCCAGATAACCGACCGTCCACGACCCTGATTGCTTCAGCACCACAAACGTCGGCCCGAGGCCCCACTTTCCGGTGCCAAGCGCATCGTCGGCCGCCGTCGGCAGCAATTCGACCGGCCCCACCCCCCAGATCCAGCCGCCCGCGGTCGGCTTTTTCGGCGAAAAGAACTGGCTGGCGGCAATGTCGCCCAAGCCCGATTCGTTCATCGCGGCAAGCGGGAAATCCTGTTGATCGGCCATCGGGATGATGGTTCGCGTGATCAGGTTCCAGTTTTCGTTCAGCGAGAACGGAACAACCGGTTGGATGAGCAGGCGACTGACTTTGGCGCCGTCGTTCGTCCCGCCGTACTCGTCATAGTTGTACTGCAAGGGCACGGTAATCAACGCAGCAACCGGGTTCGACAACTGCTTGGCCAGTTCTGCCGCCTGATCGTCCTGTGCCCGGGCCGGTGTAGCCAGCACCGAGGCAAGCATCGTCAGAAAAATCAGCCATCCATAGCGGATCATCGTCATCGTCGTAACTCCTTCGGGCGTCTCGCCCTGTTTATCTGTGTAGATACGCGGGATTTTCATGGCTGGTTCACCTCCCTGTGTGATTTGGTTTCCGTTTGCGCCGTTACCGGGTGCGGCCACGCATGCCGCCACCGAGGTTGATGAGTCCCGAATTGGCATCGCACACCAGGTTCTTTTCGTTCAGGACGGCAAAACAGTTTGTGCTGACCTGCTCCATTTTCATTGTGTCGTCTCCTTAGAGGAAAATTTACGCCTTCCCTGCGGAATGCCCCAAAGGGCCCGCTTGCCGTTTGCGAGTTGACTGTAGCCGCGACGCCACGCTCTTACTTTGATTTTGATCAAAGCCGCATGTCTCTTGACCCGTTTATCACGGCGGCCGCGTACGGCTGATGCGCATGGCTCTGACGTCTGGAAGGCCTGGGCTTACACCTAGGGCGTTAACCGGATACCGTTCAGAAACAGTCTCCGGCCGGGTATCATGAAGGTCTATCGGAATTCCGCAGGACGCGAGAATCATGAGACCCACCGCCGCCATCACCCGCCCTGCGGTCACCGTTGTCGAGATCAGCAACCACACGATCGCCGGCGCAGACATCGAGCTGATCGACCGGGATATCGTTCAGCTTCAGGCGACGCCGCTTCGCGCACGGCAAGTGCTCGTTCGTCTCGAATCCGCCGCGGTCGCGTTTCAGTCGACCAATCTTCGCCTTCGGGCCCGTACGCGGGTCCGCGAGGGCCTGCTCGCCTACGTCACGTTCGGACCGCAGGCATCTGGGACGGTGAATGGAATTCCGGTTCGCCCCGGCATGATGCTGGCCGCGGAGCCTGGAGCGGAGGCCCACTTTGTTGTCGACGCCGGCTGGGAAAGCATTACGTTCCTGCTCCCGCCGCAGGAGATCCGCGCACACCTGACTGCCCGCCAACGCGAGCGTGAATTTCGTTTACCGCAGGGCGTGGAAATGCTGCAGGTGAATCCCGAGAGGGTTCACAGGCTTTTCGACTGGGGGAAGCGGCTGGTGGACAGCGCGGTACTCGATCCCGCCCTTTTCAACGAGAGCGAGGCCGAACGGGGCGCTGCCCAGATCGAATTGCTCGAAACTTTGTTAACAACCCTGGACGTGGCCAATGACTTCGAGACCGGCCGGAACGACCGGACGCGCCAGGCGCGTAGTGTCATCGTGAAGATCGCCGAGGACCACGCCCTGTCGCAGACTGGCGCCAGTCTCTATGTGACCGACTTGTGCCGAGTCACCGCGGTGAGTGAGCGCACCCTGGAATACGCGTTCAAGGAAATCACGGGATTGACACCGATGGCATATCTGATGCGGCTGAGACTGCATCGGGTGCGCGAAGCGCTACTGGCGGCGACGCCGGAATCAACCACGGTTTCGGCCGAGGCGCTCAACTGGGGCTTCTGGCACTTCGGTGAATTTTCGCGCGCCTACAAGGACTGTTTCGGTGAGTTGCCGTCGGAGACGCTGCGACGAAGGCCCGAGCCGCGCGGCGGGTCGCAGTAGACCGCCTCCTGACTAGCGCGTGCCCGCCAAACCGGCGAGCGCCGGCAATTGCTCTGCTGTACAGGACGTACGAATGTCGCGGGAGGGCAGGAGCCCGTAGCGACCTGCATTGCCCCTGCGCCACGCGCGCTCCCGCGCGGCGCGGGATTTGTGCGTCCCTGCACATCACTCTACCTCCCGCCATCCCTGGCGGTCGCCGGGTCGTCGGGATTGATTTCCGCGAGCCGCGCGAGATACCGCGCCGCGCTTGCGGGATCACCGGCCGCACGCTTGTAGGCCGCCAGCGCGAGCAGCACGTCGCGATCACCGCCTCGCTGCGCCGCGGATTCGAGCAACCGGACCGCCTCGGCCCTCCGGCCCGCGTCGTGCAACGCGACGGCATATATATAGGTATGCCGGGGGTCGTCCGGCGCCGCTTTCACGGCCGCCGCAAATTCCGCGAGCGCCGCGCGTTTCTGACCCTGTCGCACCAGCGTGAGACCCAGCGCTTCGCGCAGCGTCGCGGCGTTCGGAACCATCCGCAGGCCGTCGCGTAACGCACGCTCGGCGTCTGCGTCGCGTCGGCCTGCGCGGTAGAGATCGGCGAGATTCACGTACGCCGGCACAAAGTGCGGATCGAGTGTGATTGCCTTGCGGTAGACAGCCTCGGCGCGGTCCGCCTCACCGCGGCTCATGTATAAATTGCCGAGATTGGCGAGCGCCTCCGGACGATCGGCGTTCTCGGTCTGCGCCGCTTCGAATTCCATTAACGCCTGATCGAAGCCCTTCCGGGACTTTCCATCGAGTGAGGCCGCCGCCGGCGCGAGCAGGCGCGCGGCCTCGATGCGCACCGCGCGCACCGGGTCGTTGAGCATGGTGGACAATGACGCGATGCGCTCGGCCGGCGCCAGACGCTCCTGACCTGCCACCGCCGCACGCCGCACCAGCGGATCGGGATCTCGCAGACCGTTCTGCAACGCCGTCAGCGCAGAACGTCCCGGATATCGGCTCAGCAGATCGAGCGCAGTCGCCCGGACAATGGCGGATTGCGAAGTATCCGCAGCAAGCGCGGTCAGACCCGGCACGGCACCGGGCTTGGCGTGGCGACCGGCATCCAGTGCCACCCCGTAGTGCGGTTCCTGACGGCGATTGGGTCCGTACCACTTCGCCACGGCGTCTGCTGCCCACTTCGGAGATTGCTTGTTGTGGCATTGGTTACACGCATTCGGCGTGCCGATGGCCACCGAAAGATCCGGACGCGGGATGCGGAAGCTGTGGTCGAGGCGCGGATCGACGACCATGTAGTTGCGCACTGGCGCATGGCAGTCGACACATTGCGATCCGGGCTGGCCGGACTTATGGAAATGGTGCGCCGGTGAATCGTAGTCCCTGCGCTGGAGGCCGCTCGTATCGATGTGCGACCTTGCGACCGGCGCGGTCGCATTGTGGCAGGTGCTACACAACGCATTGCCGGTGGCCCGGATCTTGGTCGAATGCGGATCGTGGCAGTCGCTGCAGCGCATACCGGTGGCGTGCATCCGGCTCTGCAGGAACGAACCATACTCGTAGACCTCGTCGAGAATCTGGCCGTCGGCGTAATAGAGACGCTCGGTGAGCAGCGCCGGCAGGTGCGTATCCATGAACGGGGCGCCGTGCCGATAGTCGGCCGACAGCGTGCCGCGGCGCGCATGGCAGCGCGCGCAGGTGTCGAACTGTGGCCGTGAGTCGGCGGCCGCGAGGTCGACGTCAAAGTCGCGCTTTACCTCCTCGCGCGGCCGCTTGGACGCGCCCTTGCCGGCGCGCTCCGCCCACTCGGCGTGCCGCGACGCCGGTCCGTGGCAGGCCTGGCAGCCGACATCGAAGCGCGTCGCGGTCGTGTGGTAGCTGCCGGTGGCGGCATCGTAGTTTTTGCGATAGTCGGTCGCGTGACACTCGCCGCACATGTAGTTCCAGTTCTGCGAAGCCTTCGTCCAGTGCAGCTCGTCGCGATTGTCGACGCGCTCGTGAGGATACATGTGGAACCAGCGCTTACGCTGGGTATCCCACGCGATCGACAAGGCCTGCAGGCGTCCACCCGGAAGTTCAATCAGGTACTGCTGCAATGGCTCGACACCGAATGTGTGCTTGATCTCGAAATCCGCGAGCTTGCCGTCCGGCCCGTCGGTGGTGACGACGAACTTGCCGTCGCGACGGAAAAACCGGCTGGTCACGCCGGCATAGGTAAAGCGGGAATTGTTGAAGTCAGCGAGCACGGTCTGTTCGTTGGCCCCCTGCATCGCGAGGTCGTGATGCGAGCCGGTCCAGGCCTTGTGCTGCGCCGCATGGCAATGGGCGCAACCCGACTCATCGACGAACTGTCCGGCAACGCGGGTCGCATCGGGAGACGGCGAACAGGCCGAGGCCAAGCCGGTGAATAAAACAACCAGCATCAGGCGCGGGGACATTGTCATCATTGGCCGCGCTCGGCGCGCAGGTTCGATGTGCATTGTTATTGTTCTCCTGCCCAAGGCTGCTTGGACCATGCGCCCGATTCCAGAGCTGTGCCTCCGTTGCAACCACCCCGTCCGCTACGCGTCCACCCCTCCTTTTCAAGGAGGGGAGATCCATATTATCCCCTCTTCTCTTAAGGAGGGGTGCCGCCGCAGGCGGTGGGGTGGTGACGTCAGCCTTCACGAAAATGTCGAGCAATCTCCACCAACACGCCTTCGAGCTTCGTCAGCACGTCGCGGTTCTCGAACCGTAACACACGCAAGCCCTGCGCCGCGAGAAACCGGGTGCGCGCTTCGTCGCGCCGATAGGCCTCTTCATGATCGTGGGCGGCACCATCCAGTTCCACCACCAGCGCCTCTGCGGGACAATAGAAGTCCACGATGTACGGACCGACACCGTGCTGACGGCGAAACTTCCGGCCTTCGAGCTGGCTGCGCTGCAAATGTTTCCACAGCCGCGCTTCCGCGGGCGTGAGGGTGTGGCGCAACGCCTGGCGGGTGGCTTTTGTGTACTTGAGGTTGTGGACACGTCTTGTGGTCACTGAGCCTCCGATTCAACCACCCTGGCGCTACGCGCCACCCCTCCTTTTCAAGGAGGGGAGTTCCATGTTATCCCCTCCTCTTTTGAGGAGGGGTGCCGCCGAAGGCGGTGGGGTGGTGCCGGTGTGACGCCGAACATCCTCCGCCCACTACCACAAGTGCTGCCAATTGCCTCTGGAGCCAGACACATCCAAACCAAATGCCGACACAGGCAAGTGAAATGAGAATGCTCGATTGGCGGAGACTCCGCAAAAGAACGCGTGGCCCACATATTGATCAACCCCACACCGGATGGATAAGGGTCGATGGCCAATGCAAGCCCAGCGCGTCACTCAAACCCGAGACATCGCCGTCACACGCGGTCAGAAGCCGATCCCCAGTCCGAGGTAGAACCCGTGCGACGCCATGTCCCAGGCGAAGCCGTCGTTCTCGTAGTCCTGATAGAAGTAGCGGTAGCCGGCCTTGGCCGCGAACATTTCAGAGACCTGCCAGTTCACACCCGCAATCGCCTGGTAGGTGATGTCCGAGCCCATGCCAAAGCCGCCGATGTCGGCGTAGCCGACGAACGTCCAGTTCTCGGCGAACGGCGCGATCACGCGAATACCGATCACCGGGTCCCACCAGCTCTCGCTGGCGCTGAGACTGCGCGTGCCGCCGGGCAACAACGGGCCGGTGGTGGTTACCAGATTGAGATCGGTATCGAGCTGGGTATAGCGCGCCGCGCCGATGGCATCGATCTTGATGGCCGCATCCGACAGGCGATACATCGCGGTCAATGAATACACCTGCTCGGTCATCGTGGCTTGCAGATCGCCGGTGGCGCTGCCGATGCCGCCCGGTCCCTGCCACGAGCTGGTTTTCTGATCCTTCAACTTGAAGTAGATGCCGTCGAACCCAAACCCCCACGGACCCTTGCGCGCCTCGGCCATCATCATGAAGCCGCTGTCGAAATTCTCCAGGATGTCGCCAAAGCTCACATCGACATCGGCGCTGACACCGCCGACGCCAACCGTGCCGCTCATCCCCGCGCCGAACAGATACGGTGTGACTTCAAATTGCCACGAGTCCGATTGGGTTCCGGCCGCCTGCGCGGCCGGGGTCGCGAGCCCGGCCAGCACCACGGCAGTCACTGCCACCCGGCGCCAATGCTTCTTTGAACTCATCGCTTGCTGTTCCATCTCTTCGTGCCTCGTGAGTTTGCCGGCCAGTCACGTGACCGATCAGCGCATCACCATTGAATCGTCCGGTTCATTTTATTTTCTTGATGTCGTCCGGCCGCCAGGTCTTGTTGAACCACGGCTCGAGCGGGCCGTACAGGCGCAAGATCGTGAACCAGGCCTTGCCGGGAATCGTCTGCACCCAGTTGCTCACCTTGCCGGCCGGCGCCTTCGGACCGAAGTACACGTCCACCGAGCCGTCGGCGTTCACCTGCAGCGACTTGTTCTGACTGCTGACGCTAGGGAAGCGCTGGTCGGTCTGCAGCATGGAGCGGGTCTGCGTGTCGTAGACGATGACCGACCAGAAGTCCTTGACCGGAATGTTCGGCGGCAGGCGCAGCCTGTAGGTCTTGCCGCCGTCCAGCGGCTGCTGGTCGGCATCGACCGCAGTCCACGGGTAAGTGGAACCCTGGCCGACCACCTGCGTGTCCATCGCCGGCGTGACGCCGGTGGCGAGGAAGAAGAACATCACCGCGGCATCGAGGTTCGGTACGCCTGGCTGCTTCTCGAACTTGTAGCCGCCGATGAAGGGCCGCTCCCACTGCCGGTCCTCGAAGAAGTAGGCCTCCTTGTCACGGGTGCGATAACCCAGCGCACGGCCGGTGGCGTCGCCCACCGTCGCGGCCTCGGCCAGGATCTTCTTCATGCGCGCGTCCGGCGCGAAGGGCTTGCCCTTCTCGATGCCGAGCGAGGCCCAGATGCCAAGCGTGGTGGCGTCGACGGTGTCGGTCGGCTCCTCCTGCACGACCTGGTGCAGCATCGGCCAGAACGATGCGTCGGCCGGCGCGACCATGTTGAACGGCTTGCCGGACATGTTGACGAACTTCAATGCGGGCGGCGGGTTGCCCGCCTGCGCGAGCGGGTAGATCTTCGTGTGCTGCTTGACCGCGTCCACGCCCGGCTTGGTGTCGCCGTTCACCAGGAAGCTGCGCCACCCGGCCCAGGTGTGGAAGGTCGGACTGCGAACGACGTGGTAGCCAACCGGCACCTTGCCCTGGTAGCCGGGCGGCAACAGCAGGTACTTGCCGCCGGCGCCCTTGTCAGGACCCGTGATGCCGAGGTCCGTGTTCCAGCGGTACCACATGTCGTCGATCAGGCCGAGCACCTTGGGCGGTACTTCGAGCACCAGCGGGCCGTTGCGCAGGTCCAGCCAGAACCAGGTGTAGGGCGTGTTGTTGTTGGCGGTAAGTTCGATGGTGCGCGAATCGACGAGGTCCTCCCAGATCGGCACCGTGGTGTTGGCGGGACCCATCTTGAGGATGTTGCTGCGATTCGCCAGCTGGTTCACCGCCGGCAGGCCGAGCAGATAGCCCTGCACCGCGCGCTGGAAGTCCAGGTTGTCGTAGATCTTCTGCGTGCTGGCCTGATCGGGCACGCCGTCGAAGAACTTCAGCGGTCCCAGACGGGTGTCCACCTTGTTCGGAATCGCGATGCCGGGCGGAACCGGGGTGGTGTATTGGTACGGCGCGGCCACGGCCGCCGTGGTCATGGAGGCAGCAAGCGCTGCCGAGAAAAGTATCTGTTTTTTCAAGTTCAAGCTCCTGTCCGATTTGTTCCGTTCGAGCGTGCGCTGCGGCCTGCACGGTCCGCGGCACACGCACGATGTCTCGCGCGGTCTGGTAAGCAAGGTCAGGCCTTACTTCACTTCGACCGTCACCTTCGGGATGTGCCCGGTGAAGCGCGACTTCGCCTCGGCGCCGATCGCCTCGACCACCGGTGTGCCGAGGTCGATGCCGACGTCCGCAGTTTCGTCGGCCGAGAAGAGGCCGGCCTGCGTGTGTTCTATGCGGCCCTCGGCGACCTTCTGGCCGTTGACCAGTAGCGTGCCCTTGCCGCCCTTGCCCGGCCCGCCACCGTCGTAGTCGAAGACGAACTGCAGGCCCGCCTTGCCCGGCGGCAGCTTCGCCGTGCCGGCGATCGACGTGTGCTGCAGGCCGAGGAAGTTGTAGTCATAGGCCGGCACGCCATTCTTGACGTACAGCGACCAGCCGCCAAAGCGCCCGCCCTGGGCGATGACAGTGCCGTTGCCGCCGTCCTTCGGCACGTCGATCTCGGCGGTGATAGTCTTGGAACGGTTCTTCACATTCGGGAAGACGCTCTCCATCATGCCGATCATGCCCTCGGCCAGCGTGATCGAAGTGCGTCCGCCCATCAGGTCGGGACGGCCGACCGCCTTCGGATCCAGGCGCTCGAACACCCGGTCGTCCATGGGCAGCGCGCCGTACTTGCCGGCTTCCTTCAGGAACAGCGCCTGCAGCTCCGCCAGCTTCTTCGGATTCTGCGCCGCGAGGTTGTTCGCCAGGCTGAAGTCCGCGCGCACGTCGAACAGCTCCCAGGCCGAGTTATCCTCCAGTGGCCGGCGCGCCTTCGGCTCCCACGGCGCCTTGTGGATGGTGCGGGCGTACCAGCCGTCGTGATAAATCGCGCGGTTGCCGGCGATCTCGAAATACTGCGTGGTGCGGCTCTTCGCGTTCGGATCGTCGAACGACGCCTTCAGACTCTTGCCGGACATCGGCACCTGCGTAACGCCGTTCACCACTTTCGGCTCCGGCAGGCCGACCGCCTGCAGCACCGTCGGCGCGATGTCGATCACGTGGCCGAACTGGGTGCGCAACGCGTTCTTTGCCTTGATGCCCTTCGGCCAGGTCACCACCATGCCGTTGCGCGTGCCGCCGAAGTCCGAGGGCACCTGCTTCATCCAGCCGAACGGCGCGTCCAGGGCCACTGCCCAACCAGCCGCCATGTGCGGGTAGGTTTCGGGGCCGCCCCACTTGTCGATGAGCTTCAGCATGTCCTCGACTTTCTCCTGCACGCCGTTGAAGTAGGTGTACTCGTTGAACATGCCATTATCGCCGCCCTCGCCGCTGGTGCCGTTGTCGCCGGCGATGTAGAAGACCAGCGTGTTGTCGGCCTGGCCGACTTCCGCGAAGGCCTGCAGCATGCGGCCGATCTCGTGGTCGGTGTACTCGACAAAGGCCGCGAACACTTCGGCCTGGCGGGTGAACAGGCGTTTCTCGTCGGCCGAGAGCTTGTCCCAGTCCTTGATCGCGGGCGGCTTGGGCGCGAGTTTGGTGCCGGACGGCACGACCCCTGCCTTGATCTGGCGCGCCAGTGTCTGCTCACGCAACTTGTCCCAACCCATGTCGAACTTGCCCTTCCACTTTGCGATCCACTCCTTCGGCACGTGGTGCGGCGCGTGGGTGGCGCCGGGCGCGAAGTAGACGAACGCCGGTTTGTCGGGCGTCAGCGCCTTCTGGTACTTGATCCAGGCGCGCGCCTTCTCGGTCATGTCGGCCATGAAGTGGTAGTTCGGGTCGTTCGGCAGCTCGACCACGGCCGTGCCGTCGTAGAGGAACGGCGCCCACTGGTTGGTCTCGCCTCCGAGGAAGCCGTAGAACTTGTCGAAGCCCTGGCGCATCGGCCAACGGTCGAACGGGCCGGCGACGCTCGCCTCCCAGGCCGCCGTCTCATGCCATTTGCCGAAGGCCGCGGTGGCATACCCGTTCAGGCGCAGCATTTCCGCGAGCGGCGCCGTCGCATTCGGGATCTGGCCGGTGTTGCCGGGAAATCCGGTCGCCATCTCGGTGATGAAGCCCATGTTCACCTGGTGATGGTTGCGCCCGGACTTGAGCGCCGCGCGCGTCGGCGAACACAGCGCCGTGGTGTGGAAATTGTTGTAGCGCAGGCCGTTCTGAGCGAGCTTGTCCAGCGTCGGCATGGATACCGGGCCGCCGAAACTGCTCGGCACACCGAAGCCGAGATCGTCGATCAGGACGATCACCACGTTGGGCGCCCCGGCCGGTGCCTTGATCTGGAACAGTGGCGGCATCTTCACTTTCCGGGCGTCGCTCTCCTTGGACACCGGGCGCTTGGGCTCCGCGATTGGCAACACCGTGCGGTCGAGTTTGTCCGGCGGCACTGCCGAAAACACGGCAGGTGCGCTGGCGATAGAGAATACCAGCGCACTAACAAGCGTGGCGGCGCGGAGAGTTTGTCTGTGTGCGATTTTTATCATTACACTTCCCATAGGTGACTCTCCAAAGCGGTGATGTGTACGGTGCGTGCCGCGCGGCTCGATTCCGGCAAGTGTGCAGACAATGACGACGGCTTGCGCGTGTTCATATTATTCCACCGCTATCTGGCAGACATGAAGGCGCGTGGTTAGCGCGCCTTCACACCTATCCAGATAGCGAGTGGTCAGAAGCGGAACAGCAAACCGAGCTTGACGACCGGGAGGAATGTCAATGAATCATCCTTGATGTTTTGCGCTTCGAGTGCCAAGTCGTTAGCCGATACTGTGCCGGTAGAAGTCAGCGACACGTCCGGGTCGTTGCGGTAATAGGCACCGGCGTCGATCGTGAATCCGAGGTTTTTGTTTTTCGGCAGGAAGTCCCAGCCTACGCCGAAGTATGGCGCGCCCACGTGATAACTGACCTTACCGTCGAGCCTACCGATCTGTGCAGAGGAGTAGCTGGTGTTGCCGATCGTATAGGAACCGCCCTCGGGGGTCAGCTCGAGATTCGAAACCTGATTGTAATAGGCCAAGCCGAACGTGAGCCGGAACATGCCCTGCATCGGACGCCAGTCGAGTTTCACTTCCGGAACGGCCGTGCTCTGTTTGACGTCATAGTCGATGTCGTCGTATTCGAAATCGGTGTGGTAGGCGATGCCGGCAATCCCGAAGCGCAGGTCGAGCGAGGGCGACAGGGTCTGCCGGGCCTCGACACCGAAGCCGAGGTTGCCCACGTTGATGCCGATGCCGAACTCGGCGCGGGCCGGGGCGGCCGCCAGCAGCGCCGCAGCGGATGCCAGCATGACCGCTGTGTATGCAGTCGTTCGTTTTTTCATGACTTATTCTCCTTTTCTTGAATGAAAAAAATCACAAATTCAACCTCCCTTCCGTCTTGCCGTACTGCAAACAAGGCGCGCGCGGTACCACCCCGCCACGTCCACAACTGCAATGAACCACCCGATTGTGTGCGAATTCACGCTGTCAGGTGCTCCCAGATGGTATTAAGGTTTTTTAACGCTATCAGGTCTTCTGACTGACAAGCTTTGATGCAAATCAACAAAACATACCGGAAATGGCGTGCGGCGTGCCGTCCTGCCCTTATGGGTAAAAAGACGGTCGGCAGGTGACCCACTCTCCGTCTGATCAAACTCATGCCCCGGCGCTGGCGCTGCCTCGGATTGGCCGCTTCGATCTGCTGGGCTGGCACCAAATAAAAACGGGCGGCTAAAGCCGCCCGTTGGGGTCACTTCGACTGCGGTTGTCGGTTACTTCTTCTTGGCCGGCGACTTCACCGAGATTGCAATTGCCTCGCTGTATACGGCGGAGATCTTGTCGCCCTTCTTCAGACTGTCGAAGGCCTTCATATCGGCCGGGACCTTGATGGTCGCGACATTGCCCTTCGGGCCTTGCGCCGTGAGCAGGCGGTTCTTGGTGTCGATTTCGAGCACAGTGGCGACGATCGAGCGGGTTTGCATGGCCGCCATACCCGGCTTGGCACCGGCCGGGGCGCGCTCGACGGCGCTGGTCTGGCCGGCGACGGTGGCGTCGCTTGCCTTCTCGAGCGCCGAGGCGACGGCGACTCGATACTCAACCTCGACGATGTCACCCTTCTTGATCTGGGCGAAGTTGCGTACCTCGTCGCCCGCGATCATCACGTGATCGACACCTTTATCGTCACGCAGCGTGAGCTCGCGCTCTTTCTTCTTGATGTTGACGATCGTGGCCTTGGCGTAGGCCGAGTCGGTCAGCACGATGGCGCCATTGTTGGCGGCCGGCTTCTCGGCGGCCATGGACGCAACCGGAGCCGTCGCGAACACGGCGGCGACTGCAACGTAAAACAGATGTGATGCTTTAAACATGATGTAATCTCCTTGTTGATGTTTCTTGGTTGCAGTGTCGAATTCATGCTCCTCGGCGAGGACGCTGGCCACCCCTGCGCGGCGGCGAGTTGCCGATGATAGGTGGGGTGCGCGCCACGTGCAACGACCATCACCACTTTGGTCTGCCGTGACCTTAACTGAACAGTAGGCCAACAACGCGCAAAAAAATCCCTACTTTTAACAGAGTCTGCAACGTACCTCGCTGTCATGCTTTGACATTGGTCAATAGATGCCACAGCAATCCCGCGTATCTTAAATTCCGAACCGACACGGAAACCGGCTTGCCCAAGTTTCCCGTCTTGCCAGCCACAGGGGTCGAATCCGGCGAGGCCAGGGCGGCACCCGCAGTGTTGACGTGTGCAGATGCCGTGAATCGATTTAATCGACCTAATTTCCTCAAGGAGATCTATATGCGCGCACATTATGCTTTAGTTGCATTCCTGATCGCCGTACTGGGCCTAGCCGCCACCGGCACGGCACAAGCGGATACCTACCGCTCGCGCGCCGAGCGCTGGGAATTCACGATGCAGATGCGCTACCTCGATGACAAGTCGATGTCATTCCCCAATGGTTCGGAACTCGACACCAACTCCGATATCGGTTTCGGCTTTGGTTTCGCCTACAATTTCAATGATCATTTGTCACTGGGCTTCGACTTCGGCTGGAATTCGCCGTCCTATGATGCCACGCTTGTTTCGGCGGACACACCGGCGCTGGCCAGTCGCCAGTCAAGTGGCGAGCTGTCGACCAGCAGCATAAATCTCAACCTGCTTTACAATTTCATCGCCGGACCGGTCACCCCGTTCATTGCAGCCGGGATCGGCTCCACCTATATCGACAGCAACCTCCCCTCCGGCCTGCCAAGCAGCAGCTGCTGGTACGATCCATACTGGGGTTATTACTGCGACACTTACCAGGCAACCTACAGCGATAGCCGCTTTTCCTACAACGCCAGCGTCGGTATCCGCTGGGATCTGGCGCGCGATGCGTTCCTGCGCGCGTCGATCGGCTCACACTGGATTGATATGAAAAACGGCGGCGAACAGAACTTCACCACCGGCCGCTTCGAGATCGGCTTCATGTACTAACCGG